>Ga0247727_10009671_pt1 | contig 17332 bp, 12 predicted proteins | sample WisWelCaveWW1625_FD_202498 | JGI IMG/M metagenome (GOLD analysis project Ga0247727, IMG submission 202498) | Biofilm microbial communities from Wishing Well Cave, Virginia, United States - WW16-25 | ecosystem: Environmental > Aquatic > Deep subsurface > Groundwater > Cave microbial mat | place...
GAACAGAAGGGGTAAAATAAGACGTTCACTGTTACCAATTAATAATTGCCTTTCAGGCTGAATTCATGCCATCACCTTTGGTGGTGGTATAATTGACTTCTCATTGAGAGGCCGCAATCATACGATGAAAAACCCACTTTTCTCCATAATTATTCCTACCCTTAACGAAGAAAAATATCTGCCCCGTTTATTAACCGATTTATCCCAGCAAAAAGAGGATGATTTTGAAATATTAATTATTGATGGTCAGTCGAGCGATAATACAAAAAAACTTGCACGGAGCTTCGGCGACAAGCTTCCACGCCTTCGCTTCATCGTTAGTAAAGTTAGAAATCTGTGCAGCCAGCGAAATACCGGAGCAGAGGAGGCAAAGGGTACGTATCTTATTTTTCTTGATGCCGACATCCAGATTTTTACTAATTATCTTGAAGAGATTAAAAAGTATATCGCAAAGACATCGGCGCCATTTATAACCACATATCAGCTACCTGACGTTCGGAATAATTTTGATATTTTTCTGGTTCAATTAGCCAATTACACGCTAGAATTGCTTCGTCTGATAAATCGACCTATGTCGCCAGGCTATAACTTTATCGTGACTAAAGAAGCCTTTATGAAAGCCGGAAAGTTCGATATACATTCTACGTTTTCTGAGGATCACGAATTAAGTATTCGCTTATACAATGCTGGATACAATATTAGCATCCTGAGAAAACGTCTACTGAAGTGGTCATTTCGCCGACTTAAAAAAAGCGGCAGGTTACCCGTAATATACAAATATGCTCTTGCGACAATCTATATATTGATATCAGGGAATATTACCGACAAGAATTTCTCTTACCCGATGGGAGGAGCCTACTTTCAACAGGTACTTATCCATCGGAATAAAGACCTCAAAGACGAATTTGGCAGATATCTTACTAAAATCAAAAAAGCAGCCTTCAAAATATTATTATTTGACTAAGTTTTTACTTCAAAAGTCGAAATAATAGGGTAGTGGTCTGAGTAGCTGACATCGATGCGCTTGGTCGAAATTGCCTCTATATTTCGATAAAAGATATAGTCCACCTTTGATCGGTCAGTAATAAATCTAGAAACAAACTTAGCAGCTAATTTCTGTAATAATCCGTACTTTACGTATTTTCCATCATATGAGTATCGAACTGTAAAGCTAATATCTTTTGTAGCCTCCTTTAGTCCATATTCAGCGACTAATGACTCCAATTTTTTTCGAGCGTATGGGATATAGTTAAAGTCTCCTGTAAGAATAAAAGGAGAAGTGCCAGTGCGGGGAATATCATCAAGAGTCTCTTTTAGTTGTTTAATTCTGCTTCCGTTTGAGGCAAACATGGTGAAATGAGTATTAAAAACTTGCAAGGTAACTTTAGAGCTCTTTATTTTAAATTTTGTATCGAGTACAGTGCGGGGCTTATTACCTCCTCGTAAAATGAAGAGGACCATCTCGTAAATGCTCCGGCGAAGGTTTATGATCACAGATCGGCTGAAATCAAGATTTTTCTTATTGTAGTAGGTTGCAACGCCCCATATTTTCCCAAATTTTATAAATGAGTTGGAATAGTCAGCAAGTGCATATCCTAAGCTCTCAAAACGATTAAAATTTGCCTCGCTAGTTTCTACCTCTTGCAAGCAGAGAATATCGGGCTTAGTTTCCTTCAATATATTATCTAGCTCATTGAAGGCTTTGCTAAAGAGAATATTGTAGGTCATAAAACGTATTTTCATGGTGATTTATTATAGCTGAACCTCATTTTTTGACCCCTCTGACTTATCCACAATTTAATATGTTATTTTGTCAGATTGGCAGGACAGGCTAAGCACCTAAATTATACTACAGGTTAACTTATAGTATTGACTTATTTTTCTATAGGGCTTGACAAAAAAACATAGATGTTTTATAGTGTGACTGGAATGAAACGTACAGAAAAAAATAAGCCCTTGCCGACCATTATTGAGGCTAAAAAAGAAGAGTTACTTCGGTTTGTGTCTAATGAATTTAGAGAACTAGCTAAAAAGAAGTTGCGTATTCCGGTAAAGCTATATCAGCTATAAAAAAAAAGAGCATCACTACCGCTCGTATAAAGGGGACGACGTGTAGTAATGCTCGCTTAAAAAGTAGCAGAAAAAAAAGGGTTTGTCAACCCTCTTTTTTGTGTGTAATTAGTTTAGTTGATACACCGCTCCGCGGCCGTTTTTAGAAGTAAATATTATCGTCCCAAGTTGGCTAAATTTTCCTTCATTTACTGTTTCATACTTTATTCGTTCTGCCTCAGAAATGATGACGTACTTAATCTTGTATTTACGGATAAGGTCTTGTGTTAATCGAATATCGGGCGATGTGTACAGTGCAACAATGTCGGGAATGCGGTCTCCAACGACTGCTGAATCGCCTCTCCATAACCATTCATGGACCCACCAGCCAGCAACAGTCGGGAGACCAGTGTAGCTAGAAATCCTTTCATAATCGGTATATGAATCGCCCTGTGCCTCGAGAATAACTGGCTGACCGAAAATGTGCGAATTGATAAATTCGATAATTTCGCGGTCTTCAGGAAACTCCGTATTTATCCAAGCTGCCCCGTCAAGATTAACGGGTCGATCCAATTTTCCATAATAAGCTGGAATTGAATAAAAAGGATAGATAACGACGAATACGAGCAATATGACAAATATGAGCTTCACCACTAGCGAAGAAAACCGTGGCAAAAATTGGGTAAGAAACAGCGTGTATATGGAGCTTATCCCCATAAAAATAAATGCCTGATAACCTAATTTAAACATGGTGTTGGCACGAAAGTGGGCGGGGTAAATATCTTTTACGTAGAAAAACTCAGGAACGATTATGAGAAACATTCCAAACCCAAAAAGAATCAGAAAAAAAAGAAAAATACGCGTCAGAACAATGTTTTTGTTTGTTTTCAGGACGGGGCTTTTTAAGAGGATAAATGTGTATATCAAAAAAGAGATGAAGAAAAATCCCCACAATATAAAAAGCATCCATAGTGGAGAAGTCTGACAGTTGCCTTTCTCAAAAAGAAATGGACCAAGCTTGGCAAGTTTGACGAGGAAATCTGGACTGCAGTTTACTCCAACTCCTGATACGAATGGTTTGAAATGCACAGAAAATGGAAGTGTAGCTGTGAGGAAAACAGCCCCGATTCCGAGACCGTATAATAAGGAGCGTTTTACATCTCGAGTCAGCATCAAAATAATCAGTCCGGTAAGGACGAGATATATAGGTCCGTCGAGCGCATTGGTCATGTACTGTATAGCAACAAGAAAGCCGAAGAGCGGTATGTAGAAAAGATGTGGTAACGGCCGCTTTCCTATTTTACGCGTCATTGAAAGGCACAAGGTAAAAAGGAGTGCGAGGATGAGAATGACGATTGGTATTCCAAACACATGACCGTGCAGGTCGGCGACAACATATGAATATGATGGAAATTCGTGAATGGTAAACGGTATAAATCTCGTTGCGTTTGGGTACCAGTATGAGAGTGGATTATATCCAGAAAGAATGTTCCAGAAAGGGAGAGGTTCTTCGGCAGGATACCCTTTTGTAAAGAGATAGATCGTGTGCAGATTACCGCCGAAATTGACGACATACGTCCCGAGTAGCGCCAAAATACCAATCTTAGATAGGTACCTCAGTCCGGAGTGGACCGCGGGCTTAAGATGTGTGTATGTATTTTTAAATAACGATATGCAAAGTGAAAATACCTCTGTAACTGAAAGCGCGAATATCGTCGAAAGCGTCAGGTTATATCCGACTGGCCCGGGTAAGCCTGATAGTTTGATCAAAACCGCACCCATAAGGTGTCCGAAATAATAGTAATTTATCGGAAAACCAGATAGCCACATATCAAGCGGAGGAAAAAATTCTGCTCGCAAGATGGAGCTCATAAAGCCAAAGTCCATAAATTTTTCAAGCCCCCGTACCGATGGCTCCTGCCCCCGCACGTATGTCCAGAAAAAAAGCGATATAAGAAAAAGTAGCTCTTCGAAAATGAGCAAGCTGATAGTGTTTCGTGAAAACTGTTTGACCGGTATCCATTTTTTAGCAATATAGAGATTAAGAATCGCCGCAAGGCCGAGAATCAAAATGAGCGATGATGAAGAGAATGAAAGAAGATGGATTGTGCCAAATGTCAAACTGACGTAGCTCAAAATCACAATGCCGATGATCTTTGCAAATACGTATCCGCGGTCGGGAAATAGTTTACCCATGAGAAGATATGCTGATGGGAAAAAACATATTCCCAATCCGAGAAGAACCGCATACCATTGAACTGTCTGAAGGATCCAAGACATTCCCTATTATACAAATTGTTTTTCTATATTCATTGATTATTAAGGCTATTTTTGATATAAATCACCAATGGATACAACCTACAAACCAGCCGAGGTGGAAAGTCGCATTTATACATCTTGGGAAAATAGTGGCCTATTGTCTCCTCCGAAGCGTGCAAAAAATTTTACTGTTCTCATGCCTCCTCCCAATGCTAATGCATCACTTCACGCCGGACATGGAATGTTTGTCGTTGATGACATAATCATCAGATATAAGCGTTTGAGGGGTTTTGCAAGTCTTTGGGTTCCTGGAACCGATCATGCGGGATTTGAAACACAATTTGTTTACGAAAAACATCTCGCAAAGCAAGGGAAGTCGCGCATGGATTTTGACCGCGAGACATTGTACAACGATATTTTTAAGTTCGTGAAAGACAACTCGGGACTCATTTACTCACAGTTCAAAAAGCTGGGATTTTTAGCCGACTGGAATCGTTCGGTTTTTACTCTAGACAAGCATGTTATTAAGCGAGTATTTGAAACATTCAAGAAAATGGAAGGGGAGGGGTATGTATATAGAGATGAATACATGGTGAATTATTGTACCCATTGCGGAACATCGCTTGCGGAGCTTGAGGTGAATCACGTTGAGAGAGTAGATCCTTTGTATTACATCAAATACGGTCCGTTTGTTTTAGCGACAGTCCGGCCGGAAACAAAGTTTGGTGATACCGCTCTTGCAGTTCATCCAAAAGATACGCGCTATAAGAAATGGATCGGTCAAGAGGTTGAGGCAGAAGGACTGTTGGGTCATTTTCAGATAAAAGTAATCGGCGATGAGATGGTTGACCCAGAGTTTGGTACCGGCGTTGTAAAGGTTACCCCAGCACATGATCCGAATGATTTCCAGATGGGTAAAAAACACAACCTCGAATTTAAGAAAGTGATTGATCTAAATGGAAGACTCACCGAAATCGCCGGTCCGTATGCGGGTATGAAAGTGAAAGAGGCACGAAAGCTGGTCGGCGAAGATCTGAAAAAAAAAGGGTTAATGGAAAAAATTGACGAAACCTATATGCATAGTGTGACGGTTTGTTACAAATGTGGCCGTGACCTTGAGCCGACCATTGTTCCGAACTGGTTTATCAAAGTCGCCGATCTTAAAAAGCCTGTCATTGCGGCGATTAAGAAAGGGGCAGTCAAATTCTATCCGGCTCGATTTAAAAAACAGACGCTCGACTGGATGGAAATGATGCATGATTGGCCCATTAGTCGCCAGATCGCATGGGGAATCCGCATTCCGGTGTGGTACGAGGTGGACAAAAGCGCATCCAATATATGGGTAAATTGGCTGGATAAAGAAAAAAAATTACGTCAAGGCAATGTGCGGGAATTTTTAGAAAAGGGGATTACTCTAGACGAGATTGAAAAAGGACTTCAAAAAGTGCATGCGCTAACCGGTCCATCCGGACCCGCATATAAAGTGTCTGACGAGAAACCAGGTCCATATTATTTACCGGAAACGGACACGTTTGATACGTGGTTTTCATCCGGTCAATGGCCACTCGTCACGTTGCGTGAGGACGAATATGAGACAAGATACCCAACAGATTTTATGGGAACGATGACGGATATATTAAAAATATGGGTATCGCGCATGGTTATGTTTTCTTTATATTTGAAAAAAGAAGTCCCTTTTAAAAATGTCTATTTGTGGTCTATGGTGACTGATGCAAAGGGGCAGAAGATGAGTAAAAGTAAAGGGAATGTGATTAATCCAGTTCCTTTGGTCAATACCTATGGAGCTGATGCATTTCGTGCCGCGCTAGTATTCGGAACATCACAAGGTGGAAAAATCCCCTTATCAGAAGATAAGGTGCGAGCAATGCGTAATTTTGCAAATAAAGTTTGGAATATCGGACGATTTTTAAAAATGGCTGACACATCTCAAACGGCAAGTAAGGAAGTGCCGGACGCTGTTAAAAAGCTTAAAGAGGAATTCTTAAAAGGAAAATCAAGTTATAAAAAAGCAATGGACGGCTATCATTTTTCACGTGCATTCAATGAGTTATACGAATTTATGTGGCATCGATTAGCCGATATATACATTGAGGAGTTGAAAGAAAGCCTGAAAGGTGGTAACATTGAGGTTCGGCATATTCTTGAAGATGTTTATTTACAAACAGTACAAATGCTTCATCCGTTTATGCCTTTCGTAACAGAGTCAATCTGGCAGGAGTTTAAAGGCAAAGAGAAGTCGATACTAAATTCTGAATTCTAAATTCATAATTATAAATTGATATCATATTTATGAAACGTACCTATCAGCCAAAAAAAGGAAAAAGACTAAAAAAGCACGGTTTTTTAACGCGTATGAAAAGCCACGGAGGACGTAAAGTTCTCAAAAGAAGAAGAATTACAAAAAGAAAAAAATTAACCGTCTAACATAACTCTATGCTCGGAAATAATATTTTTGATACGGTACTTGTTTATCCCATCCTGAACGTCCTTATACTTTTTTATAAGCTGTTCATTTCTATCGGGCTTCCAGGGGCTTTTGGTTTCTCGATTATTGCCCTGACCGTATTTATTCGGCTTATATTACATCCCTTCTTTTCGAAACAAATAGAAACCACGAAAAAAATGCAGGACCTGAAACCGCATCTTGATAGGCTATCTTCAAAGCATAAAAAAGATCCTAAAAAACTGCAGTCGGAACAAATGAGGCTCTATCAGGAAGCAGGCATTAATCCGGCGACCGGTTGTCTTTTCATGCTCGTTCAGATTCCGGTATTCTTTGCCCTTTACAATACACTTTCGTTATTCCTCATGAAGGGTCCAACGACAAAATTAATCGCAGATATAAATGGTGTTTTGTATCATCCGTTTCTTAAGATTCAGTCCATAAACTCTGACTTTTTTATATTCAATCTTGCGATGAGTCCGCAGAAGTCTGGACTTTGGTATTACTATCTCGTCCCTGTGGTAACCGCCGCACTACAGTATCTACAGGTACAGGCAACGACACCCGCCATGGCCCCCACCGCTCTAGCGGAAAATAAGGATAAAAAAAAGGAAGTTTCGAGTACGTCAGGTGATTTTCAAAAAGCAATGAATACACAAATGAAATACATTTTTCCTCTTATGATTGGTTGGTTTGCTTATACATTACCGTTGGGTTTATCGCTTTATTGGAATATATTCTCGCTTTTTAGTATAATGCAGTATAAGAAATTAAAAAGTTAACACATTATTTTTTTATGGATAAAACACAGATAGTAAAGGCAGAGGCGGAGGCACTTCTTTCTAAAATGATTGATAGTTGTGAGATTGAAGTAACCGAAATTGAAGGAAGCTATCAGATTCTTATAAAGACTGAAGAACATGCACCAACGGTTATCGGACGCCATGGTGAGACGATACGTGCAATTCAAAAGATCCTCGAGGTTATTTTCTACAAACAATTTGGTGAGCCGATTGAACTTCTGGTTAATGTCAACGATTACCGTGAAAAACAGCGTGAACGGCTCGAGGGAATAGCAAAAGACGTTGCAGAACGCGTAGTTGCCGAAAATAAAGAACAACAGCTCCGCTCTTTTTCTGCTTTTGAACGGAAGCTTATCCATGAATATATATCGACAAACTATCCTCATCTTGTGACCCATTCTGAAGGTGAAGGAAAAGAACGAATGCTTATCGTGGGACCGAAAGATTCTGCTTGAGATAGACGTGGCATTCGCGTATGCTGTATGTATGAAGAGGTTGCTGCTTTTTATCCCCGTATTGCTTGTTCTTCCTTTTATTATTGCTTTTGATTCAATTTTATATTTTCTCACCCGCCCGTCATGTCTTACCTGCGGAAATCTCCTAGAATTTTTGAAAAGCGCTTCGCTTACGGTATTTCTTCTGACCGGTGTTGGTTACCAATTGAAAGGGAAAAAAGAGAATGGCAGACCCAGTTGAGGCACCTCCTTCTATAGCAGAAGAAACGAGTCGAATGCAAGATGAAGCATCCGCTGCTATTCGTGACGCAAAAGCAAAAGGAACTGAACGGGAACTGGCGAGACAACTCATTGAGGAACTTGAACGAATGAAAACGGCAGCTCGCGAAGTTGTCGCCGAGAATCAGAAGAAGGGTTCTATTCAGGACAAAAAACAGGAAGCAAAAGAAGTTAAAAGATCGGTCATACGCGTCTTGGCGGCCGTGAAAGAAGGTATAATCGACCCCCCACCTCAAGCGAAAACAATTCTTGTAGAGCTTGCCAATCAAGGTATCACCGATTCGTCCGCAAGTTATCTACAAAGAATCGTCGATAAATATGTAAATAATGACATTGTATTTTCTCAAGCGGGACAGGATAAAAGCGATTTTGAGAAAGACTTTGAAATCCTGAAGAGTGAAAATCCATCCGCTGCCCAAGGATTAGTTGATTCTTTGAAAAAAGCAGTCCAGAAAGGACAGTTGAATGATTTAACCGAAGCAAAGATCGATGAAAAATTTCAAGTTCCCGCAACTCCATCCGTTCCACCGAGCGAAGCGACAACAAATACGTCGGCAAAAGAAATAGGCCAGGAGGTAGCCGAAGCCTTAAGAAAGACTAGATTAGAAGGCCAACCGAAAACAGAAGAAGAAGCGACTTTTAAAAATGACTGGGACAGACTGTTTAATCAGTTTTATAATCCGTATGAAAAAGAGATTCTAGAGTCGCTCTATTCTCTTGATAAATTTAAGGAACTTATTAAAGTCAGAGAAAAACAAGTAGAAGACGACCACGCAAAGGAGCATCCCGATAGGTCAAAATTATCTCAAGATGAGATCATGAGAGAAGTATCTGAAAGAATAGAAACTGATATTGTGCTTCTTTACAGCAAACTCTTCACTAGAGTTGATCAGGAAAAGCCAACCGAATTTTTTCAGGAGATTATCCAGAAAGGTTTTATGGATTCTATCTCGACGGCTTCAGAAACGTTTAACAAACGTATTGGACTTTTGGCAAGTACCCTAGACCACACTCAAGATAACGAGCTTGTGGCCTATCGTTTTTCACGACGGCATTCGGAAGAGAGGACGGATACAAAAGAAGTGAAGTACGAAGAAACGTCGATTGGTCCTGATGGCAGAAAACAAACGGAAGAAGTGAAGAAACTTATTCCCCAGTATCGGGTATTTCCTTTTGCGGCGCATAAGGGAAATTTGACGCTTAGGGAATTCTTGGAGTCAGTCCGGCTTGAGATGGGTCATGAGTTTGAGACGAGAGCCTACCTTCACAACGTTCGCGCAATGTTTCTGAAGGGACCCGGCAAAGACGGTTTCTGGCCGCAACTGGCACACTATGCCGAGGAGATGAAAAGTACCGACATCGATGGTGTTATGAACCTCCCCGATAGCGATATATTCATGACGGCATACCGGTTGTACCAAAAATATGTTGAAGAGGCCTTTGCAAAAAACGACTGGATACATAGTCGAAATATGTTTTCAAGTGACTTGGGCGCCATCAACACAAAAATCGAGGAAAACGTCATGAATTCGCTTAAAGAGCTGTATGGTGATAAGCTGGGTAATCTTAATACCGAAAATGCTGACGGAAAAACATGGTTCAAAAATGAATGGCGTCTCAGGCGTGCGATGACGATGGCAGTCGGAATAGCGCGTGGCCTCCTTCTGACCGAACCGGAGACTGCGTCATGGGCCGATCCTAGCATTAAGCCGGAGGACGGGACATCAACGTTTCTCAGTTACTATACCAATGATAGTACGGCCCTCAACGGCCTTAATCCTCAACACACATTGCTGAGATTTTTGACAGAAAGTACAACACAAGGTCCACTCATCTTCATGCTTGCTTCAGGTTTTGATGCGAAAACATTACAGGGGTGGGATCACAAAGAGTTATGGAACAAAATGCAGAACTTTAAGGATTCATTTATGAAAGGTAAACGGGCACTTCACCGGGATAACCCCCAGGAGAGAACCATTATGGAGCTTTTGCCTAACATAAGTAACGTTGGAAGCCTTGTTACGCGTGACAGCTGGAGGACATTCTATGCATATGAAGGCTGGGTTCAGTATCTTGGCGCAAAAGACGGAAATGCCGTTACGAAAGATATAGATTTCTTAAATACTTGGAAGTCGATTGAAAATATCGGCTACGAAGCGGTATTGGAACTGGTCAACAACAGGTTGAGTGACGATTTTCTGCTCGGAACTAAGGCTCAGAAAGGTGAGCGGGAGAAGCTTCTTCGTTATGTCTACGGAAAATATATCGACCCGTCGGTTGGAGCAAACACTGATGCTGCAGACGCGGGGATCAACGATCTTCTAACAAAATATAAACCAGATGTAGTAGCAGAGGTGGAAAAACTTATTAAGAAAGGGAAGATCCTTCGGGAAAAGCGGGATGAATATGTTACTAAAGAACTTTATAAGCGTGTTTTTTATAGAGGTTTAGTCGGGCTAATGGCTCAGAGAATGCCAACCAAGTTTATAAGAATTGACCGTAGTCGCCATTCTGAAAAAGGTGTTCGTTCATGGGAGATACTGCGAAATAGCCTGGGTATGTCGCACGATACGTTTGATGCGGCAATGAGAGATTTACTCCTTGTCGAGTCTCAGCTTCGACTTGAGACATCAAAAAAGATGCGCGCACATCTGGGCACTAAACATAACCTGTACGATCTGGAAATAGATGACTATAAAATGTCAGAGGCAAAAATGCGTCAGTTTATAAAAGGTCCCGGCGCTGATGTTCGGATACAGGCAATGCTTAGGGTGTACGGTGAGATGTCAAGTCAATACTTAAACAATGAGAGCTTCCTCTACGAGTTTTCGCGAAAGATACGTGCAAAAGATGCGTCTGGCATGTTTATAAACGTCGATTTCCCGTTTGCGCTCGGAACCGAGGAGCTGGATATGACATTTATGGCATATAGAAATATCGGAGAGCGAGCCTTGGCTCGGGCCGTAGGCGACATTGGTGCTGCCGAAACCGATGTGTTTGGAGAACTACAGAAAATTCTTCAGTCACTCCATCCAATTGCAGTGGGGGAAAAACATGACTTCATGCCGTTTGTGGAATCACTTGCTAAAATTCAACAAACCATCGGGAACAGGATTGATAAGGGGTATTCCCACAAAGTCGTCGGTCAACTTGCTGGTATGATCATCGCTTATTACAAAAAAGATACGCGGGCCAGGAACTTATGGACAAAACTCTTCAGTTATAATCGCAAAAATTCACTAGCCGCCGAGTTTGCCGGGTCGTGGAGTAATGTCTGGGAGTGGGATGTTGGCGACATAGACAAATTTATGTTTGAGTTAGGTCGCCGGCGCATATTGCCGAATGAGCCATACGATCTTAACAATGGTCCGGGCGAATCGCTCGTTCCGGTCACTATACCGTTTACAAACATAAAATTATTTGACAGGAAAGTAAAGCGGGCTCCTGACTATGAATACTACACAGGAAAAGTTCGAAAGGATTTTGGAGCATCTAAAATTAACAAAGTATGGGAGATGGTCAATACGGCACTGCCGCTTTTCCTCATATTTTTATTGTGGAGATTTATGAAGGATGCCTTTGGAGAACTTGAAGGCGGTAAAAAATAAGGGTATAGTTACAACTATGAAGTATGTTTTTCTTATTGGTTTTCTTGCTGTTCTTTTTTTAAAATCGGTCTTTGTAGTTTCTGCACAAGCGCCAACTTTAGCCCCAACACCCTGTGTTATAGCACCAACTCAGTGTGGCGAATTAAACAGTAAATGTTGTTTTTATACACCTGTAAATGCTTGTGCCTCAACGTGGACCGCGAGCGCGGGAGTACTGAAACCAATACTAGATGGTCTTATGGGTCAGGTTATAAATCCTATCATCGCCCCACTAGATACCATGATGCAAACTGCGTCACAGCCGTGTCTGAACGGTACCCCAACCACGCCAGGTGATCTTACAAACCCGGCATGTTTCTGTACCGCTCAACCGCCACCGCCGTTAACTTCTCTTAGTAAGTTTTGTTCTAATATAAACAGCAAAGAAAAGGGTGCGTGCGAATCATGTTATAACGGAAGCGGAGTCTGGACGGGTGCAGGGTGTATTTATGCTGACACTAAGTCGTTTATCGAAAAGACACTTCTTGGTTGGGGCATCGGCATTGCTGGTACAATTGCGCTGTTGTGTATTATTTATGCGGCATTTTCCATTCAGACCTCCCAGGGCAATGCAGAGAAGATCAAAAAAGCTCAAGAACTACTCACTTCTTGTATCACGGGATTACTTCTTATAATATTTTCCGTGTTTATTTTACGGGTTATCGGGGTGAATATACTGCAAATACCTGGATTAAATTAAAACTTATGGTTTGGCTCTCTCAGCCTTACTATTTGCTCCGATAAGTGCGCTCAATGGATCACTTAGATTAAACTTATTAGCAATTACATTCTTTATTCCAGGCATCGCTAGTGCAAGCGATCCATAGCCTCCAATAAGTCCCATACCACCACTTGCGGCGGTTATACCACCAGCAAAGAAGGTGCCAGGATTAAGGCCGATAGGTAATGGTTTCACTCCAAGAAGTTGTTCTTTGAAAAGTTTGACAATATCGGGAATTATGAAAATGAGACCCATACCAAGGATCATCGAGAAAGCCGATGGGTCAAGTCCACCAATGAGAGGAGGTGCCCAAATATAGTTTGTGGGCGCGGCAATCGTATTGACGATGATATATCCCACGATAAAAATAGCGATGACGATAGGGAAGGTGATCAGTTCGCCGATAACGCTTTTTATCCAAAAACCGAAAGTATCCTTACCTGGTATTGCTCCAACCAGTAAAATAAGCGGTGCAAAAACAACAAGAAGAAGAAGTTGGATATAAGAGCGTAAAAGCATGAAGAAAATCCTCAACCCGACAGAAATTATGGTCATAAGAATAAGGATGCCGATGATAAGCTGTGGTAAAAGTGCAGATGCGATTCCAGGAACCGCAACGAGGAGAAAAGCAAAAAGAATACCTTTAAGAACTGCTGTAAACGGTCCACCGGTTCCACCGGCAAATGGATCCAGACTTTCGACAAATGATTTAGTCACATCAAATGTAGGATACACAGCGTATCTTAAGGCGGCAAGTCCTGCAATTGTCCGCACTCCACCATTTATTAATGGTCCTAAAAATGCCATAAACTGATTCCCGACGGTCATGAGGAAACTAACTCCTCCGATGACTGGCGTACCATTATCTGTTGGAATCATAGCTCCGAATATTTTCCAGAAGTCCGCATTTAGATACTCATTTTGAAACTTACCCGCATCGTAATAGGCATTATTATTACTGAGTATTGAAATTAAAAGGGCGATTGTTACGTACATGAGATCGATGAGGAAACCGGCGATCGCAAATGAAAAGGTGATGAGAATAAGAGCAATAACGATACGAGGTAGTGCACTTTCGACTGAGATCACTGTCTGAGCATTCAACTTCATCCGGAACATAATCATAAATCCGATCACGATAAGCACGAGAACAAGGAACATATAAGAGATATCCCTAAACACTTTCCACAGGTTTAAGAAGGGGCGAAGCGCCGAAAACCCAATTCCCTCCACAGCGTATGCTTTTGGTATAAACCCAGCCTGCTGAAGTCCATCTGTAAGCCAGCCCACACCCGATGCGGGTGGATGAGTAAGTGGGTAGGCGCTTGCTCGCATCATCATACCGAGCAGGCTATGAGATGAAGCTTTTTCAAAATCATCCGGATTTGCCGTGCATAATTCGCCAACTGCGACACACGCAATGGTTTTAAAGGAAGTCGTAATGAATCGACCCTGCGATGTTGATGTATATTCTTTTTTTTCCAGAGCCTCATACATGAGGCGTCTATCAGATTCAAACTTAGCCGAAGATGCTGAAGTCGGTGGTTGTAATCCAAGCGCCTGTTTGTCTTTCTGCAAAAAATGCATAAAAAGAGTGACCACCGATAGAAATACGATTGCAAAAATTGCGAACTTTTTACCAATAGAAAGAAGGTTTTTTAATCCTGAAAAATAGTACCGGAGCATAATTTCATTAAATCAAAATATGTAGGTTATATCAAGTGTGGAGATCTGTGTATTCGTCAGTCCTTGAGCAGTAAGCCAAGACGCAAATTCTTGCTGCGCTTTTGCTCTGTCATTTTTTAACTGTACAGTAAAGGCAAAATGTCCACTTGGCTGGGTCTTAAATGTATACGTTATCGCAAAGTATTCATTCTGGTACGGCGTTTTGTTTGAGATAAAGAGATCTGGCCGGTAAACTTTTTCATATGCTTCTTCTGTTGGTACGGCATTTTTTGGGGCAGAATTACTTTCAACCCGTGGTAACACTTTAGTATTTTCTTGGGCTTGAAAAGTAGTTGGACTGAGTGGTATGGAGCTCACAGGGGGATTATCACTCGTGACCAGTATGCGTTGTAAAACAATAAGGACGCCGATTGTTACGATAAGTCCGACCGCAATGAGAATGCTATTTTTTTTCATATTTTTTTGGTCAGCCAGCCTGTCACGAGACATCGGCTTGGGTTGGTGCCGACCGGACTGGACGTAATCTCAACATTTCTTGTCGCGACAGTTCCTTTGCCGTCCCAGTTTGCTTCGGCCACTTGAATATTGTTTGCGTTATATACCTCAACTACATAGGCAATGTGGCCTGCCGCGGGTGCGCCATCTTTTTCCGGTGGACATTGCCAAATGGGATAATCGCCGACTTTAATAGGGATATTGTCATAATTTCTGACAAATCGATAGTTAACACTGTCTTTTGCGCATCCGATTGCGACACCACCTGATGTTTGCCTGTTGCAGATCTCTTCGCCACTTTCATTTGAAACAAGGCTCGAAACAGCCCGCGCAAATCCAACACATTGAATATGATCCCAAGGTGTACCGTCCGTGTTGGTATAGGTAGCAAATTGCATCAATAAAAGTTTCGTATTTATAGCTATAGGAGGATTAATGACGCTTAGGCAGGTAACGTTCCTTATGCTTACGACGCCAGGTATACCGTTTTCGATGCACGTTTCGCGTATCTTTGTCACAAGTTCATTTACGGACTGAACGAAAAGTTGAGCGGGATTTGCCGGGTTTAACGTTGGTGACGGATTTTGAGCGGCATTTTGAGCTGTTGACATAAGTGTATAGGGCAGGTTAAGAAAGGACTGAAGCATATCTTGAAATGCCTGCGTAGTATCTTTAGTTGTCGTGTTTGTTGCGGAGGTATTTTGAGGAAACGTCGGGAGATTAAAAAAGGGAGTGGGATTTTGTGTCGTAAGGGTGGGGACTACCGCAGTTGGTATAACAGCCGCAGGTTCGGTGGGTGTCACTCCACAGGAATTAACGGGTTCGACCAGGTGATAGCAACTGTCATTACCGCATTTCCATAATTGGTTTACAATGCATGAAGTCTTGCCGTCTTCGGAAGGAAAATTGCACATTTTGGCAAATCCCCCGCATGGCGTGAGGGGTCCGTCAATTTTTGTACACAACGCTTTGCCTGGATTTGCGGCGCAGAATACATCGCATCCGGCTGCCCACCACCCTTGATAACCGCAGCGATCACATTGATTGCCTGGACATTTCCATGCTTCCTGTGCCTCACTTGCGGTTGTTGTCGGCCTGTTGAATGTGCCGTTTGATAAGAGGGTAAAAAAAAGCAGAAACAAGCCGACAAATATGAGGGGAAGAAAACGAAGTAAATGTTCATGGTGAAATAGTTTTCTCATATTGTGTGGGGTTGACGTTGACAAGACATAATGTTTGCTACATAATGAAATATATGGCTGGCTTCTTTGATTTTATAAAAAAACCACAAGACAAAGCAAGTGGCTCACCTCAACCAACGAGTTATAATGGTATTGGTACGCCCCCTCATGGTCAATCATATAACGGCATAGGGACGCCGCCAACTCCTCCTGTCGCCGTGCCAACCGCAGCACCAGTTGTGCCAACATCACCTGTGCCAACGCCAGTTACGCCCGTACCGGTCGCGCCAACCTCAGTCAAGCCAGTCGCCGCTCCATCTGATGTTAAAAAGGATTTAAAAGTGGCTCCTCCGGTAAGCGACGAAGAAAGAAAAAAAGCAGAGCTCGATCTCATGACACATCTCACTCAGCGTTCTAATAGAGTCTTTTTGTCAGCTCAAACCAAGGCTCATGAGCTCAAAGACGAGTATGTAGACAGCGAACACGTTCTTCATGGGCTTTTAGCTGACACAGAGATTTATAATTTTTTGGTAACTCAAAAGATTCAACCCCAGCTTGTCGAGGAAGAGCTTTTGAAGATTTACAAACATGGCACACTTGAAAAACCTCCACAACTTTCTCCTCGGGTAAAACGTATTTTAGACATGTCTCTTATTGTCGCACGGAAACTTGGTTTTGAGTTTATATCCCCAGAACACATCCTCCTATCCTTGTATGAAGAGGGGGAGGGAACTGGTGCGCGTATTCTTGCCAAACTTGGACTTAAAAAAGAAGATCTCAATAAGAAAATTACCGGCAAAAAAGAAGGCTTGGATAAGGAAAAACAGGCAGACACGAAAAAGAATGTGTTGGAACAATATACCATTGATCTTACGGCTAAAGCGGCCCAAGGACTTCTTGATCCTGTTGTCGAACGATCAGACGTTATCGAGCGCGCAATCCACATTTTATCACGAAGAACAAAAAATAATCCGGCTTTGGTCGGTGAGGCGGGAGTAGGTAAAACCGCAGTAGTCGAAGGGCTTGCTCAGAAAATCGTCTCAAAATCAGTCCCAGAGCCACTTCTAAACAAACGTATTTTACAGCTTGACCTGATGAGCATACTAGCCGGAGCATCGCACCGTGGTGAATTTGAATCACGGATGAAGGATCTCATCGAAGAGGTAAAGGGAAGCAATGGTAAGATCATTCTTTTTATAGATGAGATACACAATATTGTAGGCGCAGGTTCATCAGGAGATGGGACACTCGATGCATCTAATTTTATGAAACCAGCCTTAGCACGCGGAGAGA
>Ga0247727_10009672_pt1 | contig 17331 bp, 16 predicted proteins | sample WisWelCaveWW1625_FD_202498 | JGI IMG/M metagenome (GOLD analysis project Ga0247727, IMG submission 202498) | Biofilm microbial communities from Wishing Well Cave, Virginia, United States - WW16-25 | ecosystem: Environmental > Aquatic > Deep subsurface > Groundwater > Cave microbial mat | place...
TTTCCAGCGAATCAACCTCAGCGAGCAGAAGCTTTCGCGAAGTCGAGGGCTTTGCGTGCAATTTTTTTCGTGTTTGCGCCGCCCACAGATTCAAATAATCCAGACCGGCGTCGTTGCCGGCTAATGCGAGAATCGAATCGGCGCGCGCCAGCATTTGCGGCGTACGAGGAATCGTTTCAGTCGCTCCGAAAATCGCGCTCGGCAATGGAAACAGCATTCGCGTCAAAAGAACATTGGCATGCATCGCCAAATCTTTTGTCTCCGTCAAATCCGGCTTGCTTGTCAAATATCGCAGACTGATCGTCGCGCTATCAAACCACGCCGGTCGAAAATTTTGACTTGCTTGCGAATTGCCGCTTGCGAGATGATGTAAACGTTCCTGTTCGCCCAATTTGAAATAACAAGTTCCCAAAAGCAACATTGCTTCATTCCAAGTTCGGCTGTTGTCCTGCTGTTGCAATGCTTGTTTGCAATAATTGATGGCTTGCTGAAATTCACGCCGCTCGAGATGCAATTTGGCTAATTGCACCGCGAGCTCATTCGTATTATTTGCATTGCGGCTGAATGCCAAAATCAACTGCGTAAGTTTTGCCATGCTCTCCGGCGAATTGCTCGGCTCAAAATCTTCGAGCAGACGCAGCCGCGATTGCGCGCCGGCAAAATGCTCGCTGGCGGAATAAATTTTCAACAGGCGCTGCCATTCCGAAATCGCCAAGCGCTTCTCCCCGATTTTTTCATACGTATCGGCGATAGCCCATTGCGCCTCATCCACCAACGGACTCTGTGGAAATTTTTCGAGCAATTCCTGATACAATCGCAGCGTCGCCGAATAATCATTGAGGCCGTCGCGCTGAATGCCGGCTTCGAGCATCAAAACTTCATCGCGAAATTCGCCGTCGGGATATTCATGCCGATACACGCGGCAAAGCGCCGAAGCTTCATTATATTTTTGTGAGCGCGATAAAACCTCGGCGCCGCGCCAATAACTGCGCTGGCGGCAATTTTTAAAATTTGATTGTGTGCTCTCATTTTTCTTTTCAGCATCACGCGGCAGCAAAGTGGCTTGCCGATAAGCTTCCACAGCGGCGTTATGATTTTGCAAATTTTCCTGCAAATAGCCGATGGTGTAAAAATAAATCAATTGTTGAGTTGAATCGGCTTCACTGCGAGCAAATTTTGTCAACGACTCCAACGCGCGGTTGTAATCATTCATTTCGGCAAGTATTTCAGCGCGTCGGAGAACGATATTATTTTTCGCTGCCGCAGTTGGCGTTTGCAATTCGGCTTTATCCAAAAAAGTAATAACGCCGGCAAGATCACCGCGCGCATCGGCTAATTCGGCGAGACGCGCGAAAGCTTGACTCGTCCATTCGTTTTGCGACACTGGGCGTGACTTGCTCGCAGAAGTTTTTTTGCTTTCTTCATTTGACGCGAAACGATTAACTAATTCTTGATAGCTCGTTTCCGCGAGTTGAAATTGGCCGAGTTGCTCCTGCAACCGTGCGCGAATAAAATAAGCTGGCGCGGTCAAATCAGTTTGCGGAAAGCTGCGAAAAAGTCGTTCAGCTTCATCTAACGCGCGTTTGGTATCGCCGGAATTTTCAAAAGATTGCACGAGCAAAAGATGAGCGGGCAAACGATAATCGCTGCCGGAATAATTTTCCAGCAACTGATAAAGCATTTCGCGCGCTTTCGCTTCATCGCCGGCGGCCAGCCATGATTCGGCGCTGCGATATTGCGCTTCCGGCGCTGCTCCGCTTTGCGGATGCAACAGCGCAAATCGCTGATATGTTAACGCCGCGCTTTTGAGATCACCCTCTTGCGCAAAACATTCAGCGATTCGCAACCGCGCCGGTTCGATGGTCGGATGCGCCGGATAACGAATTTCCAACGTCTCGAACGCCTCGCGCGCCGCCGAAAATTTTTTCAGCGCGAAATTTGCTTCGCCGGACAAGCGCCACGCTTCGGCAACCTGCTGCGCGTCCGGATAGCGCTGCATAAACAGAAGCAGTTGCGACAGGCTGAGGTCGTAATAGCCTTCGTTAAAAAGTTTTTGCGCGTAAAGAAAATCGTCGGTGGCAGGCGTGTTTTGGGCGGCGGCAAAACTGCAAACAGCAAAAAGAAAAAAGCAAGTGAGCGCGATTGGATGGCGGCTTGAATTGTAGCGTTTCATTTAACACCGATTTAAATATTGACACATTTTACTTGGTTAAAAAGATACGCTGTATTCATCCAAAAGTCAAGTTTCGTAGTTATGATTTGCATTTTTTATATTTTCTGATATATTGAAAAAATGGACTTTGCCTTTTCTATTGAAGGTGTGCCAATCCGACTCACGGCGGAGCGATGGTTTCATATCGTTGAAACTCATGATGACTTAGCGGGCTACTATGACGAGGTTTTAGAAACTATTGAGAGGCCGGATGTGGTCTTGCGCGGCTATAAAGGTTCTCTCATTGCCTCACGCAGTTACGGACACAAACAGTACTTGATGGTTGTTTATCGGCAGTTATCTAAAAACGATGGTTTCATTATCACCGCTTACTTCACCGGTAAGCTTGATCGAAAGAAAGTAATATGGAAAAAATTTTAACTTCCCTTATGCCCAATTCGGTTTTTCAAGCCGTTCCTTTTCTCATTGACTTCCCCGCGCAACGATTTTGGATCGACTATGACAAAGAAGCGGATGTGCTGTACATCAGTTTCCAACGCCCGCAACAGGCGACGGATTCCAAAATGACGGATGACGGGATATTGTTTCGCTATCGCGGCAAGCAGCTTGTTGGTATTACCGTGCTGGAGGCATCAACGCGCGCGTTCAATAAACGAACCCGAAAATCAAATCGAAAGGTTGCTGCGAAGAAAAGTAAATACGGTCACCATAAAGTTGGGGCCAACCAGTTATAGAGTAATTTCATTCGGCGGAAAACTCTTACAAAAACACCTCGGGTGAAACATTAAAACGCTTGCTCAATGAACGAATCTGATCAAGATTAAGCTCGCGTTTGCGGTTAAGAATCTCCGAGACCTCGGATTCGCTGCCGATTTCAGGTAATTCATTCTGCTGCACGCCGTGTTGCTCCATAAAAAACGCGAGGGTGGAAATCGGATCGCCAGCCGGTTCTGGAAAATGGCGATCTTCATAAGCTTCGACCAAAGTTCCGAGTGTATCCATCAATGATGCCAAAGGATGTTGTTCATCTTCACCAACTTCGTCAATCAATTCATCAAGCAAAGCGACCGTTCGGTCATATTCTTCCTCAGTGCGCGGGACGGATACGATACTGGAAACTATTGGCCAGACATTAGCGGCTTGTTTGAGTTCCGAACTTAACATGGTTACTCCTTCCACTTGTCTTTATTATATTCCTCGTGTGTAAGAACGTGTCTGATGAATACCTTTCGCCGGTTATAATGAACCGCCGCGATTAATCTTGTTTTATTACCACCGATATTGAAAACCGTCACTTTCCCAACTTGATCTGCACTCGGAAATACGCTGCGTAATGATACGAAATTAGCGAAATTATAACGCTTCATTACCCTGTACCAGTGTTCAAGGGCGCTTTCGGTTTCAGGATGCTTTCTGGCAAATTCAAGCAAGCGTTTCCGTGTAATAACGTGCATATAGATAATATAACATAAATTCCAAAGGGATACAACTCCTTCTCTGAAGGCACTATCAACGGTGGTGAACTTTGTATATTACAAAATCTGCAGATGCCCATACTTCACCAGAATTTTTTTGGTGCCGACTTTTTCAAATTCAATGGTGAGTTTTAAATTTTCGCCGCGGCCTTCGATGGCGCGAATTTCGCCCAAGCCGAATTGCGGATGTTTCACCATTTTACCGACCTGCATGCTCTCGCCATCCTGCGACTCGTTTTCATAATCCGGCATTTTGGCATCCGATTCGTAACGGCGGCCGCGAATGTCCGAGGCATCGGACGATTCAAACGCGCGCGGGCGGCGCACGCTTTCATGTTGCACGAATTGCTCATCAAGCTCTTTTAAAAAGCGCGAGGGCAAGGTGTTTTGGGAATTGCTGCCGTAACGGCTGCGCCACGCGGCGCGCGAGAGAAAAAGTTTTTCTTTGGCGCGCGTGGTGCCGACATAAAACAGGCGGCGCTCTTCTTCGAGATCGGAATCAACATCGCCGGTGCGAATCAGCGGGAAGAGTCCTTCCTCCAATCCGGTGATGAAGACGATGGGAAATTCGAGGCCTTTGGCACTGTGCAGCGTCATCAACGTGACGGCATTGCTTTTTTCATCCCACGTGTCGATGTCGGTGATCAACGAAACGCGCTCCAAATAACCTTCGATGGTTGCATTCGGAATTTGTTGGGCATATTCATGAACCGAATTCAACAATTCGCGAATGTTGTCGATGCGTTCCTGCGCGCCCTCGCTTTTCAGCAGACGAATGATACCGGTGGCATCGACCAACGCATTCGCCCATTCCAACAGCGACAGCTCGGTTTTGAGGCTCGCGTAACGATTGATGAATTCATAAAATTCGAGAACCTTGTTGCGCAGTCCGGCTTTGATCGTCGGAATCTCTCCCACCCTGCTGAGCGCCTGCAGAAGCGTCATATTGTTGGCGCGAGCAAATTCTTCCAATTTTTGAATCGTGGTTTCGCCGATGCCGCGCAGAGGATAATTAATGATTCGGCGCAAACTCACAGCATCCGCCGGATTAGTGGCGAGACGCATGTAGGCGAGAATGTCTTTCACTTCTTTGCGCTCGTAAAAACGCAGGCCGCCGACGATGACATACGGAATGCCGGCGCGGCGCAGTGTGTCTTCGATCACGCGCGACTGCGCATTGGTGCGATAGAGAATGGCGAAATCGCGAAAGGTGTGATTGTACGCGGCATTGCTATGATAACTGAGCTCTGCCGAAATTTTATCGAGAATGATTTGCGCTTCGTGAAATTCATTTTCCGCTTCGATGAGCGCCACCGGCTCGCCGGCTTCGCGCTCCGTCCATAATTTTTTCGGCAGGCGCTCGCGGTTGTGAGCGATCACCGAATGCGCCGCTTCGAGAATATTGCGGGTGGAGCGATAATTTTGCTCGAGCCGAAAAACTTTGCACTCCGGAAAATCGCGCTCGAAATCGAGAATGTTGCGCACTTCCGCGCCGCGCCAGCGATAAATGGATTGATCGTCATCGCCGACGGCAAACACATTGCGCTCGCGGCTGCCTAGCGCCTGCAGAAAAAGATATTGCGTGCGATTGGTGTCCTGAAATTCATCCACCAAAACATAGCGAAAACGCTGCGTGTAGCCGGCGAGAATATCCGGATATTGGCGAAATAATTCGAGCGGATAAATCAGCAGATCGTCAAAATCCATCGCGTTATTTTCGCGCAGGCGCTGTTGATATTTGGCAAAAACTTTGGCGACGGCCTGCTCGCGGAAATCATCGCTGTCCGCATTGATGGCGCGACCGTTCATGAAACTATTTTTGGCGCGCGAGATGCGATGATGAAAATAACCGGGGGTGAGATTGGGCGAGGAAATTTCGAGATCAGAAATAATTTGGCGAATGAGACCGAGCTGATCTTCGGAATCGTAAATCGAAAAGTTGCGGGTGAAACCGAGGCTGCCGGCGTGTTGTCGCAGGATGCGGGCGCAAATGGAATGAAAAGTCCCCACCCATAGGCCGTCGTGATGATGGCGCGATAGCCCAAATGAAACCAAACGCGCGAGGCGCTCGTGCATTTCCTGCGCGGCTTTGTTGGTGAATGTGGCCGCGAGAATATTGTCGGAACGCACGCTGCCGCGCTCGATCAAATAAGCGATGCGATGCGTGAGCACGCGCGTTTTGCCGCTGCCGGCGCCGGCCAAAACCAACGCCGGGCCATCGCCGCTCGCGACGGCTTGCCGCTGCGCCGGGTTGAGCGCCTCAAGAAGATGATCGTATCTTTTTCCGCTCAGGTTCAATCTCTTTCTGGTTGCTGGTTGCTCGTTGGTAAAATATAATTTCGATATTATGGGTATGGAAGTAATTTCAAGCCTTCGATGAAACGATAGTCTCTTTGATTTTTGCTCAATAGAGGGATGTCCATTGTGAGTGCAGTAGCTGCAACCAGACTATCAGCGATGAGCAATCCGTGGCTAAGACGATACCGGTTGAGCAACTCAACCGACTTTTTTCCAATACTGTCATTCAAGTCAACAATCTGAAATCGTTTCAAAAAACGATTCAACTTGTTCAACTCTTCTTTGTTTCGACATCCGACGATCAACTCCATCTGAACAACAATGCTGGTTCCAAGCGCCGAAGTTTGCTCTTCTTCGTCGAGGCGATCTACCGCTTCCTTAACTTTGCGAGCAACGTCTATCAAAATGTCGGTATCGATAATGAGGAAATCATTCATCTCAGTTGTTCCATTCTCGTCGTCGAAGGTCTCGAACCGATGATACGCTATCGCTTAAATCGTCACGATCCTTCCACATTCCGACAAAAGGCTCCTTCCTTAATCTCGATTTCTTAGCTTTTTTGACCAAAGCTGGGCGCTCATAACGAATCTGCAGAAAGGCGATAAAATCAATGACTTCACGTTTGGCTTCAGCAGGCAGCGTATCAAATTGACGCCAGATGCTTTCCAGTTTCATAACTTTTTCCATAGTTTTACTCAAATGGTATTTCAAATTAAAGAGAGTTCTTTAGTATAGCAAATTTTTCTCAACCAAACAAAACGCTCCAACTTGTTCTGCAGTTGACCATTTTCCCGACGTCGGGAAAATGGTCAACAAAAATATTTCTGTTAGCGAAATCTTCCGCTGTTTTGTGAAGCCCTTTCTACGCGGGCGCGGACTTTGTCAAATTCGCGTTTGGCGCGGAGATGCTCTTCCAGCGTGCGGCTAAAAATATGCGAACCATCGCCGGCCGCGACAAAATAAATGTAATTCACCGAGGCCGGATACAACGCGGCGCGAATCGAGGCGATGCCGGGATTGTTCACCGGGCCGGGCGGCAGGCCGGGATAACGATAAGTGTTATACGGCGAATCCATGACGAGATCACGATTCAACAAACGGCGCGGCGGGCCGGGCACCATGTATTGAATCGTCGGATCGGCTTGCAGCAAAATTCCCTGCCGCAGCCGATTGTGATAAACCGCGGCAATGATGGCGCGCTCGCTGTCAACGACGGCCTCGCCTTCGATGATCGAGGCGAGCGTCACGATTTGATGCACGGACATATTGAGCTCGGCAGCGCGGCGCCGCAGCGAGTCGTTCATTTGATGATGAAATTGCTGCACGATGGTGCGAATGATTTCCGGGCCGGAGACGCCCCACGCGAAACTGTAGGTATTCGGATAAAGATAGCCTTCCAGATTATTTGCCGGCACGTTGAGTTGTTTGACAAACGCTGAATCTTGCGCCAGTCGAACGACGGTTGCAGAATCGATTCGCAGCGCGCGCTGCAAAATGCCGGCATAATCAACAACGGTTTTGCCTTCGGGCAATGTAACAAGCTGCTGCACGCCTTTGCCGGAGCGGAACAATTTATATAACGCCAGATTCGAAGCGCCGGGTTCGAGAATATATTTGCCGGCTTTCAGCATTGTACGCCATTTCAAAATTTTATCGGCCCAAATAAAACGCTCACGGCTTTTAATGAAACCCCGCTGCTGCAAACTATCCGCAATTTGCGGCACCGTCATGCCGCGATGAATAATGAATTCATTTTTTTGCAAATGATCCGGCACGGCGGGCGCCCAAAACAAAAAATAGGCCGCCACACCCGCGACGGCGGCGGCCAGAAAAAAAATGAGGGCGGCAATTTTGAAAAACGTTTTCACCGAAATAGCAGCAGCAAATTATAAATCGTATGCGTGTACACGGCGACGCCGATGCCTCGCACGACGAACAACACGCCGAGAATGGCGCCGGCCCAAAAACGATACGCGAATGAATCCCAGCCAAACGACTCGCGTCCACCGAGATAATGAAATGCCGAAAACAAAATGGCGGCGATGGCGATGGCGAGAACGGTATAAATATTTTTTTTGCCGCCGAGGAGTTTTTCAAAAATCAGCAGCAGAAATGACACGAGAATGAAGCGAAAGAGCAGCTCTTCGTAAATTCCGGCGCCGAGCGCGCTGGTTAGTTTCGCGCCGACGTCGGCGAGTTGGGTTTGGCTTTGCAGCGCCATCATGATGATGCTGTTGGTGCGATCCGTTAGTTGTCCGGCGATCATGCCCAACGCCAGCGCGTAGATCGTACTTTCAAAAATACTATAAGGAAAGTAGACGAATTTGAAATCGAGGAGCTGCTGCTTTTTCGCGAGCCAGAATGCCCACACCAGCACGAGCAAATAGATGGCCCATAAAAAAAGATTGTTGCGAATGCCCATGAACCACAACAGGCGTTGAATCATCACCTCGGCGCTGTTGCGGATTTGCACCTGCTGGTCGGCGTAGATTTTGGCGCTGCTGCCTTCGTAAACTAAGAGCAGCAAGAGTATCGACAAAAGGCCGAAGAAATGCGAGCGCGTTTTTTTGAAATACGTGTCGAGCGCCTTCGGCATCAGGTTTTCTAACTTCCCTGCCATGCCCTAACATTTAAAAAAATTTATTGAACGGTCGCTGAGAAAATAACCACAAAGACACAAAGGCACGAAAAAAAAACATAAACTTTTCTTGGTGTCTTAGTGCCTTCGTGGTTAAAAGAGAAGTTTCATGTCATTAACGGCGGTGCATTTCCATTTGTATCCGCTCGGTTTGCACTTGCAAGCGCTGCTTAACGCTGGCGAGAATGAGCACGAGTTGATGAACCGGATCAGCGCCGGCGCCGGCGATAATGCCGGTAACTAATAAGTTGAAGAAATTGAGCGCGAGGCCGCGCCCAGGAAAAACTTCATCGAGAATGCCGAAACGAAACGCGATGCACGAGACGATGCCGAGGCCCATGCCGATGAGCATCGTGGTGCGGGAAATTTTCAGCTTCAGCGCCGCGAGCGCATCCGGGCTGTCTTTCAGGGAAATTTTTTTCTCTTCGAGTCCGGGAAAAAACGTGACGCCGATTTCCAGCAAGCGCTCGATGATCAGCGCCAACGCCAACAGGTTCAGAAAAGGATTGACGTCGAGAGGCTCGGAGGCTTCGGTTTCCTGAAATATAGCTTGCGCGAGTGACGGCCACGCGATAAATAAACCGCCAATGAGCACAAGCACAACCAACAGAGTTTGTCGCTGCGGAATGTTTTGTGGCATTTTGCTTCCCTCCTCGGGGTTGGGTTGATGCGCCGATTTTGGTGATGGAATTGGTAACGAAGTCGGGTTTCATTTCTGATTGAATCATGAACGTTTCTGATGCTTGGTCGATCTGTATGTCATCGGCACAATCATCAAATATAGAGAAGTCGCCAAGAAATGTCAATAAGATTTTCGGAAAAATTTTTCAGATCAAATTGCTTGCGCAATCAGGAAAAATTTTTATATTGATTCAATGACTCTCGCGCCGCAAAATCTCTTCGTCGGCACCACCGGCTGGTCGTATCCGGACTGGAATAATCTCGTTTATCCCGCCCGCCGCGCGAAGAATTTTTCCGAGTCGGCTTTCATCAGCAAATTATTCAATGTTGTTGAAATCAATTCGACATATTATCATCCACAAAGTTCCGGCGCTTCCAAAGAATGGATGAAGCAAGTGGCCTCCAATCCGCGATTTCGTTTCACTGCGAAGCTTTGGCAAAAATTCGTGCTTGAGAAAGCGCAAGATGGCGGCACGGGCTATTCGCAGTCTGATATCGAAATTGCCAAACGCGGCATGAGGCCGCTGTTGGAAGCCGGCCGGCTCGGCGCGCTGCTGGCGCAATTTCCGCAATCCTTTCACTATAATAGCGGCAATCGTGATCGCCTGTCTCGTTTGCTGGAGGCGTTTCAGGAATATCCGCTGGTCGTGGAAATTCGGCACGATTCGTGGAATGATTCGGAAGCGCTGCAATTGCTCGATCAATGCGGCGTTGGATTTGCCAATATCGATCAGCCGCAAATCGGCCACGCCCTCGGTTTCACGGAAGTAATCAGCGGGCGCGCGGCTTATTTTCGGTTTCATGGCCGCAATCAGGAGCAATGGTTGAATAAAAATGCGGGCGTTGATCAACGATATGATTATCTCTATTCTATGACGGAACTCGATGGTTTTTTAACCGCGATCCGAAAGGCGCTGCGCCAAACTGAAAGTACGTATGTGATTTTCAACAATCATCCGCGCGGGCAGGCGGTGGTCAATGCGCTGCAATTGCAATTCGAGCTGACAGGCATTAAAGTCAATGTGCCGGAGAAACTGCTGCACGCTTATCCGGACTTGGCGTGTTTGCGGCTGGGCGACAATCCGCTGCAAGCCGAATTGTTTTGATTTTGGAAAAATTTTGTTGTATATTTCAATCTAAAATCGTTAGCCAGTTTGCCGGTTCGCCTGTTCAGCGCAACGAGCGAACGGCCATTTTTATTTGATTAATCAAGGAAAGCAAAAGTGAGCACGATTTCTTCTCGAAACGGTGAAATGAATACCAACAGCCACACCAGCGTCAATGATTTCAACATTCATGTCGCGACGGCCAACGGTTCCGGCAGCCAGACTTCGAATATGGTGTTGCTGCGCTCGATTTTTCAAATGGGCATTCCGGTTTGCGGCAAGAACCTCTTCCCTTCCAACATTCAGGGGTTGCCGACGTGGTTTACGATTCGCGTCAACAAAGACGGCTATATCGCGCGGCGCGAGCGCAACGATATTCTCGTGGCGATGAATCCTGAAACCGCGCAGGAAGATGTTCGCAAGCAGGAATCCGGAACGATTGTGATTTATGATGAGTCGCTGAATTTGAATCAGCTTCGCGATGATTTGCTTTTTTATCCGGTGCCGTTCGATAAGCTGGTGAAGCCGGTTTGTCCGGAAGCCAAATTGCGCAAGCTGGTGCGCAATATGATTTATGACGGCGTGCTGGCGCGGTTGCTCGGCATCGAGATGGCGGAAATTGAACGCGCATTGAAGCAGCAATTTAAAAAGAAGACGAAAGCGGTGCAGCTTAATTTTGACGCGGCGAAAGCGGGATATGAATTTGCCGGCGAGAATTTGCCGAAACAGGATTTGTTACGCATCGAGCGCATGAACAAGACGGCGGGAAAAATTATTATCGACGGCAATTCTGCGGCGGCAATGGGCAGCATGTTTGCCGGTGTAACGGTTTTCACGTGGTATCCGATTACGCCGTCGTCTTCGTTGGGCGAAGCGCTCACGGAATATATGAAACGTTATCGCGTTGATCCCGAAACAAAGAAAGCCACGTTTGCGATCGTGCAAGCTGAAGACGAATTGGCGGCAGTCGGCATGGCAATTGGCGCCGGTTGGGCCGGCGCGCGCTCGATGACGGCCACTTCCGGCCCCGGCATTTCATTGATGGCGGAATTTGTTGGCCTCGCTTATTACGCCGAAATTCCCGTGGTGATTTTCGATATTCAGCGTGTCGGGCCTTCGACCGGATTGCCGACGCGCACGATGCAGGGCGATATTCTTTTCGCGGCAACGCTTTCGCACGGTGATACCAAACATATCATGCTGCTTCCCCATTCCGTCGAAGAATGTTTCACGATGGCGGGCGTTGCGTTTGATTTGACGGAAGAATTTCAAACGCCGGTCTTTGTGATGAGCGATCTCGATCTCGGCATGAATTATTGGATGTCCGATCCGTTCAAATATCCTGATAAACCGCACAAACGCGGCAAGGTGCTGTCGGCGGAAGATTTGACGCGCGTCGGAAAATTTGCGCGCTATAAAGATGTCGACGGCGACGGCATTCCTTATCGCACGTTGCCCGGCGCCAAGCATCCGCTCGCGCCGTATTTCACGCGCGGCAGCGGCCACAACGAGCGCGCCGGTTATAGCGAGCGTCCCGAGGATTACAAAAACAATGTGGATCGTTTGACTCGTAAATTTGAAACGGCTCGACAGCGCGTTCCGGCGCCGATGATCGAAGCGAATCCGCAGGCGGAAATCGGCATCATTGGATATGGCACGAGCCATTGGGCGATTCAAGAAACTCGCGACGGGCTGCGCGATCAGCACGGCATTCAAACCGGCTATTTGCGTTTGCGGGCGTATCCGTTTAATGATGAGGTTCAAAATTTTATTCGCAAATATCGCCGCGTTTACGTCGTCGAACAAAATCGCGATGCGCAAATGTTCGGCTTGCTGAAAATGGATTTGGGCGTCGAAGAAATTGCAAAACTGCGCAGCGTGCGCCATTACGACGGCTTGCCGATCACGCCCAACAGCATCATGCGCGGCATTCTCGAATACGAAAATGGAGAATCGAACGTGCAACCTATTTCTCCGGTTGAAGAAAAAGCGTTGTTTGCATGAATCTTAAAAACATTCACAACAATTTTTTCATGAAAGTCTTTTCCGAGGTTGTCAACATGAAGACTTTCGTGAAAGTCGCTTTGCCCGAAGAGTTGCAAAACCAACTCGATTTCACCGAATTAACGTTCGATCCAACTTCTTACGTTTCAGAGGAGTACAAATCATCCTTTTCCGACATGGTGGTGAAATGTCGAACCAAAACCGAAGAACTGTCGGTCGATATATATTTTCTTTTCGAACATAAATCTTATCAAGACGAAGGCGTTCTCCTTCAACTTTTGCGGTACATGTATTTGATGTGGCAGAAAGACAATGAGGAGAAAAAGCCTTTGCGTGTTATCATTCCAATTGTGTTTTATCATGGCGAAAGTTCGTGGCAGATTCCCACACAATTCATCGAGCAGTTTCCTATCGGGAATGAGCTGAAGCCGTTCATGCTAAATTTTTCGTATGTGCTTTTTGACGCCAATGCTTGGGATTGGCAAGCGGAAAGCAGCCGTCCTTTAAAAGAGAATATTTATCTGCTCTCTGCCATGCTGTTGATGAAAGCTGCCTTTCACAAGGATTTGAACCTCATCAGACAAGTGTTTGAATTATGGCGCCAAATGGGTTTCATTTATGAGAAGGAGCGAGTCGCCTTTTTGCTGATTTACGTCATGGAGACACAAGATACTCCTATCACCCAATTGGAAAAAATGTTGGAAGAAACCAAGTTGAAAGGAGAAATAGCCATGCCAACTTTAGCGCAAAGATTGAGAGAAGAAGGGATAGAGAAAGGGATAGAGAAAGGGATAGAGAAAGGGATAGAGAAAGGGATAGAGAAAGGGATAGAGAAAGGTTATCTCTTAGATCGACAAGACGTCTTGATCATGCTCTTATCCACCCGTTTTCGTTTGAACGATGATGAAAAAAAATCTATCCGCGAGGTCGATGAAATCAATAAATTGACTGCGGCGATCAAATTGTTTGTCACGGCGCAAACGAAAGAAGAAGTTCTGGAAAGCTTGAAAGCCGTTGTGCTTGAAAGCGATTGAAGCCGCTCTCAAAGTTTTTTGAAAGTCAATAATCGAAATTTTTCTAAGGAAATAAGAATGAGCACAGAGGTCGCAACAGCTCCCGTTACAAAAGCAGCGAAAGTCAATCGTCTTGGTTTGGAAATAACGCCCTATCGCGGCGGCAAGACCACGCTTTGCGCCGGCTGCGGGCACAATGCAATTACCGAGCGCATCATCGATGCGTTTTATGAAATGGGCGTTGACCCATATGGCGTCGCCAAATTTTCCGGCATCGGCTGCTCGAGCAAATCGCCGGCGTATTTTTTGGAAGTGTCGCACGGCTTCAATGCCGTTCATGGCCGCATGCCCGCTGTTGCCACCGGCGCGCTGATGGCGAATCGCACGCTGTTGGGCATCGGCGTTAGCGGCGACGGCGACACGGCCTCAATCGGCATGGGGCAATTTATCCATTTGATGCGCCGCAACCTGCCGATGATTTACATTATCGAAGACAACGGTTGCTATGGTTTGACCAAAGGCCAATTTTCCGCTACGGCTGATCTCGGCTCCAAACTCAAAACCGGCGTGGTCAATGATCTGCCGGCCATCGATACCTGCACGCTGGCCATCGAGCTCGGCGCAACTTTTGTGGCGCGTTCCTTTTCCGGTGACAAGAAACAGTTGTCGGCGATTTTGAAAGCGGCTATTTCGCATCGCGGCACCGCGATGATCGACGTCATCTCGCCGTGCGTCACGTTCAACGATCATGAAGGCTCGACGAAAAGCTACAGTTACGTGAAAGATCACGAAGAATTGTTGGGCGATGTTAGCTTCGTGCCTTTTTTTGAAGACATCGCGGTTGAATATGAGCCCGGCACGACGAAAGAAGTGACGATGCACGACGGCTCGCGTTTGCTGCTATCCAAATTGCCGGCGGATTACGATCCCTCGAATCAGGTTCATGCGCTTCGTCGGTTGACCGAGTCCAAACATCGCGGCGAATTGTTGACCGGAATTTTTTACGTCAATCCGGAAAGCAAGGATTTTATCGAGCTGCTCAATCTTGTCGACGAACCATTGGCGACGCTTTCACCCGAACGCGTGCGACCCGGCCATCACGTATTAGACGAATTGATGGAAGAGTTGAAATAACGCGAATTTATTTGTAACAAATTGGCGCTTCTCTTTTAGTGTTGGAAATGTTCTTTGGTTAGTTCATACAAGGCGATGCTTTTTTACGATCGCCTTTTTGTTGTTTTAAATTACAAATGGCTTCTTCAATCAATCATCAATTTCAAAAAGCTGGAGGTCATTATGGATCTGCTGAAAGTCGCGGATGTACCGGCAACCACCGTAACCAAAGATGCTACCGTTATGGAAGCCGTCAATGCGATGGTCAAAAATCGCGTCGGCGCGGTGGCCGTTGTTGAGCAAGGCTTTTTGAAGGGAATTTTTACCGAGCGCGATGTCATGATTCGCGTCGTGCAAGCGCAGCGCAATCCCGAAATCACGCGCCTGCGCGAAGTCATGACGACGTCCGTGCAAACCGCCTCAGCCGGCACGACGCCAAGTGAAGCGCTGTCTCAGATGATCGAGCAGCATATTCGACATCTTCCCATCACCGACGAAAACGGCAAGATCATCGGCATGTTGTCGATTCGTCATTTGCTGCAAAACCGCGTCGAAGATTTGAGCCACGAGCTTGAAGCCGTTGACGCGTATTTGACGGCGGATGGAATTGGCGGTTAAAATCAGGCTTCAACCCAAAAATAGTATGTTCACACAAAATTTTATCGACGATATGGGCAAAAGTCCGCCACCTCCACTTGATAAAGAGTGGATCGCTTCCAGACGGGAGGCGGTAAAACATTATCTATGGAAAAAGTGGAATCTGAACGGCAATGATCTGGATGATGTGCTGCAAGAGACGATGGTCGCGGCATTGCAGAGTTTCGCCAATTATGAAGGCCGCAACAATGCCGAGCCAGCCACTTATTTGATTGGCATCGCCAAAAACGTCGTCCAAACGCATTTTCGCCGGCGCGACCGCCACCAGCATCGGCGCGCCCCGCTTGAAATCGCCGAAAGCATCGGTGTGCTTTTTCGCGACGAAATCGAGGCCCAAGAGCTGGCCAAATGTTTACAGGAAAAAATTTCCAAATTGCCGAAAAAATATGTCCAAGTTTTGAAGTTGATTTACTACCAAGATTATAAAGAGCGGGATGCCGCCGCCGAGATGGGCATCCCGGTTGATAAGCTCTATAGTTTGAAATCCGACGCGCTCAAGCGGTTGAGGAAGCTCTGTAAAAAGGATGCCCGATTTCGGCCTTAAGTGCATTGAGCTAATTTTTTTTGGAAGGAGAAATTTCGATGTCATGCACATATCAAGATCGTCTCGATTATATTGCCGATTATGTGCGGGGCGAACTGCCGGAAAGCGAGCAGGAAACCTTCGAGACGCATTACCTCGGTTGTGACGAATGTCTCAACGATATTCGTTTAATGGAAAAAGCTACCCTCGCCATGCATCATTATGGAGGCACCGTCTTCGCTCCCAAAACAACGTGGCTTGATCGTCTCAATATCTGGTGGGATGAGCTTCCGCTTTCGCCGCAATGGAGAACCGCGATTCCGTCTCTCGCAACGTATGTTTTGCTCATTGGCATCTTGAGCGCCGGTTATTATTGGTTTAATTCAAGTCTAAATAAAAATGGCGGCCATTTCTACGGCGATCAACCCGGTGGAATGGTGCCGGAACATTTAGAAAAAACTTTTGTCAAGCTGGAACACTTTGATTGGGCACAACCGCCGGCAAGCACAACCGAGTCTGCGCTCTTCAACAGATTGGCTGCAATTCAACCCGTTTATCAAGCGCGCAATTACCGTTTAGCTGCTGATCGTCTCGCCGCAGTTGTTGCAGATTTCCCTCAATCGCCTGAAGCGCATTTATTCCTCGGCGTCAGCCAACTTCATCTCGATCATACCAACGCAGCCACCAAAAATTTAAAAAAAGTTTTGCAAATGCGCCCCGACTATGCGCCGGCGCAATGGCATCTGGCGCATAGTTATCTCCGGCAAAATCGTTTCGACGACGCTCGCCAACAATTGACGGCATTGATCAAACAAAAAGATTCTCAATTTAGCGCGCTGGCGGAACAATGCTTGAAGGAAATAAACCGACAAAATAAATGATCCGAATTTATAAATAAAATTGAATCACCGATATTGCAAAGCCCGTTGTCCTTCGCAGCGGGCTTTCGTTTTTTGAATGAAGAGACAATGACATCTTGAAAGAATTTTTTCAATTCAGCGCAATGCGTGATGAGAAAAAGATGCTCCAACATGACAATGCTATTCTCAATTGACATTCAACTTGCGCGACAACAGAATTTTTCTAAATTAAAAACATGAGCTGGTTTCTACGCATGATGCTGATCGCCCTTCCGGCAATCTTATTCGTCTACATCTATTCAGGTTGGCGCCTCATTGCCGCGTTGGGTCAATTAATCTCCGTGCCGCGTCCGCGCCTTCGTCGGATCGTCCAGCTTGCAATTAGCTATTTGTTTCTTTATCCGCTTCTTCTGTTTTCGACAACGTTGTTAAATTTGCCGTCGCTTTACGAAGCGCTGCGCAACGGTCAAGATTGGGCCGATATATTTTTCGTTTTCCCATTTTGGATCGGCCTCGTCGTCTTCGTTGAGTTTTTTCCATTATTGCTCGCCATTGATCTGTCGCGACTCGTGCTGTGGCCGGTGTTTAAAAAATACCGGCTCGCTTGGATAAAATGGCAGGCACGTTTTACGGTTGGCATTTTTATTTTTCTCATTTTTTATGTTGGGGTTCGCATCGTCAAAGACACTTATTCCGTGCGGCTCAATGCTCGCGAAATGCAGATTGCCAATTTGCCGGTGGAATTAGACGGGTTCCGAATTGTTCAACTCAGCGATTTGCAGGCCGATCC
>Ga0247727_10009673_pt1 | contig 17327 bp, 9 predicted proteins | sample WisWelCaveWW1625_FD_202498 | JGI IMG/M metagenome (GOLD analysis project Ga0247727, IMG submission 202498) | Biofilm microbial communities from Wishing Well Cave, Virginia, United States - WW16-25 | ecosystem: Environmental > Aquatic > Deep subsurface > Groundwater > Cave microbial mat | place...
AACTTCAACCGCGTCGAGCGAGGACGAACCCGATCCTGACCCAACGGCACCGCCGTCGTATGGGTCGAGGAATCCGGTTGCAGGAGCGAACGCTCCTCTACGCCTGTGTTGTCTTTCACAGTCCTCCTTCGCCTCGCAAACGCCGGTCGGACAATGCCAAAAGCCCCCCGCCAACACAAGCCTAACTTGCCCGCCGCCCTGCCGCCGCCAGCACCGCCGCGAATCGGTCTGCAATCGGCTGGATCGCAAATCGTCGCTCTGCCACCGCCCGCGCGTTGCGTCCGCATTCCTCGCGCAACGTCGCGTCGCCCATCAACCGCCGGGCCGCCGCCGTCAACGCCGCGCCGTCATTCGCCGGCACCACGAGACCCGCGCGTTCCGCCGCGACCACTCGCGCCGCCAGATTTTCGGCCGGCATCGACAACAACAACGCCCGCCCGGCGCACAAGTACGTCATCACCTTCGACGGCACCGAGAACGTCGAAGCCTCCGGGCTCAGAATCGCCACCAGCACATCGCCGGTCGCCAACACTTCCGGCAACCGCTCGAACGGCTGAAACGGCAGCACGATCAGATTCTTCAGCCGCTGCCCGCGCAACCACTCCGCGCCGGCTCCCTCGGAAATCACGACGACCTCCACCTCCGGCAACTGACGGGCCAGTTCCAGCAGTAACGCCGGGTTGTGCTTCATTCCGAGAATGCCGGAATAAAGGATTCGAGGTTTGCTGTCTGGCTTCGGCTTGACCGGCGTGGAATCCAGCACCGCCCAGTTCTCAATCACGTCTGCCTTGACGCCCCAGCGATGCATCAACGGCAAGAAATCCTCGGACACGACGATCACCTGATCGCTCGCGCGCAACAGCCGGCGTTCCATCCGCATGTAATGCCGGCCAATCCACTCGCCTGCTACCGGCAACTTCTTCCGCAAGATCGCGTGGACCGCCACGCTGTACACGTCGTGCACCCAAAACACGAAGCCGATGCCGCGTTCCCGGCAACGCGCCTGCAACCGCGCCTGCGCCTCCAACGGCGTGTTGCCGGACAGCACAACCTCCGGTCGAAACTGGTCCACGAGTTCCGCCAACCGCCGGCCACACTCGATCTCCAATTGCCGGCGACTCCAGAACGAATGTTTCTCGATGCGCCGGGAAAGTTTTACTTCGCGCATCTCAACGCCGGTCGCCGCGCCCACTCTTCCCGGCGGCGCTTCAATCGAGCCGCAGTATGCGTGCATCACGGCGTGCCCGCGCCCGGCCAGTTCGCGGCTCAACTGCGCCGGGAACGCGTAGCCGCCGTAATCGTGAACAAGAATCCTCATTCCAATTGTCGGATGAGTTCGTCCAACGCCCGCGCCGCGCCGCGCTGCAGTTCGTGAAATCGATTCATCGCCGCCCGCGACGCCGCGATGAATTCCTCCGGCGACGCGCCCCACCGGCGAATCTGCTCCGCCGCGATCGGCACGAAATCCTTGCCGGCGGGGACCACACCGCCGGCCACGATGTCCGGCAGGCAACCGCGCGGCGTCGCAATCACCGGCACGCCGTGCGCCATTGCTTCGAGCACGGTCAACGGCTCCGCTTCGTGGCTGTATTTCGATGGGAACAGCAGCAGGTCAATGTCGTCGAAAAACTTTCGCTTCTCATCGCCGTATTTCGGCCCGACGTATTCGACGCCGGCCAGCATCGCCGTCTTGATCCTCTTGCTCACGATTGGGCCGGCCACGATGGCGCGAAGTTTCGTCGCCGCGTGAACTCCGAGAAATTCCAGGATGCCTTTCTCCGGCGCGATGTTGCCAAGGAAGCCGAGCGTGCGCAGCCCCGGTCGGACCCGCCCCGCGACCGGCTCGGTGAACACGGCGTTCGAAATTGCGGTGATGTGCCGGCAACCGTAGTGGTGGTGAAGCCGGTTGGCCATGTCTTCGCTGAGCACGATGTGCGTCGCATCATCGCCGGCCGTTTTGACGAGCCGGGTCGTGACTGCGTGCGGTCGGTCGAGGTACGCGTAGCTGTGATGATGCAGGAACAGCCGGGCGTTCGCGCGTCGCGCCCGCCGGCAGAACATCGTCTCGTACACTTGCCCCCAACCGCCGGACACACTCATGTAAACCGCGGCCGGCCGCAGGCGAACGAATTCTCGCAGACCGGCCCGAACGATCGCGAGCCGGCGGAGCCGGGCCGATGGGCTGCGGTCGAGCGTGGCGTTGGAGAGGTTGATGACGGCCGGCGCGATGCCGCGCGCGTCGAGTCGTTGCCGCATTTGCGCGTTGACGAACGACATTCCGTGGACCGGCGGCGGAAACACACCCACGAGGCAAACGCGCGGCGCGTTGTCAGTCGAATGCGACATGACCTACCGGTTGTGGAAGCCTGCGTTTCGTCAACTCCGCCAGCAGTCGGTAACCGACCAGCGCGATGAGGACGGCCAGCATCATGTCGGATACCGGCAGCCGCACGATGAGAAATCCAAACGCCGTCAGCACGTAGCGCCGCACGGGATTGTCTTCCAACGGACGCGCGATGAGGCAGACGACAAACAGGAATGACGGCAACACCGCCAGCGCCAGCCAGCCGAAGTTCATGTGAAACTCGCCGATGATCGTGGTGACGAGCGCGACGTTGGCGTTCGGCCCGAACGCCGCGCCGGCGTACTCGGTGATCGGCAGCGGTTTGTCCGGCCAGACGCCGCGCGGAATCCAGACGAGGAAGATTTTCGCGAGCGTCGCGCCGTGCAGAAAGTCGAAGCGCTGCCCGAAATCGTGGAACGCCTGCAACACGACGTTGATGTTGATCGATTCGGTCACGCTGAGCACGTAATCCTCGAATGTCTTGACGGGGGTCCCGGCCGAGTCGCGCACCGTCGCCGCGATGTCCGATGCCGAAGCCGAAAACAACATCGCGCGAATCTCCTGATACACGACCATCGCGTAGCCGATCGGCGCGGCTGCAATGCCGAACCACAGCAACGCCACCAGGCCCGACCGCCACGCAACCACCAGCGCCGTCACCGCCACCGCCATCAAAATGAACACGCGATTGCCGACGAACATCAGTTCCACACCCGACACAAGCGCCAGCACCGCCAGACCTTTCCCCCACGACCAGCGCCGGCCTGCCACACGTGCCGCGACGCATCCGACAATCAAAAATCGCAACGCCCACGCTGTGAACGGAAAAAACGCGCCGGCGGAACTCTCCCGCAGGAACGACGCGCGCGATTGATACCAGTGTCCACCCCGAAACGCGCCGGACACGAGCGCAAACCCAAACGTCACCGCCAGATAACCGATCAGATAGATGAGCCAATCGCACGAGACCGGCTCGATCGCGTCGCTCGCGCCGGCGCGGCTCCTGCCGATTACCGCGCTGAGCAACAGCGCCGCCAGAATCGCCGCGAGATACAAAAGAAGCACCGTAATTTCCGGCAAATATTGGTCGAGCATCGCATCACGCAAGGCTGTTCCCGCAAACGGCGTCAACACGCGCAGCCGACCGGTCACCAGCATCACCCACAACGGCGGAAACACGAGATACAAGACGCCGAGCAACATGCCGGTCCGGAAACTCGGCCCATCCCGGCGCAGAAAACAAATCAACGACCCGACATATCCGGCCGTCAACACCGCCGCGCACGCGAGGAGAAAATACTCCGTCATCGCCGCGCCACCTCCAACGCCTGCGCAATCGCGTCCGCATACCGTTCCGGTGTGAGACTGTGTCCCCAACCGGCAATCGCTGCGCGGGCCCGTGTCGGCGCGCGCTCGAAAGCGCGCCGCAATCCGGCCGTCAACGCCTGCCGGTCGGCGGGGTCGCACGACACGCCGACTTCAACCGGCGCGTTCTCGACAAGATCGACCGTCGCGCCCGCGCGCGCGGAAGCCACGACGTAAAGCCCGGCCGCCAACGCCTCGTTGACGACGAGACCCCACACTTCGATGTGCGACGGCATCACCAACACGTCCGCCGTGGCGTAATGGCGCGCCGTCTCCTCCACCGTTTTCGTGGCGCCGGCAAAGGTCACGTTCGTACCTGCCACGCGGCGTAGCTCGCTTTCCATCGGGCCGTATCCTACCAGAGTCAACGTCACCTTGTCGCGCGGCAACGCGGCAAACGCGTCGAGCAATTCGCGCACACCTTTGCGTTCGATGAATTGCCCGACGTACAGAAACCGCACGATGCCCGGCGACTCCGTCCGTCGCGCGTCCACAACCGCGCCGATGCCGGCGACGTCCACCGTGTTGCACCCGGTCACGATGCGCTCGGCCGGTATTCTCATCTCGCGCAGCGCCGCCGTCGCGCGACTGCCATACGTCACAAAGGAATCGGCGCGCGTCACGATGCGCTGCCGGATCGCGCCAATCAACCCGCCGCGCGACCGGCTGCTGCCGGCATGGCTGCCCCACCACATCGTCAACGGAATCCGGTCGCGTCGCGCAAATCGAATCGCCGCGAGGTACGTCGGTGTTTCGTAACCGGTCACGAGGATGTGCGTCGGCGCGATGGCGCGCAGTGTTTTCGTCACGCCGGGATTCCAGTGGATGCCCCAATCGCGGCTGGCAATGTGCCAGCTTTTGCCCGGCAACGCGTGGATTTCGTAGCCGGCGGCGCGCGTTTGCTCGCTCGACCAGATTCGATTCGATTCGCCGGCCGCGCTGAGGAGGACGTGCAACTGTCCGACGCGTTTGGCGAGCGCCGCCCACGTCGGCAGCCGGTACGGCGGCGCGATGTTGGTGACGAGGGCGACGTTCACGGTGTTGTGGCGCGACGGATCAACCGGGGCATCATCACAAATCCCACCACGGCGACGCTCGACATCGCCGCCACCATGCCGGTCGCCGCGCCCCACAATCCGTACCGCGCCATCAGCCAGTTGCCCAGCGTCACGGTCGCCACCGCCGCCGCGAGATAGCCGAACGTCAACACCTCCGGCCGATCCACCGCGCGCGCCACCGTGCCGATCGCCGCGATCGCCCCCGTCGCGACCGGTATGAGACCGAGCACCCACAGCAACCCGTTCCACGCATCGTACCGGCCGCGATACAGCGCGGTCATGATCGGCCCCGCAAAGCCAGCCAGCAACAGCCAGTAGATCACGGCCGCGCCAACCTGCAACGTCACCGTCGCCGCCACGATGCGCCCAAACCCGGCCGCGCCGCGTCGCCGTGCCAGCCACGGCACAAGGTACAACGCAAGCGCGCCGTTCCCTTGCACTGCCGGCTGGATCAGGTTCATCAACGCCCGCAACGCACCGGCGGATTCCAGGCTGACCGATGCCGGCAACAGCACGTAAAAAAAATTGGTCGGCACCCACGACAGCAGGCTGCCGCCGATCGCCCAGCGTCCAAACTTCCAGTGTTGCGCGACGACCTCGGCGCCGGTCACGGTGCCGTTCGCCGGCCCCAACGCCATTCGCATCCGCAGCCACAACCCCAGCAGTGCATTGCCGGCCGCCAAACCGAGAAACACCCAGCTCACCGCAAATTGGCCGCTGAGTTTCGGCACACTCAACGTCACCGCCGCGACCACGCCGAGATAGAGCGCGCTGCCTTCGGCAGCCAGTCTCGGCCGGGATTCCACGAAACACGCGCGGCGCAATAGCCAGACATCGAGAATGAACGGCGTGGCGAGGCCGAGGCTCGCGAACGCCAGCGCCAGCTCCGTCTTGCCGGCCGCCGCCAGCGCTGCGCCCGCGACCGCGAACAAAGCCAGTTCCCCGGCACACAATCGCCAGTGCCACCGGGCCAGCTCACGAAAATAGGCCGGCCACTGCGCGCCCCATTTGCTCGCGCCATACACGAGCATCGGTTCCGTCACGAACGCGCAATGCACCGTGCTCGCCAGCCAAAAAAAGGAATACGCAAACGCAAACACGCCGTAGCTGGCCGGCGTCACGCTGCGCGCCAGCAACACGGCCAGCAGGAAGTTGCCGCCCGCGTAGGCGCCCTGGTCCAGCACCGCCAAGAGCGCTTTGCCGGCGATCTTGATTTTTGCGCGTCCCAGAAGCGGCGCGGCGTCGGCGGGATCAGGGGGAGGCACGTCCGCGGCGACGCATGGTTCTTCGCGACTCACGCCGGCACTTGTAGCCCGGCCTCCGGCCTGCCTCAAGGAGATTCCGGGCGGGCTATTGGCGCGTGCCGGTCAGATCGAAGGGTTGACCGGACGCGTCCGTGCCTTGCAGATGCAATGTCTCGGTGTCGGGGTCGAAAACGCCGGCACACGAATCGTCGAGATAGGCGTCCACGCGATTGTCGGGCGCAAGCGTCAGCCAACCGGCGATGTGGTCGTCCCGAATATCATACACGCACGGCGCGGATGCCGACGGCGTGATCCAAAACTCGCTGGTCATCGAATCGCGCGTGAACAGCCACCGGCCGGTCGGATCGGCGCAGCCGGTCAGGGTCAGGCTGCGACGTCCGCTAGGCGGCGTGGCCGGCGATGCCTGCGGCACCGGTGCCGGCGCGCTGAACACCAGCCGCACACCGGGCAAACTCGTCGCCGCGACCGGAGCCGGTGCCGTCGCGGAGGTTTTCATCGTGGGCGTGGTCGCCGTTGCCGTCGCCGGCAACGACAGTGCGGCGGTGCCGTTCGTCGGCCATGAAAGTTGGATGGCCGGCACGATTTCACGCGGCTGGCTGGCGCTCGCCCAGAACAACTTCGCCACCGCGCCACCAGTGTTGTCGAAGTATTCCATCTTCACATCGTAGCGTTTGCCGGCGGTCAACGTGATCGTGCCGGTGTTGGTCGTCACGCCATGGAGCGTCCAGTTCGTGACGAGCGCTGCGCCGTTCACCCACAGGCGCACGCCGTCGTCGGACACCGTGGAGAAGGTGTACGTCTCGCTGTAGCGCGGCGTGATCTGCCCGGTCCAGCGGGTGGAGAATGTGTTCGTGCCGACGAGCGAATCCGGACCGCCTTGACCCCAGTTGAAGTCCACTTGCGGGTCGGTGCGCGTCAACGCGCGCGTCGCAAAGTTCGTGCCGGCAAAATACTCGGCGCGCAACCCGCGCACTTGCGGCCAGAGTTGCGTCGTGGGGACCGGCCCGCGCGGCTCGCTCGTGCTCGACCAGAGCAATTTCGCGACGGCGCCACCGATGTTGTCGTAGTACTCCATCTTGATGTCGTAGCGTTGACCGGCCAGCAACGCGATCGTGCCGGAGTTTGTCGTGTTGCCGTGGTTCGTCCAATTCGTCACCAACGCCGCGCCGTTCACCCACAGCCGCACGCCGTCGTCGGATACCGTCGAGAAGGTGTACGTCTCGCTGAAGTTCGGGACAATCTGACCGGTCCAGCGCGCGGAGAAACCGTTCGTCGGCACGGATGGGTCGGGACTGCCGCCGCCCCAACTGAAATTCACCTGCGGCTCGATCCGCGTGAGGGCTTTCGCCGTCAGGTTTGTGTCGCCAAAATACTCGGCCACAAGGCCCGTCAGCGCAGGAATCAACTGCGACGCCGGCACGACCTCTTTCGCCTGGCTCGCACTCGACCATGACAGCGTGACGTCGGCCGCGCCGCTCCGGTCAACGAATTCGAGCGCGATGCTCGTGCTGGCGCCGCCGGTGAAGGTCACCGTGGCGGTGTTGGTGCCGGCGCCCACATTGTTCCAATTATCAATGACCAGCGCCCCGGCCACCCACAGCCGCACGCCGCCGTTGCCGACAACCTCGAGCGTGTACGTTTCTGAAAAGCGGGGGACGATCTGTCCGGACCAGCGGACAGAGAACCCATCGGCCGGAACGGATGGATCCGGGCTACCGCTGCCCCAATCGAAGCTGACCGGGCCGTCCACGCGCACCACGCGTTGGGTCAGCATGTCTGTCCCCGCGAAGTATTCGCCCAGCAGACCGGCACCCGCGGCGGTCGGATTCTGCGTGATGGTGAACGTCTGACCTTGCAACGCGATCGTCCCGACGCGCGCCGAGAGACTCGCGTTCGACGCGACAAAGTACGTTACCACACCGGCCCCGTTGCCGGCAGCCGAAGTGATCGTGATCCAAGCATCCGTCGTCGTCGCCACCCAATCGCAATCGCCAGGCGCGGTCGTCACCGCGAACGAGCCGGTATCCGCCGCCGCCTCGTGAAGGCGCGCTTTCGGCGCGATGGCGTAGCTGCCGGTCGCTGCCTCCTGCGTGACCACGAACGTCTGGCCGGCCACGGTCAACGTGCCGTTGCGCCCGGCGCAGGAATCGTTGGCCGCGACGACGTACGCCGTCACGCCATCGCCCACGCCGGTCGCGCCCGCGACAATCGTGATCCATCCGTCGTTGCTGGTGGAGGACCAATTGCAATCCTGTGACGATGCGCTGATCGTGACGCTGCCGGAAGCGAGGCCGGAACCGTGACGACCGATTGTCGGATCGATAGTAAACGTCTTCGCGCCGGCATCCTGTGTGACCGAGAAAACTTGACCGCCGATCGTCAGCGATCCGGCGCGCGGCGTGCACGTCGGATTCGCGCCGACAGCATACGTCACGACGCCGTTGCCCGCCCCGGTCGTGCCGGCGGTGACGGATAGCCACGCATCGTTGCTCGTCGCCGACCACGTGCAGTTGGTGCCGGTGGAGCCGACGCTGATGCTGCCGGTCTCGGCGCTGCCGCCGTGGGACCGGCTCGTCGGCGTCAACACGAACGCGCCAGCCCCGCCGGCTTGAGTGACGACGAAAGTCTGGCCGGCCACGGTGAGCGTGCCGGCGCGAGGATCGCAGTCGACATTGGCGCTGGCGGCGAACGCCACAACGCCGCTGCCGGTGCCGGTCGAACCGGTCGTGATAGACAGCCACGAATCGTTGCTCGTCGCCGACCAACCGCAGCCGACATCGGTGGCGACGCTGACGGTGCCGGTCGCCGCGGCGCGGCCCAAACTGCGCTGCGTCGGGTTGATGGTGTAAGTACATTGCGCCACGGTGAGCGACACGCCAATGGTCTGCGGAGAGTTGAGCGCGCCGTTGGTGGCGGTGACACTCATGGTGGCTGCGTACGTGTCGGGTGACAGGCCGGCGGTCGTGTACGTGACGGTGTGTGTGTTCGTTGTACCGGCCGGGACGGACCCGCTTGATGGGCTGACGGTAATCCACGGCGCGCCATCGACGATCGTGTACGCGACGACGCCATTGCCGGCATTCCAGACCTGGAACGATTGGCCCGGCGCAGTTTGGCCGGCCAGAATGCTTTGCGCCGGCAACACAGCGGGGCTGCGGGCCAATGCCGGCTGAGGCGGAGCGCCATCGTTGCGGATTGTGACGGTCGCGGTCGAGTTGCTCGCGTTGACGTTGTAGCCGGTGCCGGCCGCGAGTGTGACGCCGACGGTCTCGTCGGCTTCCGTGAGAGCGTCGGCGGATGGAGTGACGACGACGGACTGTGAGTTCGTGCCGGCCGGGATCGTGACGAGGCCGGAGAGCGCCGGATAATCCGCGCCGGCAGTGGCCGTGCCGGTCACGGTGAAGTTGATGGTGAGTGCGCCGTTGGTGCAGCCGGTGCGTGTGACGAGGAATGTACCGGTGTCGCCGGCTTCGTTGGCCAGCGGATCGGTGGCGCTGACGCGAACCATCGGGAGATCGTTGTCGGCGATGCGGACGGTGGCGGTCGCGTTGGTCGGGTCGGCGACGTAGCCGAGGCCGGCCGCGATGGTGAGCGTGACGGTCTCCTCGCATTCGGCGAAGGCATCGTTGAGGGGGCGAATGATCAGGTTTGTGGAAATCTGTGCGGCCGCGAGCGTGACGGTCCCGGTCAGCGCGGTGTAATCGGCGCCGGCAGTGGCCGTGCCGGCCAGGGTGTAGTTGACGGTGATGGCGGTGTTGGTACTCCCGGCTCGTGTGATGGTGATGAGGCCGGTATCGGTGGTGCCGGGCTCGGCGGCGGTTGCGTCGCTGGCGACGGCACTGATCGCCGGGAGCAACGCGATGTCGTTGTGCGATTGCAGAAAGACGCCGAGGTCGGCGCGGACATTCTGGAAATCGGGCAACTGGAAAACGGCTGACTTGATGTCGGGATGTCCGATGCCCGGCAGCAGGTAGAGATGATTCTCAACGCCGACACTCGTGAGCCGGTTCGCCAACGCGATGCTCTCCGCGGTGGGCGCCGTCGTGTCGGCTTCCCCGTGACAAAGGAACGACGGCGGGTCGTTGGTGTTGACAGAATCGAGTACGCGCTCCTTGATGCCGTTGATGAACGGATCGGCGCGATAAAGCCCGGCCAGCCCGATGAAGGAGCGGAAGCCGAGTTCGCGCGCGAAGGCTTCCATCGCGGCAAGGTACGCGCCCGCCGACGAGCCCCCGATATTCACACGCGACGGGTCGCCGCCAAACCGGCGGATGTTCTGTTGGATCCACGCGTAGGCCAGGCCGACGTCCGCGATGGGGTCGGTGGTCGTCGCGGTCGAACCTTGCCATTGCGGCAGCACCACCACGAAGCCGAGGTCGAGGAAGAATGGCCGGAACTGTCCCCAGTCGCCCTTATCGCTGGCTTGACCGTGAACGAGGAGGATGACGGGCGCGTTGCCGGCGATGTCCGACGAGAAAACGTCCAGCGCCTGATACGGCACAGGCCCATAGGCGATGTCCAGCGCGGATGTGGAAATCCCGGATGTCTGGCCAAACCCCGGCCTTGCCAAAAGCAAAGCGCAGACGACCAACGACACGAACGGTGCGCGAAAAGCTGCCCGTTTCATGAGATACAACTGATTGACCCTAGCTCCCTTCGGAAGTCCTAACGTAAGCGAACCTCTCGTCGAAAGCAAGACGCGAAGCCAACTCGCGACCGGCTTAGCTAACCCGCTGCCCATACCAATCTTGCATCAACAAACGGTAGGCGGCACTCCCCTTGATTTCCTGCCACCAGCCGGGATTCTTCGTGTACCACGCGATAGTCGCCTCTAGCCCGTCCGCAAAGCTCCAGCGCTTCGTCCAGCCCAACGCCTCCGCCTTGCCGGGGTCCACGGCGTACCGGTAATCGTGGTTGGAACGGTCGGTCACGTATCGCACGAGGCTGGCCGGCTTCCCCAACCGCTTCAGGATCGTTTCCGCGACGGTTCTCCCGGCAACCTCCAGCCTCGCGCCCAGATTGTAAACTTCCCCTGTCCGACCGGCATGCAAGACGTGATCAACCCCGGCCGCGTGATCTTCGACGTGCAGATAATCGCGCACAGCCGAGCCGTCCCCGTACACCGGCAGCGGACGGTCTTCGAGCGCATTCGTGACGAACAACGGGATGATCTTCTCCGGATACTGAAATGGGCCGTACGTGTTGGAACTGCGCGTGATGACAAAGTTGAGTCCCGACGCCAGCACCCGTTCGTCCGCTTGCGCCTTCGACACGGCGTAGGGGCTGCTCGGACGCAACGCGTCAGTCTCCACCGAATGGCGCGTGGTACCGGAACAATCGCCGTACACCTCATCCGTCGAAATTTGCACGAAGCGTCGCACGCCGGCCGTGCGAGCTTCGGTCAACAACACATCCGTACCGGTGACGTTCGTGCGGAAGAACGGCGCCGCATCCAACAAGCTGCGATCCACATGACTCTCGGCCGCGAAGTTCAACACCGCGTCCACGCCGCGCAGCGCCGGCCGCACGTCACCGGGCTCGGCGATGTCGCCGCGCACAAACGTGATGCGCTCGCGCACGTCGGCGAGATTGGCGAGGTTGCCGGCGTACGTGAGTTTGTCGAGAACGATGATCTGCCATTCCGGGTGCCGCGCCGACGCGGACCGGATGAAATTAGAGCCGATGAATCCCGCGCCGCCGGTCACGAGAACCCGCTGGAAGGAAAGCGTCGTCATGAATGGTTGGTGGAGACGAAGGGGATCGAACCCTCGACCTCCGCAATGCCATTGCGGCGCTCTCCCAGCTGAGCTACGTCCCCAACCTTTGCGGCAACGCGGCGATGCTACTCAGCCGTTTCCGGTTTGTCAAACTCCCCGCGCACTTCGACGCTCTCGCCGTCGAGTTCGAACCTCCGCCCGCCATCACCGGCCCCGCCGCGCACCGGCTCATCGAACACCCACCCCACAAGTTCGCCGGTCGGCAACCACACCAGATTGCCGGCCATCTCACCGTCGTCGGTCGTGATCGTATAGACGCAGCCGAGTTCGTCGGCCGGCACGAGGTCGCCGGCAAACTCCCGCACATCGTCACCGGTAATCGTGATGTTCCAACGGCCGGTCAAATCGAGACAATCGCAAATGGTCGCAACGATGGCCGGCGACGATGACCCGTGTTCGGCCGGGTTCTGATGACCCACTTGATACCGGAAACTTGTGGTGCGCCGGCTGTCCTTCGCGGTCAACGCGCCGGCTTGTGGTCGTGGTGCCGGCGTGAAGGGCGTTGTGGTCGGGTCGGGCTCCGCCGGCAGGCTCAAGGCAACGAACGGCGTGGCGGCGGCCGGGAAGAGTTGCGTGGCCGGGATCGGCGCGAACGATTTGCCGGGGCTTGACCACAACAACTTGGCAACCGCGTTGCCGGTGTTCTCGTAATACTCCATCGTGATGTCGTAGCGTTGCCCGGCCAGCAACGTAAGGGTGCCGGTGTTGGTGGTCGCGCCATGATTCGTCCAATTATCAACGAGCGCGACGCCGTTGACCCACAAGCGCACGCCATCGTCCGACACGGTGGCGAACGTGTAGTCCGCGCTGTGCTGGGGAATGACCTGACCGGTCCAGCGCACCGAGAAACTGTTCGTGCCGACGCGCGGGTCGGGGCCGCCGGGACCCCACATGAAATCCACCGTGCCGTCCACGCGCGTGAGGTGCTGCGTCGCAAGATTCGTCCCGGCAAAGTAATCGGCGCGCAGTCCGCGCGGCACGACGGACAACTGCGTCGGCGGAATCGGCTCGCGTATCTGGCTGGGGCTGGCCCAGAGAAGCTTGGCGACGCCGCTGCCGGTATTTTCGTAGTACTCCATCGTGATCTCGTAGCGTTGCCCGGCCAGCAGCGCGATCGCGCCGGTGTTGGTGGTCGCGGCGTGATTGGTCCAATTGCTGACGAGATTCACGCCGTTGACCCACAGCCGTACGCCGTCGTCGGAGATCGTGGAGAACGCGTAGGTCTCGCTGTAGCGCGGGATGACTTGCCCCGTCCAACGCGCCGAGAAATGGTTCGTGCCGACGAGCGGATCGGGACCGCCGGGACCCCAGCCGAAATTGACAGAGGCATCCGCGCGCGAAACGCGTTGCGTGATGAGGTTTGTGCCCTCGAAATACTCGGCGCGCAACCCGCGCGGTTGCGGCGAGAGCTGCGTAGCCGGAATGACCGCGAGCGGCTCGCTCGCGCTCGACCACAGGAGTTTGGCCACGGCGCTGCCGGTGTTTTGATAATACTCCATCGTGATGTCGTAGCGCTGCCCGGCCAGCAACGCGATGGCGCCGGCATTCGTTGTCGCCGCGTGATTCGTCCAATTATCCACGAGCGCAACGCCATTGACCCACAAACGCACGCCGTCGTCGGAAACGGTCGTGAACGCGTAGGTCTCGTTGAAGCGCGGGATGACCTGACCGGTCCAGCGCGCCGAGAAACTGTTCGTGCCGATGCGCGGGTCGGGGCCGCCGGTACCCCACGCGAAATCCACCGGGGCATCGACGCGGGCGAGGCGTTGCGTGGTGAGGTTGGTGCCCTCGAAATACTCGCCCGCTAATCCGGTCGCGGCCGAATACAACGCGGTGACCGGCACGACTTCCTCGGGTTGGCTCGCGCTCGACCATTGCAGCCGGGCGGTCGCGTTGCCGGTGTTCTCGAAATATTCCATCACGATGTCGTAGGCGACGCCAGCCACGAGAGCGATGGTGCCGGTGTGCGTGGTGGAACTCTGATTGTTCCACTTGCTGATGAGCAACTCGCCGTTGACCCAAACTCGCACGCCGTCGTCGGTCGTGGCGCTGAACGTGTACGTCTCGGTGAAGCGCGGAACGATCTGGCCGGACCAGCGCACGGCGAAACCATCCGCATTCAACTCGGGCGCAGGACTGCCGGCGCCCCAATCGAATTCGACCGCACTGTCCACGCGCGTGACGAGTTGCGTGGTGAAATCCGTGCCGGCAAAGTACTCGCCGAGCAAGCCGGTACCGCCGACGGTGATGGTGACCGGAGTCGAGAACAGCGCGGCGCCATCGTCACTGATCGCGCGCGCCGTGAGGGTGTACGTGCCGGCAACGAGGTTGGCCAACGCGATGTTGTACGGCGCGACGAGATCCGCGCCGAGCAACGCGCCATCAACGTAGAATTCGACCTTCTCCACGCGTCCCGTGCCGGCCGAGGCCGTCGCCTCGATCATAAAACTGGCCGGCGCGGCAAAGTTGGCGGATTCGACGGGACCGGTAATCGCGACGGCAAACGCGTCGTTGGTGGCGGCAGGGTTCGCCGTGACGACGACCGTGCGGCTCCGCGAGACGACGGCGAATTGCGTGTCGCCGACGGCGATGGTAACCGGGTACGTGCCCGGCACGGTGTACGTGTGCGACCGGACGACGCCATTGGAGCCGGTGTTGTCGCCGAACGACCAATCGAAGGAGTTGATCGTGCCATTCGTGTCGGTCGAAGCCGCGGCGTTACCCAGAACGGCTAACGGCGCCGGGCCGTTGGTCGCGCTGAGGAAGAAGTTGACGGTGGGCTGGCCGGCGTTGGGGATGCCGCGGAGATGTTCGTCGAGGAATGCATACACGGTTTCGGCGACGTTGGTGGTGGAGAACTCGGCGTCGGCGTGACGGGCGCCAGTGATCGGCTGGAAGACTGAGCTGGCGCCGGCCGCCACGAGCGCCTCGTGAAGCAGCTCGCTTTGGTTGAACGGCACGGTCACGTCGGCCGTGCCGTGCATGATGAGAAATGGCGGCGAATCGCGGGAGGCGAAGAGGGCGGGATTCGCCGTGGACGCCACTTCCGGCACCGTCTGGATTGGCGCGCCGATCAATTCCGACTCCGGCGAATCGGCGCGATCGTGGTCGATGTCGCTGAAGTAATTGTCCATCCGCAGCACATCGGTCGGGCCAAACCAATCGACGACGGCCTGCACGGCGCTGGACTGATCGAGGTTGCCGCCGCCATCAAGGAGATCGACGCTGGCGCTGCCGACGATCACATTCGTCGCGTTGCCGGTCACCCCGAGCATCGCGGCCAGATGCCCGCCGGCCGATGAACCCCACGCCGCAAGGTGGCCGGCATCGAGGCCGAACGTGGCGGCGTTGGCGCGAAGCCAGCGAACCGCTTTCTTGCAATCCTGAATCTGCGCCGGCCAACGCGCCACGCCGCTGAGCCGGTAATCAATGCTCGCGACCGCGTAGCCGCGCGAGACCAAGTTGGTGACGGCCGTGTTGATGTCGGCACGGCTGCCGGTACGCCAGCCGCCGCCATGAATGTGAACCACGACCGGCAAGGGACCGGTCGCGCCAACCGGCAGGTAGAGATCGAGCAACAAGGGCTGGATGGCGCCAGTCGCGTCAGTATAGGTGGCGTACTCGAGACCGGAGACAACGGTGACATCCGCCGCGTCCGCCGAAAGGCGCATCGCGACGCCACACAACACCGTCAGGAGTGTCCACCACCGGAATCTCGCCATCTTCTATTAGAGCGCTACGACTGCTCCCCCATTCCCTACGTGGATTTGACCCGTTTCGGCGCGCCACCGCTCAATCGCCGCGACGGGCAAAAAGTCTTTACACCATCAGACCCAGACTCTATAGTCGGCACTGGCGTTTTTCCAGAACGATGTTTGTTGGAATCCCAAGCATGATTGCCACGGTCAAGAAAACTGAAATCACCAAAGAGTTTCGGCTCCACCCCAAAGATACCGGGTCGGCGGACGTGCAGATCGCGCTGTTGACGGCGCGCATCAACGAACTGACCCAACACCTGCAGGGCCACGTGAAAGACCACAGCTCGCGGCGGGGACTGCTGAAGATGGTCGGCGAACGTCGCCGGTTGCTCGATTATTTGAGCCAGACCGACTCGAAGCGTTACGCCGAGCTGATCAAAAAACTCAACCTAAGAAAGTAGAACGTCGAGGTTCGACGGATTGATGGACTGATGTCGGCGCGTCCCCCGAGGTCGGGGAAAGTCGAGATCATTCCATCGGTTCGATGCCTCGCCTGACATCGGAACTCCTATGCACCACACTGTTCGTGCTCTCGTCGGAAACAAAGAACTCACCATCGAATCCGGCAAGCTCGCCAAGCAGGCCGACGGCGCCGCCATCGTCCGCTGCGGCGACACGGTCGTGCTCGTCACGGCGGTCGCTTCGGCCAAGCCGAAGCCCGGTCTCGATTTCTTTCCGCTGACGGTTGATTACCGGGAGAAAGCCGCCGCCGCCGGCAAGTTTCCGGGCGGCTACTTCAAACGCGAAGGCCGGCCAACCGAAAAAGAAATTCTCACCGCCCGCATGACCGACCGGCCGGTGCGCCCACTGTTCCCCGAAGGTTTTTACAATGACACGCAGATCATCTCGATCCTGCTCAGCGCCGATGGTGAAAACGATCCCGACATGCTCGTCATTACCGGCGCGTCGGCCGCGTTGATGGTTTCGGACATTCCGTGGGCCGGTCCGATTGCCGCCGTGCGTGTTGCCCGCGTCGCCGGCCAGTTCATTGCGAACCCAACGCACACCGAGCGCAAGGACAGCGACCTCGATCTCATCTACGTCGGCAGTGAAAACGATCTTGTGATGATCGAAGGCCAGGCCAAAGAAATCTCCGAGGCCGACATAATGTCCGCCATCGAATTCGCCCACGCCGAGTGCAAGAAAATCGTCGCCGCCATCCGTGAACTCACGAAGGCGACCGGCAAACCGAAGCGTCAGCCGCCGCTGATGATCGCCCGCCCGGACGTGCTCGCCGCCGCGAAACAGGTCGTTGGCGACTCCATCTTGCCGGCCATCCTCACGGTCAAGAAGCTCGACCGGCACATGGCCGTTGACGCCGTCAAAGAAAAGATGGTCACCGCGCTCAAGGAGAAGTTCCCGGACGTAACCGATTTCGAAATCAACGACGCGTTCTACAAGATCCAAAGCGAAGCGGTCCGCAATTCGATCCTGAAAAACGGCAAACGCTCCGACGGACGCGGGCCGAAGGACATCCGACCGATTCACGGCGAAGTGGGCGTGCTGCCGCGCACGCACGGCTCGGCGATTTTTGGTCGCGGTGAAACGGAAGCGCTCGTCATGACGACGCTCGGCTCGAAGTCCGACACGCAGGACATGGACGCGTGGACGGGCGGTCCGACGGAAAAGAAATTCATCCTGCATTACAACTTCCCCCCGTTCAGCGTGGGCGAAACCGGTCGCACCGGCGCGCCCGGCCGTCGCGAGATCGGTCACGGCGCATTGGCGGAACGTTCCGTCGCCATCATGATACCGGACGA
>Ga0247727_10009674_pt1 | contig 17326 bp, 13 predicted proteins | sample WisWelCaveWW1625_FD_202498 | JGI IMG/M metagenome (GOLD analysis project Ga0247727, IMG submission 202498) | Biofilm microbial communities from Wishing Well Cave, Virginia, United States - WW16-25 | ecosystem: Environmental > Aquatic > Deep subsurface > Groundwater > Cave microbial mat | place...
TGCAAATAATTTGAGCTCGTTGAACCACCCGGAAAGGAAGACTTCTCGATGTTGTCCAAGTATTCAATGTTAGACGCTCTTCGGCAGTCAATGTTATGGGTTCCGCTGTTCTCATCAGTCAATATCATAAACGGAATCTTTTCATAGGTAAAGAATAAGTAAACTTATTTAAGACGCACTACACTAGTTTTACTGAAAAATTAACGATTGACATTGGATAACATGGCATTGGCATGTTGTAAGGAAATTGGATTCTCTTTTGCCCCACTCATCATCTCAGCCAATTCTGTAACCCGTGACTTTTTGTCCAATAAATCCACCTTTGTCACAGCACGCCCATCTTGAGTAACTTTTCTCACCTTAAAGTGAGCATCGGCATAAGAGGCTATCTGGGGCAAGTGTGTGATAAGAATAACTTGGCGATATTTTGACAACTCTCGCAATTTTTCACCAGTAACGGTTCCAAGCCGCCCACCAATTTGGGCATCGATTTCGTCAAAAATAAGAACGGGAATCGGATCCACTTTAATCAAAGCTTTTTTTAAGGCCAACATGACACGTGCCGCTTCTCCAGAAGAAATAATTTGAGCTAACGGCTTTAACGGTTCCCCTGAATTCGGACTTATAAAAAAATTAATTTCATCTTGGCCAAACTCATGAAAAGCGATAGTGTTTATACTAACATCAAACTTTACATTGGGGATCCCAAGGTCTTTTAATTCCTGTTCGATTACCTTTTTTAAAGATTTTGATGCATTTCTTCTTTTTTTTGTAATTTGCTCGGCTGTTTCTTTTAATTGCTGCTCAAGAAGCATAATTTGCTTTCTCAGATCAGCATCACTTTGATCAAAATTTTCTAAAAGTTGAAGCCTGGCTTTTGCCTCTATATAAAATTCTTTTGCCTCATCTAACGTCGGACCATATTTTCGCTTAATTTCATCATAAATATCATATTGCTCATTAACTTTTTGAGCTTGTTGTGGTTGAAACGACAAATGACTGATGTAATTGTGTAAATCATTGATCATTTGATCTTGAATCTGCTGCACTTGATCTAATTGCTCCATTAAACCGAGAGTGGAGGGATCAAGATCATTCAATGTCCGCATTGGAGTAAAGCATTGCCTAATACGGTCGCTCATCGAATGGGTACTTCCTTCAAAAGAATCAACTATCTGCTGAACATACCCATATATCTTTTCCATGTTGTTAATTCTATTTCGACACTCAACAAGTTCGTCATAATCCTGTTGAACCAAGGGAACCTGCTCTAATTCTTTGATTTGATGCTGCAGAAGGTCTAGTTCACGCTCACGCGAGGCAGATAACCCCATTAGAGAGTCTAATTGCTGTTGTATAGCTTTATAGTTTTGAAAAATTTGTTGATACTGGTTCATAACATCATCAAATTGAACCAATCGGTCCAAGATTCCCATGTGCGAATGAGCGGATAAAAGCATCTGATGATCATGGGGGCCATGAAAATCCATAAGGTAGTTTCCAATCTCTTTTAACTGACTAGCGGTACATAATTGCCCATTTATCTTAATTTTATTACGTCCTTGCGAATGGAAATCCCTATGGATAATTAATAATGTATCTTCATCTCGATCTATAAATTTACAAAATACTTCCATGTCTAGCAATTCTTTAGATTTAATCTCAAATGCCGTTTCAATAACACAGGGTAATTCTTCATTGCGGATTTGGGAAGGTTGAAGCTTATCTCCTAAAACAATGCGAAGGGCATCAATGATAATTGATTTACCAGCACCTGTTTCACCAGTAAGGACATTTATCCCCTCCCTGAATTCAATATCTATTTGATCAATGAGGCCAAAATTTTTAATATTCAGGTGTGTTAACATTGTGTACCTCTATATTCTTATCATGGTTAAACTTTATAAGATGGACGATATTATAACAAAATAGACCTGATTATTCACTTGAAACCATTTTTCTTCATGTTACACTAAACCCGATCAAGATATAATGTTATATTTATGTAAAAAATATTATTAGAAAATTTTTTAAAAAATTTATGACTTTTACCAATCAAAAAACTACAGATAAAAGTCATCTTAATGACAGGGCATATTGAGGCCATCAACTCCGAACGAGCCGATCAAGTGAAAGCGGATAGTTATGTAGTTAAAACCTCAGACTACGCCATGCTTATTCAGGCCCTCAAGAAACTTTTTTATTAAAGAATAAAAATTTATAAAAATAAAGAGGCAAATGAAATCCGAACAAATTAAATACATTTTAAAAAATTTTGATCATCTTTCAACATTCGAACTTGCGAAAAAATTTAATATCAAAGAACGAAAAATTAAAAAAATCTTAGAAAAAAAAAATAAAATATCTGCTAAAAATCCCAAACAAGTTCACTTAATTCATCTATTCAATTTGAAACGCTTCACCATTGCCATCCTTAGCATCATAATGCTGGCATTTGTCAGTTATAGTAACACATTTACAAGCCCTTTTCTTTGGGATGATATCAATCTTGTACAAAACAACCCCAATGTCAAGAGCTGGAAAACCGCACCAAAAGCCTTGAGGGAAAACTTGGGTTTTGGAGTCGTTCAAAAGAAATCATCATCATACCGTCCTTTTCAATCACTGACTTACATTATCGATCACACCTTTTGGGGTGAAAACGTTTTTGGCTTTCATCTCACAAATATTATTTGCCATATTCTATCGACTTTATGTGCCTTTTGGTTGATTCATGCCTTATTTAGGGATCAACTGCTTGCCTATATTACCTGTCTTCTTTATATTGTTCATCCTATCCATACGGAGGCCGTTACATATATCTCAGGAAGGGCAGACCCTTTATCAACTATTTTTCTTTTAACTTCTTTAATAATGTATATCAAGTTCAATGAAAAATCACGAATTCATAAATTATTACTGATGACCTTAAGTTTTGCCTCTGCATTGCTAAGCAAAGAAAACACCATTATTTTCCCGATTTTGATCCTCCTTTATCATTTTTCCTTTAAAAAAAAGGTAACCTGGATTCCTTTATTCACCGCTCTAGGAATTGGAGTATTATATGTTATTTTACGCATGACAGAAACGATAGGAGCGATAGGAGTTTCACAGACTTTAAACACAACTATATGGCAAAGATTGCCTGGAACGTTTGTAGCCATGACCAACTATTTTCGTCTTATATTATTCCCTTACGATTTACATATGGAGTACGGACGTCCATTGTTTAAATTTACCGACCCAAAAGCCATCACTGGCTTCATTTTGACAGTCTCGTTTCTAACAGCTGCCATTCGAATGAGGAAAAGCAACGCATTAATTTGTTTTAGTATATTTTGGTTTATAATCAATATCCTTCCGGTCTCTAACATTTATCCTGTCAACGCTTATATGGCGGAGCATTGGTTATACGTTCCATCCATAAGCGCATTTTTACTTATCGCTTACTTCATAACAAAATTGTTACGCACAAATAGATGGTGTCATTTTTCCATAACCATCCTCAGCATTACAACTATTTTGTCTAGTTATCTGACATTCCAACAGAATAAAACATGGAGCAACCCAATTTCTTTCTATGAAGGTTTACTTAAATTTGCTCCTAACAGTCCCAGACTATATTCCGACCTTAGTACAGTGTATTATTCAGAAAAACGGTTTGATGCCGCTATTGCAGCCTTACAAAAAGCAATCCGACTAAGTCCAAATTACGCCTTTGCCCACAATAATCTGGGAGCTATTTATAATACTAAAAATCAATATGAAAAAGCTATCCCACATTTAAAAAAAGCCGTTGAACTGAATAAGGAATATGATGTGGCTAACTATAATCTCGGCAATGCTTATAAAGAGACAGACCAGAACGAATTGGCTCTTTCCGCCTACCAAAAAGCCGTAACCATCAATCCTAACTATGCCGAAGCCTACGACGCCTTGGGATTTATTTATAACCGTATGGGACAAAGTGAAAATTCCATCATCAATTACAAAAAAGCTTTGAGCCTTAGCCCACAAAACATTAGTTCTTATAACAATCTGGGAAGCGTTTATCTAAAAACAGGCCATACAGATGACGCGCTCCAACTTTATTTCAAAGCCCTTGCTCTAGATCCCACTCACCCTGGAGTCATCCATAACATTGGCAATGTATATAATATTAAAGGGGACAAACAAAAAGCAAAAGAATACTATGAAGAGGCTATAAGACTGAACTCTCAGTATCCAGATACTTACACTAAATTGGCGATTATTTATCAAAGCTTGGGTAATAATGATCAGGCTGAACAGCTACTGAAAAAAGCAGCGCAACTTAAACAGCTAAACAAAAAAGAATGAAAATTGGTAAGACTTTAGCTCTTTGACAATTAAATTGCCAGTTTAAAATGTTCCTCTAAAGCGACCTGGGTCTTGATTGAGGTTTTCGCCATGGTTAAAAGAACCTCAACGGGATTTTGCTTATGCAATTGCAGGGAGCGGAACAAAGTCATTAAGATGGCTTGTGTGTCCGCTCCTGGTCTTGAACGGTTCTGTTGCGAGACTTTTCTGGTCATAACAGCGCTTCGCATCTGCTGTTCACCATGGTTGTTATAGGGACTCACATCGCTGTAGTCTAAGAAGGTGAACATTTCATCTTTATGTCGGGCAAATCGTTTGATCAGTCTCTGGACATCTTTATCCTGGGATTCTGTTGAGAGAATCTCTTGGAATCTTTCGATGACAAACTTCTTGCGACGATCATAGGCTTCTGTGTCCAATTTTTCTTTCTGACTTCCCAGCCGTATAGCATCACGGAATAGTCGCAGGATCATCTTACGAAAGGCTTTCCACAAAAGAGATTGATTGTATTTACTGATTTTCTTCAATTCTGTGAAAAGATGATACACGCACCTCTGCTTGGCCAGCGCATCGATCTTGTTGTAAGCGCCCCAAAAGTCACAAATCAGAATCCCTGTGAATATATTTCCCAGCACTCTTTTGACTACGGGAGATCCTCGAGAACGAGTAATGACGTAATAACAAAAAATCTTATTGGTAAAACACCACAACCAATGCGTCAGGCCATTGAGTCTCCACCCCGTCTCATCGGCATTGAGGACAGCGCAACTTTTAACTTTCTGGCCGATTTGATCGTAAACAGGAGTTAGCAACTGGGCCAACTTATTCCAGGCCTGCGTTAATCCCCCGGGGTTGACCTTCAAGTTAGCAAATACGGCTAACCATTTAACGACGTTGGCCAACACTGACGCCAATCAGATAATGCAGCCACGCACTCAAGACTATCACGCGTAAGCCAATCATCGAATTGGCCAAAGCAAAGTCGATCTTGGGAAAAACCGCCTTTTTACACCCAGCGCACCAATAGCCAAAAACTTTGTGTTCTGTACCCCTCAGGTTCAACCGGAGGAATATCTTCTGTGTAACGCGTGTAACTTTTGATTGGGTCTTTTAACGGACCAGCGCAATCGGGACAATGATCCAACTTATGCTCTTTGTAATGATCAATCTTCTCAGGGGTCTTCCTTGATACGCCCTCATGACCATTCTTTTGTCCAGGCTTTTTATTTCGTTGCTTGCCGTTAGGTTTTTCATACGCCGGCGTCATCCCTGAGGGGCGGCTTAGACCACTGCCAGGCGATAAGATCAGTTCATCGTATTTCTCAGCTTTATTGCCGATTTCTATACTGCCTCTCCTCAGAATTACGAATAGAGGAAGGCAGTATAATACCCAAACGTCCTGGATTATAATTGTGATTTCGCAAACCTGGTGCATTTGGGTATAAAATTGCCTCTACCCTTTCTTCGTGAGGCAACTTTAAAATCTTCTCGACTTTCTCCCGTGTCATGAGAAGATTTATACAACCATATTCGCATCGTCGTCAAACACTTTTGCATTATTTTTTCAAAGATAACATCTCAAATTGACAATTAAATTGTCATACTTCTAAAGTGATACGAAAATTGAAGTTAACACTTTAAAGGATAAAATAAACTGTTATAATCAACACAATTAAAAAAGAAGGAGACACTATGGCAATAAAATTAATAATATTTTCATGTTTGATGAACCTAATCACATTTCCTGTTTTCGGATCTGAAAACACACAACCTCCTCAAAATGGCCTTCATAAAACATATTACGAAAATAAAATTTTAAGAAGTGAACAAAAATATAAAGATGGTAAACTTCATGGCATTTCAAAATTTTATTTTGAAGATGGAAAAAAAGCCCTTCAAACCAAATATGGAGACGGTAAGATTGACGGCCAAGAAAAAACTTATTATCCCAATGGAAAACTCAGACGCATTGCTGTCTTTAAAAATGGTGTCATGCATGGAAAATTGAAAATTTATGATCAACAGGGGGACTTAACAGATGAATTTAATGTCATTGATGGTAAAAAACAAGGAATAGCCACAACCTATCGTCCGGATAAAACCATCAGTGGTAATTGTGAATACAAAAATGACTCTCTTGAGACCTGTACCTATTTTGATAAACAAGGTGGTCTTCGAGCAAAATCCATGCGAGACCCTGAAAATCCTCAACGTACCGTTTATCTCACCTATGATTCAACAGGAAAAGTTGTAAAAGCTGAACAGTCCCTGGAAAAATAACTGTCTCAATGGGTACAGCAAGAAAATGGCTTTTTAAGTTATTCCTTTTTTTTATCATATGCCTCTTAGGTATCTTCGTTTATTCAAACACCTTCCAAACACCATTCCAGTTTGACGATAAAGAATTTATTGTTAATAACACGCGCATCCATGATCTAAAAAATATCCGTGAGATTTTGAAAATATTAGGGACTCCCATTCGTTTTATCAGTTTTTATAGTTTTGCACTCAATTATCATTTCCATCAATTAAATGTATTCGGTTATCATATAGTGAATTTAACCATCCATATTATCAATACCCTGTTAGTTTTGTGGTTAATATTACTTACACTCTCCTCGCCAAAACTAAATGGTAAAATTTTTTGTGGAAAAAATTTATTGATTGCTTCAGGAGGAGCTCTAATATTTCTAGTTCACCCTGTTCAGACAGAAGCCGTAACATACATCTGCCAACGATTTACTTCTCTTGCAACGCTGTTTTATCTTTTATCTCTCTGTTTCTATATTCAAGGAAGACAACATAATAATAAGGTGGGATATTTTATCGCTTCAGCCGTGGCTGGATTATTAGGCATGGCCACAAAACAAATTGTTTTTACTTTGCCTTTTATCATTATTTTATATGAATTTTATTTCCTGAAAACCATCAAAGGTTTAGACAAAAAAACTCTCTTCTATTTAATCCTAATTCTTATTTTTTCCCTCACGATACCTTTACTATATAAGTTTGATTTTTCAAAAGTTATCTTAAAAGAGTATCCCTCAAGATCACATGAGGGAGACATAATTACTCCCAGCGTTTACCTATTAACTCAATTCCAGGTCGTTCCGACTTATATAAGACTGCTGTTTTTGCCTATTAAACAAAATTTTGATTATGATTGGCCTTCTTCCAATAGTTTTTTCGAACCGCAAACATTTTTATCCTTCTTGATTTTATTGATAATTTTAATAGTTTCCCTGTTGATCTCAAAAAAACAAAAAATTATTTCATTCTGTATTTTGTGGTTCTTCTTAACTCTGATTGTTGAATCGAGTATCATTCCCTTACCACACGTTATCTTTGAACACCGTCTCTATCTTCCAAGCGTCGGTTTCTGCATGATGATAAGCATTCTTATCTACCAAATCACAAAAAAAAAGAATTTCTACATTTGCACTATATGTATCATTGTAATAATTTTCTCTTATTTAACATTCAAACGAAATGAAGTATGGAAAGATGGAATTAGTTTATGGAGCGATGTTATCAAAAAATCTCCTAACAAATCACGTCCCTACCACAACCGAGGTTTTCATTATCTGACACAAAAAGAATATAATAAAGCATTGGCCGATTTCAACAAAACCATAGAACTCAACCCATTATATCTGCAAGCTTATACGAACCGCGCCACCGTTCATAGGGCCATGGGAAATTATATTTTTGCTTTTAACGATTACAACAAAGTCATAGAGTTAAATCCAATTAATGTTCAGGCCTATCACAACAGAGCGCATGCCTTTGCTTCCATTGGAGAGATTGAAAAAGCCTTAACTGATTATAATAAAGCCATTGAAATCAAACCTGATTATTTCTTGGCCTACTACAATCGGGGTTTATTGTTTGGAAAAAGGGGACTCTTAGATATGGCCTTTAAAGATCTCACAAAGGTTATCAGCCTTAATCCCAGATTCGCCTATGCCTATTTTGAAAGAGGAGAAATATATCTAATTCAAAACATGTCTGATCTGGCCATTAATGATTTTTCAAAAGGGTTAGAACTCATGCCTGATTATGGTCAGGGATACAATCGTAGGGGCATTGCCTATAGCAGGCAAAATTTATTTGATCTGGCTGAACGTGACTTAACAAAGGCTATTGAATTAATTCCAGATGACTCTGCCGTATACTACAATAGATCCGTTATTTATTATGCCGATAATAAATTCGATAGGGCTCTTCAAGATGCCCAAAAAGCCCAATCTCTTGGTCTAAGTCTCGGTTCAGAGTATATAAAGAATTTGGAAGCAGCTCTATACAACTTAAGAAACGAAAGTCTCAAAGAAAAAATGATCCAATAAGCCAAATTTCATACTACTTTAGACATTGTTTTCCTGCGCGTTGATCGTTGGATTGAATGTACGCAATTTGAATATTAGGCTTAGGTGACGAACATGGGTATAAAAATTCACACCTTTTGTTTGATTTCCCTTGTGATCCTGCATATACTATACTGCCTTTCCTCAGGAAAGGCGATTAGAAGAAGGCAGTATAATACCCAAACGCTCTGGGTTACATTGTTCTAATTTCGTAAACCAGTTGCGTTTGGGTATAAAAATCAATATTTGAAGCTCAAGGCGTTTAAACCATAATTTTATAGGTTATCCAAAAATTTATGCAATCCGATAAAATTCCTTACAAGAAACAAATTTTTGTTTGCACCAATAATCAACATGGCGAAAAGCCAAGCTGCGGCGATCATCAGGGGGAGGAAGTCTTTCATCAACTGCGGCAGATCGCCAAGGATCGCGGCCTGCACCCCCAGATCCGCGTGGCGCAGGCTAAATGTCTTGGGAAATGCTCGCAGGGCGTTAACGTTATGGTTTATCCCGATGAAGTTTGGTATTCAGGGGTGCGCCCGAAGGATGTGGAGGCGTTGGCGGATAAATATATTAAAGATTAAAGTTTGAAGAAGATTAAACCCCTTTAAAGGAGCCCATCCCATGAGCATGTTTGATAAAAATATCAGTGAATCCAAAAAGGCGTCATTGGAATTTGCCGAAGACCAGCGGGAACAGCAATGGAAACATCCCAGTTTCGCCCTGCAACTATTTCATGGGAACCCTCAGTGGAATTTGATCTGTCCGTTTCCTGTCCAGTCCGAGAAGGATAAGAAAAAAGGCGATGAATTTCTTAAAAAGTTGGAAGATTTTCTTAAGAAGAATTTGGATCCTGATGAGGTCGACCGCACAGGGATTATCCCTGAACATGTCTATAAAGGATTGGCGCAGTTAGGGGCGTTTGCTATCAAAATTCCGCAGGAGTACGGCGGGTTGGGCATGAGCCAGGTGAATTATAACCGGGCGATCCATTTGGTGGCTAGTTACTGTGGCTCAACAGCGGTTTTACTTTCCGCGCACCAAAGCATCGGGGTTCCCCAGCCGTTAAAACTTTTTGGCACGGAGGAACAAAAGAAAAAATATTTTCCGATGTTCGCCAAGGGAACCATTTCGGCGTTTGCTTTAACCGAGCCCAATGCGGGTTCTGACCCGCGCAAAATGACAACGACCGCGACACCCATTGAGGGTGAAAAATACTTTCTCATCAACGGAGAAAAATTGTGGTGCACTAATGGTCCGATTGCCGGCGTGATTGTGGTCATGGCGGTCACACCATCCAAGATCGTTCATGGGAAGGAAAAAAAGCAGATCACCGCTTTTATTGTGGAGACCAATACACCCGGTTTTGAGGTAGCGCACCGCTGTAAGTTTATGGGCCTAAACGGCATTCAAAACGGGCTTTTGCGTTTTAAAGATGTCAAAGTCCCCCGGGAGAACATTATTTTGGGAGAAGGGGAGGGGTTAAAGCTCGCGTTAACCACTCTTAATACGGGGCGTTTGACCCTTCCGGCCGCGTCGGTTGGTATAGGGAAATGGTGTCTGCATGTGGCCCGCCAATGGGCTTCCAAACGTGAACAATGGGGCGCCGTGATTGGAGAACACGAAAGCGTCGGTCTACAACTAGGATATATTGCCTCGCACACTTTTGCTATGGATGCCATGGCTTGGCTCACTTCAGCCATGGCTGACGATAAGAAAAACGACATCCGCATTGAAGCGGCCATTGCCAAATATTTTTGCACCTACCATAGTTGGATCATCACAGACACAACGTTACAAATCCGCGGTGGGCAGGGATATGAGCAGGCGTCATCGCTGCGTCAGCGCGGAATGGATTATTGGCCGGTTGAGCGTGTCCTGCGTGATGTGCGGATTAATTTAATTATCGAAGGGACCTCTGAGATCATGCATCTGTTTATTGCCCGGGAAGCGCTGGATCCTCATCTTTCCCGGATGATGCCGCTTTTAAGCGGCAGAACAACATTATTTCAGAAGATCGGGGCGGCGTTATCCATGTTCGGGCATTACGCATGGTGGTACCCTCAATTGTTGCTGCCCTCTGGCTCATCCTGTCAGGATATGCCTTCGCACCTTCAGGAACATATGGATTTTACGGCCTGCATGAGCAAACATCTGGCCAGGCATGTGTTTCATCAGATGATCCGTTATCAGAAAAAATTGGAAGCCAAGCAGGCTATTCTCAACCGAATTGTCGATATAGGGACGGAGCTTTTTGCCATCACAGCCACCTGTTCTTATGCGGCATATTTGATGAAAACAAATAGTGGAAAGGATAACGCGTTAGAGCTGGCGGATCTTTTTTGCCTGGCGGCCTCTTCGCGTATCAACGCTTTATTTAAAGCCAACCATGACAATTATGACAAACAAAGTCTTCATGTTTCCAAAAACGTACTGGCGGGGAAGTATGAGTGGATGGAGAATGAGATCATTAAATAATCATGTCCGGACTATCTTCATTTATCAACCGTTTTAATTTAGTCAAACAAATTCCTGTCTTCCATAAGCTCAACTGGTTTGATCTGCAGAGGATCGTCCGGAAGTCTGTCATTACTGAATATAAGAAGGGCGATTTAATCGTTGCTGAAGGTTCTCCACCAGATTATTTTTATTGTCTTGTCTCTGGGCGGCTTCAGGCCTACGCCACTGTTGCCGGAATAAAAGAAGACGTCGACTTTATCCATCGAGGGGTGTATTTCGGGGTCGTTTCAATCCTGACAGGCGAGAACCATTCATTGACCTTCGAGGCCATTAACGACTCGATTATTCTCAGGATTTCCAAAAACGATTTCCAGGGGATCCTTAAAGCCATTCCTCAATTGGGCATCATTTTAAGTCAGAATCTGTCTCAACGGATGAGCAAAAGGAATAAAGGTTTTAAAAAAATTTTTGAAAGCAATATCATCTCTGTTTACAGCCCGGTGGCCGGAACCGGGAGTTCGACGTATGCCATCCATTTGGCAATTAATCTGCAGAAAGAAACGAGAAAGAAGGTTATCTGCGTCCAGATTGCCTCGAAAAAGCGTCAAGATCAATCAACGCAAGCGCTGGCCGGACCCCAGTGGAATATCCCTGCCGTCGAATTGAGCGACATTGTCGGTGATTATGAAAAGATTGTTGAAAGTATTTCTAAAAGCGATCTGGATATCGATTTGTTGCCTGTCGCTTTTGATCCCAGCGATAATAATCTTAAAAAACAGATATCCATTTTTGTCAGCGCGTTGGTGGGAGAATACCATTATGTGGTGGTTGATCTGCCCAATGACATGGATGACGCTGTCTTGGAGACACTGACACAGTCGGATCTGGTGCACCTGGTGACATGGGACCGACGCAGCGACCTTGAAGAGACCCGCAAGGTGATAGACCGGCTGGAGATGGTCCATAAAGAGAAGTTTCGTGAGGAAAAAATCCGGGTAATAATACGGGGAGTCCACGATCAAATTTATCTTTCTTTTGAGGAGATTAATAAAGTTATTGACTATCACGTGTACACCATGCTGCCGTATGTGCGGGAATCGGATTTAAATGGAGATGCCAGGTTGAAGAACGTGTCCTTTATGAACTGCGCTGATATGAGCGAATATGGCAAGACGCTCAAGCGGATTGCCCGGGAAATTGGGGGGGTGATGGTGGGGTTGGTGCTGGGAGGCGGGGCCGCGCTGGGGGTGGCCCATGTGGGAGTGATCCGGGTTTTGGAAAAAGAAAATATTCCTGTGGATGTTGTGGTTGGCAGCAGCATGGGAGCTTTGGTGGGGGCGCTGTGGTGTGTCGGCCGTAACGCTCATGAGCTGGAGGTGGTGGCACGGGAATTCGAAAAGAAAAGCGCCATGCTGAATTTATTTGATCCTGTCATCCCCATCTCTGGACTAGTCCAGGGAGGGAAGATCACAAAGTGGCTGCGTAAACATCTTGGGTCAAAGACATTTTACAGCCTTAAAATTCCTTTAAAGATTGTGGCGTATGATTTGATCCGCAGGGAAGAAATCGTGATCACGCGTGGGTCGTTGGTGGAGGCCGTGCGTAAAAGTGTGGCGATCCCCGGAGTGCTGGAGCCTGTACGGGAAGGGGAAAAGGTTATTATTGATGGGGGAGTGCTTAATCCGCTGCCGACCAACGTCCTTGCCGGTCTGGGGATCAAGAAAATCATTGCCGTGAATGTTTTGCAGTCTCCGGATGATGCGCTTCAGAGTTTTGAAATAATCAAAAAACGGGAAAACGAATTGAGAGATATTCAGTTTTCCAATAATCCCGTTCATTATCTGTCTTTTCGATTTTCAAAAATGATTTCAAAGTTGTTTACCCCCAATATTGCCGATATCATCGTGCGCACGCTTCAAGCTACGGAATATGTTATCGCTCAACAGAGCTCCCAGCTGGCGGACATTGTCATTCATCCGGATCTGGTGGGGATCAACTGGTTTGAACTTAATCAGGTGGATGAATTGATCAAAAGAGGCGAAAAAGCCACCCGCGACCACCTTCCTGAAATTAAAAAATTGCTTGAAGAATAGTAAAGATATCCCGACATATGAGTGGATCAGAAAAAATTAAAGTTGGTTCTCGCGGTAGCGCCCTAGCTTTAGCCCAGGTGAGAGAAATTGAAGGCCTGTTGAAAGAAAAAAATACTGATGCCAGGTTTGAGGTGTCTATTTACAAGACGCAAGGAGACAAGGATAAAAGCACACCGTTGACGGCTGGCCCTGCCGATGATTTTTTTACAGACACCATTGATCAGGCGCTTCTGAATAAAAAAATCGATATCTCCATCCATAGCGCCAAGGACCTCCCTCGATGTCTTAAAGAAGGGTTAAGCATTTTTGCGTTGACTGAAGCGCTGGATGAGACAGATGCTTTTGTGGGGAAGACGGAATTTAACAAGCTGCGGCCCGGAGCCCGTGTGGCCACCAGCAGCCTTTTAAGGCAAGAAAGCATTAAAGAGTTAAATCCGGCTCTCCATGTCCAGGACATTCGCGGTGACATTGGGGAACGCCTGAAGCAGCTGGATGATGGCCTATTTGATGGCGTTATTGTGGCCACGGCCGCGTTAAAACGTCTGGGACTTGAGAAAAGGATTACCGATATTATGCCTTGGGAGTCAACCCCTCTTCAGGGGCAGTTGGCGGTGGTGGGTCGGCGTGGGGAAAAAAAGTTAGAAGAAATGTTTTCCTGCATTGATATACGTCGCAGATACGGTCAGGTTTATTTGGTGGGTGCCGGCCCGGGAGATCCGGAGTTGGTGACGCTTAAAGCTGTAGGGATATTAAACCAAGCGGATGTTGTTTTCTATGATTACTTGATTAACACGCGACTGTTGGATCACGCGGTCAAGGCTGAAAAGATTTATGTCGGAAAACGCAAAGGGGATCATACGATGCCCCAAAGCGAACTTTCCAGGCAGATTAGACAGCACGCCATTAAAGGAAAATGTGTCGTGCGCCTAAAGGGAGGAGATCCGTTGATCTTTGGACGTGGGGCTGATGAAATTGAATATTTACGCTCTTTTCATATCCCTGTTACAGTGATTCCAGGTGTGAGTTCAGCGACCGCCATTCCCTCGATTCTGGGCATTCCTCTAACGGCCAGAGACATCAGTTCCTCTGTGGCGTTTGTCAGTGGGCATAGCGCTTCGGATAGCAGAAGCGAATCCTCTGATAAGGAAGATATCAGTATTCCTGATGTCGATACAGTCGTTTTTCTCATGGGGTTAACGAAACTAGGACATATTCTTAGGGCGTTGAAACGAAAGGCCTGGCCCAGCGAAACCCCCATCGTCGTTGTGTCAAAAGGGACTTATCCGGATCAGAAGACAGTCTTGGGGACATTAAGCGACATTGAACACAAGGTGAACGAGGCCCGCCTTCAGGCCCCCGCTATTATTATCGTTGGACAAACTGTTAATTTTTTGAGGTAGATTAAGAACGAACATGAAAAATATTCTTTACACAGGGACCAATCCAAAAAAATATGAATCTTTGGGACGCGTGATCCATTGGCCTATGATTGAAATCACAAAGACGTCTGTGGATGGCCAGACAGTTACCCAACTGAGAAAAAATTTGGGAGATTACAATATAATTCTCTTTACCAGCCGTTTCGCCGTTGAGTATTTTTTTGAGTTTCTTAAAGAATATGGTATCAGCCAGCAGCCATTAAAGTCATTGGATTTTGCCGTCATCGGAGACCATACCGCTAAGGCTTTGCGGAATTATCGGTATGCCCCTGTTCTTGTGGCTTCGGATGAAACCAGTGAGGATTTTTTTAAAGCGTTGGTTGGCCGGTATTCTCTCAGAGACAAAAAGATTCTGTTCCCACGGTCTTCACTGCTGAATCCATTCCTTCAAAATGCGTTGAGGAAATGCGGAGCCTTGGTGGATGTGGTGGCGATCTATCAGAATGTGAAACCGCCAAAACGTGATTTACCGAAAGCGGCGATCGATGGCGTCATCTTTACAAGTCCCTCAACGGTCATCAATTTTCTGGAGGATTATAAAAGCGTTCCCGCCGCCTGGGAGATCTTCAGCAAAGGACCGTTAACGCGCAAGGTTCTTAAAGAATTAGGGTTTGAGAGTGAAATAATAAAATAGACACCAGATTTTATCTCATGCTAGAAAATTACGGCCAAAGCCCTTTCCATATGGGGTTTATCTAAAACAATCTTTAAGACAAATATAGCAAGGTATGTCGCAGGGTTCCATTATGCACAATGGACAACGATCCCCTTCTTCTCCAGGTTCACAGATACCATTCCCGCAGACAGGAGGAGAGGTTTTGACCAAAGTAAAGTTGATTTCTGCGACCTCATTTGATTTTATACTTTGTATGATGCTTTCTGAGGTGTACCCCTCCTTATAAGCGGTAATTCTGTAAAGAATGCCTGTATCACTTGTGTCAACCGCTAATTTATAGTAGCCATCGTCGCTAGTTATTGTTTCATAATAAGGGGGGGGGAGAATTGTACTTTTATTATTCGTTGGTACAAAGGCTGGTTCCGCGGTTATCTTTACACCCGTGATGGGTAAAATAATCTCTCTGTCCCCCCCTAAAATTTTTTCCGTGACAAGACCATGAAAACTTCCCTTATTGACTATGGGTTTGCAATCAGCGGGGCAAGTATCATGCGTTTCGCCCAAATTACAGACACCATCTCCACACACAGGATCAGGATGACAATCTTGTGGGCAGCTATAACATGGTATGCATGATTCTGGCCGACAAGGAAGAAGAGGGCAAATATCTCCGGCTTCTGCAGGTTCACAAACTCCATCTCCACAGACAGGTGGTGAGAATTTTTCAATGGAGAAATTAATTTCTACCTTTTCTTCACCCTTGATTCCTTGGATTTTACTCTGAGAAGTGAATCCTTCCTTTTCGACCGTCACCCGATACATAGTAATATCTCTAATTGTCATAACGGTAAGCGTATAGTAACCTTGTTCATCGGTTGTTGTTTCATAATGAAATGGTTCAGGCATTGTCCCGCTTCCTTCCAATAGTATAAAGGCTGATTCCGCGGTTATTTTTGCGCCTTTGATGGGTCTGATGGCTTCACTGCCATCGGATACTTTTTCCGTAACCCGCCCATAAAAAAATCCTTTAGTTGGGATAGGTTTACAATCCCTCGGACAACTATTAAAAGTTTCGTCTTTTTCACAGATCCCATTGCCACAAACACTGGGATGATTAATTATAAATTGCGCGCTGGCCAACTTGCTCGATTGAAATCCTTTTTTATAAGCTTTGGATTTGACCACTTTACTGCTATCTAAAACAAAAGGGCCTTTATAAATTGAAGAAGTATCGGTTGGGTCATTGCCATCAAGTGTATAACGAATGATCGCCCCTGGAGTCGTTGTGCTTATTCCGACTTTCACGGATCTCACGAATATACCTCCATCAGGATTAATCACAGGCGTGTTAACGATCCTCTGTGGTTCTTTTCCCCCCCAAACCGGCCCATTTAAAATAAGCAGGGTGGGTAGAATAACCAAAAGCTGTTTTATTAAGAATAACCTTCGATTTAGATTCATTAACATGGTTTTCTCTCCTTAAAAAAGTTCTTGCTTAAATGGTTATTTAATTCATCGCAGATAAGTATAACACCCGTTTTTTCAACAAAAAAGCCGATCACCTCAAAATATAAAAGCGTTTTCCTCCAATGAATGTCTAACAAATACGTTGACATTTTAAATTGGGAAAAAAAGGATTGCTTCAAGAATCGCCAGACGCTACGATAAACCTAAACTTTTCTTACAATCGTAGGATCAATATTTGGAGTCGCAAGCGATTTTTTTCAATAAGTCATCATAGGATCTGTGTGGGGAAATTTTATCAACGATTACTTGAAGAAGGATTGGGAATGAAAACAGACAAATCACAAAAATATTTTTATGAAGCAGAGCAATATTTAGTTGGAGGGGTTAATAGCCCTGTTCGATCTTTTAAGGCGGTGGGCGGCCGTCCATTAGTGATGAAATATGGCCGCGGGGCACAATTGTTTGACCATGACAATAACGCGTACACTGATTATTGTTTATCTTGGGGGGCGCTGATTTTAGGGCATGCCCATCGTAATGTGGTACTGG
>Ga0247727_10009675_pt1 | contig 17325 bp, 18 predicted proteins | sample WisWelCaveWW1625_FD_202498 | JGI IMG/M metagenome (GOLD analysis project Ga0247727, IMG submission 202498) | Biofilm microbial communities from Wishing Well Cave, Virginia, United States - WW16-25 | ecosystem: Environmental > Aquatic > Deep subsurface > Groundwater > Cave microbial mat | place...
GGGGCGGGGAGCCACGGGGGGCCCCCCGGGGCCCCGGGGGCCGAACCCCCCCCGCCCCCCCCCCCCCCCCCCGGAGGAGAGCGCCATGAGCACCGCCGCGGCACCGGTCGCCGCCCCGCATCACGAACATCACGAGATGTCGTTCGTGCGGAAGTACATCTTCTCGACCGATCACAAGATCATCGGGATCCAGTTCCTGTTCCTGAGCCTGGTGTTCCTGCTCGTGGGCGGGCTGCTGGCGATGACCATCCGGTGGCAGCTGGGGTTCCCCGGCCGGCCGCTCCCGATGGGCGGGCTGTTCCCGCAGACCATGGCGCCGAACGGCATTATCCTGCCGGAGTTCTACAACGCGCTCGTCACGATGCACGGCACGTTCATGGTGTTCTTCGCCATCATGCCGCTGCTGGTGGGCGTGTTCGCGAACTACCTGATCCCGCTCAAGATCGGCGCGCCGGACATGGCGTTCCCCAGCCTGAACATGTGGTCGTTCTGGCTGATGATCCCGGCGGGGACGCTGATGGTGGCCGGGTTCTTCGTGGAGGGCGGGGCGTCGTCCGCCGGCTGGACCGGCTACGCGCCGCTGTCGGCCGATCCGGAGTACACCGGGGTCAGCACCGGGCAGGTGTTGTGGTGCCTCAGCCTGATCGTGTTCGCGCTGTCGTCGCTGCTGGGCTCGCTGAACTACATCACCACGGTGATCAACCTGCGCGCGCCCGGGATGACGTGGTTCCGGATGCCGCTCTCGGTGTGGGCGCTGTTCATCACCGCCATCCTCGGCATCCTCGCGATCCCGATCCTGGCCGGCGCGCTCATCATGCTGATGTTCGACCAGACCATCGGGACCCACTTCTTCCTGTCGGCCTCGGGCGGCCAGCCGCTGCTGTGGCAGCACCTGTTCTGGTTCTTCGGGCACCCCGAGGTCTACATCCTCATCCTGCCCGCGATGGGGATCACGTCCGACGTCATCGCCAACGGGTCGCGCAAGCCGATCTTCGGCTACCACTCGATGGTCTACGCCATCATCGCCATCGCGTTCCTCGGCTGGCTCGTGTGGGGCCACCACATGTTCCAGAGCGGCATGAACCCGCGGCTCGGCACCACCTTCATGATCTCCACGATGGTGATCGCCGTGCCCTCCGCGGTGAAGGTGTTCAACTGGCTCGGCACCATGTGGAAGGGCGACCTCCACCTCCACACCCCGATGCTCAACGCCGTCGCGTTCGTCGCGATGTTCATCATCGGCGGCCTGTCGGGCATCTTCATGGCCAACACGCCCGTGGACATCTACATCCACGACACGTACTTCATCGTGGCGCACCTCCACTACGTGCTGTTCGGCGGCAGCCTGTTCGCCATCTTCGCGGGCATCTACTTCTGGTTCCCGAAGATGTTCGGGAAGATGATGAACGAGACGCTGGGGAAGATCCACTTCTGGCTCACGTTCGTCTTCTACAACCTGGTGTTCTTCCCGATGCATCTGCTCGGGATGGGCGGCCACATGCGCCGCATCTACGACCCTAACCAGTACGAGTTCCTGCAGCCGCTCGCGCCCATGAACAAGTTCGTCTCGATCAGCGCGTTCCTGCTCGGGCTCTCGCAGCTGCCGTTCATGTTCAATTTCCTGTGGAGCCTGGTCAAGGGGAAGAAGGCGGACATCAACCCGTGGCGCGACAACGGGCTCGAGTGGACCGTGCCCTCGCCGCCGCCGCACGGGAACTTCGCCCACACGCCCACCGTGTACCACGGCCCGTACGAGTTCAGCCACCCGCAGGCCGCCGAGGACTTCCTGCCCCAGAACCAGCCGCTGCCAGCCGCCCCCCCCCCCCCCGAGCCGGGCACCGCACGCCAGGAGACCCGCTAGGATGGCGCACGCCGCGACGGTCCACCCCCACCCCGAGCACGCTCCCGGCCAGGGACAGGTCGGCGTCTACACCCAGAAACTGGGGATGTGGATCTTCCTGTGCTCGGAAGTGATGTTCTTCACGGCCCTCATCGGGTCGTACATCATCCTGCGGTGGGGCAGCCTCGACGTCTGGCCCAAGCCGCAGGGCGTGCTGAACATCCCGCTCACCGCGCTCAACACGTTCATCCTGATCTGCTCGTCGGTCTCGATGGTGAAGGCGTTCGCGTCCATCACCCACGGCGACCAGGCGGGCCTCAAGAAGTGGCTGGTCGTCACGTGCTTCGGCGGCGCGTTCTTCGTGAGCGTCCAGGCCTACGAGTACTGGCACCTGTCGCACGAAGGCTTCGTGCCGGGCGGGTTCGTGGAGGGCAGCGAGCTGTTCCGGCGCGCCCTCGAGGGACACATCGCCGGGGCCACCGGCGGCGCCATCGTGCCGGCCGCGGCCAACCTGTTCGGCTCCACGTTCTACACGATGACCGGGTTCCACGGCTTCCACGTGACCTGCGGCGTGGTGTGCATGATCTGGGTCACGATCAAGGCGTTCCGCGGCGGCTACACCCAGACCGGCTATCACGGGGTCGAGGTCGTGGGCCTGTACTGGCACTTCGTGGACCTGGTGTGGATCATCCTGTTCACCATCGTCTATCTCTTCTGAGGTCCGGCGCGATGGCCGAAGCGTTCGAGCGCAAGCACCCCAACTACGTTGCCGTGTGGATCGGCCTGGCCGTCCTCACGGCCATCGAAGTCGGGATCGTGTACTTCGGCCTCACGCGCAAGTTCCTGATCCTGGCGCTGATGCTGCTCGCCGTCTGGAAGGCGCTGCTCGTGGCGCTGTACTTCATGCACCTCAAGTTCGAGCCCAAGCGCCTCCTCATCATCGTGCTGATCCCGCTGCCGCTGGCCCTGATCCTCGTGGCCTTCGTGCTCCAGGAGTACGGGAGGTAGTATGGTCCTGTTCCACCGGCTCCTGATTGTCACGGCCATCGTGTTCTGCGCCGGGTTCGCCGTGTGGGGCTGGAACGAGTACCAAACCACGCACAGCACCTGGAGCCTGGCCTCGACGATCGCGTTCGCCGTGTTCGCGGTGGCACTCGGGGTGTACTTCGCGTTGCTGAGGCGCTGGCTGGACGAGCCGTGACCGCGGCCGGGCCGGCGGGCAGCTCCCCCGCCGCCGGCCCCTGGCGGGTCACCGTGACGTTGTGGGTCCTGCTCGGCGCCTTCGCCTTCCTGATGGCCTCCCTCGTCGTGGGCGCGCTGCGGCGGCCCCACGTCACCGTGGCGGCCGCCACCGCCCCGCAACCGGCTCCCGTAGGTGACACGCTGGTCGGCCCGGCCGAGTACACGCTCGACGCCACCGACGACCGCGGCTGGACCTTCTTCGATTTCTCCCGGAACGCCGTCGTTGCCGGCCCCGGGCCGCTCGAGTGGGACCTGGCGGTCCGGCGCTTCCACCTCATCGTCAACGGCGGACCGGGGTTCGTGGGGCGGGGCGGCATCGCCGACCTCGGGCCCGCCGTGTTCGACACGGTGCGCGTGCTGCCCGACACGGGGTACGCGGTCACGCAGGCCGACAGCGTCAACCCGGCCATCCGGCACTGGTACCGCTACGGCTACAGCTCGCACCTGCTCGAGCCCGACGGGCGCGTGTACGCCGTGCGCACCGCCGACGGACGCTACGCCAAGCTCACCATCGTCAGCTACTACTGCGGCGCGGCGCGGGCCGGCTGCCTCACGTTCCGCTACGCCTATCAGGGCGGTGGCGGCCGGAGCGTGGTCGCGCCGTGAGCACCGAGTCGGTCGGCGCCCTGATCGGCGGGCGCTACGAGGTCCTGGGGACGCTGGGGCGGGGCGGGTTCGCGCGCACGTTCCTCGCGCGCGACAAGGAGAACGGCGCGAAGGTGGCGATCAAGATGCTCGATGCCCGGCACGCCGAGGAGTGGAAGGCCTACCAGCTGTTCGAGCGTGAAGCGTCGGTGATGCGCTCGTTGCGCCACCACGGGATCCCGGAGGTGCACGCCTCGCTGCGGGACCGCTGGGAATCGGCGGACGCCGCCTTTCTGGTCATGGAGTACGTCGAAGGACCCTCGCTCGCGAAGATGATCGAGGACAAGCGCCACCTCGAGCCCGCCGACGTGCTGCACATCCTCGTCGAGCTGCTCGGCATCCTGGACTATCTGCACGGCCGCGTCCCGCCGATCCTGCACCGCGACATCAAGCCCGCCAACATCCTCGTGCGGCCCGACGGCACCCCCGCGCTGGTGGACTTCGGCGCGGTGCGCAGCGTGTTCCGCGCCCCCGGCGAGAGCGGCTCCACCGTCGTCGGCACCTACGGCTACATGCCCTACGAGCAGTACATGGGCCAGGCGACACCCGCGAGCGACCTCTACGCGCTCGGCGCCACGCTGCTGCACGTGCTGACCGGCCGGGCCCCGTCCGAGTTCATGACCGACGAGGGCCGGATCGAAGTCCCGGCGCCGCTGCCGGGCGGCGAGCGGCTGCGCGCCGTGGTGACGCGGCTGCTCAGGCCGTCGCCGGTGGAACGGTTCCAGAGCGCCCGCGAGGTCCGGCACGCCCTGCTGGGTGCCGAGGGTCCGGCGGCGCTGCCTGCCCCCGGGGCCGGCATGGCGGTCGCCGTGCGCGCCTCCGGGGCGATGCTGCCGGCGCTGTCGCTCCCGCCGGTGCCACGCCCCTTCGAGGGGCCGACGAAGGAGCTGTTCAAGCGCGTCGTGCCCGGCGCGTGGCGCCTGATGAACGCCAGCGTCAAGCCCGGCGGGGGCATCGATCTCTGGACGATCCTCGTGGTGGGGTTCTTCTCGGTCATCACCGCGGGCGTGCTGCCGATCGTGTTCCTGAGCATGGCCAACGACTGGCGCCGCCGGCTGCGGCCGTTCTTTCAGGACGGCTTGCCGGCCATGGCCGTGATCAGCGAGATCGAGCTGGTGGACAGCGCCTTCGGGGAGAAGCTCGCCCGCGTCAAGTACGAGTTCGAGGCCGACGGCGCCCTGCATCGCGATGCCGACCAGGTCCTGCCCGTCTCCGCCGATCGCTGGCGCATCGGCGACAGGATCCAGATCCTCTACCTGCCCGATCGCGGCTACGACAGCGTCATCATCAGCACGTAACCGCGGAGAACGGCACGTCCAACGTTTCGCCCGGCGCAAGCGCCCACCACCTGCCCACCAGCTCGTCGCGTAGCGCGCGCACCCGAATCAGCTCGTCGTCGAAGATCGGGCGGCAGGGGTCGACCTTCTGCACCTGTAGCGACGACGCCAGCGCCTCGTTGAACCCCGCGGCGTCGAACGGCCGCCCCTGGGTCCGCTCGAGGTCGAACAGGCCCACCGCATTCTCGGCCCAGAGAGCTTCGGGCGGCATGCCGGCCCGGACCTCGCGCTTCGCGAAATCGTCGATCTCCCAGCCCGAGGCCACCAGGCCGAAGAACGCCTCCCTGAAGCCGAGCACGCTCTCGACCGCGCAGTGGGCGAGGTCGTGCGCCGGGAAGAAGGGATGCAGCCGGGACCACGTGCGCGTCCCGTTGGCGCGCACGCACGCGAGCGAGGATGGGCCGTCCCGCCCCTTCTTGAGCTGGATGGTCATGGCTGCTACGGCTGGCTTGCTCACGGGCTCAACTCCTGCGCTGCCCACCGGCCCGCGCGTTGCGTGGGGTCGCCGCTTGCCCCTTGGCGACCTCCGTGCCAAGTATGATGGAGGGGACGGAACGCACGCCACTACGGTTCTTGACCCTCGGTTTGTGAATTGGTTCACAAGAGAGTTTGCTAACTTATTATTGCGGAAGGTGTTACCGTGAACCACAGAATGGCCAAGCTGCTCGTTGCGACGGCCGCCCTGGCCGCGACCGCCGGCACGGTGCGCGCGCTGACCGCGCGGCCCGCCCCGGCCCGCATCGAGGTCTCCATCGACGCCCGGTTCGGCTCGTTCGCCCCGCACGTCATTCGCGCCAACCGGGGCGACACGATTCACGTCACGCTGCGCGCGCTCGACACCGCGCACGGCTTCAAGGTGCAGGGCACGAACGTGGACATCACGGCGATGCCCGGGATGACGGCGGAAGTCACGTTCGTCGTGGACTGGAATGGCGGCCGCGAGTGGTACTGCACGTTCAGCTGCGGCCCGCAGCACGGGACGATGACCGGGATGATCGTGACGGAGTCGCGCTCGCGCGACTGACGCCACTCTCCCGTGACGATAGACGAGGCGCCCGGAAGGGCGCCTTCGTTGTGTCAGCGAGCCAGCTTGCGCAGCTGGCCGGGCTTGAGCAGGAACTCGAGCGCGCCGTGGCCGACCTCGGCCGGACCGTCGAACGCGATGCCGATGACACCGCTCTTCTTCAGCGTGATGCCGGTGTCGGGCCCGCCGATGAGCGCGGCGGCGACCTGTGAAAACGCGGGCTCGTGACCGACCAGGGCGACCCGCCCGTGGGGCGGGAACTTGGCCAGGAGCGTGACGACGGTGCCGGCCACGCAGCCGTGGCCGAGCGCGTCGGATACCTGCGGCTCGTCCTGATATCCATAGATCTCGGCCAGGATCGCCGCGGTCTCGCGGGCGCGCAGCAGCGGGCTCGTCACGAGATACTCGAACTTCACGCCCAGCTTTCTCATGGCGCGGGCGCAGTCGGCCTGTTTCTGCCGGCCTTCGTCGCTGACGGGCCGGAGGTCATCGTCGGGCCACTTGGCGTCGTCGCGGTCGCCCGCTTCGGCGTGGCGGATCAGCAGGATATCCATCGCGTCAGCCGATCAGTCCGCCGCCGAGGACCTGCGCGCCGCCGTACAGCACACCGCTCTGGCCGGGGGCCACCGCTCGGGCGGGCTCGAGCAGCCGGAGGTCGAGCCGCCGCCCCCCCCCCCCCCTCGGAGGCAAAGACGACCTCGGCCGGCACCGCGGCGGCGCGGTGCCGCACCTGGACCTCGCACGAGTCGCCCGGGGCCAGCGGCTCGTCGAGCCAGTTCACGGCTTCGAGTGTGAGCGACCAACTGAGCAGCTCGTCCGCCTCACCCACCACGACTTCCCTAGTGTCGGGACGGATGGCCACCACGTGCAGCGGGCGCGAGCGCCCGCCCGGCAAGCCGCGCCGCTGGCCCACGGTGTAGCGCGCGAACCCGGCGTGCTCGCCGATCACCGCGCCGCCCGCCGTGACCAGCGGGCCGGGCGCGAGCGCCGCCGCGCCGGAGCCGAGGTGGCGCTCCAGCACCGCGACGTAGTCGCCGTCGGGCACGAAGCAGATCTCCTGGCTCTCGGGCTTCTCGGCCGTGGCCAGACCGTGCCGCCGCGCCACGGCCCGCGTCTCGGCCTTGGTCAGACCGCCCACCGGCGTCACCATGCGCGCGACCACCGCGCGCCGGATGCCCCACAGGAAATAGGACTGGTCCTTGGCGCGATCCCGCCCGCGCCACAGCGCGCCGCCCGCGGCCTGCGCGTAGTGGCCGGTCGCGATCGCGTCGCAGCCGAGCGCGTCGGCATGCGCCAGCAGGTCCGTGAACTTCGTGAACGAGTTGCACCGCACGCACGGGATCGGCGTACGGCCGCGCGCATACTCGGCCACGAAGTCGGCCACGACGTCGCGGCCGAATCGGTCCTCGAGATTGAGCACGTAGTGCGGAATGCCGAGCCGGTCCGCGACCGCGCGGGCGTCGTGGATCGAGTCGAGCGAGCAGCACGGGCGGTCCGGCACCGGGCCGTCGCCGTAACAGAACAGCTTCATCGTGGCGCCGACGACCTCCCAGCCCTGCTCGACCAGCAGCGCCGCCGCGACGGAGCTGTCCACCCCGCCGCTCATGGCCACCAGCACGCGGCCGAAGGCAGCTGGCCGCTGTCCGCTGTCCGCTGTCCGCATACTCACGCCCGGGCCAGCACGGCGCGCAGTTGCCTGACCTTGGCCACCACGGCAGCGTAGGTCTCGGCAATGTGCGGAACCTGATCGGGACTGGAGAGGGAGCCGAACGACAACCGGACGGCGGCGACGGCGATGGGCTCGGCGACGCCCATCGCACTCAGCACGTGCGAGGGCTTCACCGAGCCCGTCGAACACGCCGACCCCGACGAGCACGCGAGCCCCGCAAGGTCAAGGTGCATGAGCATCGTCTCGGAGTCGGTGTCGGGCGCGCTGACGTTGAGGATGTTGGGTCCGCGCTCCGTGCCGGCCGAGTGGACGACGAGGTCGGGCAGCCGCTCCGCGAGCGCGGCCTGGGCGGCGTCGCGGATCGCGCGCAACGCCCGCGCCGTCGCCGGCTGCTCCTTCGCCGCCAGCTCGGCGGCCGTGCCGAGCCCCACGGCGCCTGGCACGTTCTCGGTACCCGGCCGCAGGCCACGCTGCTGCCCGCCGCCGTGCAGCAGGCTGGCCACGCCCTTGCCGTCCCGAACGAAGATCGCGCCCACGCCCTTCGGGCCGCCGATCTTGTGCGCCGAAATCGAGCACATCGTGACGCCGGGCATCTGGTCGAGGTGCACTTGCAGCTTGCCGAACGCCTGCACGGCGTCGGTGTGGAACGGCACGCCGGCCGCCCGGCACATCTCGGCGATCCGCGGCACGGGCTGGACCACGCCCGTCTCGTTGTTCACCCACATCACGGAGACGACACACGGCCTGCCGCCTGGGCCGCGGCCCTCGAGCCGCTCGGCGAGCGCCCCCAGGTCCACCACCCCGTTCGCATCCACCGGGAGCATGGTGGCGCGCGCCCCCATCCGCTCGGCTTCATGGAGCGCGCCCAGGACGGCCTTGTGCTCGATGGGGCTGGTGACGACGTGGGCCTTGGCGAGATCGGTGCCGTGGTGCGCGATCACGCAGCCCAGGATCGCCTGGTTGTCGGCCTCCGTGCCGCCCGACGTGAAGAAGATCTCGCGTACTTGTGCTCCCAGGGCGTCGGCGATGCGCTTGCGCGCGGCTTCGAGGCCGGCCCGCGCCGCGCGGCCGAAGTGATGGCCGCTGGAGGGGTTGCCGAAGGCTTCCTCACCGAGGAAGGGCAGCATCGACTCCCGGACCTCGGTCCGGACCGGGGTCGTGGCTGCGTGATCGAGGTAGATGCGCCGGAGAGCCATGGGGCGGCTAAACATAAGCGGACGATGGAGTTGACGCCAAACTACATGCTTTGGACCTCCATCGCGACCACGTTGTCGATCCGGACCGTCTCGTGCGTGAAGAACGGCTCGCCGTATCGCGCGCGAATCAGCGACCCGTAGTGCGCGTTCTGGGTCTCGATCAGCTCGTACAGCGGCTGACCGGTCGGGAAGATCTCTCCGGCGTGCTTGGCCCCGTCGAATTGCGACTTGTAGCAGTGAATCGCCTTCATCTTCGCGGCGAAGGTCGTGCCGATGTCCACCACGAACGTCGGCTTGACCGGGTCCTCGCGATACGCGAGCGCGTAGAGGAGCTTGTGCGGCCGGTGCGGCTTGCCGGGCGCGTCGTACTTCGCGAGCCCGGCGAGGTAGCACGCGTCGCGCCCCAGCTCGGAGGCCACGCGGTGGTCGGGGTGGCGGCCGACGGGGAAGGGCAGGATGACCGTGCGCGGCCTGAACCGGCGGATCATCGTGACGACGCGCCGGCGCGTCTCGTCGGTGTTGTGGAGGTGGGCGTCGGCGAGTCCGGCGTTGGCGCGGGCGTGCACCCCGAGCGCCTTGGTTGCGGCGGCGGCTTCGTCGGCGCGCCGCTCGGCGGTGCCGTGCGTACCGGCTTCGCCGGCCACGAGGTCGAGGATGCCGACGGTGTGGCCCTGCCTGACGGCGAGGGCGAGGGTCCCGCCGCACGTCAATTCGGCGTCGTCGGGGTGCGCGGCGATGGCGAGAAGGTCGAGTTTCACGCGGCAAAGCTCGCGCGCGCGTTACTCGTAGCGCAATGCCTCGACCGGATCCAGCTTCGACGCCTTGTTCGCCGGCACGATGCCGAACACGATCCCCGTCAGCGCCGACGCGCCCAGCGCCGCGACGATGGACCACGGCGGCACGGTCGCCGGCAGCGGCGTGAGCGCGTTCACCAGGTAGACCGCGCCGCCGCCCAGGACCATGCCCACGGCCCCGCCCACCAGGGTGAGCGTCGAGGCTTCCACCAGGAACTGCCACAGGATCTCGCGCCGCGTCGCGCCCAGCGCCTTGCGTACGCCGATCTCGCGGGTCCGCTCGGTGACGCTGATCATCATGATCGCGATGACGCCGATGCCGCCGACCAGCAGGCCGATGGCCGAGAGGCTGATCATCACCAGGAAGAACATCGAGGTGGACTTGTTCCACTGCTCGAGGATCTTATCCTGCGTGAAGACGGCGAAGTTGTTCTCCTCCGCTGGGCGCAGGCCGCGGCTGCGGCGCAGCGCCGTCGTCACTTCGTCGAGCGCCGTGCGGAGCGGCACGCCGGGCTTCGGACGCACCGTGAGGCTCGCCCAGTCATTCCACAGCGCGATGTGGCGCCGGTACGTGGTGTAGGGCACGTAGGCCGCGGCGCCCGAGCCCGGGGACCAGAGGTTCGGCGGCGAATGGTACACGCCGATCACCCGGTAGCTCTGTCCGGCGATCCGCACCGGCTCGCCGATGGGGTCGCGCCGGCCGAACAGCGTCTCGGCCGCCTTCTCGTTCAGCACCACGATCTTGTCGCCGGCCGCTTCCTCGATGTCGTTGTACGAGCGGCCCGTGACGATGTCGCCGCCGTTGACGTGGGGCCACGCCGGGCTGCGCCCGTAGACGCTGGTCTGCATGTCCTGGGCGGCCCAGGTGACCATGCGCGTGGACTGGTCGTCCATCGTGACCGCCTCGATCGAGGGCAGGCTCCGGAGCAGCCGCGCCTCTTCGGGCTTGATCGCCGGGTAGCGCCACCACGCCGGGTCCGTTTCGTCGTCCTCGGAGTCGTCGCCGCCCTCGGCGCGGAACACGTAGAACGTGGTCGGCCCGGTCTGCTGGAGGATGCGGTCCACGGTGCCGTTGATGCCCTTGACCGTGGCGGCCATGGCCATGACCACCATGACGCCGATGGCGATGCCGAGGATCGTGAGCGCGGCCCGCGTCTTGTTGGCGCGCAGCGAGTCGAGGGCGATGCCGACGCCTTCCCGCAGGGCATTGACGCCGGCGGCGAGCGACCCGGCGCTCATTCCTGCCTCAGCGCGGCGATCGGATCCAGCCGCGCCGCGCGGCTGGCCGGGTACACGCCGAAGATCACACCGGTGCCGATGCCGAGGAGCAGGGCAAAGCCGATCCAGCCGAGGCTCGGGGCGGCCGGCAGCGGCGTGAACGCGTCCACCGCCTTGGCCGCCGCCACGCCGAACAGGATGCCGAACACCGCGCCTGTGGACGAGAGCGTCGCCGCCTCGACCAGGAACTGCCGCTGGATGTCGCGGCGCCGCGCGCCGAGCGCCTTGCGGATGCCCACCTCGCGGGTCCGCTCGGCGACGGCCATGAGCATGATGTTCATGATCACGATGCCGCCCACCACGAGCGAGATGGCCATCAGCGCGATGCCGCCGGTGAACAACGCGTTCGAGATCTGGCCCCACGTGCTCAGCACGTCGTCGGCCGTCTCGAGGTGGAAGTTGTTCGACTGGCTCGGCCGGAGGTGGCGACGCGTACGCATCAACGCTTCGGCCTCCGCCATCATGGCGCGCATGGACGGGAGATCGGCGGTCTTCACGCTGATCAGGTCCACGATCTTGTGCGGATTCACGTACTTCTTGATCTGCGACGTGTAGGGCGCGATGATGAACTTGTCCAGCGATTGCCCGAACAGCTTCCCCTGGCTCTTGGCCACGCCGATGATCCGGAACTCGCTGTTGCGGACCCGGATGGTCCGGCCGATGGGGTCGGAGTTCGGGAAGAAGCGGCGGGCCACGTCGGCCCCGACGACCACCACGTCGGCGGAGGTCTCGACCTCCTGGGGAGAGAAAATCCGCCCGTGCTCGATCTGAATGTCGCGGATGCGGAAGTAGCTCTCCGAGACGCCGCGCAGCTCCACGTTGCGCTGGCGCCGGTCGCCGACGAACACGTTGCCTTGGTCGCGGCTCTCGATGGCCACGATCGCACGGTCGCCGAGCCGGTCGAGCACCGCCTCGTAGTCCGACTCCCGGATCCGCGGCCGGCGGCGGAGCGCACGGCGCTCCTCGAGCGTCATGTCGCCGAAGTGCACCCGCGGCCGGTACAGGATGGAGAACGTGTTCACGCCGAACATCCTGGCGGCGAAGTTCTCCCGCATGTACCGGTCCATCCCGTTCACGATCGAGACCACCGCGACCAGGAACGTGACGCCGACGAACGCTCCGAGACAGGCGAAGAAGCTCTTCAGCTTCTGCGCCCGGATCATCCCGAGCGCCAGCACGACTGCCTCGAGGAAGGGCATCGGCTACGCGGCGACCTTCTGGCGGTCCGAGCTGATCAGCCCGTCGTGCAGCGTGACCACGCGCTTGGCGTGCTCGGCGATGTCGTGCTCGTGCGTGACCATCACGATGGTCTGGCCGTGGTGGTCGTGGAGATCGCCGAGGACCTTCATGATCTCGCCGCTGGTCTGTGAATCGAGGTTGCCGGTCGGCTCGTCGGCCAGGAGGATCGATGGTTCGGTCACGAGCGCACGCGCGATGGCGACGCGCTGCCGCTGGCCGCCCGACAGCTCGTTGGGCTTGTGGGTCATCCGGTCGCCCAGGCCGCAGGCCTCGAGTGAGCGCGCGGCCCGCTCCTTGCGCTCGCGCGAGCCGACGCCCGCGTAGATCAGGGGCAGCTCGACGTTGTGCAACGCGGTCCCGCGCGGCAGCAGGTTGAACGTCTGGAACACGAACCCGATTTCCCTGTTGCGCACGCGCGCCAGCTCGTCGTCGCTCATCTTCGAGACCTCGACGCCGTTCAGCCAGTATTGCCCGGCGGTGGGCGTGTCGAGGCAGCCGATCAGGTTCATCATCGTGGACTTGCCCGAGCCCGACGGGCCCATGATGGCTACGTACTCGTTGGGCTGGATCTCGAGGTCCACGCCGCGCAGGGCGCGCACCGTCTCCGCGCCCATCGCGTACTCGCGGCTGAGGCCCGTGATACGGATGAGCGCCTGGCTCACGACCCGCTCCGCTGCTGCGGGGCGCCGGGCGCGGCGGGCGGTGCGTTGCGCACCCTGGCCCCGTTGCGCAGGTCGCGGATGGCCTGGTACGGGCCCGCCACGATCGTCTCGTGCTCCCGCACGCCGCCCAGGACCTCGAAGTGCTCGTCGCCGGTGATGCCGACCCGCACGGCGCGGAACCGCGCGAGGTGGGTGGTGGTATCCACGACGAACACGCCCTCGATCTGCTTCCGGCGACCGCTCCGCGCGCTGTCGGCCCGGGCCGCGGTGTCGCGGGCCACCGACTCCGCGGCCTGCGCCTCGCCGCGACGGGTGCGCCCCGCCGGGGCGACGGGAGCCGCCGTGTCGGACGGCTCGCGCACCGTGAGCGCGATGATCGGCACGCTCAGCACGCCGCGGCGCCTGTCGGTGATGATGCGCGCGGTGGCCGAGAGGTCGGGCCGGACGCCCGGCGGCGGGTTGTCGAGCGTGACCTCGACCTCGAAATCCACCGCCTGGTCGGTGGTGATCCCGCCGGTGCTCGACGCGCCGCGCACCGAGGAGTTGCTGATCTGTGTGACCCGGCCCGCGAATACGGTGTCGGGGAAGGCGTCGATCGCGATCTCCGCGCTGTCGCGCACGTGGATGCGCACCACGTCGGTCTCGTCCACCTGCACCTTCACCTGGATCACCGACAGGTCGGAGATGGTCATCAGCAAACCCGTCTCGCGCGAGAACGTGCCGACCACCGCGACTTCGCCTTCCTCCACCGCGAGCCGCGTGATCCGGCCGGACATCGGCGCGAGAATCGTCGTCTTGCGGAGCAGGTCCTGCGCTTCCCGCAGGCTGGCGCGCGCCTGGTCCACCTGGCGTCGCGCGGCCTCGAGGTTCGCCACCGCGATGCGGTCCGACGTCTCCGCCTGCTCGAGTGCCTCCTGCGACACCAGCTGCGCGTTCTGGGCCCGGATCTCGCGGGCGCGCGTGTAGGCGCGCTCGGCCTGGTCCTTGTTGGCCTGCGCCTGCGTCTGGGCCGCCCGCGCGCCGGCCAGGTTGGCCTCGGCCCGCTCCACCGACGCTTGATACTGCGCGGGATCGATGCGCAGCACGACCTGGCCCTGCCGGACCAGGTCGCCCTCGCGCACCGGCAGCGCCACGATGCGGCCCTGGACGTCGGACATCACGTCCACCTTGCGCTGGGGCTCGATGACGCCGCTGGCGCTGACGATGGACGTCAGGTCGCGCGTCCGGACTTGCTCGAGCCGTACCGCGACCGACGGCTCGCGCCGCTTCGCCGCGCTGAGGGCCACGATGCCGGCGAACAGGAGGACCCCGCCGGCGATCAGGATGAACTTGGAGCGCTTGCTCATGGAATTGGTGTCCGGGCTCGGATTTAGCGCAGCGGACGCCCGACGGCGTTCTCGAGCGTGGCGATGGCGCGGTGATGGTCGTAGACGGCGGTGATGTAGTCGGCCGCGGCGCGCTCGGCTTCGACGCGCGCGTCCAGGAGCTCGATGTAGGTGCCCGAGCCGACGCGGTAACGCTGCGTTGCCAGCTCGAGTGCCTCGGCCGAGGCCACGCGGTTGCGGCGCTGGATGTCGATGGACTGCCAGGCGGCCTGCACCGCGTGCAGCGCCGCGGTCACGTCGGTGCGCAGCTGCAGCTCGCGCCCCCGAACCGCCAGCCGGAGGTCATCCTCCTGGGCGCGCGCCTGCGCGACCTGAGCGTTGCGCCAGAAACCGTCGTAGATGGGCAGCGACGCGGAGAGCGAGACGTTCCACGGGTTCCGGTTCGACTGCGTGACCGGGATGAACGCCCCGGTGCTGTCCGCGAACTGCGTGGACGTCCGGCTGGCGCTGAAGCCCGCCGAGAGGTTCAGCGACGGCAGGAACTGCGACCGCGCCGACCGCACGCCCCACGCGGCCGAGTGCTGCCTGGCCCGCAGGGAGCGCAGCCCTGGATTCTCGTCCTGGGCCAGCGCGATGAGCTGGTTCGCGCTCCAGGTGGGCTCCGACACCGGGAAGCTGTCCGTGAGCGTCACGGTGCCCTCGGGCTTCGGCGTGCCGAGCTGCTGGAACAGCCGGAGCTGCTCGGCCTGGACGGCCTGGTTGGCCCGGAGCAGCGCCACTTCGGCCTGCCCCTGCTGGACCTCGGCGCGCCGGACTTCGATCAGGGTGCCCTGACCGACGCTGGAACGCGCCTGCGCCAGCGCGACGTTCTCGCGCGCGCGCTCGAGTGAGCGCTGCGACAGGTCCTGCTGCGCGACCGCGTGCAGCGCGTTGAGGTAGAAGATGCGGATCGTCGTCTCGAGGCGCGTCCGGGCCTCGCTGATCCCTTCTTCGGCCGCCCGCAGGTTCGCGCTCGCCTGGCCGCGGGCCGAGACGGTCTGCCCCGACAGGCTGTAGCCGAACCCGAGTGAGTACGACTGCGACGTCACCGCCTCGAACGACTGGGGGAACCCGAAGAAGTCCGTCCGGGTCCCGCCCTGGGTGTAGCTGTAGCTGCCGCGTAGGTCGGCGCCCGGCGTGAGGAGGTTCAGCGTCGCGGTGCGCAGTTGCCACGCCGCCGGACCCCGGTCGTTGAGGGAGCTGTGATAGTCGGGGTTGTTGCGCCGGGCGATGTCGAGCGCTTCGGCCAGCGAGAGCGTGCGGGCCGGGGGGGGGGCTCCTGCGCGGTGCCGATGGCGGCCACCAGGAACAGGATCACCAGCCAGCCCAGAATCAGTCGAGTGCGCATCGGATCAATCTTCCTAAGTGGTTCAGGTCACAAGCACGTACGGGGTGCAGGAGGGCCCGGTTTCAGTCCCGGACGGACTGCCTCCCACCCCCAAGATGGGGGCAGGGCGGCGCGAAGCAAGTCGTTCGGCGTTCTACGGTTAGGATGCTGCGGCGAACGGTCGGGTTTAGCGGCTGGGCAGCTCGGCGCGGGTGGCCACCGTTCCCTCGGACGGCCGGGCCACGCGCAGCAGGTCCCCGCCCGGGGTGAACCAGAAGCGGCGCTCGTCGCCGTCGGCGGCGCGCAGCACGTAGCGCCGGGCCGGAATCGTCTGCCCGGCGACCGTGACCGTGTCGTCCCCGGCCGATTCGATGGTGGCGCTCACCGGGCGCAGCGCCGACGGGCGGATCAGCTGCACCGCGCGGGCCGAGTCGGCGTGGGGCACGAAGTAGAACGCGCTCGCCTGCTCGTCGCCCAGGATCACGACCGGCGGCCGCACCGGGAATTCGCGCACGGTCTCGCCGTCGACCGACGCGAGGCGGGCGCTCATGCGCGTCCCCGCGATCTGGGCGGAAACGCGCCGCACCACCTGGCCGCCGGTGGATTCGGTTTGCTGGAACGACACGGGGGTGTGGTCCTGGGCCAGCTCGAGGGCATGCTGGACCTCGCGGCCGCCGCCCCGGGTGGTCGAGACGGCGAGGTAGCCGCCGCGCCCCGGCGCCGCGCGGATGGCGAACTCCTCGCGCGCCGTTTCGGCGCCGCCGCGCAGCACCACGAACGTGCCCCGGTCGAGAAAAGCCTGGGCGCACAGATGCACGGGCGCACCGACGCACAGCCAGGCGGCGAACGCGACCACGCGGGGAGTCTGCATACGTCCGTTACCCCGTGGCGGCGCCGGAGTTCGACTCGGCGAGGTACCGGGCGAGGCGGGTCATGATGTGCTCGTAGATGCGCCGGCCCTTCTCGGCCGCGGCCCGCGTTGCGAGACCCACGGAGCCGTCGGCGCGCTCCGGCAGCTCGAACCGGCTGCCCCGGCGGTAGCGGCGGCGCTCGGGCTCCGGCAAGATACAGTCGCGCGCGAGGTCCATCCGCACCAGATGCGGTGCCACGTGGAGGACCAGCGACGTGTCGGCCTCGCCGCCGTGGATCGGGCCGTGCGGATCGTCGAGGAACGGTGTGAGGTCGAACGCGAGAAGGTCCACGACCCGCACGCGCGCCCGCTCGGTGACGATGGTCCCGAGCGCTTCCTGGTGCGCGGCGTGGCCGCTCATCGTGAGGATGAGGAAGTCACGGATGCCCTGCTGCTCCCAGTCGAGGAGGAGGTCGTTGAGCCAGCGCCGCAGCGTCTTGCGGCGCACGCCGGCGCTGCCCGCCGCGGCGACGTCGTTGACACCGAACTCCACCGCGGGCGCGCGGACCACCCTGCACGCGGCCGACAACTCGTCGGCGAGGCGCTCGACCACGATCGTGTCGCACCCGAGCGGGAGGTGCGGGCCGTGGTGCTCGCAGGTACCCACCGGGACGATCAGGATCGGGGCGTGGGCGAACGCCGCCCGCACGTCCGCGCTGGTCAGCTCCTTGAGGCGCAGCGGGCCCCCCCCCCCCCCCCCCGGGGGGCCCGGGGCCCGGGGGGGGGGGGTCCGGGGGGGGGGGGGCGCGGGCCGGGGGGGGGGGGCGGGGGGGGGGGGGCGGGGGGGGGGGGGGGGGC
>Ga0247727_10009676_pt1 | contig 17324 bp, 4 predicted proteins | sample WisWelCaveWW1625_FD_202498 | JGI IMG/M metagenome (GOLD analysis project Ga0247727, IMG submission 202498) | Biofilm microbial communities from Wishing Well Cave, Virginia, United States - WW16-25 | ecosystem: Environmental > Aquatic > Deep subsurface > Groundwater > Cave microbial mat | place...
TCGTAGTTGCCGTCGGCGACGGACGTGGCCGTCGCGGTCATGAGCGTGCCGGAGAGGCCGAGCGTGCTGGAGACCGTCGTGGGCGACGCGAAGGCCGTGCCGGCCGCGGCGTACTGGACGGTGAGCTGGACGGTGTTTGACGGGTCGGGGTCGCTGACGATCGCCTTGAAGACGACGCCGTTCTCCGTGGTGAAGGCGCCGGTGGCGATGACCGTGGAGGCATCGAGCTTGAACTGGCCGGGGCCGGTCGGGGCCGTCGGCGGCGAGTTGACGAAGTCGATCGTGAAGTCGGGCGTCGCGTTGTTGGCCCACTGGACCCAGGGCGACGTGAGGCTGTTGGAGTCGATCGCCTGGTACTGCCAGTGGTAGGAGCCGTCGGCGAGGCCGGCCGCGGTGACGACCGCGAGCGTGCCGGTGGTGACGGACGCGCTTTCATAAATGTTGCTCGTGCCGTCGAAGCTGGTGCCTTGGGGCTTGATCTCGACGCGGAGCTTGATCGTCTGGCCGCCGTCGGCGTCGTTCACGATCGCCTTGAAGGCGAACGTGTTGTCGACATCGAGGAAGGCTTCGGCGACGGGCGACGCGTCGGCCGCCTCGTCGAACTGGTTCGGAGCGGGCGCTGCGCCGATCGTCGGCGGGACGCCGACGACGAAGACGGTGAAGTCTGCCGCCCCGCCGCCCACGAACTCGGTCCAGCCGGTCGTGTTGGTTCCGTCGGTGGCGCGGTAGCGCCATTCGTAGTCGCCGTTCACGAGGCTGTTGGCCGTCGCGCTGGCGACCTGGCCGGTGGTCACGGCGGAGCTCGAGACCATCGTGGGCGCGGCGAAGCTGGTGCCCGCGGCGGCGTACTCGACCTGGAGCGTGATGGTGTTGGACGGATCGCCGTCGGTCATGGTCGCCTTGAAGATGACGCCGTTCTCGTTGGTCGTCGCGCCGATCGCGATGACCGTGAGGCCGTCGAGCTTGTACTGCTGGGCGCCCGAGGGCGTCGAGGGCGGCGAGTTGGTGAAGTCGATGATGAAGTCGGTCGCGCCGCCGAGAACGAACTCGGTCCACGCGGTCGTGTTGGTTCCGTCGGTCGCGCGGTAGCGCCATTCGTAGTTGCCGTCAGCGGCGATTGTCGCGCTTGCGGAAGCGACCTGGCCGGTGGTGACGGGGGTGCTGGAGACCATCGTGGGCGCGGCGAAGCTCGTGCCCGCGGCGGCGTACTCGACCTGGAGCGTGATGGTGTTGGAGGGGTCCGGATCGGTCATCGTCGCCTTGAAGATGACGCCGTTCTCGGTCGTCCACGCGCCGGTGGCGATGACGGTCGTGCCGTCGAGCTTGTTCTGGCTGGGGCTCGAGGGCGTCGAGGGCGGCGAGTTGGTGAAGTCGATGATGAAGTCGGTCGCGCCGCCGACCACGAACTCGGTCCAGCCGGTCGTGTTGGTTCCGTCGGTCGCACGGTAGCGCCACTCGTAGTTGCCGTCGGTGCCGATCACCGCGGTGGCCGTGGCGACCTGGCCGGTGGTGACGGGCGTGCTGGAGACCATCGTGGGCGAGGCGAAGCCGGTCCCGGCGGTCGCGTACTCGACCTGGAGCGTGATGGTGTTGGAGGGGTCGCCGTCGGTCATCGTCGCCTTGAAGACGACGACGTTCTCGGTCGTGTAGGCGCCGATGCCGATGACGGTCGTGCCGTCCTGCTTGTACTGCTGGGCGCCCGTCGGCGTCGAGGGCGGCGAGTTGGTGAAGTCGATGATGAAGTCGGTCGCGCCGCCGACCACGAACTCGGTCCAGCCGGTCGTGTTGGTTCCGTCGGTCGCGCGGTAGCGCCACTCGTAGTTGCCGTCAACGGCGATCGTGGCGGTGGCCGTCGCGACCTGGCCGGAGCTGACGGGCGTGCTGGAGACCATCGTGGGCGAGGCGAAGCCGGTCCCGGCGGTCGCGTACTCGACCTGGAGCGTGATGGTGCCGGAGGGGTCAGGGTCGGTCAGCGTCGCCTTGAAGACGACGCCGTTCTCGGTCGTCCACGCGCCGGCGCCGATGACGGTCGTGCCGTCCTGCTTGTACTGCTGGGCGCCGGAGGGGTTCGACGGCGGCGAGTTCACCGCGTCGATGTAGAAGTCGATGCCGTTGGGATCCGGGTTGCCGCCGAAGCTGGTCCACGTCGTCGCGAGATTGTTGCTGTCGATGACGCGGTACTGCCAGTGGTAGGCGCCGTCGGTCGCGACGGTCGTCGTGATGACCGCTTCAACGCCGGAGGCGACGGAGGCGCTCTCCGCGGTGAATACGTCGCTGAAGACCGTGCCGATCGGCTTGATCTCGACCTGGAGCTTCCAGGTCTGGCCGCCATCAGGATCGGTCGCCGTCGCCTTGAAGGTGACCGAGGTGTTCGTGGAGATCATGCCCGGGGGGCTCAACGGCGAGGCGGGCTCGTCGTGCTGGGTGGGGCCGTTCGTGATCGTCGGCGCGGTGCCGAGCGAGATGCCGAAGTCCTTGACGGCCGAGTCGTTGGTGCCGAAGTACGACCAGGCGGAGGTGGCGCCCGCGGCGTCCTTGGCGCGGATGCCCCAGTGGTAGTTGTTCACGGCGAGCGGCTGGACCGTGACCTGGGCCGTGCCGCCGGTCAGGACGGTCAGGACGCCGGCGTAGTTCGGGACGCCCGTGAGGGGCGTGCCGACGGCCTTCACTTCTACTTCGACCGTGATCGTGTCGCCGAAGTCGGTGTCCGCGACGGTCGCCTTGAGGACGACGCCGGTCTCGAGTGTGTCGGCGCCCGCAGCGATGACCGTGGTGGCGTCGAGCTTGTACTGGTTGATGCCGCCCGTGACCGTCGGCGCGACGTTCGTGAAGTTGATAACGAAGTCGATGCCGCCTGGATCGGGGTTGCCGCCGCCGAAGTAGAACCAGGCGCCCACCGCGCCCGCGGCGTCGCGCGAGCGGATGCGCCAGTGGTAGGTGTTGTCGGAGCCGAGGTTCACCGTCGCTTCAGACGTGCCGCCGGAGGCGACGAGGGTGCCCAGGACCGTGCCGGCGCCGTTGAAGTTGGTCAGGGTGTCCTTGACCTCGACTTCGACCTGGACCTGCTGGCCGAGCGTCGGGCCGTTCGGGTCTGTGACGACCGCGCGGAAGAACATGGTCGTCGAGCCGGTGTTGACGTAGCCGACCGGCTGCGAGGTTCCGAACGTCGTGTTGGACTGAATCGCGCTGGTGATGTCGTCGGGGTTGTCGTTGACCGCATCGACGGTGAAGTCGACGTCGGCGGGCGTGCCCGGGGGCGCGCCGTCGGAGTTGACGCCGTCGAACGCCCACCAGCTCGAGGAGACGAGGCCGATCGCGTCCACCGCGCGGCAGCGCCAGTGGTACTGGCCGTCGGCGAGGCCGGGGATGGTGACATCCGAGGTGCCGCCGGAGTTGACGAGGGTGCCGTTGACGAGGTTGGTCGTGCCGTCGAACGGCTGCGTGATGAGCTTCCACTCCACCTGGAGGCGGACCTGCTGGCCGATGCCCGAGTTCGGATCGGTCACGACGCCGTGGACGTAGACGGTCGCGTCGTTGTCGACGTAGCCCGCGGTCTGCGGGGCGGAGGCGATGTCGTCCGACTGCGTGGCCGAGGTCGGGTTCAAGGGCGGATCGTTCACGAAGTCGATCGTGAAGTCGGTCGCCGCCGGGTTGGTCGGCGGGTTCTCGGTGTTGCCCAGGCCGTTGACCCACGCCGAGGTCAGGCCGGTATTGTCGATCGCGCGGATGCGCCAGTGGTAGGAGCCGTCGGCGAGGCCGTTGACGGTGACCTCGGCGAGGAGGCCGGTGCCGACCGCCGTGCCCGTGACGAGGCCCGTGCCGTCGAAGGCGACGGAGACCAGCTTGACCTCGACCTGGACGGAGATCGTCGCGCCGCCGTCGCTGTCATTGACGGTCGACTTGAAGACCATTGTCTGGTCGTCGTCGAAGAAGCCGGCCGACTGGGACGCGCCGCCGGACGTGTCGTGCTGCGTCTGCGATCCGCTGAGCGTCGGGGGGCTGCCGAGGTTCACGCTGAAGTCGGTGGCCGCCGGGTTGGTCGGCGGGTTTTCGGTGTTCGGGACCGGGGTCGGGTAGCTGATCCAGCTGGAGGTCGCGCTTGCAGCGTCGACCGCGCGGACGCGCCAGTGGTAGGCGGCGTTGGTGAGGCCGGTGACGGTGACCTGCGCCGTCGCGCCGCTGGCGACGCCGGTGCCGGTGACGGTGCCGGTGCCGTCGAACGCGACGCCGACGAGCTTCACTTCGGCTTCGATGGCGATGGAGTCGCCGGAGTCGGAGTCGGTGACCGTCGCCTTGAGGACGACGCTCGACTCGTCGGTGGCGGCGCCGAGGGCGATCGCGGTGGAGCCGTTCGACTTGAATTGCGCGAGAGCCGTTGGATCGCCGGGGGGCGAGTTGCCGAAGATCTCGACATCGACGCCGGTATTGGGGTCGTTGGTGCCGAAGGCAACCCATGGCGAGGCAATACCCCACTGATCCATCGTGCGGCACTGCCACCGGTACTGCCCGTTCGAGCCGGTGAAGGTGGCGACGGCCACGCTGTTGTTGGCGACCAAGCCGCTCTCGACGAGGCCGGTGCCGTCGTACGGGGTTCCGATGGGCTTCACCTCGACCTGGAGCTTGCACTGATCGCCGTCCGGGTCGCTCACCAGGGCGCTGATCTTGAATCCGGTCTCGTTGGTGACGGAGCCTTCGGGCAGGGCGGTGATGCCGTCGAGCTTGAGCTGGTTGAGGCTGGTCGGCTGGTTGGGCGGCGCGTTGTTGAGGACGGAGAAGTCGACGTCGGCAGGCGTGCCCGGGGGCGAGCCGTCGGAGTTGCCGCCGAACGAGGTCCACGAAGACGCTTCGTTGTTCGAGTCGATCGCGCGGTACTGCCAGTGGTAGTTGCCGTTGGCGAGGCCGAGAGCGGTCACGGTCGCGAGCGTGCCCGGGTTTACGGGAGGCGACTCGACGGTGAACGTGTTCGCAAAGGCCTGGCCGATCGGCTGCACTTCGACCTGGAGGCGGATCTTGTCGCCGTTGGCGCCATCGAGGTCGTTGAGCGTCGCCTTGAAGACAGCGCCGGTGATGTCGCTGACGGCTCCCACGGGGAGGACGTCGCCGATCTGCTTGTACTGGTTGATGCCGGAGGGGGCGCTTGGAGGCGTGTTCGGGACGAGGCGGAAGTCGACTTCCGAGGTGCTGGCGGTGGCGTAGTTGGTCCAGGCGGTCGAGGTGGCGCCGCCCTGGTCGACGGCGCGTGCGCGCCACATGTAGTTCGTGGCGGGGTTGTTGGTGAGCGGGGTCACGGTGACCGTCGAGACGTTGCCGCTGGGGACCATGTTGCCGTTGTAAAGGTTGGTGGTGCCGTCCCAGGCACTTCCGACGATCTTGCATTCGACCTGGATGCGGACGCTGTTGCCGGCGTCCGGGTCGACGACGATCGCCTTCATGATGACGCCCGACTGGGGGCTGGGCGTGCCGATGCCGGCCGGGATGACGGTGATGCTGTCGAGGCGGAACTGATCGAAGTAGACCGCGTCGTCGATGATGATGTCGGGCGGGTTGTTGGGTGCGAGGACGATGAAATCACTGTCGGCGGGCGTGCCCGGGGGCGCGCCGTCGGAGTTGGTTCCGTCGTAGGCGACCCAGGCGGAGGTGAGGCCCCAGGCGTCGGCGGTGCGCGCGCGCCAGTGGTAGCCGATGTTGTTGAGGCCGCTGGCGGTCGCATCCTTGCTGACGCCGCTGGAGACGAAGGGACTGACGTGGGTTGCCGTCCCGTTGAACGCCGTGTTGATGTCGCGGAGTTCGAATTCGATGCGGACGGAGGTGCCGGTGTCGGGGTCGGAGCCGGTGCCCCAGAGCCTGACGGCGGCTTCGTCGGTGGTGGCGCCGGTGGCGATGTCGGTGCCCAGGAGCTTGGTCTGGTCGAGGCTGGCGACGAGCGGCGGGTTGGGGGCGGTGTTCGTGGACGGGAAGTCGACGTGGAAGTCGGTCGCCGGGTCGGGGTTGACTCCGAACTCAACCCAGTTCACCGAGTACTTGCCCTTCGAGTCGCGCGCGCGGGCGCGCCAATGGTAGTCGGTGTTGTCGATGAGCGGCAGGATGTCCTGGGGAATCGGTACAAACCCCGGGCCGAGTGCGCTCACGATCGTGCCCGAGCCGTTGAAGGCGGTGGCGGTCGGTTTGACCTCGAACTCGATCTGGACCTGGTCGCCGTCGGGATCGAATGCCGTGGCGATGAGCTTGATGCCCGGCTCGTCACAGGTGCCGCCTTCGACGATGGCGGCGGTGTCGGCGAGGTCGCCCTGGTTCAGGTTGAAGGGGTCGAACGGAGCAGAGTTGGTCTGCGTGACGAAGTCGGCGTCGGCCTCCGTGTTGCCGCCGAAGTAGACCCACGCCGAGACGGCGCCGGCCGAGTCCTTCGTGCGGGCGCGCCAGTGGTACCAGGCGCCGCTGGCTCCGGCGCCGATGTTCACCAAGGCGGAGGTCGGGCTGCCGGTGAGGACGTAGGGGCTGTAGAACATGAACGCTGGATCGGTGCCGGTGAACGGCTGGTCCGGATCGACCAGCCTGCACTCCACTTCGAGGCGGAGGGTGGTGTTCGAGTTCGGGTCGCTGATCGTGGCCTTCACGAGGATGCCCGTGTCGGGCGTGTTTCCGCCCACCGGGATGAGCGTGGTGCCGTCGTACCAGAACTGCTGGAGCGAGCCGGGACCGCTGAGCAGGGGCGCGTTGGGGGGCGAGTTGGCTGCCGCCGCGATGACGATGTCGATATCGGCCGGGTTCTGCGGCGGGTTGGAGACGTTGCCGCCGTAATCGACCCAGACGGAGACGATGCCGCTGTTGACGTCGAGCGTTCGGGCGTGCCACTGGTAGTTGCCGTTGGGGAGAACGGGGAGGTAGACGGTCGCGATCTGTCCGTTGTTGACCGCCAGGCTCTCGGCGCTGATGACCTGTGTGAACTGTACGGTGGTCAGCCTCGCCTCGACTTGGAGCTTGAGGGTGAGGGCGCCCGGCTGGGCCGTCGTGACGGCGCCGGTGACGACGAAGACCGACTCCGCCGTGGTGCCGCCGACGGCGATCGGCGTGGTGGCGTTGTACATGAACTGCTTGAGGTCGCCCGCCGCGGGGCCGGTGGTCGGCGGGTTGGGCGGCTGGGTGACGGTGAAGTCGGCCTGCGATTCGAGGTTGCTGCCGAACGGCTGCCACGGGCCGGTCGTCCCGTTGTCGTCGATGCAGCGGGCGCGCCAGTGGTAGCTGGCCAGCGCGGTGAGGCCGGTGACGGGGATGTTGACGACGGTGCCGTTGGGGACGAGGGCGCTGGTGTAGACGCCGGTGATGCCGTCGAAGCTGGTGCCGACGAGCTTCACCTCGATCTGGAGCTGGACCGTGTCGGGCACGTTGGGATCGACGACGGTGCCGCGGAAGGTGACGTTGCCTTCGTAGGAGCCGCCGGCAACGGGCACTGAGATCATGGTGAGAGTGCGGAGCTGGTCGAGGTTGGTGGGCGCCGAGGGTGGAACATTGATGAGAACGTTGAAATCGGTGGCGCCGCTGGTGTTGTTGAAGTTGACCCACGCCGAGAACTGGCCGTAGGAGTTGATGGCGCGTGCGCGCCATTCGTAGTTGCCGTCGCTGGCCGGGGGAGGAGCGAAGACGAAGGTGGCCGTCGAGGTGCCGCCACCGGCGACGAAGTCGCCGAAGACGCTCGTTGTGTAGCCGGCGCCGACCTTCGCCGTCTGGGTCTCAAGCTGCCACGACTGGACGGAGACGGCGGAGCCCTTCATGAGGTAGCTGGTCTGGTTGGTGGTGGCGCCGACCGCGATGGCCGTCGTGCCGTTCTGCTTGAACTGGCCGAGGCTGGCGGTCGGGCCGAGGTTGGGAACGCCCGGGACGGTGCCGCCCGGGGCGGAGATGAGGAAGTCGGGGTCGGTGGGGCCGAACGGGGTCCAAGCGGAGGTCTTCTCCGTCATGTCGACGGTGCGGTACTGCCACTTCCAGCTCGTGCCGGTGGCCAGGCCGAGCTTTGTAATGACGATGAGGGCGCCTGATGGATTGAAGGCGCTTTCGAAGAAGGTGATGTTGTCGGAGCCGACGTAGGTTGCCGGGCTGGTGAACGAGGCGCCGTTCAGCACGAGCTCGATCTGGAGCTTGACCTGGTTGTTGTCCTGGTCGGTGCAGGTCGCCTTGAACTTGAGGCCTGGTTCGGTGATGGTCGCGCCCTGGCCGATGTTGGCGGTGTCGGTCAGATTGCGCTGGGCGGCCCCGGTGGGGGCGAGGGGCGCGAGGCTGTCGATCCAATAGCGCCAGACCTTGGTGGTGGAGCTGCCCTTGAGGGCCCAGAGGTACTTGCCGCTGCCGGGGTATCCGAGCGAGGTGCCCCAGCTCTCCTGCGATGGGGCGGAGGCCTTCGCGACCCACCCGTTGGTGGTGATGTCGAAGGTGTAGAAAGCGGTGCTGTAGCCGGGGAAGATGAAGATGTAGTTGCCGCTGCCCGGGTAGCAGGTCGACGCGCCGTAGTAGACGATGATCGGGCAGGCGTTCTCGGTGAGCCACGAGTCGCCCGTCGTCGAGTAGCTCCAATGGCTGGTCGTGTAGCCGCCGCCGAGGGCATAGATCTTGTTGCCGCCGGCCCACGTGAGCGAGCCGCCGTAGCCGAAGACGCCGGGGGCGGCCGTCATGACCTCCCACAGGTTGTTGGTGATCGAGTAGCGCCAGAAGGTCGCCGTGTAGTAGCCGCGCGCAAAATAGATGTAGTCGCCGCCGCCCCAGGCCGCGGCCGCGCCGTAGTAGACGAGGTCCGGGCACTGGTTGATGCCGCCGGCGGCGCCGATCCAGGTGTTCGTCGAGATCTGGTAGCGGTAGAAGGCGGTCGTGTAGTTGCCGGGCGAACAATAGAGGTAGTCACCGCCGCCCCAGACCAGGGTGCCGCCGTAGCTCACGGTTACGGGGACGGGCGCAAGCGACGTCCACGTGCCCATGGCGCTGCTCGTGTCGACCTTGGAGAACGCCGCGGAGCTGTTGCCATGAACGGCGTAGATCGTCTTGCCGTCGTTGACGCCGGCCATCTGGCCGCCGACCCCGACGATGGCGGGGCACGGATTGAGAACCTGGACGAAGGTGTTGGTCGGCTGGTCGTACTGCCAGAACTCGCTCGTGTAGTTGCCGGGCATCATGAAGATGGTCGTGCCGGCGCCCGGGTAGACGATGCCGGAGCCGTAGCTTACGGCGCTGGGCGTGACGGCCAGCGTGCTCCAGCTGTTCAAGTTGACGTTGTACTTGTAGAAGTTGGTGCTGCCCGAGCCGCGGAAGGCGAGCAGGATCTTGGAGCCGCCTTCATCCAGGCCGGGGGCGAGGGCGCCGCCGTAGTACATGAGGCCCGGCACGCTCGCCTTCGCGGACCAGGTGTTCAGAGTGATGTCGTAGGACCAGAAGGTCGCCGTGTTGTTGCCTTGCGTCGCGAAGAGGGTCGTGCCGGTGCCCGGCCAGCTCACGATGCCGCCGTACGAGACGATGGCCGGGGCGACGGCCTTCACCGTCCACGCGCCGACTCCGCCCGCCGCGGCGGGATCGAACTCGTAGAACATCGTGCTGCCGTAGCCGCGGAGGAAGTAGACCTTCGAGGCGGTCGACGTCAGCGAGGATCCGTAGTAGGCGGTGACGCCGACCGGGAGTGCCGCGATGGTCGGGTTCGTCGTCCAGGTGTCCGTCAGAATGTTGTAGCGGTAGAAGGACGTTGTCGCGTTGCCGGGAGTGGCGTAGATGTAGTTCGTCCCGGTCATGAAGGTCAGGAAGCCGCCGTAGTAGGCGACGGTGGGCACGGGGGCCATCAGCGTCCAGACCTTCGTCGAGATCGTGTACCGGTAGAAGGTCGTGGTATAGCCGCCTGGCATCACCCAGAGCGTGTTGGTGTCCGAGGCGACGATGGAGCCGCCGACGCCGACGGTCACCGGGATTCCGGGTGGCTCACTCCACGTGTTAGGCCCCGTCTGCGCAAACGCGGGGAGCGCAAACGAGAAGGTGCTGACGAGCAGAGCGATAGCAAGAGCCGGGCGCTTCATGCGGCCTCCCGTGTTAGAGCATCCCTGTTTGACAACAGAGACTCCTCACCACCCACCAATTCCCGGATCCCCGGGATTCCACCACAAGGGCCGACGTCCGACGGCCCTTCCACCACGGATAACTGCTCTAGAGAGGTTACCCGCCCCATTCGGTATGTGGTTCGCAAATCGCAAAAATTTTTCATGGGTAGAGCCGCGAATACCCGTATTGAACGACCCCGTCGAATAAGTGGAACCGGACGGCTGGTGACCGGGTATTCCTCCTACGCGCCTTTTGGGTGGCGCTACGGAGGACAGGTCCTCCTACGCGCATTTTGAGTGGCCCTTCGTAGCGCCACACGAAAGCGCGAAGATGGGGCCCCGGTATGAACGATCACGCGGTCGTCACGAGCAACGTGCAGAAGTCCTTCCTGCTGGGCGCCACCGCGGTGGGCGCGCTGCGAGGCGTCGACCTGCAGATTCCCCGCGGCCAGTTCGTTGCCATCATGGGCCCATCGGGCTGCGGGAAGTCGACCCTGCTCAACCTGCTCGGCGCCATCGATGTCCCGTCGCGCGGCGAAATCCACATCGACGGAACCGAGCTCTCGAGGCTCTCCGACGACGGCCTCGCCGACCTGCGGCGCGACCGGATCGGCTACGTCTTCCAGTTCTACAACCTGATCCCGACCCTGACGGCGCGCGAGAACATCGAGGTGCCGCTCCATTTCGCGGGGAAGTCGGCGTCGGAACGGCGCGAGCGGGCGATGCAGCTGCTCGAGCGCGTCGGGCTGCGCGACCGCGCCGATCACCGGCCGAGCGAACTCTCGGGCGGAGAGCAGCAGCGGGTGGCGATCGCACGCGCGCTCGCGAACAAGCCGACGCTCGTCCTGCTCGACGAGCCGACCGGCGACCTCGACAGCACGACGGGCAAGGAGATCATGACGCTGCTCCAGAACGTCAGCGTCGAGGAGAAAGTGACGCTCGTCGTCGCGACGCACGACGCGATGGTCGCGTCGATGGCGCAGCGCGTCGTGAAACTCAGGGACGGCCGCATTGAATCCGACTGCTTCGCGCCCGGGGGTGGCGCTTCGCCGTCCAAGGACTCGCCGGCGGGAGCCGCGTAGTGTTCTCCACAACCTACGCACTCCGAAACCTGGGCCGCCGCAAGATGCGCACGGCGATGGGCGTACTCGGCGTCTTCTGCACGCTGGCGCTGCTGACGGCGGTGCAGATCGGGCTCGACGCGATCTCGCTCTCGTACATCGACCTCGTCTCGCTCGCGGCGGGGAAGGCCGACGTCGTGCTCCAGGCCGATGAAGACCGGTGGTTCGAGGGCGAGGGGTTCGAGCCCGGGCCGATCGAGGCGAAGCTCGCGGGCGACGCGCGGCTGAAGGGGCTGGCGCCGCGCGTGATCGGAATCGCGCCGGTGGGGAGTGCGTACGCGGTCCTGGTCGGGATCGATCCGGCGCGGGAGGTTTCGGCCGGCGTGGACGGTCTGACGCCCTGGCCGCGGCTCGAGAAGGGCGAATGCGCGCTGAGCGAGGAGCTCGAGCGCCGGCTGAAGAAGCCCGAGAGCGTCGAGGTGCGCGGCACGAAGCTGAAGGTCTCGGGCGTCGTGGAACGGCAGCTCGTCTTCCCGCAGCACGTGCGCGAGTTCATCGTGACCGATCTCGCGACGGCGCAGTCGCTGCTCGGGATGGGGACGAGAGTGCACCAGCTCGCCGGCGCGCTGCGGGAGCCGCGCGAGTACTACGACGCGCGCGATCTGCACGGAAGCGTATCGCGGCTGAAGGACGCGGGCGAGACGATCGCGTCGCTCCTGGGCCGGGACATCCGCGTGACGCTGCCGCGCGCGGCCGCCATCGCCGCCTTCCAGGAGTTCAGCGCGCCGTTGCGCGCCTTCTTCGGCATCTTCGCGGCCGTCGCGCTGGCGATCACGGCGCTGCTCGTCCACTCGATCGTCTCGGTCAGCGAGGAGGAGCGGATCCGCGAGCACGCGATCCTCCGGACGGTCGGCGCGAAGCGGCGCCACATCTTCGGCCTCGTGCTGACCGAGTCGACGCTCCTGTGCGTGCTCGGCGTCGTGCCGGGCGTCTTCGCGGGGATCCTCGTGGCAAGGGTCGCCCTCTGGCTGGTCTCGCTCGCGATGAAAGGGCAGGGGCAGATCACCGTCGAGCTCTCGATGCGCACGATGTTCATGTGCCTCGCGGCGGGCGCGGCGGTGTCGCTGGCGAGCGCGCTCCTGCCGGCGATCCGGTCGACGAAGCGCGGCATCGCGCCGGCGCTCGATCCGGCGCGGCGAGGCGAGGTCATCGAGCCGCCGACCGGCGAGCGCGGCTTCAGCCGGGTGCTGCTCTTCATCGGCGTCGCGCTCAGCGCGATCAGCATGGTCGTCTTCTTCGTGCTGCCGACGGCGTTCCTCTCCGGTGATCCGTCGATGATCGGCGCCGTGGTGCTGGGGCTGCTCGTGCTCCTGCTGATCGGCTTCACGATGGTCGCGCTCGCGGTCCAGCCGCTCGCGGAACGGGTGCTCCTGCGGCTCGGCGGCTGGATGTTCGGGAAGTCGGCGGAGCTGGCGGCGCGCAACCTCGCGCGCAGCCGGCGGCGGAGCACGAGCACGTCGCTCATGTTCGCGCTCTCGGTCTGCTTCGTGCTCTTTCTCTCGAGCCTCGTGGCGCTCTTCAGCCGCGCGGCGTCGACGTTCATCGAGTACCAGACCGGGGCGGAAATCCGCGTGCAGGCGCACGGCCCATCGCGCGACGCGGGGGCGGCGATCGCGAAGCTCGACGGCGTCAAGGTCGTCAGCGAAATCCGGTCGCTGCGCGGCCGCACCGAGCAGGGCATTGCCTTCGACGTGGCGGCACGGGACGTCGTCGGCATGCGCCAGCTCTGGATCGTCCCCTTCGCGGCCGACGAGCGCCTCGAGGAGGCGTTTTACGCCGGCCGTGCCGCCTTCGCGGAGGGTGACGCCTCGGCCTTCAGAGACTTGCATAAGGAAGAGGAAGTGCCGGCGGCCATCGTCTGCGTCGCCGCCGCGCGGTATCTCGGCGTCGCGAAGGGCGACTTGATCGAGCTCTGGTTCCAGCTCGGGGCGGAGCGGCACATCGGACGGTTCCGCATCGCGGCGGTCGTGGCATCGCTGCCGGGCTTTCACAACTTTCGGTCGCGCGAGGGGGCGGCGCACGGGTCGGGAATCCTGGTCGGCCGCGCGGCGTGGGACGAGATCGTCGGGAGCGCGCCCACGGAGTCGGTCTACCTCGTGCGCGGCGGCTCGGCCCAGTCGATCCGCGAGTCGCTGGGGCTGCGATTCCACCTGACGGTCGAGTCGACGGAGGAGCAGCGGCGGCACAGCGAGGTGCTCTACTGGGCGACGCAGGTGCTCTTCGCGCTGCTGCTTTGCGTCTCGGTGACGATCGCGGTCTTCGGCCTGGTGGCGTCGACGGCGTCGGGCGTCGCGGAGCGGCGGCGCGAGATCGCGGTGCTGAAGGCGGTCGGGCTGCGGCGCGGCGACCTGATGCGGATGTTCGCGGCGGAGGCGGTGGTGCTGACGGCGGCGGCGGGGCTCATCGGCGCGGGCATCGGCTATCTGCTCGCGCTGCTCTTCGTGATGCAGGCGACGATGCTGATGGAGATGCCCGTCGTCGTGGTCGTGCCGTGGCTGACCCTGGGGGCGACGTTGGGGATCTCGGTGGTGGCCGGCCTGATGGCGGCGTTCATCGCGACCCGGGGGATGCTGCACAAGCCGGTGGCCGAGATTCTGCGCGGGTAGCTATCATCAGCGCGGTGAAGTGTGCGTACTGCGACGGCGAGATGCGCCAGGAGAAGGGCGCGTTCGCCTGCACGCGCTCCGCGTGCTCTGCCAGCAGCGTCCGCTGGCGGAGCTGCGGCCGGTGCAAGAAGCCGTCGGAAGTCGAGTGGCAGGGAGCGCGGCTCTGCCTCAACTGTCTCGACGGAGTGACGCTGGTCGCCTGTTCGACCTGCAAGGCCTACTCGCCGGTCGCGCTCAAGACGTGCGTCACGCCCGGCTGCATCGCGGCGTTCAAGGCGAGCGGCGGCCCGGGGGCGCAGAAGATGGGCGCCGACCATTGCACGACGTGCCGCCGGCCGCTCCAGCCGGGCACGCTGATCAACACGTGGCGCTGCGAGTCGTGCGGTCTGGACTTCAAGCCCTGCGGCTATTGCGCCAGGATCTCGATGCGGCTGAATGCGCCGGCGATGTGCCTGGCGGAGGGCTGCGCCGCGCACAACATCGAGTGGCGCACCTGCCAGGTCTGCAAGCAGCTCTCGGTGCCGATCGTCGCGAAGTCCGGACAGGTGACCTGCCTGACGCCCGGCTGCGGCACGATGATGACGGTGGTCGAGTGTCCCGCGTGCGGCCAGGGCTACCCGTGGGCGGTCGGCGCCTGTCCGCGGCCGAGCTGCGAACTCGCGATGAAGAGGATGGAGACGTGCTTCTTCTGCCGGCGCATCGCGCGCGAAGCGAGGACCGGGCACTGCCACAATCGAGCGTGCCGCCGCTTCAAGCAGGGGACCGAAGCATGCCCGCAGTGCGGCGAGTGGTCGCTGGTCCGGGGTCCGCAGTCGACGGGCTGTGCAAACGAACGATGCCGCCCCGGCCAGCCGGTCCCGCCTCCGCCGCCGCCGCCACCCAGGGCTCCCGTGGAATCGCTGCTCGACCGGCTCGCGGCGCAATCGACCTTCGAAGAACGCTACGAGGTGCTTGGGCCCGTCCACCGCGGAGGAATGGGCGAGATCTGGCGCGCGAAGGACCGGCTCATCGGCCGCGAAGTCGCCATCAAGGTCGCGCAGGCGGGACTCGCCGACAACACCGCGGGTCGCGAGCAGTTCCTGAAGGAGACGCGGATCGGCGGGCGGCTCCTCCATCCCAACGTGCTGCCGGTCTTCGACGTCGGCGTGACCCGCGACCGCCGGCTCTACTTCACGATGCGGTTCGTCAACGGCGAGTCGCTCCGCCGCAGCCTCGACGCCGTCGCAACCGCCTGCTCGACGCAGCTCGTCGAGTTTCCCCTGACGAAGGTCGTCGACGCCTTCACGCGGGTCTGCGCCGGCGTCGACTTCGCGCACCAGAACCGGGTGATCCACCTCGACCTCAAGCCCGACAACGTCCTCGTCTCGGGCTTCAGCGAGGTTTTCGTGATCGACTGGGGGCTCGCCCGCGTCGACGGACTGGACGACCTCGCCCAGCTTTACGAGCTCTACGGGGGCGATGACGGCGACGACTCGACGCGGTGCGGCTACAACGAGGGCGGGCGGCGCGTGATCGGCACGCCGGGTTTCATGGCGCCCGAGCAGGTTGAGGGCGATCCGAAGAAGTTCGGGCAGCCGACGGACGTTTTCGGGCTCGGTGGCATCCTCTATTACATGCTCTACGGAAGCGCGCCCTGCCGGCCGACGGGGATGACGGACTTCGTCGAGATCCTCAAGGCGACGATGGCGCCGCAGCGGATGGGGCGCCTGCGCGAAGGGATCCTGCCGCGCGGGCAGCGGATCGCGAAGGAACGGGCGGAGCTGGTCGCATCGCTCGAGCGGATCGCGCTCAAGTGCCTGGAGCGCGACGCGACGCAGCGCTATCTGCGTGTGGAGGACCTGATCGTGGAGCTGAACGAGACCGTAAACCGTAAACCGTAGACCGTAGACCGTGGACCGTGGACCGTGGACCGTGGACCGTGGACCGTGGACCGTGGACCGTGGACCGTGGACCGTGGACCGGAGGCCGGAGACCGAAAGACGGGAAGATCGAGAACAAAATGGAAACCAGAACCAAGATTGTCGCGACGCTGGGGCCCGCCGCCGATCCGCCGGGCGTGCTGGAGCGGATGCTCGGCGAGGGCGTCGATGTCCTGCGCGTGAACCTGTCGCACGGGGCGCCTCCGACGCACGCGGCGCGGGTGGCGCGCGCGAGGGCGGCCAAGCCCGACTTGTGCATCCTCGCGGACCTTTGCGGGCCGAAGCTGCGGCTTGGTGAACTGCCCCAGGCGGTGACGCTCAAGCAGGGCGAGCGGGTCGTGCTCGGCCCGCGCGGCCTGCCGGTGGCGGACGCCGACTTCGCGCGGCGCGTACGGAAGGGCGACCCGATCTACCTCGCCGATGGGACGCTCCGGCTGGAGGCGACGTTGATCGGCTCCGCGGACGTCGAGGCGGTCGTGATTGTCGGCGGCACGCTGACGTCGCGGAAAGGGATCAACCTGCCGGCGGACAACTCGCCGCTGCCGGCGCTGACCGACAAGGACCGGCGCGACATCGACCAACTCGACGCGATCGAGCCCGATCTCGTTGCGCTCTCGTACGTGCGGCACGAGGACGACATCGCGGCGCTGCGGAAGATCTGCGGCGAGGCGATCGTCGCGAAGGTCGAGAAGCAGCAGGCGCTCGACCGGATGGAGGCGATCATCGCGGCGTCGGAGGCGGTGATGGTGGCGCGCGGCGATCTCGGCGTCGAGATCCCGATCGAGAAGGTGCCGGCGGCGCAGAAGCGGCTGATCCGGGCGGCGAACGCGGCGGCGAAGCCGGTGATCACGGCGACGCAGATGCTCGTCTCGATGGTGACCAATCCGCTTCCGACGAGGGCGGAGGTGACGGACGTCGCCAACGCGGTGCTGGACGGCACGGACGCGGTGATGCTCTCGGAGGAGACGGCGATGGGCCGCGATCCGGCCGGGGCGGTGCGGATGATGGAGAAGATCCTGCGGGAGACGGAGCCGCAGTGCGCGTCGCGGCTGGAGGGTGAGGCGCCGGCGGCGCCGGCGAGCGCGATTGCGCGGGCGGCGGTGCGGCTGGCGGCGGACATCCGGGCGGCGGCGATCCTCGTGCCGACGATGTCGGGGTCGAGCGCGGTCCGCGTGGCGGCATTCCGGCCGGACGTGCCGATTCTCGCGTTCAGCCCGAAGCCGGAGACGGTGCGCCGGCTGCAGCTGACGTGGGGCGTGAACGCCATGCACGTGGACGAGTTCGGCGAGGAGGACGTGATCGGCGCGACGCTGAAGAACGCGCGGGCGCTGCTGGCGCCGGGGTCGCGCGTGGTCCTGATCGCGGGATGGCCGCCGGGGGTTGCGGGGAATACGAGCTTCATACACACGGCGCGGCTGTAGCCGCGCCGTGTGGGATGTACGATGTTCGATGTACGATGTTCGATGTGAATGTACGACGTGGGACGACTAGTTAGTTCCTGTTGATGAGGCTCGAGAGAATCACAGAATCGCCCCCGGAGGCCATTCTTTTGCGTTTCTGAGCCGATTTAAAAAACAAGGTCCATCCCTCCCTTTGTCCTAAATGCGACCAAGC
>Ga0247727_10009677_pt1 | contig 17322 bp, 14 predicted proteins | sample WisWelCaveWW1625_FD_202498 | JGI IMG/M metagenome (GOLD analysis project Ga0247727, IMG submission 202498) | Biofilm microbial communities from Wishing Well Cave, Virginia, United States - WW16-25 | ecosystem: Environmental > Aquatic > Deep subsurface > Groundwater > Cave microbial mat | place...
ACGAGCGCCGCCAATGATTTTGCCCCTAATCATTTTGTCATTATTGGTTTTTATCCGTTGGTCGTTTTTCTATCCGGTGGGGAATTTTTTTAAACCTGTTTGGTTGCGGCTTTGTCCGCGTTATGATAAGTAATTAAAATAAAACAAGATAGATGAATCAGCTAACTTCAGATAACTCAAATCCATTTATATTGGACTATTTCTATTTGGATTTCATGCAGTGCTACTTTTACAGTCATGGCTTTTCAAATACTGTTAAACGGACTCATCGCCGGTCTGTTGTATTCATTGGTTGCTCTCGGCTTTAGCTTGATTTACAGCGGCGCTAAAGTTTTTCATATTGCGCATGGAGCAATATACACGGCGGCAGTTTATTTCTTTTTAGCATGGATTTTCGTTGCCGGACCTGCCTCGAGCGGGTGGTCATTATTCGCGGCGCTTTTAGCGACGTTGATTTCGGTTTGCCTTTTGGCGCTCTTGTTTGAGATATCAGTCTATCGTCCGCTCTCGGTGCGACGCGCGCCACCGTTGGTGACATTCATTTCGTCGCTTGGTTTGTACATTATTATCGTCAATCTCATCGCGCTGTTCTTTGGAAACGAGACGAAAATACTGAATCCAAACATCGAGCCTACGATAACGCTGGGCGAAGTTATTATCACCCGAATGCAGATCATCCAGCTTATCGTGTCGAGTCTCATTATCTTGCTGGTTTTTTTCTTGCTCAAGCAAACCGCCTTGGGACGGAATATTCGCGCGTTGTCTGATAATCCGATTTTGGTCAACGTCTTGGGCATCAACGGCAAAAGGATTCGAATTTTGGTTTTCATGCTCGGATCGCTTTTGGCGGCCTCGGCCTCGCTTTTAAAAGCTTTCGACGTCGGCGTCGATCCGCACGTTGGGCTTTCGGCGGTTCTCACGGCGGCTGTGGCCGTCATCATCGGTGGAGCCAATTCTCATTTCGGTGCCGTTTTAGGAGCTTTGCTTCTCGGCATGACACAAAACCTCGTTGTGTGGTTTCTCTCCGCGCAATGGCAAGATGCCATGACGTTTGTCATTTTCATTCTCGTCTTGCTGGCACGTCGGGACGGGCTGCTTGCGACTAAATTGCGATTGGAAGAACGATGAATTATCTCCTCCACCTGATCGTGTTGATCGAGCTGTATGTGATGCTCGCACTGTCATTGAATTTGATGGTCGGGTATACCGGCTTGTTGACGTTGGCGCATGCCGCATTTTACGGCCTCGGCGCTTACGCCACCACGCTTTTGATGGTGAACTGGGGATTTGATTTTCTCTTCGCGCTGATTCTCGCCATTGCCGGAACCGTCCTTCTGAGTTTTTTGATTTCCTTCGCTTCGCTGCGATTTCGCGGCGATTATTTTATTTTGGCGACATTGGCTTTTCAGGTGATCGTCTTTGCCGTCTTGTACAACTGGGTCGATCTCACGCGCGGGCCGTATGGCATTCCTGGCATTCCGAAACCAAGCCTTTTGGGAATAAAGATCGATTCACTGCTGTCATTTTCGCTTTTTGGTTTTGTCGTTGCCTGTTTGATTGCCGGATTCCTCGCCCTGATTTTTCGCTCGCCATTTGGCAGAACCCTTCAGGCCATTCGCGATGATGAGCTCGCCGCAACTGCACTCGGAAAAAACGTGATGTCATTCAAAGTGCGCAGCGTGGCAATTGCCAGCGGATGTGCGGCGGTCGCCGGCGCGCTGTACGCCACTTACGTCACCTTCATTGACCCGACAAGTTTCACCATCGACGAATCGATTCTCATGCTATCAATGGTCATAGTTGGAGGAACCGGAAACCTCAAAGGGCCGATGGTTGGCGCTGTCATGCTGATTGTGCTTCCCGAGCTCCTGCGCTTCCTGGCGATTCCGGATGCGGTGGCCGCCAATATTCGCTTGATAATTTACGGTTTTCTGCTTATTATAATGATGCATGTTCGCCCTCAAGGCCTCGCCGGAAAATATCAATTTGAATAGGACGGAAAGCTGTTGATGGCGCTTTTGGAAATACAACATCTCGCCAAGTCATTTGACGGCGTGAAAGCCGTCGATCATGTTTCGTTTGCGATTGAACCAGGCACCATCACGAGCATCATCGGTCCGAACGGTGCGGGCAAGACGACGCTCTTCAATTTGGTTGCCGGTTTTTTGCGGCGGGATGCCGGAACCATACATTATAAAGGCAAAGCAATTGATGATCTGTCACCTTCGCAAAGAGCAGGACTCGGCGTAGGCCGTCTCTGGCAGGACATCCGTGTATTCCGGAATATGACGGCGCGGGAAAATCTGCTCGTGGCCCAAAAGCATCAGCCTGGTGAAAAGATTTCGAATTATCTGTTGCGCTACAAAAACGTCGATAAACTCGAGAAGCAAAATCGTGAAGCGGCAGAAAGAGTCATCAAATTTATCCGGCTCGACCACAAACAAAATAGCTTGGCGCAAGATTTGTCGTATGGACAACAAAAGCTGCTAGCCCTGGGTCGCCTGTTGATGAATGAGGCCGAGTTGTTGCTTCTCGATGAGCCTACGGCGGGCGTCAATCCGCTCATGATCGATGAAATTTTAGCGCTGATTCAAATGTTGGTAAAAGAAGGAAAAACCGTTTTAATGATCGAGCATAACGTGCCCAAAGCCATGAGCATTTCCGATTGGGTTTACGTCATGGACGAAGGCAGAATCGAGTTATACGGATCGCCGGCGGAAGTCTCTTCCAATCCGCTGTTGAAAGAAGTGTATTTGGGCGTATGAGAAATAATGGTCGAAATATTAGCCCGCTTCTGAATGTCGAAAATCTGGTAGTGAGCTATTATAAAAAGGATATTTTGTTCGGCGCTTCGTTGGACGTTATGGCCGGAGAAATTGTTGCGCTTGTTGGTGCGAATGGCTCTGGAAAATCCACCCTGCTCAAGACCATCGCAGGAGTCATGCGACCAAAGTCTGGCCGAATTACTTTCGACAGTGCGGATATTACGGGCAAAGAGCCGAATGAATTAGCTCGTTTAGGCGTCGGTTTTTTGATGCAGGGAAATTCGATTTTCCCCAGCTTGACGGTGATGGAACATTTGCAATTGGCTGCCCAGATACTTGCTCAAGCCAATCTCGAAGAACGCGCCGAAATCGTTTGGAAAACTTTCCCCAAACTCGCTCTTCTCCGCCACAAACGCGCCGGCCTTCTCAGCGGCGGCGAAAGACAAATGCTGGCGCTGGCTATGCTGCTGATTCAGAAAGCCAAAGTGTGGCTTTTGGATGAGCCATCGGGAGGTCTTGCGCCGCAAACTGTTCGGCTGGTCATGGATGTGATCAAGCAGGTGAATCAAGAAGAGAGCATTACCGTTTTGCTTGCCGAACAAAATTTGCGAGAGGGGTTGCGAATTTCTGATAAAGTATATGTTCTCAAAAATGGATTGACCTTTGTTGAGGCGCATCCTGAGGAAATTTTGGATAACGGAAGGTTGGAAGAGATATTCTTTACATAATCACTGTTGGGAGGCTACTTCTTAAAATTTATTTTATTTCGAGATAAGCTAGGCAAATGAAAACCAACTCTATGAAAACTTCAACACCCAACATAATAAATGAAGCTTTTTCGTTTGTTAATGGTTTATCTCTTGACAAAATTCATGGCCTTGGGGTGCGCAATTCTGCAAGAGACTTTGATTTCATCTATGGTTATCCTCCGATTCAAATGTTGCCAAGAGTCCAGGAATCTAATGGGGTCTTTGCTAAACAAATTTCGGAAATGATCTCCCTTTATATTCATATCCCATTTTGCAGCAGTATTTGCTCTTTTTGTTATTTTAAGAAATTTAGTTTGAACTCAGAAGATGAAGTTGAGAAATATCTTCTATATCTCAATAAAGAAATTAAACTTTTGCAACCCATTCTTGCTAATAAACGAATCCACTCAATATTTATAGGCGGTGGTACTCCAAGCATCTTGACATCTGAGCAGATTTCGAAGGTGTGGTATATGGTGTATAACAACTTCACCATTGATTCTTCAACGGAAATTACTTTTGAAGTGAGTCCAGGGACTATCACACCAGAAAAGCTTGCAATTCTAAAGGATTTTGGAATTACAAGGATAAGTATTGGCATTCAGTCATTCAACGATAAAATCCTTGAGTTCATGAATCGGGACCATGATGCTTCAACTGCTATAAAGGCCGTTGAATCAATCCGGAGAGCTGGCTTCCACAATTTTAATGTTGATATTATTTTTGGATGCCCTGGACAGACCTTTGACGAATTGATGGACAATCTTAAAAAAGTCGTGTCTTTGGATATTCCATCTATTACATTCTATCAACTTTGGGCAGGTGTAGATACACCGATTCGAACCGTGCCGTTAAATTTATTCCCAACTGAAAAGCAAATTCTTGTAACAAAGCAAATAATCAAATCATATATGGAATTGAGTGGATACCTACGAGATAAGACCGATTGGTTTATCAAATCGCAAGAATATAAATATAGGCAACAGGATCACAAGTGGAGCAACAAAGATTTCCTTGGAATTGGTCTTAGTTCATATGGATATTTTAACAATTATTATTATCGAAATGCGTGTGATTTTAGAACGTACTTTGCTTATTTGGATCAAGGAAAACTTCCTATTAAGTTTGCGAAACAACTTGGTGCGGAAGATACTAAACGAAGAGCAATCATACTTGGAATTAAAAAGCAAGAGGGACTTGAGATTGCCGCATTTCAAGATCGATATGCTGAGCGCCCTGTCAACCAGAAATCAATATTTGCAAATACTATCGCCAAGCTTATCAATGCCGATATCCTTGAATTCTCAAATGGAAATTTACGTATGACTTATGTCGGTTATCTCTTTGGTGATTCTGTATGCAAAGTATTTTTCTCTAAAGATGCACTTGATTTTGTCCAAAACGAAAGATTGAAGTTTTAGAGAATCCCAAACGATTCATTTTAGGAGAATGATCTATGAAACCCTTGAAAGTCATTATAACTTGTGTTTTTGCATTCGCTCTTTTTTTGAGTGGATGTAGCAAGAAAGAAACCGCCATTCAGATCGGCGCCATATTGCCTTTAACCGGAGATCTCGCTGCACTCGGGGTTCCTATCAAGCAATCAATTGAAATAGCCGAAGATGAAATCAATTCATCAGGTGGGATAGACGGCAAAAAAATTCAGGTTATATACGAAGATAGCCAGGGTGATCCAAAGACCGCAATCTCTCAGTTTAACCGAATGGTTTCGGTAAATAAAATCAAATATATCATCTCATATCTTACGGGCGTCTCACAGGCTCTAAAGCCCCTCGCAGACAAGGAAAATGTTTTGTTATTTGCACTCTCAGCGTATCCACCAATTACTGAGGGGTCTCAAAATACATTTCAAATCTTCTTTAATTTTAAAGAGGAAGCCGATAAAATGGCGGCGCACATCAAAGAATTAGGACTCAACAGCGTAGCTTTCATTCGATCTCGTGATGCTGCAACAAATTATGAAATAACAGAGTTTTTAATTCCTAAACTGAAAGAATTGGGAATAACGAAGATTTACGATGAAACATTCCAGGTGGGCGATACAGATTTCCGTTCTACAGTATCCAAGATTAAGGCGACAGTTGCGACCGGTCTTTTGGTTGCTGGTTTTGGTTCTGATTTCCCCAACTTATTAAAGGAAATCAAACAGCAGAATCTCAGTTCAAAGATTCATCGAATTGGTGGAGTCGGGTTCATGGAGTTGCCTGAAGATACTCCAAAAGATGTAACAGAAGGATTTGTTTTTTTCGCTCCGGACTTTTTACTTGACCCATCAGCCGAGAAATGGAAGGAGTTTGTATCTAAGTACAAAGAGAGATATAAAGTAAAAGATGTCAGTTACTCTGGAGTCTACGGCTATGGTGCTTTAATTCTTCTTACCGATGGCTTGAAAGGTATGAAATATGATAAAGTAGATGAGGTCAAAAAGAATATCATGACAAGAACAAATTATTCTCATCTCATTGGCATTAGCGGATTTACTGAAGGAAGGTCGGTTGTTACCCCAGTTGGGGTATTTACTTTCCGTGAGGGACAAATTCAGAAATTGTAGCAATGCAAAAGGGATAAGATAAGTCTTGCTATAAAGCTCTATCGGTGGAATGACCGTAAAAGTAGTTCTGCCAGCTAAGGAATGGACGGAGAGGTTCCTGCCCTCTCCGTTTCACTTTTTAACTGTCCATTTCTTTGGTCATTTCTTAAAAGTTCGTGAGGTATTTCACTTAACTATACTGTCCATTCGATTTTGTCTATAGATTTCGAATGAGAATTTTAATGAGATGATCCACTATGACACGTGAATTGGAAATTAGGCCTACTGAAAGTTTACAAACAACTCAGGCAATAAATATTTTCACTCGGCCTGACTACGATGTAAATTGCTACGAACAATTTTTTGAAATACCTGAAAAAGATAAAGCTGAGTTAGGAGAGAAATTTCTTGAGCTAATCCCAATTAAAGAAAATGCAAATATTCTCTTTCACGGTATAGGGACTGGTAGACTTGAGTTGCCAATTATTAAAATGATGATCGCAAAAAAACAGCATGTCAATATTTACGCTGTTGATAGCAGCTACAGAATGTTGGAGAAACTTCTTGAGAAAATAAATGAACCTTTTAGAAGCAGAATGGTAGAATCAAACGAAGAAATTTGGAAATATGCGCATGACAATGTTTCTCTAACGGTATTTCACGAGGATTTAGAAAAATTCTACACAGAGACAAAATACAAAGAGGTTCGGGCGGTAAAGTTTGATGTAATTTTTGATTTTTTTGCGTTAAACGCAACAATAGTTAACGTTGAAGACGTCCTGATCAAAATTTTACCGTTTCTTAAACCAGGCACCCATGTCGTATTTGGTGAAGAATCTGGCGATTATTGCTGGTTGTCAAATGATTTGTCAAAATCAAAAGGAAAAATTCCAAAACCTTCATTAAAGAATTATAGGCGATGCTATTTTGAATTTTGGAGGGAGTATCATCGCCTGCGGAAAGAAAATGGTCGAGAGTGGGTTTCTACGCTTTGCCCCTCGAACTTAGGCAAACTCAAGGAAATTTTTAATCTGGCAACTTATTCGGGCATTTGCCGAAGACCCAAATTGGATAAAAGTAAAAATACTGGAAGTGTTCGGATTGAATGGAAACCCAGAAATATCTCCTTAGCTACATGTCTGGACATTGTGAAGCAAGACAAAAAGGTTTTTGGATTCTCAATGAACCTTGATCATGAGACTGCTGAAGAAATAGCAACGGAACTTAAAGCAAAAGAATATAATCTGAATGCGACGGTCGAAAGACAAGAGGCTGAAGATTTTTATATCTATCAAATACAAGATATTGAGAAAATGTTAGGCCTTGTTAAGTCTGTTGCCTTAGGCGAAATTGAAGTTTCGGCAAGGAAATCGTTTCATATTCAACCACCACTCTTATTTAAAGAAAAAGAAGAACAAAAGAAATCACCTAAAAATCAAGCATTTAATTTGCTGATTAAAATGTTTGAGCACGAGTATTTCGATAAGCAGTTCTCTTTGCTCATTAATCTTGGGTTGAAATTTCATGAAGGCTCGATTGATCCCCAGAATGTAGAGTGGGAGGAACAATTTCCTTCGATTCTCAATTTACGCATGCAAACAAAGAGCTATGAAGAGATCAAAAGCCATGCTCTTCACTTCCTTGCAACCGATATGCTTTATCTGACTCTCTTTCGAGACTCTTTGCCATTCACTGAGCTAATGTTCAAAATCTTTCCTACGAAGTTCCCTGTTCACATTGAACTTGAGGAGATCGAACAACCTGAAATTGACTATGATTTAAACACTCGCGGAAAGCCCCAATATATGATGCTTACACTTCCAGATTTCAGGAAGCAATTCATGCAAGACCAAGAGATTAGAGTAAAGCTTCTATCGCTGATCGATGATGTAAAAGATACTCTTATACCTATCTCTAAAGGTTTTACCCTTCCATATTTCTGTGATCTAGCCCAAATAGAAGAAGTTTTCTTGAAATCCTTCTCAAAAGAATTGGATTTAGAAGGGAGACTGAAAGAAGTTAGATCTCTAATACAGGCAAAATACTCCGAAAAGTGGGAAGGGTATGTTAATAGAATTATGCAAGTTTTATATGAAGTCGCTGTCTCTTCAGATTGGTTAGAACTTTTTGAAAACGAAAAAGAGAAGACCAGAACAATCCTCACGAATTTCATCTTTATTTATGTCTTAGGCTTCGGCGACAGTTATTCTTGGAATAATGTAACATATTATCCAACCGTATTTGGTGAAAAAGACAACAAAGAAGCAAGTTCATTGGGAATATGTGCCTATTCCTATTTGACAGAGGAAGAAAAACAAAAGCTGAAGAATTCATTGCGAACGGAAAACAGAATAAACGAGCGTCTTGCACTCGCTGGTTTGGCTGACGGCACTCTTCAATATGCAAAATCAGCCGTAGAGATGGCGAAGGACGCTCAGTGGAAAAATCTCTTCCGTAAACTCTGGCATAATACACAGTTTCATATTTCGGGTGCGATGGACTTGGCGTCTAAATTGGAAAACAGATTGAAAGAATTGGCACCATCGGAAAGTTTTCCCAAGCTGACCGAATACCTGCATGATTTACGATATATTCTTGAGCTTTCAAGATATGTTGACAATCCTCAAGATTACGTGATTGCAAGAGATACTGCACAACGTATTCGCTGGCCAAAGGAAACGAATATCGGCAAAATTGTGCAAGAAATCATCGTTTTCATCAAAACCGATATTCAAAAAGACGAAGGCCGTGTATTAAGAATCGAAACGGATGATTTTTACAACGCGCTATACCAAGGTGTGCAACAGAATACTTTATTTGAACTTTGTATTGATGATTCAATATGTATCACGTCATATCCGGAAGTCGTTGCTATGATCATAAAGGATATCGTGGTTAATGCGACAAGCAACGCCATCGACTTCAATGCCCTTCAAAAAGGAAGCTTGCCTAAAGTTACCGTCAAGGTCGCAAAGGAGCCGATTGGAAAAGGAGCCATCCTTATTGTTCGAAATGAATCTGGAATCAGTAGCGAGGCATTTTCCATCTGGAAAGAAGGAAAAATCCTTGATGCTTCCAAGCTGCATAATCCTCTCGGAATACTTATTTGTCGAAATTATTTAAATTGGCTTGGTTACCGGTTTGATATTCCGGAAGCGTGTGTAAAAGAAAACGGAGGCAAGTTTACCGAAGTGTCCATTCATTTTCTTGATGAACCGCTTGAGTTCATAAAATGGAAGGAGCAGGAAAATGTCTCGAAAGGTGCGCATATTATTGGTTGAAGATGAATTTTGGTGGCGTCAAAAATTGAAACAAAAACTAGATTCGATACTGGGCGGCGGAAGATATGAATTGGTTGAATGCATAAACCAAACTAGCGCCTTCGAAGCCATCAACCATAATCAAGTTTTTGATGTGGCATTGATTGATTCAAAGCTGCCAGAAGGCGACATCGCTGGTGAATTAATTTTGACAGCCGCTTGGAAGAAATGCGCCAGAACACGGCTTTTTCTGGTTTCACAATATTTTGGTTTGCCCAATGTTCTGCGTATCACGACAGGATTGCCGAAAAATCATCCAGGCATTGCCGTCACACCAATTGCCAAGGCGGGATTGGTTGATCCGAATGATAATAACTTTGAGGAAGATTTAAAAAAGGAATTAGCACATTGGATGATTGAAATGTCGCATTATATCGCTGCTTCCGAGAGCGAGAGGATTAGAAACTCACTCTTACAAGAAAAGCCAATCAGCGGCGACGAGACTGTATTTATTTTAGGCGAAATCTGGCCTCTTCAGAATCTATTTCTCTTTTATTGGAATAATCCGGCGAAAGTTTCGGAGATTATCAGATGTCTAACTCGCAATCTCTCCCTCGCTTTCTCCGAATGTTTCGGCATACTCGGAATAAAACAACTGACTCACAACGCCAGCAATTACTATGCGACCGATAACCTCGTCTTGGATGCGAAGATTAAAGAACAATTCCATAAGCTCGATCAGGTCTTGGATGAGCTTAAAGTGGTCACAGCGAATGTCTATAATTTAATGGAAGACGATATAAACAAGTATAATGAATTTAAAAGCGCTTATCTTGCTTCAAACGCATCGTTTGATGGTACGTTGCAAAGCTTGAGAAACAAATATTTTCAATTCAAAGGGTCTGGCATAATAAAAGCATTTGACGAAATTCTCCGGAATCAGCAAAGCCAAGGACATTTAACTGAATTTCATCTGCAGGAATTGAATTTGGCAGATTGTGACTCGAAGGATGAGTTTGAGTTAAACCTTCCAATTCATCGTATTCTGCAAAGCCGGTTTGAAGGCTTGTTCAAGAGAATTTTTCCTAATGCTTCAAACAAAGGCGCTTGTGCCTCGAAGTGCGAAATTTTCACCTGCGCCGTGCAGACCGATTCACGCGCGATTGACAATTACAACATAAGGTTGTGCGAAAATCTGTTGGTGATGCGGCATGGCGGTGATAAGATTTTGCATCCTTTGGCTTGGTTGGAGCGTTCGCAAGAGCCCGATTGGCTTCAACACCTGCAAGAATTGATTCCATTCTTTGGGCGCTTTTATTTGCTAACCAGGAAAACGCTTGCTGATGATTTCGAGGTATTTGACTGCACATACTTTCCAATCCATTCAATCGGCAAGTTTCAAGCTTGGGATTCGAAACTGAGGGTAGGAACGCTCGAATGCACGTTGAAAAGAGATGCCGCCAACACGACATACTACATTTTTTCGTTTTCGGCTTGGAGGCAATGATGCACGTTTTGGTGATTGATTCAAACCTCAAAAGGCGAGAGAAGCTCAAGACATTCATCGAGCGGAATCGTCATCGTTGCACGGCGTTTTCGCAAGTCAATGGCATGGATAGCATCGGCCCCAATACTGTATGGGGATCTATAAGGCAGGATTGCCAGAATTTGATAAAGTCCGATAGCTTTAGCCTGCTGCTCATTCATCACAACAGCAATCAAAATCCCTTTTGGGACCATTTCGTTCAAATGTTTTGCGAGAAAGAAGGCAAATGGTGTTTGTCATATTCCGGCGGAGAACGTGCGAAAGATCTCTATGAGAGACACCATGCCTTTGCCGGCAATGTCAATGATAACGGAGAGGCCGGTTGGGAATTAGCTGGATTTCTTGAGGCGGTTGAAAACGGCAATGATGACCCTTTCAACGTGCTCGTTCTTTTTGACCCTCTCCTCGAAGCCAAGCTCGAGTTGCTGCATTTGTGCATGACACCGGAAGGTCAACCAGACGCTGAAAGAGTATTCGAGGAAGTTTATCAGCTTTCAGAAGACAAAGAAAAACTACAGGCCGCTTTTATGACGATGCAGGCGGGCATGGCTTCACCGCGCGCCGGCGATTTCGATGGCGGCTATAGCGATACGATCAATGTGTTGAGTAAAGCGCTTTTAAGCTCATAACCTCGCTCATTCAGGGTATGCAAATGGAAATGGTAGAACCAAAATCCCAAACCCTGTTGCTTTGGAATGATAATCCATTTGCAAAATTATTGCAGAATCATTTCGGCACGGAAAACGTTGTCACTTCCGCTTCTGCGCTTGAAGACAAAAGTGGGGCGCTCTCCGCTTATCAAGGCATTATTCTCCTCGCTGAATTGAATTGGGCCGAGCATAAACTCTCGGAGTTGTACGGCATCGAGTTCGCCAAAACAACGCTGAGAATAAAATATAAAGTGAGAGGCCCTATTCTTTTCGTTTCATTTCTTGACCTAAAGGAAATTCTACAAAATCCCCAAAACAAAATCGTCACTGCCGTTGGCCATGATTTTATCAGGCTACCTTCGCATCCGGAGAAATGGCAGGAGCTAATCAATAACATGACGCCGTTGACGGATTTGCAGTTCATCGATGTCGTGAATAATTTTTGCGATCTGAAAGGATTGGTTGGTGAAATCATTCACCGCTTGCAAGGCGATTTCCGCGCCCTCGTCTCACGGCCCAATGAAGCAGCTTGGGCCGCGCTGAAGAGCAAGCTCGAACATGGCTTGGAAGAGATCGCCAATTTATTGGGTAAACCTGCAGTGCTTGAATTCAAAATACCAGAGCTCATCCGGAGATTTCAGGCCGATATTATTGATCGAAAAAACTTGACCGACGCCGATAACTTTGTCGCGAGAATGGGCGAGGAGCTTAAAGCGCTTGTTGCCGACGAGGGTGAAAACGAAAAGAGCGTAGAAGTTGTCGCTGATCTGCAAATGCCATGGCAGGTATTGATCTTGGATGATGAGCCGGACAGCCTAAAGCCGATTGTTGAGGCATTGCATGCACGAGGAATCAACCCTGTTGTCGTCAATCACTTTGCCGACGCCGAGCAAAAAATTGCGGCAGATGTTTACAATAAAATCGTCGTCGCCATTTCCGACTACAGACTTTTGGAGCAAGTCGATGGGATACAAAAACTCCAGCGCAAGCAAGGCTACGATTTTCTTTTCGATTTGTCGAAACAGGATCGCTTCATCAGCCTCGTGGCGTTGAGCGGCATGGGCAGAAGATTTCTGCTGGAGAGCTTCCAAAAATACAATACTCGTGTCGCCGTTTTTTCCAAGAACGACCTGTCAACGCCGGCAGCGGCCAATCTTTTCGCCGACCGGATTTTGGAGATGGGAACGGAAGTCTACGAAACATTGTGCTCGCAACCGCAGGGCAGCGCGTGGGAAGAGCTGAAAAAATTTTATCTGGCGCATCGCCAAAACCACGACTACGCCGCCAGCGAGAATGACATGAGCCGGTGGGCGCGTGATTATGTTCTGAAGATCGAAGCGATTTGGATGAGCAAAAACAAAGAATGGCATCTGCATACGGCGTTGCCGACTTTGGGCGAACTTCAGGCGAAAATGAACGGCAAAGACCCGCACACGCCCAAATACATGAAGCAATTCAGAAACAAGCTCATCGCTCGCCGCATTGCGCTGTGGTTGTATTTTGTCAAAGGCTGCGAACCGGTCGGGATTTATCATGCGTTGAATGGGCGATTGGACATTTCCAAGAGGCCGGCAACGGAAAATGACAAAGACGAAAACAAAGCCAAGGCGCTTATCAACGCCAATCTCGCATTGACTTTTTCGGATTTTCCCGCCGGCATCCTCGTTGAAGAAAAAAGATGGCTCAAGTATGACATGGGCATGGGCATCGACCTCAACGATTTGGAGGAAGAGCTGCGGGCGCAAATATTTTATTACGCGCAAGCCGTTTTGGAAGAGTGGTTCAAAAACCATTCGAATCTGGCAAAAAGACTGGCGGCGCAGACCGAGTTGTTGACGAAAGCCGGCCGGCCGGTTATCACGAATCGTTATGACGCCAAAAAGCTGCTGTTTTTAATTGAAAAGCATTTATCGGATGAAGCGCAAAGAAAACAGTACGGCGCCATGCTTGCCAGGCTGCTCGCTAAAATCCGTGAGGATCAATACGGCGCCAAATATTTTGCTTATTATGACGATTTCATCACCGACATCATCAAGCGACTGATGTTCAAATAGCGCGGAGGCCAGGCCATGAAACCCAAACACCGCCTTACGGCGGATGATCTGATCAAAGCCGAGTTTTCGGATTTGCCGGATAAAAAAGACGTGCTCGCCATCCAGGGGAGTGCCCTGGAATTTTTATCGACGCATGAGAATGTCACCAAGCTCGCGACGCCGCTGACTGAAAAACAATTTTCTGCGCTGAAAAAATTTCTCGCGAAATACTATCGGCACAAGAAGTCTGGAGGCCCTGATCCCGAAAAAATCAATGCGGTTCGTTTTTCGGATTTGCGAAACCCCGATAACGAGACGAGACCCGAAGATGAATTTATTACCGGAAGATCGATTGCGACAAGCAACACCGGCACGGAAGCGGATTCATCAAAAAGTTTCGAGCAAATGGAGCATGAAAGAGATCGCTGGCGCGAGACGCTGCCTTTGATCGAGTTTGAGGCGTTCCAAATCAAAACCCAGAATGAAGTCGAGCACCAGCCGCGCCTGACGCTCGGTTTTCGCGAGGCCGGCCTGCAAATGCTGCTCCGGCGCGCGCGCATTCGCATGTTATTGGCGCGTGAATAAATTGATCTTCCCTCATTGTCCCCTCTCGCATAAATCTTTCCTTTAGCTTTCTTTACATACCTGGCTAACTCCGGATAACCTTTTCCGGTTTTCAGTAATAAGATTCACGCGGTTTACCTGCGGACGATTTAATCGTATTTCCAAACTGAGCCAACTCCGCATAACCCGTTTCAAACTTTAATGGGGGGCGGGGGACTTAATTGATTTTGAATTAAACCGAAGTAGAAAATTCAATCGATGGAGACCAATATGCCAAAACGCCCTCCCCATCCTCCGCGCCCGCCTCATCTTGACGACGAGGCGGATTATTACGACGTGCCGCCACCGCCGCCGCATCATCGGCATCGGCATTGGGGTTTGCCTATCCCCGATGACTTTGACGAAGCGGTGTTGCGCGAGCTTTTCGGAAGTCCGGAGCAGGCTCGCGCCGCGCGGCGCATCTTCGAAGGCAGCCCGCCGGAGATCGCGGTGCTGGCGTATCTCGTGGTGTGCAGTTACGCCAAGTTGAAAGAGGAAATCACCGGTCTTCATGAGCGGCTGGATCGCTTTGAGGAAAGCAACGTTGACAAATTTAACAAAGGAGGGTAAGATGAATTTCCCCAATCTTATTCGTGAGCTCGGGCCGGCGACAGTGGCCACTCACGTGGTTGCCAAAGCGCGCGATTGTCCGGCCATTCTTGCGGCGGCGGCGCGGCACAATCCGTTGGTGTCGGTTTTTCATCGCAATGGCCGGATGAAATTGAACGCGGTGTTCCACAAAACTTTCGCCGCGATCAAAACGCTGTGCCAGAAAAAGCTGCTCGTTTTAGCGCATCCGGAATTTGAGTTGGTCGAAGTTTTGTGCGCCCAACTTCGCTCGACCAACCTCAACATCATGGTCGATGCAACCCTTCCTGCGGCGACGCTTGCCCGCATGCGGCATAATTTTCCCTTCCACTCTCGTGCCGAGATTATTCAGCTTCCGAATTTGCCGCAATCGCTTCATCCTGATGAAACTGTGATTCTGGCGGTTGGCGCACACGCCGGCGGCGACTGGGTTCTGCTGCCGGAACAGACGCTCGAGGCGTTGGCGCATTTGCAACGCAATTTTTGGGGCGAGGTTGTGCTGCTTGATCCGGTGGGACATCCCATTCAAGCGCGCAGCGACGGTTGGATACCGGTTGATGAAAAAAAATATTTCACCGGTGTGGCCTCGGCGGAAGGTTACGTAGATTTGGAGGTTGCCGAAAGGAGCGCCGCATGAAAACTTCGCTGCTGCTTTTCATCGCGTTGGCAACGACCATGGCCTTTGCCGCCGCCGGCATGATCGATCTCGGAGAAATTTTGCAGATCTATCCATGGGGCGTGCTGCTCATATTGATTGCTTTGGAAATTTTCACCAACATGGTCATCAACACGCGCGTCATGGAAGTGACGGCGGTGTGGCTCAGCCGGAAATCGCAAGCCGATCAAGCGCTGGTTATGGTGCTGTTCAGCGCGCTGCTCTTTCTAGTTTCGTCGCTTATCAACAACATTACTGCCGTGCTGGTCGTGTTGCCGATTATCTTCGTGCTGCTGCAGTCTGTGAAGCTCGACCAGCGTTTTGGCCTCGCATTCTTCGCTTTGCTCCTGGCGATCTCGAACATCGCCGGCGCTTCCACCCCGATTGGCGATTTTCCGGCGATTGTCATTATGAAAAGCGGGCTGACGACGTTTCTGGATTATTTGCGCCGCGCCTTTCCACTGTTCCTGGCCACGGGCTTCGTCGTGGTGCTGATGCATTCGCTTTTGCACCGCCGGAAGCAGCGCGATGAAACGGAAACCGAGCGCACCCAAAAAGATTTGAGCATCCATTTTCTGGAACTGCAACATAAAAACTACAAAATTCAATGGTCGGCGTTGGCGCGGATCGGGACGGTATTCGCGCTGATGTTCATCGCCTGGTCGCTGCTGCCGGCGGACAAATTTCCTCCGGAAACCGTCGCCGTCATGGGATTAGCTTGCGCCGCCGTGTTGCTCTTCCGCGAAGGCGCCAGCGCGCTTTTAGAGCCGTATCCACTCGCTTCGGTTCTGATCATCGGTCCATTCCTGTTGTTGGCAACGGTGGCGCAAGAGTTGGGACTCTTGGACATGGTGGCGCAAAAGGTGTTGTTGTTGAAAGATTATCCCACCGCGCTGCTGATCGTGATGATGATCGTCACGGCCATCTTGACAGGATTTTTTTCGGCAGGGCCGACCGCGGCGGCAATGATGCCGGTGGTGATCAAAGTCGCCGCCGAAGTTTTTCCGCATCAAAACCATTGGTTGGCCGTGGCTTTCGCGGTCTCCATCTGCGCCGGATCAAGCTTGTTCATCACCTCCGCTTCCGCCGGCCCGATTTTAATGGAGAAAATCGCCAGCGCCAATTTGACCACCGGCGACGGCAAAACATTGCAACTGGGATTTGCCAATTACGCGCGCTATGGTTTGCTGCACTTCGCGCTGCAGCTTGTTGTGGGCATCGCGTGGGTTGTCATTGCCATGCTGCCATGAGCTGATGAAAATATAGTTTCACGCCATAACAAAATGGGAAAAGAATTCAAAAAAATTATCGCCAGCGCCATTCGCGTCGCCAAAACCTTGGAGCGCCGACAAAAGCTTGTCTTTTCGAGTGCCGTGTTGTTGATGGCGATAACCGCCGCTTTGAATAGCGTGCCGGCCATCGTTCTCGGGCGTTTAGTCGATTTTATGTTCGCTGGCAACTCGCTGGTCTTTGACCAAACCACGCCATTCATTGCCATAATCATTTTGGCGATTTTGGCGCGTGAAGCGCTGCAAGTGCTGCGGAAATATCTCGTCGAAAATACCTGCACGCGCATCGAGAAAAACAACACGGTGGAGCTGATCAATCATCTTTTGCGCCTGGACATTTCCTATTTTAGCACGCAAAAAGTCGGCGCGCTTCACGGTCGCTTGCATCGCAGCATCGAAGGGTTGGTGCGGTTGCTGAAACTTTGCTTTTTGGATTTCTTTCCGGCGCTGTTGACCTCGAGTGTAGCTTTCGTGGTTGCTATTTCCCATAATCCTTTAATAGGTGGGTCTATGGGACTCGTTGTGCCGGTTGGGCTGGCCATCGTATTGCGGCAGATAACCACACAAAAGGGAATTCGCATCGACCTCTTGCGCAAGAAAGAGGAAATCGACGGCACCGTTGTTGAGCTTTTG
>Ga0247727_10009678_pt1 | contig 17320 bp, 13 predicted proteins | sample WisWelCaveWW1625_FD_202498 | JGI IMG/M metagenome (GOLD analysis project Ga0247727, IMG submission 202498) | Biofilm microbial communities from Wishing Well Cave, Virginia, United States - WW16-25 | ecosystem: Environmental > Aquatic > Deep subsurface > Groundwater > Cave microbial mat | place...
GGTCCAGCCCTTGTCGGCCGACACCTTCGTCAACGCCGCCGTCAACGTCGTCTTGCCATGATCCACATGACCAATCGTCCCAACGTTGCAGTGCGGCTTCGTCCGATCGAATTTTGCCTTGGCCATTTTCGGCTCTCCTACCTCTTCACTTCACTCGGCCGGCCACGGCCGGACGCTCCACTATCCTCAGGCGTATTTCGCCTTGACCTCGTCGGCCACGTTGCGCGGCACCTCCGCGTAGTGCGCGAACTGCATCGTGTACATGGCGCGGCCTTGGCTCATCGAGCGCAGCTGGCTGACGTAGCCGAACATGTTGGCGAGCGGCACGTTGGACCGGATCACGGTGGCGTTGCCGCGCATCTCCTGGCTGCGGATCTGGCCGCGCCGGCTGTTGATGTCGCCGATCACGTTGCCGACGAAATCGCCGGGCGACACCACCTCGACGTCCATGATCGGCTCGAGCAGCTTCACGCCGGCCTTCGCCGCGCCTTCCCGCATGGCCGTGCGCGCGGCGATCTCGAATGCAATCGAGCTGCTGTCCACCTCGTGGTAGGCGCCGTCGTACAGGGTCACCTTGATGTCGACCATCGGGAAGCCGATCAGCACCCCGGAGTCCCACACGCTCTGCACGCCCTTCGCGACGCCCGGGATATACTCCTTCGGCACCGAACCGCCGACGACCTTGGCCTCGAACTCGTTGCCGGCGCCGGGCACGTTCGGCTCGATCTTGAATTTGACGCGGGCGAACTGGCCGGTGCCGCCGGTCTGCTTCTTGTGCGTGTAGTCGATCTCGGTCGCCCGCGCCAAGGTCTCCCGGTAGGCCACCTGCGGCGCACCCACGTTCACCTCGACCTTGTGCGTGCGCTTGAGGATGTCGACCTTGATGTCGAGATGCAGCTCGCCCATGCCCTTGATGATGGTCTCGCCGCTCTCCTGATCGGTCGATACCCGAAACGAGGGGTCTTCCGCGGCGAGCTTGGCCAGCGCCAGGCCCATCTTCTCCACATCGGCCTTGGTCTTCGGCTCGACCTTCATCTCGATGACGGGGTTGGGGAAGTCCATCTTCTCGAGCAGCACGGGCTTGTTGGGGTCCGACAGCGTCTCGCCGGTGCGGGTGTCCTTGAGGCCGGCGAGCGCGATGATGTCGCCGGCGTAGGCCTCGTCGATCTGCTCGCGGTCGTCGGCATGCATCAGAAACATGCGCCCGACGCGCTCTTTCCTGTCGCGCGTGGTGTTGGCGAGCGCCATGCCGCTCCGCACCGTGCCCGAGTACACGCGGCAGAAGGTGATGGACCCGACGTGCGGGTCATCCATGATCTTGAACGCCAGCATGGCGAGCGGCTCGTTGTCCACCGGATGGCGCACCGTCTCCTGGTCGGTCTTGACGTCGATGGCCGTGAAGGCCTCGCGATCGGCCGGCGAGGGCAGGAAATCGACCACCGCGTCGAGCAGCGGCTGAACGCCCTTGTTCTTGAAGGCCGAGCCGCACAGCATCGGATAGAACGCGCGCGTGACCGTCGCCTTGCGGATCAGGCGCCTCAGGGTCGCCTCATCGGGCTCCTGGCCGTCGAGGTAGGCGCCCATGGCCTCGTCGTCCATCTCGACCGCGGCCTCGATCATCTCGGCCCGGCATTGCGCGGCCTTGGCGGCCAGGTCGGCTGGTATCTCGACCTCGCTGAACTTGGCGCCCTTGTCGTCGCCTTCCCAGACGGTGGCCTTCATCTTGATCAGGTCGATCACGCCCTGGAAGTTCGACTCGGCCCCGATCGGGATCTGCAGCGGCACCGGCCTGGCGCCCAGCTTCACCTTGATGTCGTCGACGCACTGGAAGAAATCGGCGCCGGTCTTGTCCATCTTGTTGGCGAAAATGATGCGCGGCACGTCGTACTTGTCGCCCTGGCGCCAGACCGTCTCGGTCTGAGGCTCGACGCCCTGGTTGCCGTCGAGCACGCACACCGCGCCGTCGAGCACCCGCAGCGAGCGCTCCACCTCGATGGTGAAGTCCACGTGTCCCGGCGTATCGATGATGTTCAGCCGCTTGTCGCGCCAGAAGCAGGTGGTGGCGGCCGAGGTGATGGTGATGCCGCGCTCCTGCTCCTGCTCCATGAAATCCATGGTCGCGGCGCCGTCGTGCACCTCACCGATCTTGTAGGTCTTGCCCGTGTAGAAGAGGATGCGCTCGGTGGTCGTGGTCTTGCCCGCATCGATGTGGGCCATGATGCCGAAGTTGCGGTAGTCCTCGATTTTATGCTTTCGCGGCATAGGCTTGCTTTCAGGTCCTGGTCACCAGCGATAATGCGAGAAGGCGCGGTTCGCCTCTGCCATCTTGTGCGTGTCCTCCCGCTTCTTCACCGCCGTGCCGCGGTTGTTTGCAGCATCGAGAAGCTCGCCCGAGAGGCGCTCCTCCATGGTGTTTTCGTTGCGGCTGCGTGCAGCCGTGATCAGCCAGCGAATGGCCAGCGCCTGCCGGCGCTCGGTGCGCACTTCCACCGGCACCTGGTAGGTGGCGCCGCCGACGCGGCGGGAGCGCACCTCCACTGCCGGCATGACGTTCTCCAGCGCCGTGCGGAACAGCTGCACCGGGTCCGACTTGGCACGGGATTGCATGCGATCCATCGCGCCGTAGACGATGCGCTCGGCGACCGACTTCTTGCCCTGCTTCATGATCGAGTTCATGAACTTGGACACGACCACGTCGCCGAACTTGGGGTCCGGGTTGATCTCGCGTCTCTCAGCCTTGCGCCGGCGCGACATGTGCCTTTTCCTCTGCTCTCAATCCGTACATTTGGGCCCGTGTACCGGGCATGTGATGGCCCGTGCCAGGCCCCCACAAACGCAAACGACCCGCTACTTGGGTCGCTTTGCACCGTATTTTGAACGTCTCTGCTTGCGGTCGGCCACGCCTTGCGTGTCGAGGACGCCGCGGATGATGTGATAGCGCACGCCGGGCAGGTCCTTGACGCGCCCGCCGCGGATCATCACCACCGAGTGCTCCTGCAGGTTGTGGCCCTCGCCCGGGATGTAGCCGATAACCTCGAAGCCGTTGGTCAGACGTACCTTGGCGACCTTGCGCAGCGCTGAGTTGGGCTTCTTCGGCGTCGTTGTATAAACGCGCGTACACACGCCCCGCTTCTGCGGGCACGCCTGCATGTGGCGGGCCTTCTCGCGGTAGACCTTCTGTGTCCGCGGCTTGCGGACCAGCTGTTGTATCGTCGGCATGCGCCGCTTCCACCTTTCGACCAGCGCCACGGGGTGGATCCCATGCGCCAAAACCAGCCGCCGAGGCGCACCCATTGCGCTCGGCTCCAATTCCAGAGGATCCGGCAGCATCGCCATCGGCGCGCCGCAGATCGTGGCCCGAAAATGTCCTCTGCTTGACGACGACAGCGTCTAGGCCAGGGCGGGGTTTGATCCCATGCCACAGCAACGGCCTACCGCCTGCCGTGAGAGTGGGCGGAAAATATACATGCGACCCCCCTCCGTCAACACCTCCGCCGGCCCGTTCTGAAATATTTCAGCACCCCTCCGCAGCGCACGGATAGCCCCTCTTGGCAGGGTCGCGTCCCGCCCTCTTGCGCGGGCGGCGCCGCCGGTCCTTAAGTTGGCTCGATGCGGCTCCGGCACAGGAGGTGCGACGATGACAGCGAAGATGGTGGCGGTCGGCTATGCGGCGAGCCTGCCGATTGCGCAGGAGCGCTCCCTGTTCGAGTTCGAGACGGCGGTGCCGCGCGCGCAGGGACGCGACCTGCTGGTGCGGGTGCACGCGGTTTCCGTCAACCCAGTCGACGTGAAGGTGCGCATGCGCAAACAGGGCACCGAGGCGGAGCCCGTCGTGCTGGGCTGGGATGCCGCAGGCGTTGTCGAGGCGGTCGGCGCGGATTGCCGCCTCTTCAAGCCGGGCGATCAGGTCTACTACGCCGGCAGCATCACCCGGCCGGGCACCAACGCGCCGTTTCATCTGGTGGATGAGCGCATCGTCGGCCACAAGCCGCGCTCGTTGAGCTTCGTCGAGGCAGCAGCCCTGCCGCTGACCTCGATCACGGCCTGGGAGGCGCTGTTCGACCGCCTGCAGGTGCCCGTGGGCAAGGCCGGGCCGGGGCGTTCCATTCTGATCGTCGGCGCCGCCGGCGGGGTCGGCTCGATCGCCACCCAGCTTGCCCGCCGCCTCACGCCGCTCACCGTCATCGGCACCGCGTCGCGCCCCGCCACGCGCGACTGGGTCCTGAAAGCTGGCGCGCATCTCGTCGTCGATCACAGCAAGCCGCTGGCCGAGGAGCTGAAGCGCGCCGGGCATCCCGAGGTCGACTACATATTTGCCGTCACCGCCTCCGATCGGCATTGGATGCAGCTCGTGGCGGCCATCAAACCGCAGGGCCGGATCTGCATGATCGACGACCCGCCGACGCTCGATGTGAAGCCGCTGAAGCAGAAATCGGTCGCGTTCATGTGGGAGCTGATGTTCACGCGCTCCACCTTCCAGACCGCGGACATGCAAGCCCAGCACGACCTGCTCGGGGAGATCGCCGCACTGATCGACGAGGGGTTGATCCGCACGACCTTGTCGGGAACGTTCGGGCGCCTGACCGCGGCCGATCTGAAGCGGGCGCACGCCCAGCTCGAAAGCGGCACCACCATCGGCAAGGTCGTGCTGGAGGTGAAGTGAGAGCCGCACCCCGTCATCCCGGAAGCCGGCGCATTCGCGATGGCTATCCGGGACGATGGGTGGAGAGCTATTCCGCAGCCGCCTCGGTGCGGCGGCGGCGGCGCTCCGGCGGACGCAGGACGCCGCCTTCGGTCGGCGCGGCGAGCGCCTTCTCGGTGTCGACCTTCGCCTTCTCCTTGGCGATGAGCTCGTCACGCTTGGCTGCGATCTTGCGCACGCGGCGCAGCATGCCGCCGGTGCCCGCCGGGATCAGCCGCCCGACGATGACGTTCTCCTTGAGGCCCTCCAGGGTGTCGACCTTGCCGTTGACGGCGGCGTCGGTCAGCACGCGCGTGGTCTCCTGGAAGGAGGCCGCGGAGATGAAGCTGCGCGTCTGCAGCGAGGCCTTGGTGATGCCGAGCAGCACCGGCTTCACCGTGGCGGGGCGCTTGCCGGCCTTCTCGTAGGCCAGGTTCTTCTCGTTGAACTCGATCTTGTCGATCTGCTCGCCCTTGAGGAACTCCGTCTCGCCGGGGTCCTCGACCTCCACCTTCTGCAGCATCTGCCGGACGATGACCTCGATGTGCTTGTCGTTGATGGTCACGCCCTGCAGCCGGTAGACGTCCTGGATCTCGTTGATCAGGTAGTTGGCGAGCTCCTCGACCCCCTTGATGGCCAAGATGTCGTGCGGCGCGGGATGGCCGTCGTAGACGAAGTCGCCCTTCTCGATGCGATCGCCGTGCTGCACCGCCAGGCTCTTGCCGCGCGGGATGAGATACTCCTTGGGCTCGCCCTTCTCGTCGTCGGGCTTGATGAGGATGCGCTGCTTGTTCTTGTAATCCTTGCCGAACTCGACCGTGCCCGAGATCTCCGCGATGATGGCGTTGTCCTTCGGGCGCCGCGCCTCGAACAGCTCCGCCACGCGCGGCAGGCCGCCCGTGATGTCGCCGGTCTTGGCGCTGGACAGCGGGATACGCGCCAGCACGTCGCCGGCCTTGACCTTGGCGTGGATGTCGACCTGCAGGATGGCGTCGACGGGGAGCAGATAGCGCGCGTCGGCGCCGCGCGCGACACGCACCGGCTTGCCGCCCTTCGACTCCTTGATGACGATCGCCGGCCTCAGCTCGCTCCCGCGCGGCGAGGCCCGCCAATCCATGATCACGCGATTGGTCGTGCCCTGCACCTCGTCGGTCTGCTCCTTCATCGACACGCCCTCGACCAGGTCGCCGAAATCGGCGACGCCGTCGACCTCGGTGAGGATCGGCCGCATGTAGGGGTCCCACTGGGCCAGCCGCGCGCCGCGCTTCACGTCGTCGCCGTCGTCGACATGCAGCCGGGCGCCGTAGGGGATCTTCTGGATCGCCAGCTCCTTGCCCGACTGATCCGAGATGATGATCGCCATATTGCGGCCCATGGCCACCAGCCGGCCCTGGCTGTCCTTCACCACAGCGCGGTTCTTGATCTTCACCTTGCCGTTGTAGTTGGATTCCATGAACGACTGGTCGACCGTCTGGGCGACGCCGCCCAAGTGGAAGGTGCGCATGGTGAGCTGGGTGCCCGGCTCGCCGATCGACTGCGCGGCGATCACGCCGACCGCCTCGCCGATGTTGACCGGCGTGCCGCGGGCCAGATCACGGCCGTAGCACTTGCCGCACACCCCGTTGGTGGTCTCGCAGGTCAGCACCGAGCGAATGCGCACTTCCTGGATCTGCGCCTTCTCGATGGCCTCGACCTCCTTCTCCTCCAACAGGTCACCGCACTTGACGATCACCTTCTTGGTGGCCGGGTCCTTCACGTCCTCGGCGGCGGTGCGGCCGAGGATGCGCTGCCCCAGCGACACGATCACCTGCCCCGCGTCGACCACGGCCTGCACGTTGATGCCGCCGTCGGTGCCGCAGTCCTCCTCGAAGATGATCGCGTCTTGCGCCACGTCGACCAGACGCCGCGTGAGGTAGCCGGAGTTGGCCGTCTTCAAGGCGGTATCGGCCAGACCTTTGCGCGCGCCGTGCGTCGAGTTGAAGTACTCGAGCACCGACAGCCCCTCCTTGAAGTTGGAGATGATCGGCGTCTCGATGATCTCGCCCGACGGCTTGGTCATCAGGCCGCGCATGCCGGCGAGCTGGCGCATCTGCTTTTCCGAGCCGCGGGCGCCGGAATGGGCCATCATGTAGACCGAGTTGACCTGCTCGGTGCGGCCGGTCGCTTTGTTGATCTTCACAGCGGAAATGCGGTCCATCATCTCCTTGGCGATCTGATCGGTGCACTTCGACCAGGCGTCGACCACCTTGTTGTACTTCTCGAGCTGGGTGATCAGGCCGTCGTTGTACTGCTGCTCGTACTCGCGCACGAGCTCGTTGGTCTGCTCGACGAACTTGGGCTTCGTCTCCGGGATCAGCATGTCGTCCTTGCCGAACGAGATGCCGGCCTTGAAGGCGTGGTAGAAGCCGAGCTTCATGATCCGGTCGCAGAAGATCACCGTCTCCTTCTGCCCGCAGTTGCGGTAGACGGCGTCGATCAGGCCCGAGATGTTCTTCTTCGTCAGCAGCTGGTTGACGAGGCCGAACTTCACGCCCTTCTTCTGCGGCAGCAACTCGCCCAGCAGCAGCCGGCCAGGCGTCGTCTCGTGCACCTCGACGATCTCATCGCCGTCGTCATCGGTGGTGAGATAGCGGCCCTTCACCTTGGCGTGCAGCGTCACGTGGCCGGCCGCGAGCGCGTGCTCGACCTCGGCGATCGAGCCGAGCATCGTGCCTTCGCCGGGCTCCTTGTCGCGCATCATCGACAGGTAGTAGAGACCGAGCACGATGTCCTGGCTCGGCACGATGATGGGCGAGCCGTTGGCCGGGTGCAGGATGTTGTTGGTCGACATCATCAGCACGCGCGCTTCCAACTGAGCTTCGAGCGACAGCGGCACGTGCACGGCCATCTGGTCGCCGTCGAAGTCGGCGTTGAAGGCGGCGCACACCAGCGGGTGCAGCTGGATCGCCTTGCCCTCGATCAAGACCGGCTCGAAGGCCTGGATGCCGAGGCGGTGCAGCGTCGGCGCGCGGTTGAGCAGCACCGGGTGCTCGCGGATGACCTCGTCGAGCACGTCCCAGACCTCGGGCTTCTCCTTCTCGACCAGCTTCTTGGCCTGCTTGACGGTGGCGGCCTGGCCGAGCGCCTGCAGGCGCGCGTAGATGAACGGCTTGAACAGCTCGAGCGCCATCTTCTTGGGCAGCCCGCACTGGTGCAGCTTCATCTCCGGACCCACCACGATGACCGAGCGGCCCGAGTAGTCGACGCGCTTGCCGAGCAGGTTCTGGCGGAAGCGGCCCTGCTTGCCCTTGAGCATGTCGGCGAGCGACTTCAAGGGGCGCTTGTTGGCGCCGGTGATGACGCGGCCGCGCCGGCCGTTGTCGAACAGGGCGTCGACAGACTCCTGCAGCATCCGCTTCTCGTTGCGGATGATGATGTCGGGGGCGCGCAGCTCCATCAGCCGCTTCAGGCGGTTGTTGCGGTTGATCACGCGCCGGTAGAGGTCGTTCAGGTCCGAGGTGGCGAAGCGGCCGCCGTCGAGCGGCACCAGCGGCCGCAGCTCCGGCGGGATCACCGGCACCACGGTCAGGATCATCCACTCGGGCTTGTTGCCGGACTCGATGAACGCCTCGATCACCTTCAGACGCTTGCCGAGCTTCTTGGGCTTGAGCTCGGTGGTGGCCTCGGCGATCTCCTGGCGCAAACTATCGCGGATCTTGGGCAGGTCCATGCCCTCGAGGATGGTGCGGATCGCCTCCGCGCCGATGCCGGCCGAGAAGCTGTCCTGGCCGAACTCCTCCACGGCCTGGTTGTAGGCCTCCTCGTTCAGCAGCTGCTTTTCGTGCAGCGTGGTGGTGCCGGGCTCGGTGACGATGTAGTTCTCGAAGTAGAGCACGCGCTCCAGGTCCTTCAGCGTCATGTCGAGCAGAAGACCGATGCGGGACGGCAGCGACTTCAGGAACCAGATGTGGGCGACGGGCGCCGCGAGCTGGATATGGCCCATGCGCTCGCGGCGCACCTTGGCCAGCGTCACCTCGACGCCGCACTTCTCGCAGATGAGGCCCTTGTACTTCATGCGCTTGTACTTGCCGCACAAGCACTCGTAGTCCTTGATCGGCCCGAAGATGCGCGCGCAGAACAGGCCATCGCGCTCCGGCTTGAAGGTGCGGTAGTTGATCGTCTCCGGCTTCTTGATCTCGCCGAAAGACCAGGAGGCGATGTCGTCGGGGCTGGCGATCGAGATGCGGATCTGGTCGAAGGCCGGCGCGGCGGCCTGCTGCTTGAAGAGGTTGGTGATCTCGTTCATCGGCTCTCTCTTTCTCTGGCGGGATCGGACGGCTGATCCTGCCTCGTAGCGTCGGTTGCTCTGCTCGGGCCCTGCTCGACCTCGGTCCGGCTCGCGGATCGGGCCGCCGGGGCGGGCGGCCCGCTCAAGTCAATGCGTCCTCATTCGGCTGCCGCGGGGGGCAGCCTGGGACGTTCGACCGCCTCGGCTGCCGCCTGTTCGGCAGCCTTGTTGGCCTCCGAATTCACGAGCTCCACGTTCAGGCCCAGCGCCCGCATCTCCTTCACCAGCACGTTGAAGCTCTCGGGGATGCCGGCCTCGAACGCGTCGTCGCCGCGCACGATCGCCTCGTAGACCTTGGTGCGGCCCGCGACGTCGTCCGACTTCACCGTCAGCATTTCCTGCAGCGTGTAGGCTGCGCCGTAGGCTTCGAGCGCCCACACCTCCATCTCGCCGAAGCGCTGGCCGCCGAACTGAGCCTTGCCGCCCAGGGGCTGCTGCGTGACGAGGCTGTAGGGGCCGATCGAGCGGGCGTGGATCTTGTCGTCCACCAGATGGTGCAGCTTGAGCAGGTACTTGTAGCCGACGGTCACCTGGCGATCGAACGGCTCGCCGGTGCGCCCGTCAAACAGCGTGACCTGGCCCGACGTGTCGAAGCCGGCCTTCTTCAGAAGCTCCACGATGTCGGCCTCGCGCGCGCCGTCGAACACCGGCGTCGCCACCGGCACGCCGTCCTTCAGCCGCTCGCTCAGCTCCACCACATCGCTGTCCTTGAGCTTGCCGACGCCATCGTCCTTGCCGTAGATGTCGACGAGCGTCTCACGCAGCGGCTTGACCTGGCCGCTCTCGTGGAACCTCTGCAGCGCCTCGTCGACCACCCGGCCGAGGCCGCGGCAGGCCCAGCCCAGATGCGTCTCCAAGATCTGGCCGACGTTCATGCGGCTCGGCACGCCCAGCGGATTGAGCACCACGTCGACGTGGGTGCCGTCCTCCAGATAGGGCATGTCCTCCACCGGCACGATCATCGACACGACACCCTTGTTGCCGTGCCGGCCGGCCATCTTGTCGCCGGGCTGGATCTTGCGCTTCACGGCAACGAAGACCTTGACCATCTTCATGACGCCAGGAGGCAGCTCGTCGCCGCGCTGCAGCTTGTCGACCTTGTCGACGAAGCGCCGCTCCAGGCTCTTCTTGGCGTCCTCGTACTGCTTGCCGATGGCTTCCACCTCGGCCATGGCGGATTCGTCGGCCAGCCCGATCTCCCACCACTGGCTGCGCGGCACCTCGCCCAGCACCTCCTCGCTGATGGTGGTGCCCTTGCGCGCGCTCTTGGGACCCTTGGCGGCTTCCTTGCCGAGCAGGGCCGACTTCAGGCGCGCATAGACGTTGCGGTCGAGGATCTGCAGCTCGTCGTCGCGGTCCTTGGCGAGGCGCTCGATCTCCTCGCGCTCGATCGCCATGGCGCGCTCGTCCTTCTCGACGCCGTGGCGGTTGAAGACGCGCACCTCCACCACCGTGCCGTTGACGCCGGGCGGCAGCCTGAGCGAGGTGTCGCGCACGTCGGAGGCCTTCTCGCCGAAGATGGCGCGCAGCAGCTTCTCCTCGGGCGTCATCGGGCTCTCGCCCTTCGGTGTGATTTTGCCGACCAGGATGTCGCCCGGGTTCACCTCGGCGCCGATGTAGACGATGCCGGCCTCGTCGAGGCTCTTGAGCGCCTCTTCCGAAACGTTGGGGATGTCGCGGGTGATCTCCTCGGGGCCGAGCTTGGTGTCGCGCGCCATCACCTCGAATTCCTCGATGTGGATCGAGGTGAAGATGTCGTCGAACACCACGCGCTCGGAGAGCAGGATGGAGTCCTCGAAGTTGTAGCCCATCCACGGCATGAAGGCGACGAGCACGTTCTTGCCGAGCGCTAGGTCGCCCAGGTCGGTCGAGGGGCCGTCGGCGATGATGTCGCCGGCCTTGATGTGATCGCCCACTGTCACCAGCGGCCGCTGGTTGATGCAGGTGTTCTGGTTGGAGCGCTGGAACTTGCGCAGGCGGAAGATGTCGACGCCGGGCTTGGAGGGATCGGTCTCCTCCGTCGCCCGGATGACGATGCGGGTGGCGTCCACCTGGTCGACGACGCCGGTGCGGCGCGCAGCGATGGCCGCGCCCGAATCCCGCGCCACCACCTCTTCCATGCCGGTGCCGACCAGCGGCGCCTCCGCCTTGATCAGCGGCACGGCCTGGCGCTGCATGTTGGAGCCCATCAGCGCGCGGTTGGCGTCGTCGTTCTCCAGGAATGGGATCAGCGCCGCCGCCACCGACACAAGCTGCTTGGGCGACACGTCGATGTAGTCGACCTTGTCGGCCGAGACGAGCAGCACGTCGCCGGCAAAGCGGCAGGTGATGAGGTCGCCCGTCAGCTTGCCCTTGGCGTCGACTTGGGCATTGGCCTGGGCGACGTGGTAGCGCGCCTCCTCCATGGCCGAGAGGTAGACGACCTCGTCGGTCACCCGGGTCTTCTCCACCTTGCGGTAGGGGCTTTCGATGAAGCCGTACTTGTTGACGCGCGCGAAGGTCGCGAGCGAGTTGATGAGGCCGATGTTGGGGCCTTCCGGCGTCTCGATCGGACAGATGCGGCCGTAGTGCGTGGGGTGCACGTCGCGCACCTCGAAGCCCGCGCGCTCGCGCGTGAGGCCGCCGGGCCCCAGCGCCGAGAGCCGCCGCTTGTGCGTGATCTCGGACAGCGGGTTGGTCTGGTCCATGAACTGGGAGAGCTGCGAGGAGCCGAAGAACTCCCGCACGGCTGCCGCCGCCGGCTTGGCGTTGATCAGGTCCTGCGGCATCACGGTATCGATATCGACCGAGCTCATGCGCTCCTTGATGGCGCGCTCCATGCGCAGCAGGCCCAGCCGATACTGGTTCTCCATCAGCTCGCCGACCGAGCGCACGCGCCGGTTGCCGAGGTGGTCGATGTCGTCGATCTCGCCCTTGCCGTCGCGCAGGTCGACCAGCGTCTTGATGACGGAGAGGATGTCCTCCTTGCGCAGGATGCGCACGGTGTCCTCGGCCTTGAGGTCGAGGCGCATGTTCATCTTGACGCGGCCGACCGCGGACAGATCGTAGCGCTCCGAATCGAAGAACAGGCCGTAGAACAGGTTGGTCGCGGCCTCCAGCGTCGGCGGCTCGCCCGGGCGCATGACCCGGTAGACGTCCATCAGCGCTTCCTCGTGGTTGGCGTTCTTGTCCACGTTGAGGGTGTTGCGGATGAAGGCGCCGACCGTGACATGGTCGATGTCGAGGATCGGAAATTCCTTGATCTTGGCATCGTGCAGGGCCGCGAGCAGCTTCTTGTCGAGCTCGTCGCCGGCCTCGCCGTAGAGCTCACCGGTCTCCAGGTTGACGATGTCCTCGGCCAGATACCGGCCGGCGAGGTCATCGGCGTTGAACAGGACCTCTTTCAGGCCCTCCTCGGCCAGCTCGCGGGCGCGTTTGGCGGTGATCTTCTCACCCGCCTTCGCCACCACCTCGCCCGACTTGGCGTCGGTGAGATCGGCCGCCGGCGTCATGCCGCGCATCTTCTCGGCGACGTAGGGCACCTTCCAGCCGCGCTTGCTTTCCTTGACCGTGATGGTCTTGTAGAAGCTCGACAGAATCTCCTCGTCGTCCATGCCGAGCGCATAGAGCAGCGTGGTCACCGGCAGCTTGCGGCGCCGGTCGATCCGCACATAGACCACGTCCTTGGCGTCGAACTCGAAGTCGAGCCAGGAGCCGCGATAGGGGATGATGCGGGCGGCGAACAGCAGCTTGCCGGAGGCGTGCGTCTTGCCGCGGTCGTGGTCGAAGAACACGCCGGGCGAGCGGTGCATCTGGCTGACGATGACGCGCTCGGTGCCGTTGATGACGAAGGTGCCGTTGGGCGTCATGAAGGGCATGTCGCCCATGTAGACGTCCTGCTCCTTGACGTCCTTCACCGACTTGGCGCCGGTCTCCTCGTTCACGTCGAACACGATCAGGCGCAGCTTCACCTTGAGCGGGGCGGCATACGTCATGTCGCGCTGCTGGCACTCCTCGACGTCGTATTTCGGCGCCTCGAACTCGTAGCGCACGAACTCGAGCGTCGCCCGCCCCGAGAAATCCGAGATCGGGAACACCGACCGGAACACCGCCTGCAGACCCTGATCCCCGCGGCCGCCCGGAGGCTCCTTGACCATGAGGAAGTCGTCATAGGAGCTCTTCTGCACCTCGATGAGATTGGGCATCTCGGCCACTTCGCCGATCGACCCGAATTGCTTCCGGATGCGCTTGCGGTGGTTGTACGTGTCAGCCATTTCCGCTCCTCGCCCTTCGCAACGCGAAGGGCAGATGTTTCAACTGTCGGCCGCGGGGCGGCACGCCCCGCGCCATGTCTCGCAAGTCGTTCTCGCGGTCGCCCGCCGGGGGCAGGCCCGCGCAAAAGTCGCCCCACAGCCGGGCGAAGGCGGTTCGCACCGCCTCCACCCGCATGCGGGGGCTGTCCGCCTTATTTGACCTCGACGGTGGCGCCCTGGTCCTCGAGCTGCTTCCTGAGCTTGGCCGCCTCTTCCTTGTTGACGCCTTCCTTGACGGCCTTGCCGCCGGCCTCGACCAGGTCCTTGGCCTCCTTGAGGCCGAGGCCGGTGATGGCGCGGACCTCCTTGATGACATTGATCTTCTTGTCGCCGCCGGCCTTCAGAATGACGGTGAACTCGGTCTGCTCCTCGACTGCGGGACCCGCTGCGGCGCCCGGTGCGGCGGCGACGGCGACGGCGGCCGCAGCCGATACGCCCCAGGTCTCCTCCAGCAGCTTGGCCAGCTGGGACGCCTCCAGCACAGTCAGTTTCGACAGGTCGTCGACGATCTTTGCAAGGTCAGCCATGACGTGAACTTCCTTCCTTTGAACTCGAATTCGTGACTTGGGCGCACGCGGCGCGGTTTGCGATGTGGTCGATCCGTTTCAGGCAGCCGTGGCACCCGGTCCGTCGCCGGAACCTTTGGCACCCTGGGCGTGGAGCACGCGCGCCAGCATGCCGCCGGGCTCCTTCAGGATGCGCGCGATCTTGGTCGCGGGCGCCTGCAGGAGGCCGATCAGCTTGGCTCTCAGCTCATCCAGCGAGGGCAGATCGGCCAACGCCTTGACGGCATTGACGTCCATGACCGTGGTGCCCATCGCGCCGCCCAGGATCACGAGCTTCTCGTTCTCCCGCGCGTACTTGACCGACACCTTCGCCGCACTCACCGGGTCCTCCGAGTAGGCGAGGCAGGTCTGCCCCTTGAGGAGGTCGGCGATGCCCTGCGCATCGGTGTCCTTGAGCGCCAGCTTGGCCAGCTTGTTCTTGGCGACCTTGACCGATCCGCCGGCCTCCTTGACGCGCTTGCGAAACTCGGTCATCTCGGCGACCGTCATGCCCTTATAGTGGGCAACGACGATCACGCCGGTGTCCTTCCACGCCTCGTTGAGCGTCGAAACGAGCTCTCGCTTTTCGGCTCTATCCACGTTTTGCTCACTCCATCGTGCGGAACGCGCCTCTAGGCCGGCGCCTTTCATCCGCGGTTTGCACCTTGCCGTCCTTGCAGACGACGCTTCAGGAACCCGTCCTCCCCTTCGCGCCGCGAGACGCAACTGAGGTGCAGACCCAAGAGGCTCAGACTTGACGACGCACCGCGCCGCCTGTCTGTCTCCCGTCTCATGCAGGCCCTCCTGACGGAGGCTTAAGCCGGAAAACCCCGGCACCGGCAGTCTCGGACAGGCTTGGGCGAAGGGCCGATCACGAAGGCCCAGCGCCCTGCCCGGACTCATCGCCCGGATTGCATGGCTGTTTTTTCGTTGCCGCAGTCGTCCTCTCTCGTCATCCCGTGGCGCCGGCGACGCCGACGCTCCCGGCATCGATCTTGACCCCCACGCCCTGCGAGGAGCTCACGGAGATCTTCCTGACGTAGTTGCCCTTGGCACCCGCGGGCCTGGCCTTCACCACGGCATCCACGAACGCCTTGATGTTCTCGACCAGCTGCTTGTCGCCGAAGCTGGCCTTGCCGATGCCCGCCTGCACGATGCCTGCCTTCTCGACGCGGAACTCCACCGCGCCGCCTTTGGCGCCCCGAACCGCCGAGGCCACGTCCATGGTCACCGTGCCGACGCGCGGATTGGGCATCAGCCCGCGCGGGCCCAGCACCTTGCCGAGACGGCCGACGAGACCCATCATGTCCGGCGTGGCAATGCAGCGGTCGAAGTTGATGTTGCCCTTCGACACCTGCTCCACAAGGTCCTCGGCGCCGACCACATCGGCACCGGCGGCCTTGGCCTCCTCCGCCTTGGGGCCCTTGGCGAACACCGCCACGCGCTGGGTGCGCCCCGAGCCGTTCGGCAGGCTGCACACGCCGCGCACCATCTGATCGGCATGCTTGGGGTCCACGCCCAAGTTCATCGCCACCTCGACGGTCTCGTCGAACTTCGCCTTGGCGCGCTCTTTGACGACCTTCACGGCCTCGTCGATGCCGTAGAACTTCTCGCGATCGACGCCCTCGCGGATCGCCTTCAGACGCTTGCCGACCTTGCTCATCTCGCTACTCCACCACCTGCAGGCCCATCGACCGGGCCGACCCGGCGATCGTCTTCATCGCTGCATCAAGGTCGTCGGTGTTGAGGTCCTTCATCTTCTGCTTGGCGACCTCGCGCACCTGCGCCATCGTGATCGTGCCGGCGCTGGTGCGGCCCGGCTCCTTCGAGCCGCCGCCGACGCCGGCCGCCTTCTTGATGAGATGCGACGCGGGCGGCGTGCGCATCTCGAAGACGAACGAACGGTCCGAAAAGACCGTGATCTTCACCGGGATCGGCGCGCCCGGCTCCAGATCCTTGCTCTTGGCGTTGAACTGCTTGCAGAACTCCATGATGGAGAGGCCGCGCTGGCCGAGCGCGGGGCCGATCGGCGGCGACGGGTTGGCCTGCCCCGCCGGGACCTGCAAGTTGATGTAGCCGTCGATTTTCTTGGCCATCGTGCGTCGAACCCTCTTTAGCTATCTGCAGCCATCTACGCGATCGGCGCGGGGCCTTTCGCCCGCAGCACCGCTTGTTCCTCAGGCAACCTTCTCGACCTGACCGAATTCCAACTCCACCGGCGTCGGCCGGCCGAAGATCGACACCCCGACCTTCACGCGCGCCCGCTGCTCGTCCACCTCCTCGACGTGGCCCTCGAAGGTGGCGAACGGGCCGTCGGCCACGCGCACCTTCTCGCCGATCTCGAAGGTGACCATGGGCTTGGGCCGCTCCACGCCTTCCTTCACCTGATGCAGGATGCGCATCGCCTCGTCGTCGGTGATCGGGGTCGCCTTGTTGTCGGCACCCAGAAAGCCCGTCACCTTGGGCGTGTTCTTGATCAGGTGATACGCGCCGTCCGTCATCTCCATCTTGACCAGCACGTAGCCGGGAAAGAACTTGCGCTCCGAGGACACCTTGCGCCCCCGGCGGACCTCGACCACCTCCTCGGTCGGCACCAGCACCTCCTCGAACAGCTCCGAGAGGCCCGCCGCAACGGCGCGCTTCTTGATGTCCTCGGCGACCTTGCGCTCGAAATTCGAGTAGGCGTGAACGATGTACCAGCGCTTGCTCATTCTCTCGTCTCTTACCCCGCCAGTCTTATCCCGCGAGCCGCGCCTGCACGCGGCCGCAGCGCCTGCCTATCGTCCAAGCCCGAGCACGAACTGCACGGCGTGGCTGATGATCATGTCGACGAACAGAAAGAACACCGACGTCAGCGCGACCATGGCCAGCACCATGGCCGTCGTGATCCAGACCTCTTTCCAGGCCGGCCACGTGACCTTCGATACTTCCTGGCGTACCTCTTCAATGAAGGTAAATGGGTTCTTCACACTCAGCCCACGATCCTGATGGCCACACGTTCCCGCGGGCACGCCCCACACTGCTTGTTTGTTTTGTCACTGCTGCTGTAATCGCCGCGCGGCCGTCGTCTCCATCCGAATTCACAGCAAACCAATAGTTGGCAGGGGCGGAGGGTCTCGAACCCCCGACCTTCGGTTTTGGAGACCGACGCTCTACCAATTGAGCTACACCCCTTGAGCCTCGGCTGCCCGCGCGGGAGCGACTACATAGCCCAGTTCGATCAGCTTGTCACATTTTTTTCTTGACAAAGACTCCGATAAGGGCTTGGCCGCCGAAAAGCCCCGAATCGACGTCTTTTTCCACAACTTTCGAGGGGGTTGGCCAGCCCCCTCCGATGCTCTTGTGCGACCAGAACTGATTCGCGTTGCGCCTACTCTATGATGCTGGTTACGACGCCGGCGCCGACGGTGCGGCCGCCTTCGCGGATGGCAAAGCGAAGCTTCTCCTCCATCGCAATCGGCGTGATCAGCTCGAT
>Ga0247727_10009679_pt1 | contig 17319 bp, 12 predicted proteins | sample WisWelCaveWW1625_FD_202498 | JGI IMG/M metagenome (GOLD analysis project Ga0247727, IMG submission 202498) | Biofilm microbial communities from Wishing Well Cave, Virginia, United States - WW16-25 | ecosystem: Environmental > Aquatic > Deep subsurface > Groundwater > Cave microbial mat | place...
GGCGCGGCGATTATTGCGCGCAGGCGGCGCGCTCGCCATCGTCAATCTGGATCCGCACATCGGACGCGATCAATGGTATCTCTACGAATATTTTGAGGGTGTGCAAGCCGCTGACTTGCGACGCTTCCCCTCCAGCGGCATATTGCTTGATTGGATGCTCGCCGCAGGTTTTGTGCGCGCAGAGTGGCGCGTGGCGGAGCATATTCATCAGGAATTTATGGGAAGGGAAATCCTGGACAACCCCTTCACCCAAAAGGGCGGCTCTTCCCAACTTGCCATGTTGAGTGACGCCGCCTACACCGCGGGGCTGGATCGCATTCATAATGCCATCGCCAACGCGGATGACGCCCCGCCCGTCTTCATCACCGACCAATGGCTGACCCTTTTGGTTGGCTGGACTCGCTAAAACGAGGAGCGGGTACGAAGCAAACAGCGCCATGCCCGCCTCTCTCTGGACTTGAACCTGATCCTGCTTTCTCGAATATCATCCACCCGATGACACACTCTCAATAACGGAGACCTCATGTTGACCAGTAAGAATCGCCTCGAAGCCTTTAGCGACGGCATGTTTGCCATCATCCTGACCATCCTCGTGCTTGAACTGCACGTACCTGAATTGGAGACCAGCGCCTTTCCCGTTTTCCTCGAAGGGATGAAAATACTCGCGCCCAAATTCTTGAGTTTCCTGTTCAGTTTCTTCATCCTTGCCATCTTTTGGGTGAATCATCATCACATCGTTCACCAGATCGAAAGAGTGGATTCAAAACTCCTGTGGCTGAATATTGCCCTGCTCTTCTTCTCCAGCCTCTTTCCGTTTCTAACAGCCTTCATTGGGGACTATCCGACCAATCCCTACGTTGTGGCGCTTTACCCAATCAACATGGCATTGGTGGCCATCACACTGGGTACATTCTGGAAACATGCCTTTGTAGATACTACCCTCGCGCCCAACACATTGACCCCTAAACAAAGACAAAAGCGCATCAACCAGGACCGCATAGCGGCAGGAATCAATGTCGTTGCCGCCGCGTTTGCTTTTATATGGCTTCCCATCACGTTTACTGTTATCATGGGAATGCCGTTCCTATTTGTTATACCTGAACTAATGTCCAACCCGATAGAAGAATAGCCCATGCAAACAGAATCGTTTTGATCACAGGCGGAACGGGCGGCATCGGCAAGTAATTGCGAGCAAAAATAAGGATGAATGGGAGGCTTCGCTCTGGCGGCGTTTCAAGAGTTCTTCGACAACAGTTACAAAGTCGCGGCAATCAGGATGGACAGCATTTAACGTGAATTCGAGTTAGTGAATCGGGACGCAGACACCTGCACTCCTCGGCACTTGCGCCCGGGGCAAGTGTGCGCCAGGTGCAAGTGAAAACGCTGATTCACGCGGATAAGACAGAAAAAATCTGCGTTTTCTGCGCTTGACTCCAACCCCGCCTCGTACTACACTCACATTAGCAAATCAAAGCAAGTCCATCCAATTCTGGCAACTCGGTAAACATTATCAGTACAAGGAGCGACCATGTCAGAGGAACGATTTGTCTCACGCGGGTTCGTCGGCAAACGGCGTGGAGGGGAGAAAGCGGATCGCATCCCGCCCGGTCAATATCTCACAGATGATTTTCCAGTTCTCTCCGCGGGTCCCACCCCGCGCACGCCCCTCGACAAATGGACATTCACCATCGAGGGTCTTGTAAAAGAAAAAGTCTCGTGGTCGTGGCAGGATTTCCTCAAACTCCCCATGCAGACCTATGTGGTGGACATTTCCTGCGTCACCAAGTGGACGCATCTCGACATGAAATGGGAAGGCGTGAGCCTCGACACCCTGCTCGAACACGCCGAGTTGGATCGCAAAGCCGCGTTTGTCACTGCCTTTAGCGACGGCGGCTACACCACGAACATCCCTCTCAATGAGATCATCAACGGTCAATCCTTCATCGCATTGAAATATGACGATAAGCCTCTCCCGCCCGATCATGGCGGTCCCGCGCGCATGGTTGTGCCGCATTTGTATTTCTGGAAAAGCGCCAAATGGGTGCGCGGCATCCGCCTCATGGAAAAAGACAAGCCCGGATTCTGGGAATCGGCTGGCTATCACAACCACGCCGATCCGTGGAAAGAACAGAGGTATTGGAATGATTGAATCATATGGTCTCGATATGGCGGCGATGGTCGAGTAGGACGAAGTCCGTATCGAGACCCGCCGCCTACTCGACCACCGTTTCAATTGGAGCTTCTATGAAAAAAACACTCGACTGGCAAATCGCTTCAGTCACGGACATCAAGCCTGAAACCGCTAAAGTGAAATCGTTCACACTGACGCTTCCAAACTGGACTCAACATCGCGCGGGCCAGCATTACGACATCCGCCTTACTGTGCAGGATGGCTATCAGGCGCAACGCAGTTACTCCATCGCCTCCGAGCCGGAACGTGAAGGGGAAGTTGACATCACCGTCGAACGCATCAACGACGGAGAAGCCTCAACCTACTTGCATGATGTGCTTGTCAAAGGTGACCGCATCGAAGCGCGCGGACCGATCGGCGGCTACTTCGTCTGGGAAGCGGGTCTCCTGCCCGATCCGCTGTTGTTGATTGCCGGAGGGTCGGGCATCGTGCCGCTCATGTCCATGATCCGCCACCGCGGCGCGACAGGCGTGAAGAATCCGACAAGCCTGCTGTACAGTTCGCGTAATTTTGAAGACATCATTTTCTACAGTGAATTGGACGAATTGCGCGCCGAAGATGCCGGCTTGCGAATCTTTCACACGCTGACGCGTTCCCAACCTGCGGGCTGGGAAGGCTATGCGCGGCGTATTGATGAAGCCATGTTGAAAGAGATCACGCAACCGTTGGGTAAGGACGTGCAGGTTTACATCTGCGGTCCAACGCTTCTCGTTGAATCCGCCGCGAACGCGCTTGTCAGAATCGGCATCAGTGCAAACCAGATTCGTACCGAACGCTTTGGTCCCTCAGGAGGATGACATGGAAGAAACGACAGACCTCAACCGCGAACTCATGCTGGACGCGAACGCAACGGCTGGCTTGCTGTATGAAATCTTCGGCGTGGAAATGACCGCCTCGCACACCGAATGCGCCAACTGCGGCAACGAAGCGGAAATGGGAACCTTGCTGGCATTCACGCACGGACCCGGTATTGTCTTGAGATGCTCAGCCTGCGAACAAGTGATGATACGAATCGTCCAAACGCCCGAGGCGATCCATCTGGATGCGCGCGGCGCGGTCTATTTGCGGCTGGCAACGCATAAACACGCGCCACCGGATAACGACTCGTTGGGTGGATGAGTCCGATTGCCATAAGACAAAACCAATAACACAAGGAAATAGCAAAAGGGTTCCATGCCCGAATCACAACATGTCATCATCATCGGCGGCGGGACGTTCGGTATGTCCGCCGCGATTGAATTACGCAGGCGCGGCTACGAAGTGGATTTATTCGACTCGGGTCCCATCCCGAATCCGCTTGCGGCGACCACCGACATTAGCAAAGTCCTGCGCATGGATTACGGCTCGGACGAGGATTACATGATCCTCATGGAGGAAGCGTTTGAAGTGTGGGATGCGTGGAACCGTGCGTGGAAGGAGCCTCTTTGGCATCAGACGGGTTTCGTTATCATGGCGAAGGAGGAGATGAAGCCCGGCAGTTTCGAGTACGAAAGTTTTCATCTCCTGCAAAAGCGCGGTCATAGAGTGGAGCGGCTTGATGCCGTTGAACTCAAACGCCGCTTCCCTGCGTGGAATGAAGAGGACTATCTTGACGGATATTTCAATCCACGCGCGGGCTGGGCGGAGAGTGGGCGCGTACTCGAATGGTTATATATCGAAGCGCAAAGACTCGGCATGTACTTTCACATTGGGAAAAAATTTTCACATTTGCTCGATAAAGATTCGCGCGTCATCGGAATTCAAACGGACGACGGCGAAAAATATTTCGCGGGCTCTGTCATCATCGCCTCAGGCGCGTGGACTCCTCACCTGCTCCCACACCTCAGCGATGTCTTGTGGACGGTGTTTCAACCCGTCTTCCACTTTGAAGTTCCTGATATGGAATTATTTTCTTCGCCAAAATTCATCGTCTGGTCTGCGGATATTTCAAACACGGGCTGGTATGGTTTCCCGGCGATACATGACCGCCGATTGAAAATTGCGAACCACGGCGCAGGCTGGCGATTCCATCCTGATGAACCGCGCGTGATGCCTGCCGACCAGGATGAGAAATTCCGCGCGTTCCTGTGCGGCGCTTTCCCTGCATTGGCAGATGCAAAGGTGTTGTTCAATCGCTTGTGTCCGTACTGCGATTCGTGGGATGGCAACTTGTGGATTGACCACGACCCCGATAGACCCGGTTTATTCGTCGCCGCGGGTGACAGCGGACACGCCTTCAAATTCACACCTGTACTTGGCAGGTTGATCGCCGATGCGCTTGAACGCAAGCCAAACAAGCACGCGAAGAAGTTTGCATGGCGCGCACGCGGTGAGTTAACCATGGAGGATGCGCGATATTTGGGAAATTAGTTGTCCCTCCAGGTATGTTCTCGCCGCCGCTCCAGGGGAGTGCTTCGCGAAGGACGGCGGCTTGAGTAATCAGAGCAATCAGCGGGGGAAGTGGTCTCAGAAAACTGAATCAGGCTCGGTTGGCGAAAGAGGCGGGTGAGTCCAAATGGCGGGAACCAGATCAGGTCAAAATCAGTCTTATGAGTATAATTCAGCACGCATCCCCTTGAAGCAATAGGATCATTTGTTTTCATCACAATGAGGGTAGGAGGTATTATGAATCAGTCACCCAATCATCCGCCAACACAACCGCGCAACGGGCATAAGGTTTCGCAGAGGGGACTTTTGAGCATTGCCATGCTGCTGGTCAGTGTAGGCGCGCTGGGAATTGCCATGGCGGGCGGCGCTAAGATGGTTCTCGATGTTCTCAATGGCGCCTCGGAAGGCTTAGCGGCACCGGTCATTGTGATCGGACTGGCGTATGCTGTGGGCTGGTTGACGGCAATGGTGGCAATCCGTGTGTATGGCAACCTGGTATTGCCGATATTGATCACCTGGTTTACATGGATTTGTCTCGCGGCGATATGCTATCTTTATGTTGAGATATTGGAACGCATGTATATGCAGCCCCCTGAATTTGGAAAATTCATAAAATATTTGACAGTCATGGGAGCCGGGCTGGGCGCGCTGGTTGGACTGCATTTGATCGTCGAAAACCATGACCTGCGGCCCTTTTCCATTCCTCTGCTGATCATCAGCCTGATCCAGTTGGGATTGATCGTGTATCGCTATGTTTTTGACCTGCCCGTCAACGCCGGTTTTCTGTGGAAGGACCTGGTGTTCTTCTTTGCAATGACAGGTTTTTCAATTTTCACTCTTGCGCATATCGGTTTACTTGAGCCGTTACGGAATCAACTCACGAATTATTTTGACAAGAATAGCAGGATAATTCGGACTCAGGATTAAAGAAAACTTCCGAAGTCTCACAGACTTCGGAAGTTTTTACTTCGCCAATGGGATTTGAATAATGAACGTGCTCCCCGGCAGTTTTTCTTCGTCGGAGCCGGGGCTTTCCACCCAAATTTTCCCCTTGTGTGCCTTGACAATGCCCGCCGAAATCGCGAGACCCAAGCCAGGTCCGCCGCCTTTGAATTTGGTGCGACCCGAAGAGTGCAGTTCCACTTTGCCGAGTTGATACAGTTTTTCGAAGACGATCTTGTGATTGGCGGGGTCAATGCCAATGCCGGTATCGCGGATTCTGATCTCGCAGAATTCTCCCGCGCCATCCACGTTGACGGGGTGCGCGCTGACGGAGATCATCCCGCCATCGGGGGTGTATTTGATCGAGTTGACGATCACGTTATCCAGCGCCTTTTGCAGGAGTTCGGAATCAGCCAGCAGGGGAGATGTCGCATTGATCGTGGGATCAAGCTCCAGCTTGAGTTGACGCGCCTGCAAGTCGTCGGCATATTCTTTTTGAATGAGGCGCAGGATGGGTCCAAGAGTCACGGGTTCAAGCACGGGGTTCAAGACCTGGTTCTCCAGGCGCGCCACATCCAACATGCTGTTGACCACCTGATGCAGACGGTCGCTTCCCTGAATGACCCCCTCCACAGCTTGTGCGAGCGTGGCATTACTTTCCACGGCTGGCGCGGCTTTGACCATGCCCATGTAGCCTTTGATGACGGTCAGCGGGGTACGGAGTTCATGAGCGGCAACATTGATGAAATCACTTTTATTCTGATCGAGTTTTTTCAAGGTGTCGTGCGCAACGCCCAATTCACTCACGCGTTGTTCAACCATGCGTTCCATCATCTGGTTAAAGCGCGTCACTTCATCGTAGAGTTTCGCGTTCTCAAGCGCGATTGCCGCCTGCACCCCGAAGGTGCTGGCAAGCAGGACATCATCATGGTTGAACGCCCCGGGTTCGCTGCGGGTGATGGTGAGCATTCCGATCACCTTGTTCTTTGCATAAAGAGGCACACTTAGTACGGAACGATCCAGTGGCAACCAGGGTGATTGACCCCAGCCGCGCGTTTGCCCCACATCGTTTACCAGCATGGGTTCAGATTGTTTTGTGAGGAAGTGATAAATGTTCGTCCCGTTGATGTTGTAATTCAACTCTGCAATGGGCGCACCTTCCGGGAAGCCGTGATACTCAAGCAGGCGCGGCACGCCGTTCACATCCTCCATGAACAACGCGCTTCTTTCGTGCGCCACCACATTGGATAACTGTTCGACGATCTGTTGCGGCACTTCAGCGACTGTTGCCAGCGATGAAATTTGACGCGACGCCTTCGTGAGCGCCTCCGCCGCGCGACGACGGAACTGTTCGCTCGAATATAGTTTTGCATTTTCCTCGGCGGTTTTATCAGCCCATTCCTTGGCGACGGATAACTCTGCGGCGCGTTCGTGCGCCTCTTTGAGCAGGCGTTCCACTTCCTGCTGTGCCTGCTCCTTCTGTTGCACGAGCATGGTGCGCAATAACGCGCTGCTCACCAGGTTACGAATGCGGACGTACACTTCCCAGTCACGCGGACCCATCTCGACCCACATGAAACCGAAGCGATTGCGAGCCAGCGAAAGGGGCATCACGACTGCTGTGTACCGATGATCTTCGGGCGTTTTGCCGCGCGGCACCAGTTGACCCGTGCCGATGGCTGTGCGTTTATGCGGGATCTCAAATTTGGAACCCTCATATTGAAGCAACAGGTTATAACTTTCAGGTGGCGCCGATGAAACGGATTGCGGCGAAGCGACATCGCTGTAGAACATCACGTACCAGCGTTCGATGCCCATCGCCGGGAAGTGTTCCGAAATGGCGGAGCCGATCTCATCCAGGCTCATAGCGGGCGCCATCGAGAAACTGAATCCCTGCAAAATATTTTCCTGTTGTTCCAGCACCAGCCTGCGATAGGCTTGCGTGCGCTGTGACAACTCTCCCGCGAGCAGGCGCGCCTGTTGGAATAAATTCTCCGCGAGCAACATGGTTGTGTGACTGGTAATGCCGCCCAGCGCGTACCGCCGCATGACCGAGATCACGTTGTGCCACACGCCGGGGGCGAGCGCGTGCTTTTGCATCAGTTCCACCATGGCGTTGACTGTCTTGAGGAAATCATCGCCCGATGATTTTTCGTTCAAGGTCAAAATAAAGGCATCCCACGTGCGCCCGAAGGCATCCTTGAACTGTGGGTGGGTGGAATCCTGTTCGGTGATTCCGGAAGCATTCAACAAGGCGCGTAATGCGGCTTCGCGTTTATTTTCCAGTTTGCCGGTCTTTGCCACATCGCGCGGCGCCACCGCGGCTTGACGCACGTTTTCGGGCAGGCATCCGCATGACCAGCGGATCAATAATTGCGTCGGTGTGATGGTTACTTTTTGGATTGTGTCCCCGTTGATTCGCCTGAGCAAAGCCTCCAGCGCATTTTTACCCGCCGTGTAAAACGACTGGCGTACCGTGGTGAGAGGCACACCGGTTGCTTGGGCTTCGCGCAGATCGTCGAAGCCGGTAACAGCCACATCGTCCGGTACGCGAACGCCGCGCTGTTGAAGCGCCTCCAGCGCGCCGAACGCCATGCGGTCATTCGCCGCCACGACCGCTTGAAACCGGATCGCGCGTTCATCCAGCAGCGTGAACGCCGCGGCGCGTCCGCTCTCCGGTGAATAATCCCCATCCACCACAAGTTTTTCGTCGTAGCGCAAACCGTGCGCCTTGAGTTCATCCTTGTATGCCTGAAAGCGCTGTTCGGCGTCAATCTGCCCGTTGATGCCGCGGATAAACGCGATGCGTTTGTAGCCATGCTCCTCGATCAGGTGCCGCACCTCGGCGCGCATCCCTTCGATGTTATCGGGGATGAACATGGACGCGTTCTCAATCTCAACCGATTGCGTGACGATGGGCAGGTCGCCGTACAATTCACGGAATTTTTTCAATTCCTCCGCGCTTGTTCCGTGCGCCACGTCTGAAGTTAAGATCAAACCGTCGAATTGATCGGGCTTGGCAAGGTCGTACATTCCAAAGGATGGCTTGGGTTGATCTTTCTCCGTAATCAGTTTGAGCGCGCCGCCAATGAAATGCACAAGGTTCACATTGTTTTCTTCCGCCGCGCCGGTAATGCCCGCGATGAACTCTGCGCCCCAGGCGCGCCCCACCTGCGATGCGAATACACCGATTGTTTTTCGAGGAGAAGATGCTTTGGATGAAGGTGACATGATCTATTTTTTTAGACAATCCCAACGAAAGGATTTCGTAGTGGCGACTTTAGTCGCTTTTTGCCTGAACGACTAAAGTCGTCACTACGTTTTGTGATCTGCTGAGTATACCGCTTCACGCGTAGCCGGTAGTTGATTCCGTTATTTACAAATTTCTCAGGCTGACGCTAAATCGCTCAAGCCGCCGTCCCCGGCGGCGTCCCACGGGGATGCTTCGCGAAGGACGCCGCCCGGAGCATCGTGAGCCTCATCTGCCACTGCGACAACTCCTCCCTCTCGAAACCTGCTCTTTCAAATACCTTGCCCAACTCCTCCGGGTATATCGCAGGGACGTGCCACGTCCGCCCCGCGTGACCCGCAATGACTGCTCTCAGCATTTCCACGCCGAGATCATTTCCGCGCGCCTCCGGCTTAACAAGCAATGACCAGATCACCACGTGCTCGACATCCGGATCCGAGATCACGATGTATGCCTGCTCTTTGCAATAGGCGCGCACAGGCGGGGTCATCTGCGCGATGGTTTCACCGGCTAACTGCCAGGGCAGGTCGGGTAATCCGTGTTGCGAGATCAGCCGACCCACCTCGCGAACATCCACCTCATGCAAATGATCTGTTTCAAATTCGGCTGCATCCTTGCGGATGAGACCGATCAATCTTCTGATGGTTTGAAAACCAAACTTTTGATACAGCCGAACAGCGTTTTCATTTTGTTCCATCACTTCCAGAACCATCTCGCGGTCTTCGCGTTCGTGCGCCTCTTGAAGCAATTTTTCCATAAGCCAGGAACCCGCGCCTTTGCCGCGCATGTCTGCCGTGATGCCCATCGCCGCGAGCCGACTCGCCCAGCCGCGGCGCGCGATCAACGCGATGCCCGATGGCTTTTCATCAACAAGTAACACGCGGCTTGCAGTGAGGTCAATGCTGTCCTTGCGCACCATTGTCAGAAACTGGGAAAGGTTGAGGTGGATGGGAACGAGGTAACTCTCAAAGCCGCGATTCAAAACTTCAACGAGATCAGGCAAAGGGTAGTCTGAAGCGGGTTTTGAGTCGAAATTCATGTTTCCGATTCTACCTGCATCCATCGTATAATCCCTCCATCAAAGAGAGCAATTTCATAACAGACTATATGCTCAAGCCGCCGTCCTCGGCGGCGTAGTCAGCGCCGTCCACAGGATGCTTCGCAAAGGACGGCGATGAAAGCAGGGTGCCAAAGGAAAATTTATGACAGACTTTCAACGGTTGGCTCGAAAAATTACATGGATTCTGTTTCTCGCGCAAAGCCTGGCATCGGCGGGGTTCATCGCCGCGGCAACCATCAACCCGATCCTCGGCGCGAAACTTGCATCGGATCGTTCGCTGGCAACTTTGCCAACGGCTGTGTATCTATTGAGCGGCGCGCTTTCCGCTTCTGCGTGGGGCTACCTCATGGATCGCATCGGGCGGCGCAATGGGATTGCCTCGGGTCTTGTGATCGGCGTGCTTGGCAATGTTCTTGTGCTTATTGCTATTTCGACATCCTCATTTTTTCTCGTGATGATCGGTTTGATGCTGATGGGCATTACCAATTCAGCGATCATGCTGGGGCGTTTTGCCGCGGCGGAGGTGAACCCTCCCGATCAACGCGGGCGCGCCATCTCGGCTGTGGTGTTGGGCGGGGTGATCGGCACGATTTTGGCGCGCGTGCTGGCTGTGCCTGTGGGTGAATTTGCCGTGAGCATTGGCATGGATGAACTGGCAGGCGCGTACATCACTACATTGGTTTTGTTCGCGGTTGCCTCCGTGATTGTCTTTGCGGGTCTGCGCCCCGATCCGCGCGATCTTGGCAGGGAAGTGGCAAAGTTATATCCCGAATCAACTCCGCAGGGAGAAGCGCGCCCCATTTGGCAGATCCTGCGCCAGCCCGCGGCGATCACCGCAGTGACCGCGATGGCTTTGGGACAGGTGGTGATGGTTGCCATCATGGTGATCACGTCGCTTCACATGGAAGATCATCAACATGCGCGGAGCAATATTTATTCCGTGATCTCTGCTCACACCTTTGGGATGTTTGCCCCGTCCATCATTTCGGGATGGTTATTGGACAAATGGGGACGCGGCAGGATGATTTTGATCGGCGCTTCGACGCTTCTGCTGGCGTGTGTCACCGCGCCGCTTTCGCCGGATGTTCTGCCGCTTGGCATTTCATTGTTCCTGCTCGGCGTGGGTTGGAATTTCTGTTTCGTCGGCGGGTCCACGCTTTTGTCAGATCAACTCTCGCCCGTTGAACGTTCGCGCACGCAAGGCACGAACGACCTGCTCGTGGGGCTTGCCTCCGCGTTTATCAGTTTGAGCAGCGGCTTTATCTTCGATGCGACGAGTTACACCATGATGGCGATCATTGCCGGCGCGCTTTCACTTGTGCCGCTCCTCTTATCCTTGTCGTTTTTGCGAAGAAGGATTGTTGCGGTCACAGCATGAATCAACATCCCGCGGCGCCGAGGCGCAACGGGATGTTTTTATTATTGGTTGTAGGGGCGACCCGCCAATGCCATCTTTGATCACGACATACAATGTAGCGTCGCCTAGTTTGATGATTGTCAAACCCTGGCGGGTCGCCCCTACACATGATTACCGGATTTCAATCTGATACGCGGCGGGGAGTCTTGTAAAGCGCGTTGTACCTGTCACGATCAAAATCGCCTCTTCGCCAGATTGCAACGAAAGCGGAATCTCAGCCGTCTGGTCCGCGTTTAACGGGATGTGAGTTACAGTGGTGACATCGCCTTTGATGATGAGACTCAGGCGATAGGTCTGCGGAAGAACGTTTTCGACTCGCGCGAAGCCCGCGGCGACCCAGCCTCCGTCGTCCGCTTCAAAATCGGACTGGTAGCTGATCGCGTCCACCCGAACGTCATCCAGCAGGAAGCCCTCGCCGTTCACAGCCGCGTCGGTAATATACTCGAATCGGATCTGCACTTTCTGCCCGGCGAAATTCGAGAGATCAACATCCTCCTGCTTCCAATCGCCGGTCTGACCGTTGTATCCCCAGCCATACGAATTGCCAGATGGGTCTTCATTGGTGCCTGATGGTGTAGTAATAATTTCCCAGGTTTTGCCATCGGTGGAGGCTTCCACGAAAATGTAATCGTAGTCGGTCTCAAGGTCGTACCACATCGAGAAAGATAACGTGACCGGCGCGCTGACGTTCGTGAAATCAAATTCGCGCGTGAGGGTCATATTCGATTCGTCGCCCTTGTTCGACCAGAACGAATATTTGCCCGAATTTGCATCCACAGGCAAGAGACCAACAATGGTCGAGCCGTTGAATTTCAGGGTGGTATCGCCGGTACAGTTGATCGTGAAGTAATCAACGCCATACTGATTGACCGATCCGCTTTCGGACGCGGGGCAACTCGAAATGGATGTGGAGACGGAGACCTGCGGCGCTTCGGCATAGTTGCCGTAATCAAATCGTCCGTCGCCTACGGAAGGATCCATGAGCCACATCGTCGCCGCCCAATCCATGAATAGGTCATCGGCTGTGATGACGTCCCCGGTTTGCGGGTCGGTGATGTTCAGCGTTGCAAGGGTTTGGTCAACGCTGGAGAGACTGTTTGCAGGATTCTTCACCAATTCCTTGGTTGCGTCTTCGCCAAAGCGATCAAGGAAATATGCCAGATAGAGGAAAGCCTGCCCGTAATGCGGTCCGTTCGAGCCGGGGTCAGCGCCCCAGTCCGGCAGGCTTACGTCTGGGTCGGTGACGTAGTAATAATCAAAATAGATGGGGTACTCATTCAGCAATTCGGCAACCATCGAGAAGCCTTCATTGATCCAGGAGGTTTCATTGTTATCGGTGCTGAAATGGATCATGTGCTGGAATTCGTGCGCCAGCGTGCCGTAGGTATCCTCCGCGCCGAGGTCCATATTGTCGGCGTTGAAGAAGAACATTTCATGCGCGTTGGAATATTCCTTGACGAGCGGGTTATATAGATCGGGCGTGGAGAAATATCCGGCATTCGACGCGCCCGTGCCGCGTACATAGATAATGTAGATATGCGGATCCTCGTCAATGCCCGGGTTCGGCTCACTGCCGAAGAACTCGCGGTTGGTGGGGTACATCTGGTTTTCGAAGGTATCACCGAGTCGCTTCAGGTCGCCTTCATCGTAACTGACGCCGTTCTCGATCCAGAAATACATATGCGGCGTGATATATCTCAACGTGGCAGTGGCTTCAAAGTTTTCAACCGTATCCACGTTCGTCACCCAGAAGGTTTCCTGGTCGCCGAGTTTGTATGCCTTCGAGGGAACGGTCCGCGGTACATCGCACACTGCCAGCAGGCGACAGGCAATATCATACGGATCGTTTTCAGGAACGATGGTTTTGCCCAATGTTTCAATTGTCTCTGTTGAAATGGTATCGGTGGAGGGACGTTCAATTACCGGCGTCGGCGCCGGGGTTTCAAAAACATCAATGGGCGGCAATGGGAAATCTGTGGGGATATTCTGCGACGCCTGGTACAAAATGACGCCCGCCGCGACGATCACGACGCACGCGCAACAAAGCAGGACTGCAACAATTCCCCCGATGATTTTTGGAACAGATGAAGTTGGTTCTATGTTTGATTCCATGAGGTCTCCTTATTTAAATTCCATACGCACAAAGCCTCAACTCGGCATGTCACCCTGAGCGGTAGCGAAGGGTCTCTGAGATAATCTTGGAGATTCTTCGCTTCGCTCAGAATGACATTGCGTAAAATCAATTATTAATTCCCTGCATCTTACCTTGATTCAATGAATTTGGGATTAAAGACGCAGGTCACGTTTCAAACGTGACCTGCGTTGCTTATGCGTCTGCGTGTTGTTTGCTTTTCTTCTTCACAGGCTCTGATGTTTGAAAGACAATCTTGTTATCCTTCTCGTCCACATCCACTGTCACCATCGCGCCATCTTTGAATTTGTTGCCGAGCAGTTCCATCGAAAGCGGACTCTCGACATTTTTCTGGATTGCTCTTCGTAATGGACGCGCGCCGAATGCAGAGTCGTATCCTTCCTTTGCCAGCCACTTGCGCGCGGCGTCGGTCAATTCAACGGTGATGTTGTGTTCGTTCAGCCGATCCTGCACTTCCTTCATTTGCAGGACGACGATCTCCTCCATCTGTTCAATCGAAAGCGGCGAGAACATGATGATCTCGTCAATGCGGTTGAGGAACTCTGGTCTAAACGCGCCCTTCAATGCCTTCTCGATCTTATCGTGCTGGTCGCGCTCCTCATCACTCGCCTTGGATTGCAGGAAGCCCAAAGTGCCTCCCTTTCTCACGTATTCGGTGCCCAGGTTCGAGGTCATGATGAGAACCGTGTTGCGGAAGTCCACCACGTTGCCCTGACCATCCGTCATTCGGCCGTCATCCAAAATCTGCAACAACGCGTTCCAGACTTCGGGATGGGCTTTTTCGATCTCATCGAACAACAACACTCGATACGGACGCCTGCGGACTGCTTCGGTTAACTGACCGCCTTCCTCATACCCGACGTATCCCGGGGGCGCGCCGAAGAGTCGACTCACCGTGTGCTGTTCGCGATACTCGGACATGTCAATTCGCACGAGCGCCTCTTCATCGTCGAACATGAACCACGCGAGGGCTTTGGCGAGTTCCGTCTTGCCGACGCCGGATGGACCAATGAAGACGAACGATCCAATCGGACGCGACGGATCTTTCAGCCCGCTTCGTGCGCGGCGGATCGCATCCGAGATGGCGTGAATAGCCTCTTCCTGCCCGATGATGCGCTCATGCAAGCGCGCTTCCATGTGCAGAAGTTTTTGAGATTCAGTTTCGAGCATTTGTGTAACGGGTATGCCCGTCCATTGATGCACAACGGAGGCGATGTCGTCCACATCCACCACTTCATCGAGCTGGTGTTCTGATTCCCATTTATCGCGCTTCTCGTGATATTCCTCTTCGAGTCGCAGTCTTTCAGATTTCTTCTGCGCGGCGCGTTCGTAATCGCGGTTCAAGCCAGCCTGCTCCTCTTCGGCTTGCAGTTTATCAATTTCAGTTTTCTGCGCCTTGAGATCGGGCGGCATGGAATACAAAGCCACGCGCAATTTCGCGGCGGCTTCGTCCATCAGGTCAATCGCTTTATCGGGTAATCTTCGATCTGTGACATAACGATCAGCCAGACGAGCCGCGGCGACCAGCGCATCGTCTGCATAACGGACTTTGTGATGCGCTTCATAGCGGTCGCGCAGGCCCAACAGCATTTTGATCGTGTCGTCCACGCTGGGTTCTTCGACGTAAATCGGCGCAAAGCGGCGTTCGAGAGCCGCATCTTTTTCGATATATTTATGGAATTCATCCAGCGTCGTCGCGCCGATACATTGGAGTTCACCGCGCGCGAGCGCCGGCTTGAGCATGTTGGACGCATCCATCGCCCCCTGGGCGGCTCCTGCTCCGACGACTGTGTGCAACTCGTCAATCATCATGATGATGTCGCCCTGTGAGCGCTGGATTTCCTCCACGACGGCTTTGAGTCTTTCCTCAAACTCACCGCGGAAACGTGAGCCTGCGATCATCGCGCCGAGATCGAGCGCGACGACGCGCTTGCCCGAAAGAATTTCAGGCACATCGTTGTTGGCGATCTTCTGCGCAAGACCTTCCACGATTGCAGTCTTGCCGACGCCTGCTTCACCGATGAGAACTGGGTTGTTCTTCGTGCGGCGGGATAGGATTTGAATCAAACGTAAAATTTCATTGTCGCGTCCGATGACGGGATCAAGCTTGCCTTCACGCGCCAGTTGGGTGAGGTCGCGTGAGTATTTATCAAGCGTCCGATAACGGGATTCAGCCTGGGGGTCCGTGACGCGTTGCCCGCCTCGCAAATCCTGAACCGCAGAATAGACGCGGTCACGAGTCAGACCGGCTGACTCTAAAATGCGCGCCGCGGGCGTATTCCGCTCGGTGAGGATGGCGAGGAAGATATGTTCGGTGGAGATGTATTCGTCCTTGAGGCGGTTGGCTTCCTCGTTGGCGAGGTCAATAATCCGCTTGACGCGCGGCGTGATGAAGATCTGCCCTGCGCCGCCGCCGAAGATGTTGGCTTTGGGGCTGGCGCGCAAAGTGGCGTCGAGACGCTCGGTCAGCGCCTCGGGGCTGACACTCAGTTTTTCGAGAATTTGGGGGATCACCCCGCCGGGCTGTTCGATCAGCGCCAGCAGGATGTGTTCGGTGTCTATCTGGTTATGGCCGTAGCGCTGGATGATCTCCGCGGCGCGTTGGGCGGCTTCCTGTGCTCTCTCGGTAAATCGGTCAAATCGCATCATAGGTTATATTCCTTTTGCAGGAGCGGATCGCGATCCGCCCGTGCGAATGCGGGCATTATAACAAAACCGCGTCGCCGAATTGTCTGTGCGGCGTAAGAGGAGTGTTAGATTTAGAGAGTGTTTACATGCTGTGTTTGTTTCGCATCAGTAAGTTAGCAACAACCTGTCAGATACTTTTTCCCCTTCAAGAGTTTTTCCGTTCATCTGAAATCTTTTCAACATAGAATGCCCGATATCAATGAGCATTTCCCTCTCAAAAAGCCCGGTAGGGAGTGGCAAGTCACAAATCAAGTCTCCAGACCGCTTTGTGCCGTCAATACTCAAAGCTACATGAACACCCCTCTCCTTGCTTTTTTCGATTACACTTAATAGGTGTTCCAAGCTAAAGGATTGCGCTCCGTACAGAATCGCTTGACTGTGGGCGTAAGGAGGATCACAATAAACCAAGTCGCCGGGTTTCGCCATGTTCATTGCTTCTTCATAATCCAAATGGAGAAAGGCGGTTCTTGAGACCCGCTTGTGCCATTCGTCTACTCTGCGAGAAAAACTTTCAGGCGAGATTGGCTTATGAATGCCGCACGGTGTGGACATATATCCGTCCGCTTTTCTAAAACGAACGACGCCTCCGTAACAGGAGCGCGTCAAGAATAACATATCCGCGCCGTTCGGTTTCGAATTATAAGAAGCCTTGATCTGCTCGTAAACTTCGACTTTATCTCCATTCATCATCTTTTGCCAGCGTTCGCGATACCACTCTTTTAATACGGCTGGAGATTCTTTCAAAGTTTGCCAGATTTCGATGAGCGGCGAAAATGTATCGGAAGCAACAGCGGTTTTAGGGATGAGCGTCCCCAAAACGCCAGCGCTTCCGAGAAACGGTTCAAAGTATCTGCCAAACTCGATAGGAAAATACGAAATGATCTCGTGCGCGATGCGTTGTTTACTGCCTATCCACTTAAGCAGTGACATGTTGAATGGCTCGACCAGGCGTTTCTTGTTTGCCTGTATCTCGAATAAATAAAGTTGCGCGGTGTCTTTGACTACTTTCATAGGCGTTACTATACCATCTTTCCAAAATAATCATATCCGATTTTAGGATATTAGTCAACCATGAAAATTCCAAACGGAACTCGACAGCGTGAAAAACTTCTGCTTCTCCTGAGAGAGTTGAGGGAGAAAAGAGCAATACGGCAAGTTGATATGGCGGAACAGCTTGATGTTCCTCAATCATTCGTCAGCAAATATGAATCTGGGACGCGAAATCTGGATATTCTTGAATTGCGACAAATTT
>Ga0247727_10009680_pt1 | contig 17319 bp, 16 predicted proteins | sample WisWelCaveWW1625_FD_202498 | JGI IMG/M metagenome (GOLD analysis project Ga0247727, IMG submission 202498) | Biofilm microbial communities from Wishing Well Cave, Virginia, United States - WW16-25 | ecosystem: Environmental > Aquatic > Deep subsurface > Groundwater > Cave microbial mat | place...
ATCGGCGAGCCGGGACGCGGTTTCCAGCACGCGATGGACTTTGTGATCAACACGTCGCGGCTTTACAACGCGGTCGGATCGGCGGGAGCCGCGCGTCGCGCTTACCTCATCGCGTGGACTTACGCCCAGCATCGTCAGGCCTTCGCCTCGGTTATCAAAGACTTCCCGCTCGTCGAAGAGACGCTGGCTGAAATGCGTTCGACGACGATGGCTTTGACTTCGGGCAGCTTGTATCTGGCTCATCTGCGCGACGAGATCGAAGCGGGGCGCGGCGATGATGCGGACAAACAGTTCTTCCGCCTGGCGGTCAATTTGAACAAATATCGCAGCTCGATCTCGGCGACGGATGTCGTTCGTCGGGGCATTGAAATTCTGGGCGGGAACGGCGCGATGGAGAATTTTTCGGTGTTGCCGCGACTCTTGCGCGACAGCGTCATCTTTGAAGCGTGGGAAGGTGCGCACAACACTTTGCTCGCGCAATCGGTGCGCGACATTCAACGGTACAAACTGCACGAAACTTTTTGCTCGCGGCTCGACAATTGGTTCGGCTCGCTGGCGGACTCGGAACTGCGCGACAAAGGCGTTGCTCAGGTCGCCGCTTTGCGCGCCGAATTCGATTCGTTGCTCTCGCTCGACGAGCTTTCGGCGAGCGTTCTGTTCAAGCCAGCGGCTGATCGGATGATGTGGTTGTTCTACGTCGCCTGTCTGGCGCGCGAGGCTGAGTGGGAAGAGGCGAACAACAAGTCCATCGGCAAGCGCGCGGTGATCGAATGGTTGTGGCAAAAACAAATTGCCGGCGCGGGCGGGAGAGATTTGTCGAATTATCTGCGGCTGATTTCGGAGGTCAGCGCGACACTTTGATCATCCGAGTCAGTACCGCGAGCGGTAGCGAGCGTGGCTCTATCAATGGGCCGGCTCAGGGAGCCACGCTCGCTACCGCTCGCGGTACTGATTCATCAACACATCGGGAGGAAAAATGCGGCTCGGATTGAATCTCGGTTATTGGGGATCGAACCCCGAAGACAATGTGGCTTTGGCGCAGGAGGCTGACCGCTTGGGCTTCCACTCGGTCTGGACGGCGGAAGCTTATGGTTCAGACGCGGTGACTACGCTGACGTGGCTGGCGGCGAAGACCGAGAAGATCAATGTCGGCACGGCGATTATGCAGATGACGGCGCGCGCGCCGGCGATGGCGGCGATGACGGCGGCGACGCTCGATTTGCTGACCGGTGGGCGGGTGCTGCTCGGCATCGGAGCTTCGGGGCCACAGGTGGTCGAAGGCTGGCACGGCGTGCCTTACGGCAAGCCGGTGACGCGGGCGCGCGAATACGTCGAAATCATTCGCAAGATTCTGAAGCGCGAAGCGCCGCTGGAACATCACGGCGAGCATTACGACATTCCCTGCAAGGGTGGCAGCGGTCTTGGCAAACCGCTCAAGCTGATCATCCATCCGCTGCGGTCGAACATTCCAATCTACCTGGCGGCGGTCGGGCCGAAGAATGTCGCGCTCGCGGCTGAGATCGCCGACGGCTGGCTGCCGATCTTCTTCTCGCCGCAGCGGATGAACGTTTACCGCGAATGGCTGGACGAAGGTTTTGCCAAAGCGGGTGGCGGGAAAGACCTTGCCAATTTCGACATCGCGCCGACAGTGCACATCCACCTGGGCGACGACGTGAACGCCTGCCGCAACGCGGTCAAGCCGATGCTGGCGCTCTACATCGGCGGGATGGGCGCGCGCGACAAAAACTTCTACTTCAACATCGCCTGCCGCTACGGTTACGAAGAGGCCGCGCACAAGATTCAAGACCTGTATCTGGCGGGCAAGAAGATGGAAGCGATTGCCTCAGTGCCCGATGAACTGGTTGATGAAGTGGCGTTGTGCGGGCCGCGCGAGCGGATCGCCGAAAGGCTGGCGGCGTGGAAGACGTGCGGGATCACGACGATGATCTGCGGCGCGTCGGACATCAATGCGCTGCGGATGATGGCTGAAGTCGCTCTGTAATTTTTCGCGGCTGTCATTTGAATTAGGTTAGGAGGGGGCCGTGAAGATAACCCGCCTGATATGGCTCGATGACATAGTTGATAAGCTTGCGCGCAAGCACGGGGTCCTCCCGCACGAGGTGGCGGAGGTTCTGTCCGGCCGGCCGCACTTTCGTTTTGTTGAAAAAGGCCGACGGGTTGGTGAAGACTTATACGCGGCGTATGGACGAACATCTGCTGGGCGAAACCTGGCGGTCTTCTTCGTCTATAAAACAACCAGAGACGTTCTGGTTGTTTCGGCGCGAGATATGACTAAAACCGAACGGAGAAGTTATGGCAAAGCGTAGAAGTTCCATATCGAAGGCAACTACTTATCAGGAGATGGGCGAGTTTTGGGATACTCACGATTTAACAGACTATGACGATCAGACTTATGAGGTCGAGTTCGAGGTGGATTTGCAATCGGAGATAACTTATATCCCGCTGGAAAAAAGCCTCTTGGCCAAAGTGCGCGCTCTGGCCAAAAAACGTGGTGTGTCTCCTGAAACGTTGCTCAATCTTTGGGTTCAAGAGAAACTCCTGGAAGCTGCGTGAAGCTCGACTTGTAACGTGTGAGGAATGCAGCATCACGGCCCTGATCGGCGGCGCGTCGGACGTCAATGCTCTGCGCGTGAGGGCTGAGTTGGCGTCGTGAGTGCGTTGGCATAGAATGCCGCCGTCAATACCCGCTTATCATTCGGAGGGAAAGTCATGGCTAACTGGCAGTTCATTTTAGCGTTAGTGACAATTGTGATTACGATCCTCGGAGCTTCGTGGCTGCACACTCATCAAATAGACAAACGCTTAGAGGAGATGAGCAGGCATTTTGGCGTTCAGATCGAGGAGATGGGCAGACGTTTCGATGCGCAGATTGACGCTGTTAAAGCGCAGATCGAAGCGGTTAAAGCCCAGGTCAGAAGGCTCGAAGATGACATCAAAGAGATCAAAGCCGATCTGAAAAAGCTTTTCCAGCCTATTTTGATGAAGTAGAGCAATCGCTTTCAATCAACTCAAGGAGTCAAGCTTATGTCTTCAACGATTCCCGATAAATTTCGCGATCTCTTCAACAAGAAAGTCTTCGCCGGCCTGGCGACGTTGATGCCGGACGGCTCGCCGCAGGTGACGCCCGTCTGGATTGATTTCGACGGCGAGCACGTGCTGGTCAACACTGCCGCTGGCCGTCAGAAAGACAAAAACCTGCAACGCGAAGGGCGTGTGGCGTTGATGCTGGTTGACCCCGATAATCCATATCGCTATCTGGAAGTCCGCGGTCGGGTGGTCGAGCGCACGCACGATGGCGCGGACGATCACATCAACAAGATGGCGAAGAAGTATCTCGGCAAGGATGTCTACCCTTTCCGCCAACCGGGCGAAGTGCGGGTGCTCTACAAGATCAAACCTGAGCGTTCCAACTCGATGGGCTGAAAGGCGATGCCATGCGCAACCGCGAACTGGCCGCGGGCTGGGCTTATCACGACGGCACGAAGCATTCGTACTGGAGCGTTCACCACAACGCGCACTATCTGGATTGGCCGAACAAGCCGCTGCCTTTCAAAATCTACCCGACGATTAATCCAATCGAGCTTCCGCGCGAAGCCCCGCCGCTGGATATGCCCGCGCTCGAAGCCGTCTCTGCGACCGGCATTGCGGTCGAGGGCCATGCCGTGCCTGATTTGAAGAGCCTGGTTCAGATACTCTATTACTCGGCGGGCATCACCAAGATCAAAAAATATACTGGCGATGAGACTCAGTTTCGCGCGGCTTCGTGCACCGGCGCGCTTTACGAGATCGAGCTGTATCTGGTTTGCGGTGATTTGCCGGACCTGGAAGCTGGCGTCTATCACTTCGGCGCGCACGACCTGTCGCTGCGTCGTTTGCGCAAAGGCGATTGGCGCGGCGTGCTTGCGCGCGCAACTGCTGGGGAACCGGGCGTGATGAATGCGCCGGTGGTGATCGTTTGCGCCGGGACTTACTGGCGCAATGCCTGGAAGTATCAGGCGCGGACTTATCGCCACTTTGGCTGGGACAACGGCACGATGCTCGCCAATCTGACGGCGACGGCAACCGCATTGAATCTGCCTTCGCGCCTCGTGATGGGATTTGTTGATGATGACGTGAACCGGTTGCTCAGCCTCGACACCGACCGTGAAGTCGCGTTTTCGATGGTCTCACTTGGGCGAACCTCAACGCCGCCGCCCGAGCCGCCGATTGAGATCGAGCCGTTGGTTTTGGAAACAATGCCGCTTTCGCCGAGCGAGGTAGATTACCCGGCGATGCGCGAGATGCACGCCGCTTCGTCGCTCGTTGATGAAGCCGAAGTGCGCGTGTGGCGCGGCCACGCGCCGCAACAGAAATTCCCTGAGCCGGGCGCAGAGCTGATTCCGCTCAGGCCGCTGGGCGATGACGAAATGTCGCGCGAAGGTTTGGGGACGGTGATTTTGAAGCGCGGCTCGACGCGGCGATTCGACAGCCAGGCATCGCTCAGCTTCGAGCGGTTTTCAACTCTGCTCCACCGTTCGATGCAGCCCATCGCCGCGGATTTCCTCGATCCGGCGGGCGCGCATCTCAACCAACTCTACCTGATCGTTCACGCTGTTGATGGATTGCAGCCCGGCGCATATGTGTTGCATCGGGACAGATGGGCGATTGAGTTGCTCAAAGCGGGCGAGTTCCGCAGCGAAGCAGGTTATCTCGGACTCGGACAGGCTCTGCCCGCCGAGGCCTGTGCGACGATGTTTTTCATCGCCGATCTGAACGCGGTCTTCGAGCGGTTCGGCAATCGCGGCTATCGCGCGGCGCAGCTTGAAGCGGGGGTCATCGGCGGCAAGATGTATCTGGCGGCTTACGGGCAGGGCTTCGGCGCGACGGGGCTGACTTTTTTCGATGACGACGTGATCGAATTCTTCTCGCCGCACGCGGAAGACAGGAGCGCGATTTTTCACGTGGCCATCGGCAGATCGGCGAAGCGCAGGATGGCGGTGATCGGCGAAGAATGATCGGTAGCTCGCTCGTCACTTTGCGCTCAACCCAGATTTCAATCTCTCCTCGATCTTCATCCGCGCAAGCAATTCGTAAACCGGCGAACCCTGACCTCGCTTCATAAACTCCGCAACATCCGCCGGATCGTCAAGGTCGAGCGCGATGCGAGGCAGGTTAATGACCTTGCATTCGACCTTTGCCTGCCCGGCTTCCTTCAGATGCTTTGCCAGGCTGCCTGGGCCGAAATGCGAAGGGAAGAGATCGGGCGGGCGGCGCAGGATGGCGTTCGTCCCCGTGCCGTCGCGCGAGGGCGCAATCACGACCCTTGACAACTTAGATGGCTCGTCGCCGTCGTGATCGAGGATCGTTTCGATGTCTTCAGTTGTGACCAGTGGCAGGTCAATCGGCAAACGCAGCACGGCAGTCGCTCCGCGCAGCCTGGCCTCTTTCGATCCGAAGTCAACCGAGGCGCTCTCGGAAATCTGCTCGGTCTCGAGGATGACTTCCATCCCGTAGCTTTCGGCCAACGCGATGGCGGGCGAATAAAGCGTGACGACGGCGATGCGATCAACATTGCGCGTGACGGCGGCGGCGGCGAATGTGTTTTCGAGCATCGTCCACGCCAGGCGGGTTCGCTCTGGCTGAGACATCAGCGATGCCAGGCGCTGTTTGGCGCGCGCGAGGTCTTTGACCGGGATCAGAATGTAGCGCATAAGGAATCATTGATTCTCCCGATACCACGCGACGGTGTGCTCCAGGCCTTCGGCAAATCCGACCAGCGGGCGGTAGCCGAGCAGTTTCTCGGCGCGCGAAATGTCGGCGAGCGAATGGCGCACGTCGCCGGCGCGCGGCGCTTCGTATCGCGGCGTCAAATTCGTGCCGATGATCTTCTGCAATTCAGCCAGCAACTGGTTGAGCGTGATTCGTTGGCCGATGCCCAGGTTCATCACTTGTCCGGCAGCATCGGGAGCTTCAGCCGCGCGCAGATTGGCGTCAACCACGTTGGCGATGTAGGTGAAATCGCGCGACTGCTCGCCGTCGCCGTAAATCACCGGCGTCTCGCCTGCGAGCAACGCCGTGACGAACTTCGAGATCACGCCGGAGTAAGGCGACGACGGGTCCTGCCGAGGGCCGAAGACGTTGAAATAACGCAGCGCGACCGTCTCCAGCCCGTAAACCCGCGTGAAGACCTGGCAATAGTATTCGCCGAAGAGTTTTGCCGCTGCGTAAGGCGAGAGCGGGCTGGGCAGCATCTCTTCGTGTTTCGGCAGCGTTTCGGTGTCGCCGTAAGCCGAGCTGGACGCGGCGTAAACCACTCGCTTCGCGCCGGCCTCGCGCGCAGCCATCAGCAGGTTGAAAGTCCCGTTGACGTTCGCGTCGTGATTGAGCCGAGGCTCGCTGACCGAACGCGGCACCGAGGGGATCGCGGCCTCGTGAAATACGATGTCCGCGCCTTCAACTGCACGCCGGGTGGTTTCGTAATCACAGAGGTCGCCCTCGATGAATTCGAGCTTGTTTTCGAGCTGCGCGATGTTTGCGCGGTTGCCAGTGCTCAGATTGTCGAGCACGCGGACGCGGTCGCCGCGCTTGACCAGGCTTTCGGCAATATGCGAGCCGATGAAGCCCGCGCCGCCGGTCACCAGATAAAGATTCTTCTCTCCCACGTTGATGTTGTTCCTTTCCTGGAGGTGTAGTTTCAGGGGGCACGGTGAGTTTCGGAATTAGCCTTCGACGGCCTCCGCCGCTCGCTCGGCTGCGAAGACGCGCCTGGCGCGCGCTGCCGCAGCTTCGTACCAGTAAACGTAAATCGTGAATGCAGCCAGCAGAGCCGCGCTCGAAATCAGGATGATCACTCGCGTCCAATCGGCGCTGAAAGTATAGACGATTCCGCCCGCGCCCAGCAGCGCGCTCAAGCCGTAGTAAGTCAACGAGACCCGGCGGTGGCTTTGGCCGGCGATGACCAGCCGCTGGTAAAGATGCGAGCGATGCGCTTCGTAAAGCTTCTCGCGGCGGCGAATACGGCGAATGATCGTGAAGGTGGCGTCGTAAATAAAAGTCCCGAAGATGAGCAGCACGGCGATGAACGGAGCGGGCCGTTCGCCGCTGTTCGTAGTCATCACCGCAAACGCGGCCAGCACGTAGCCGATGAACAGGCTGCCGACATCGCCCATAAAGATTTTGGCCGGAGGGAAGTTGTGCGCTAAAAAGCCGAGACAGGTCGCAGCCAGCATCAGGCAGCCCGCGCCGAGCAGGCGATGGCCCGTGCCGATGCAGACGAAGGCCAGCGCAAAGCTGTAGATCGCGCCGGCGCCGCCAGCCAGCCCGTCAATCCCGTCCATGAAATTGAAGAAGTTGCTGAAGCCGGTCAGCCAGATGATGGTCAGCAGCGCGCCCACAAGCCATCCGAAGGTGATCGTCACGTCGAAGGGCAGCTTGAGGAACATAAAGATCACTCCGCCCCACAACGCGATGATTGCGGCCAGCAGTTGTCCCAGATATTTCGCCAGCGGCCCGATGCGGCGCAGATCGTCAACCAGGCCGACTGCGGCGATGACCACGTAACCGAGCAAAGCGGCGCCGAATTTCGCCGCCGCGATCCAGTTGTGAGCCGTCGGCAGAAGCATGATCCACAACAGCGGCAGAATGATGACGAATGACGCGACGATGCCGATCCCGCCCATTCGCGGCGTCGGTCGCGTGTGTGAACTGCGGTCGTTCGGAACGTCGAACGACCGCCAGCGCGCGGGCGCACTCGCCAGCCAGCCGGTGATCAGCCAGGCAATCACGCCTGCGAGAAAAAAGATTGCGGCTCGAAACATATCGGGTGCAGATGAAGATTGAAAGCTTCGCGCAGCCAGGCTTTCAATCGCGCGGTTGAATTGATCCGGCGATTTCGGTTAAACCTTCGCGCAACGGTAAAGGCCGGTCTTCAGCCAGCGATTCCAGCGCGGCGCGGTAACGGCCTGTGACGGCTTCGCGCGCGAAATGGCGCTCGACGAACTGGCGGCCCTGGCGTCCCATCGTCTGCGCCATTCCGGCTTCGGAGTGCAATCGCCGCACGGCTTCGGCCAGAGCGCGGCCGTTCTCCGGCTCGACGCAGACGCCGCAACCGGAGGCCTCGGTCAATTTCCAGACGTTGCTGTCGCGGTCAACGCCGGCGATGTAAGGACGGCCTGCGGCCATAATGCTGTAGGTTTTGCAGGGCACCGAACTTTCCGTGAGGCCGCGCCGCAGCGGGATCAGCGCAACATCGCACGAAGCGTAAACCATCGGCACATCCGATTCCGGTTGCAGCGGCAGGAAGCGAACATTGCTCAGGCCGCGTCGCTCGGCTTCATCCACCAGTTCATCGCGGCAAGCGCCCTGCCCGACGATCAGAAAAACTACCCCCGGCTGGTCTTTCAACTCCTCAGCCGCGTCGAGGATGACCTCCAGCCCCTGCGACAAGCCGATGTTTCCGGCGTAAAGAACAACGTATTTATCCGTTAATCCGTGCGCCTGCGAGAATGCGTTCGTCTTCGCCATCGGGCGAACGAAGTTGGCGTCCACGAAATTGGGGATCACCTCGATCTTCCCGGCAGCCACACCTTTGCCGCACAGGTTGGCTTTGAACTCTTCGGAGATGGCGAAGATCTTTCGGCTGCGGCGATAGATGAACCGTTCCAGCCGCTCGAAGAGCCTGATCGTCCGGTGGCCGCGCAGCATACCCAACCGCACTGCGACTTCAGGCCAGATGTCCTGCAGGTTGTAGCAGAAGGGAATGCGTTTGATCAGGCCGAGCAGAAATGCCGTCACGCCAATGGTCAGCGGCGGCGACATCGCGAAGATCACGTCCTGCCGTCCGGTCGAAAGCCCGGCAATCGTCGAGGAGAAATTGAAAGAAAAGTAATTGAAGATTCTGCCGATGCTCGAGCGTTCGCGCGGCACGTAAATGTACGAGCGGATGACGCGGACTTTGCCCACGCGGTCTTCCTGAAGCAGACGTCCGCGATACTCCGGCCAGACGGCGTCGCAGTTGTAGTGCGGGAATGAAGTCAGGACGGTGACTTCGTGGCCTGCGGCGGCCCAATCGTCGCACAAGGCGCGGATGATCGGGCCGTTCGATTGACACTGATCGGGTTCGTAATAAAGGCTAACAACGAGAATCTTCATTGCGCTGAACGGGCGCTTTCTTCAGTGGTTTAATGCGCGCCTGGTTTTTTATCGGTGAGTGTTGGGGCGGGGCGGTTTCGGGGGCGCGCGAAGGCCGAACGATACAGCATCGCCGCCGATTTAGGCAAGATCATTGTTCGATCACTCGCCGCCCTTCGATCCTGAATTTGCCGCTCAGCATCAACGCCGCCGCTTCGACGTAAATCCTGTGCTCTTCAATCAGGATTCTGGCTGACAACCTCTCTTCGGTGTCGTCAGGCAGCACCGGCACGACGGCCTGTTTGACTATCGGGCCGTGATCCAGCTCTTCATCAACCAGGTGAACGGTGCAGCCCGAAAATTTGACGCCGTAATCGAGCGCCTGCTGTTGCGCGTTGAGTCCGGGGAACGCGGGAAGCAGCGACGGATGGATGTTCAGAATGCGGTTGGCGAATTCGCGCGTGAACCACGGCGAGAGCAATCGCACGTAACCGGCCAGACAGACCAGATCAACTTTCGCGCGCCGAAGCTCAGCCGCCATCGCGCGGTCATGCTCTTCGCGCGTCTTGCCGCGATGATCGAGCACGATGGTTTCAATGCCCCGTTCGCGCGCGCTGTCCAGGCCCGCAGCCGCAGCGACATTGCTGATGACAAGCGCGATCTCTGCGTCGGGAATGCGTCCGTCGCGCGCGGCATCGGCCAACGCGAGCATATTCGATCCGCGACCGGAAATCAGAACGCCGATTCGTTTCATCGTATTTATTGATTGAATCGCGCCAGCAGCCCGGCGAACTCTTCTTCGTTCATCCAATGACTTTCGCTCGAAGCCGTGCGCCACAGGTGAAGCGGGGAAGTGAGGTACAGCTCGCCGCGATGAAAATCGTAAATGACTTTCGCCAATCTGGCTTCGGACTTGCCGTCCGCGCCCAAAGCCTCCGGCGATTTGAACAGCAGGTGCAGATAGATCGCGCGCCCGTTCGCCAGCCAGCGCTCTTCGACCAGCCGGTCAATCTTCATCGGCGACAGCTCGCAAACGATCTCCCCATCGCCGCCGTCATCGAAGATCAGCCTCGAACGCTCGCGATAACTATGCTGTTCGAGCGTATAGCCGATCCCGGCTCCGAACTGGTCTTTGCGGCTGCCGGTCGAGATGGTTTCGGTCCGCAGGAAATAGACGAGCGAGAGAGCCGTCGCAGCGAGGACGGCGAGCAGAATCACCCACAGCAGCGTTTTGCGGGTGATCTTACCGAGCCGTTGGAGGAAGCTCTGCCAGCGGGTGTGTTCGATCACGCGAGTCACCCGCAGACTCTCTTCGCCGGGTTTGGCGCGCTGCTGGAGCGTCTGCTCCAATTCGTTCATCTCTTCTCGATTGAGCTGATCAATTCGTTGGATGATCTCTTCGACCAGAATGCTCATCGGATGACCTCTTCGGGAAATGTGGCGCAAGATGCCAGCTTGCGCCACTTCACTTTCTGACGTTTATGTTTGTCGGTTGCCGCAAGTTCGTTTCAAACAGCTTCAGGATTCGTTTGTATTCGTCGGCCCAGCTCGCCGGTTGTACGAACCCGTGATCTTCGACGGGGTAGACGGCCAGCTCCCAATTCTCCTTTCGCAGCTCGATCAATCGCTGGACCAATCGCACCGTATCCTGGAAGTGCACGTTGACGTCAACCATTCCGTGACAGATGAGCAGCGCGCCTTTCAAGCCTTGCGCGTGATAGATCGGCGAGCTGATTTTGTAAGCGTCGGCGTCGGCTTGCGGCGCGTTCAGGATGTTCGACGTGTAGCCGTGATTGTAGTGCGCCCAATCGGTGACGGGGCGCAGCGCGGCGCCGGCGGCGAAGACATCCGGCTCGGTGAACATCGCCATCAGCGTGATGAAGCCGCCGTAGCTGCCGCCGTAAATGCCCACGCGCTTCGGATCAACGCTGTGATCGGCCACCAGGTACTTCACCGCATCCACCTGATCGGTCAAATCCTGGCCGCCCATGTGCCGGTAGATCGCCGTGCGCCAATCGCGCCCGTAGCCGGCGGACGCGCGGTAATCAACGTCCATCACGATGTAGCCGCGCTCCATCAACAGGTGATGGAACATATATTCGCGGTAGTAGCTGCTCCACCATTTGTGGACGTTTTGCGCGTAACCTGCGCCGTGCACGAAGAGCACCGCCGGGCCGCCTCTCTGCCACTTCGCGGGTTTGTACAAACGCGCCGGAACCTCCGCGCCGTCGCGCGCTTTGAAGCTGACGATCGGCGGATCAATCCAGTTGTAGCTGAAGAACTCTTCGGTCGGCGAGGCGGTGATCTGTTTGATTTCGTTCGCCTGCGCGTTGGGTTTGTTCGGCGCGAGGTAAAGCTCCGGCGGTTTGTTGCTGTAAGACCGCACGATGGCCAGCATCGTCTCGTCGGGCGAGACCGTCACTTGGTTGTTGCCAGGCATCGTGGTGAGGCGAGTGCGCGCGCCGCCCGCCACTGGCATTGAATAGAGATGGCGCTCGCCCAGACTGACTTCACTCGACGTGAAATAGAACTTCGTCTTGTCTTCCGACAATCGCACGTCGGACACTTCAAACTTGCCTGAGGTGAGTTGCTTCGGCTCGCCGCCGTCAATCGAAACCGTGTAGAGATGCGCCCAGCCGTCGCGCTCCGATTGGAAGTAAACGGTCTTGTTGTCCGGCAGCCAACCGAGCGTGACCGAGCCGGGGCCGCCCACCCACGCGTCGTCGCGCTGATGATCGAGCGCCCGGGTCTTGCCCGTCGCCGGATCAACGAGCAACACACAGCGATCCTTGTTGTCCGCCGCGCGCGCCATTGCGACGGCGTGTTTGCCGTCTTCCGGCCATTGCGGGTTGAGAAGCTGCACCTCGCGCTCGCGCTCCTGCGCGCGCTGCGGCGGGCTTTGCGCCTGATCCGGCGGTGAAGGCGGCGGCGCTTGCGGCTGGCTCGCTGGTTGAGCCGGCGGTTGCTTCTGGCCGTGATCAACCCATTTCACCTCGCCGGTCTCGACGGCGATGAGCGCCAGCCGCGTGCGGTTCTGCGCATCGCCGGCTTTGCTGCGGCTCGGGATGTCTTCGGTGTAGGCCGATTCGGTGACGTAGTTCGGCACGATGGAGTTCTTCGCGCTCGAGGCCGGTTGAAGCACCGAGGCGAGCGCATATTTGCCATCGGGCGAGAGCGTGAGGTTGGCGACCGATTGGCCTGCGGGCGGCGTGAACGGCTGGCGCTTTTCGCGTTGTTTGCGTTTGGCCTCCTGCTCTTCGCGGTTCTGTGCGCGCTCGCGCACGGCTTCGATCAGTTGGCGCTCTTCCTGCTTGACGAACTCCTGGCTGTCTGTGCCGCGCTGCGGCGGCGCTTGCCCGGCGGCGTTGCCGCCGCCCTGCCGCTGGCCGCCGAAACCGCCGCCGCCGCGTTGCGGCGTCGCCGGCTCCGGCGCGCCGCCCGTGCGGATGTCGGTCAATTGCACGAGCGAGCCGCCGGTGAGCGCCATCGAGTAGAGATTGTTCTGGCGCGTGAAGTAGATGTGCTTTTGATCGCCGGTGAAGCGCGGACTGTTCTCGCCGTCGGTCGTGCTGGTGATCTGGCGGCGTTCGTTCTTCTCGTGGTCGTAAATGAAGATGTCGCCCTCTTCGGCGAAGACCGTCAGCTTCTTGTCCTTCGACAAATCGCCGGTCGCCGGCGGCGCTTTCTTCGCTTCTTCTTCGGAGAGTTTGCGCAACCCGCTGCCGTCGCGGTTGACCACGTACAGGTCAGGCTCTTTCAAGCGCGGCTCGCCCGCGCGCTTCCAACGGAAGTAGACGCGCTGGCCGTCCTGCGACCAGTAAACGCGGTTCGGCTCATAACCGGCCAGGTCGCTGCCGCGCGTAATGCTGTCAACGGTCAATTCGAATTTCTTCGCCTGATTTTGCTGGGCGAGAGCCGGTTGGGGAAGCAGAAGCGCGATCAGACAGAGTGAAACGAGGGGACGATGGATGGGCGAGTTTTTCATATGCGAGTCCTCCTGAAAGACTGAAAGCGGTGTTCTCAAACTAAACGAATTTGACCTGGCCGTTGCCATCAACGACTTCACCGATGATGTAATGCGGCTCGCGCGCGAAGTTGAGCTGATCCTGGACGAATTGCAGGAATTGCAGGCTGATGATGACGACCATGCCGATGCCCAGGTTGAACGTGCGCAGCATATCTTCGCGCGGCACGTTGCCGATCTTCCGCAGCAGGTCGAAGATGGGCAGCGCGGGCCAACTGCCTTCCCTGATCGCCGCGTCAACATTCGAGGGCAGAATGCGCGGGATGTTTTCGACCAGCCCACCGCCGGTGATGTGCGCCAGACCTTTGATCACCCCCTCGTGCTCGATCAATCGTTCGAGCGCGGGCAGGTAGCTTTTATGCGGCTTGAGCAACTCCTCGGCGACGGTGCAGCCCAGTTCCGGCACGTGCTGGTCAAGCTGGAAGCCTGCGGTGTCGAGCAACAGCTTGCGCGCCAGGCTGTAACCGTTCGTGTGCAGACCGGCCGACGACAACCCGATCACGAGGTCGCCGGCGGTGATGCGCGAGCCGTTGATCATTTTGCGGCGGTCAACCACGCCGACGATGAAGCCGGCGACGTCGTATTCGCCGTCGGCGTAAAATCCAGGCATCTCGGCAGTCTCGCCGCCGAGCAGCGCGCAGTTGCCTTCGCGGCAGCCGCGAGCCAATCCTTCGACGATCTGTGCGATCACGTCGGGATCGAGCTTTCCGGTGGCGATGTAATCCAAAAAGAAGAGCGGCTTGGCCCCCTGCACCAGAATGTCGTTGATGCAATGCGCAACCAGATCGTAACCGACGGTGGTGTGAATGCCTGTGGCGAAAGCGATTTTGAGTTTCGTGCCCACGCCGTCGCAGCTTGCCACCAACACCGGATCGCGCACCTCGGCGAAAGAGCCGTTGAACATCCCGCCGAAGCCGCCGATTTCGGACATCACGTTCTCGTTGAAGGTCGTCCGCGCCAGCTTTTTGATCGCGGCGGTCGCGCGATTGGCGGCGTCAATGTCAACGCCCGCGTCTTTGTAGCCGATTGGTTTGCTCATAATTTGAATTCAGCCTGGGCTTCCGTTTGTTTGATCCTGTGATAAGCGAAGGCGCCGCGCACGCCGTTCAAACAGAGCAATAACGCGATGAAATCAGGCAGGATGCTCAGCGGCACAACTCTGTTCTCAGCCCACCACACCGTCTCCCACGCTACCAGAGAAACAAAGTAGACGGCCAGCAGGACGGCGCAGACCCTATTTTTACGCCAGACGCCGTAAGCGAGCGCGAAGAGGATCACCACGTATGCGAGAGGCACAACCGCCGCCCGGCGCGAACCGCTGCTTGAAAGCAGAATCGCGGTGATCGTCCAGATCAAAGTAAGTATGCCAACGACAAGGCCGGCCAGCCACGCGCCGGTGATGGCGCTTTCCGCGGATTTAAGGTTCATATTCGATTCAGTCAGCCACCACCGCCTCCCGTTCTCTGTAGGTTTGAACACTGTCGCCGAGCAGCGTCGGGTAACGCCCGGTGTAACACGCCGTGCAGAATCTGGTGTCGCCGGGATCGCCGACGGCTTCGAGCAAGCCCTTCATACTCAAATAACCGAGCGAATCGGCGTCGAGGTAGCGGCGGATCTCTTCAATCGAGTTCTGCGCCGCGATCAGCTCCTCTCGCGTCGGGGTGTCAACTCCGTAATAGCACGGCGCGATGGTCGGCGGGCAACTGATGCGCACGTGGACTTCGGTGGCTCCGGCGTCGCGGACCATCTTGACGATCTTCTTCGAGGTCGTGCCGCGCACAATCGAATCGTCAATCAGGACGACTCGTTCGCCTTCGATCAGGTCGCGCACCGGATTGAGTTTGATCTTCACGCCGAAATGCCTGATCTGCGATTGCGGCTCGATGAACGTGCGTCCGATGTAATGGTTGCGCACGAGGCCGAAGCGGAATTTCAGCCCCGATTCCGAAGCGTAACCGATTGCCGCAGCCACGCCCGAATCGGGCACGGGCACGACGAGGTCGGCGTCAGCCGGGCATTCGCGCGCCAGGATTTTGCCGAGCCGATGCCGGCTCTTGTTCACGCTCCGGCCGAAGACGATTGAATCGGGGCGCGAGAAATAGACGTGCTCGAAGATGCAATGCGTCGCGCGTTTCGGCTCGAACGGGAAGACCGAATGGACGCCGCTGTCGTCAACGACGACGATCTCGCCCGGCTCGACGTCGCGGACATACTGCGCGCCGATCAGATCGAAGGCGCAGGTTTCCGAAGCGAAGACCGTCGCTCCGTCAAACCGGCCCAGACACAGCGGACGAAACCCGCGCGGATCGCGCACGGCGATGACGCTCGCCGGCGTGGCAAAGAGCATCGAAAACGCGCCTTCGTCGTCTTTCAAGGCTTCGATGATTGCGTCAACGACGCTGGCCGCGCGCGAGCGGGCGATGCGATGCAGCACGACCTCGGTGTCGGAAGTCGAAGAGAAAATCGCGCCCTCCATCTCGAGCTGAGAGCGAGCCTCGGTTGCGTCGGGCAGATTGCCGTTGTGGCAGAGCGCGACCTGGCCGAAGCCGCATTTGACCGAAAAAGGTTGAGCTTCGTTGATGCTCACCTTTCCGGCGGTCGAATAACGGACGTGGCCGATGGCAGCGTGTCCGGGCAATCGCGCCAGGTTCTGCTCCTGAAAGATTTCGTTGACGTGCCCCATCCCGCGTTCGGCGTGCAGCAGCGAACCGTCGGATGAGACTATGCCGGCCGACTCCTGCCCGCGATGTTGCAGCGCGTAAAGCCCCAGATAGGTCAATCGCGCAGCCTCTTCGTGACCGTAGATGCCGAAGACACCACACTCTTCTTTGAACTTATCGAACATAACTTTGACCGGCGATTTACGGAGAAAATGACCGAAGCGAAACGCAGTATAAACAATCCGGCGGGGGAAGTCGAAAGGGGCCGCCTTTGAAAGTTCGGTTGCTTGCGCCGCAAAAGTGGCTGCCATATGATTGCATCTCGTCATCGCGGCCCGATCTTCATTCAACGCGGTTTTTTTAAGGCGATCAGGTTTATGAATTGCGCGGCGTGCAATCTGCACTATCCCGATCATCTCAGTTTCTGCCGTCGGTGCGGGCAGCCGCTGGTTCGTTCGACGAGCGATCCGGTGATGGATTCGATCTGCTGCACGCGCTGCGGGGCGCGCACGGTCAGAGGCGAAAATTTCTGCCAGCAATGCGGCAATCCGGTCGCGACCGGCGGGCCGGAGACCGTCGTCGGCGCCTGTTATCATTGCGGGACGTCGTGGCGCAGCGCCTGGCTGTTCTGCAAAACCTGCGGACTCGATCGTGACCGCGCATTGCTGCTGCCGACCTCGTCGCCCGCGCTGCCATCCTATGCGCAGAAGACGCTCATGACCGAGGTCGAAGAGTTGTCTCAGATGGCAAGAGTCTTTTGCAAGCGCTGCGGAGCGGAGGCCAAACCGTTTTCAAAGTATTGCGAGACCTGCGGCAACACGCTCGATTTATCGAAGGAGGCCAGGAAGGCGGAAGCTGCAATGGACGACGCGGAAACGGCGGCAGTCACGGAGAAGTCGGGCGCATTGCCGGCGACGACCGTGCCGGAAACACAAACGGAGCCGCCGCCGGCAAAGCTGTCAATGTCTCCTTCTGATCGCGATTTGCGACCGGCCGTCTTTGAGCCTCCTGCGGCTGACAGGCGCGGCGGGCGACGGACGGATGCGATCGGCGAATCCAGCCTGACCGCCAGTCTCGCTGGCGATTCCGAAGCGGCGGTTGCCAGCTCGGAGGCGGAGGCCCAAACCGAGACCCTCGTCACCTCGCTCCCGAAAACCGCGCCGCCAGCCTACGCCGATTCGTCACACTCGGTTCGGCGCAGCGACTCGGTGGGCGCGTGGGTGGTCTGGATGATCATCGCCGTTCTCGCGCTGGCCGCCGGACTGGTTGCCTGGCGGCTGCTGAAAAATCAGCAGGAGCAGGTCTCTTCGGCGTCAAATCAGACGGCTGCGCAGCCAGCGCCCGAATCGTCGCCCGGGGTTGCGCCCGGCGCGGTCCAATCTGCTTCGGAATCGGCGGCCGCGCCGGAGGGAATGGTTTATGTGCCGGGCGGGACTTTCAACCAGGGGCGCGAAGGCGGCGACGAGTTTGAAAGTCCGGCGCACGCGGTGACCGTCAAACCTTTCT
>Ga0247727_10009681_pt1 | contig 17318 bp, 14 predicted proteins | sample WisWelCaveWW1625_FD_202498 | JGI IMG/M metagenome (GOLD analysis project Ga0247727, IMG submission 202498) | Biofilm microbial communities from Wishing Well Cave, Virginia, United States - WW16-25 | ecosystem: Environmental > Aquatic > Deep subsurface > Groundwater > Cave microbial mat | place...
TAACCCGAACTGATCGTAGACCGTTTGACGAAACGCAGTTAGTTTGTTAAGGTTCTCAGTGGTGGCAACAATGGTGTTAGGCATAACCCTATTGTCCACCATGGGGCGGTTGGCCGACAAGGCGAACCGCCCTCTCTATTTTTTAGTCTAAACTCGAGTCTTTAAGTCATTGCATTAAGCCATAATAGAAAGTTTCATCCTCGTGGGCATCCACAGCCAGTTGATCTTGGCGGCCTATAGCAGTTGGCGCAACAGTCCCAATGATGCGCATATACTCCGGCCCTTGCGCCATGTCGCTCAACCCTATGTCCACCAACGCCGCTGGCTGTTTCTGGCCGATGCCGGCTTTGACTGCCAAGCCGTGACGGCCCGCGATATCATTCCGCCGATTCGGCGTGGGGGGCGCTTGGTCGCCCCCCGCGCAAGGCCCGGGCCGATTTGGTCGTGCTCGATGCCAGCCTGCTGGTGTTACTAGCCAACCCAAACTTTGACGGGCACTCGGAGTACACTTGCGTTTTGACAATAGACCCAGTGGGGTTGACAATTGAGCCAAACGGTCAAACGAGATCGTCAAAGTGCTGACCGTCTTCAGCGTCATGTTCCTGCCCATTTCGTTTTTAGCCGGGTTCTTCGGCATGAACTTTGGACGATTTCCCTTTGATACCTGGTGGTTCATGATCGTCGGGGTGGGGTCCATGATCGCTGTCCCCTCGTCATGTGGACGTGGTTCAAACATCAGGGTTGGGTGTAACCTGCTGGATTTCACAAGCGGCGATATAATCTTCGGCACAAAAGGAGAACCTCTCACAAATATGACCCTCAAACGTTTTCTGCTTCTCACAACCCTCATTGCCATTTTTGGCCTCGTACTGGCCGCCTGCGGCGGTGGCGGCGACACTGGCTCTGGCCCCGCGCCATTGAACGTCACTATTCGCGGGCAGGACATCAAATTTGACGTGACCGAAATTAAGGCCAAAGTCGGCCAGACCGTCAACGTGACTTACATCAACGAAGGCACGCTCGAACACAACTTCATCATCGAAGGCGTCGTCCCCGAAGTGAAACTGCAACCCGGCCAAAAGAACGCCTTCTCGTTCACCCCCAGTGCGGCTGGCTCGTTGGAATACCATTGCACCATCCCCGGCCATCTCGAAGCGGGCATGACGGGCAAGATCATTATCGAGCCGTAACCCATGCCGGACTTCCGAAGTTTCAGGCAAACCGAAGGTTTGCCCATCTTCGGAAATCTACTGCAACCAAAGATGCGCCCGGCTCACTTGCGGGCGCGTCTTGTTTAATCCACCCTCTGCCCAATCCTTATCCCTGTCTCATGCTCTTGCGATATAGTCTTTGGCGACGGAGACATTCCGGCGGAACGTCTCCGTCGCTACTCGATTTTGGAGACATTCATGAAAATTGTTCGCCTCACCCTCATCTCTTTTCTTATGCTGGCCTTCGGGGCCGGGTTGTTCGGCGCGGGCTTTTTCTTCGGCCACACCACCGCCCGCGACGGCTTCATCGCTGAAGCCTCGGCCCAAGCCAATACGCCGGCCGCCCTCGCCGATCAATTCGCCCCCTTCTGGGAAGCCTGGGCGCTGGCCCACGAAGAATACGTTGACCAGCCCGTTGACGATCAGAAATTGGCTTACGGCGCGATCAAGGGCATGTTGGAAGCACTGGGCGACCGCCACACCGGCTATAGCACGCCCGCCGAGTCAAAAATTCTGTTCAGTGATGCCCTGGGCGAACTGGAGGGCATTGGCGCGGAAGTGGACACCAGCGGCGAATACCTCAAAGTCATCTCCCCCCTGCCCGGCTCGCCGGCCGAGCAAGCCGGCGTCCTGCCCGGCGACGTGATCGTCAAAGTGGATGGCGAGGATATTGGCGGGCAAGACGGCTTCACCGTCATCAGCAAAGTGCGCGGCCCGGCGGGGACGACGGTGCGGCTCACCATCGTCCGGGAGGGCGAAGCGGATCAACTTGAATTCAGCATCATCCGCGACAAAATCACTATTCCGTCTGTCGAAAGCAAAGTTCTGGAAGGCAATATCGCCTACCTGAAGATCAACAACTTTGGCGACAAGACGACGACGGAATTAAAGACACAGCTGGAAGCATTAATGCTCCAAAACCCGACAGGCCTGGTGGTGGATTTGCGCAACAACCCCGGCGGCTACCGCGACGCCGCCGTAGACGTGATCGGCCAATTTGTCGGCGAGGGTACGGCCATGATTCAACGCTACGGTGACGGCCGGGAGGAAATCTTCAAAGTACAGTCGGGTGGACTGGCAACCGACATCCCAATGGTGGTCTTGATCAATCAAGGGAGCGCCAGCGCCTCTGAGATCGTCGCCGGGGCTATTCAGGATTATGAACGCGGCCAGGTGCTCGGCGAGCAATCGTATGGCAAAGGCACGGTGCAGGACTGGCGACCGCTCTCCAACAGCCAGGGCAGTGTCCGTATCACCATCGCCCGCTGGCTGACGCCCGATGGCCGGACAATTGACAAACTCGGCATCACGCCCGACATTGAGATCGAGCTGACCCAAGAAGACCGCGAGGCCAAACGCGATCCCCAGTTGGACGCCGCCATCCGCGAATTAACCGGCGGCTAATCCCGAGGCCTCAATCTCTGATACTCCATTAATGCCTTTTGTGGCAGAATCCGTTTTGGGATTTTGGAAGTTGGAATTTTGCCGCTTGAGTTGCGGCAGTTAGGAGTAAACCATGTTTTTCTTTGACCCTATCTATCTGCTTTTTATGGCCCCGGCCCTGCTCCTGGTGTGGATCGCCAAGATGCGGGTAGATGGCGCCTATCGTAAATGGGGGAATATTCCCAACGGTTTGCGCGTGCGTGGCGCAGATGCCGCCGCGCGCTTATTGCGCTACGCCGGGTTGTATGACGTTCAACTCGAAGGCGTGCGCGGCGAACTGACCGACCACTACGACCCGCAAAACAACGTCTTGCGCCTGTCGGATGGCGTAGCGCAAGCGCCGTCGGTGGCTTCGCTGGCGATCACCGCCCACGAGATCGGCCATGCCCTGCAAGACCGCGATGGGTATGCGCCGCTGAAACTGCGTTCGGCCATTGTGCCTGCCGTAAACATCGGCTCGAACCTGGGCTGGTTTTTGATCTTCATCGGCCTTATTCTGCAAATAACTCAAGTGGCCTGGCTGGGGGTGATTGTGTTTGCCAGTGGCGCGCTGTTCGCCCTCATCACCCTGCCGGTGGAATTCAACGCCAGCAGTCGGGCAATGGTTCTGCTCACCGAGAGCGGATTGATTACGTCTGAAGAGGAACGGCGCGGGGCAAAGTCGGTGCTCGATGCGGCGGCGCTGACCTACGTGGCCGGTCTCGGCGCGGCTGTGGCCCAACTGCTCTACTACGTCTTCCTCATCGCCGGGCTGGGCCGGCGGCGCGAGTGACGCAATCGCCCGATCCATTACTTTCGACCTACGGCTTTAGAGGGATGAGCGCCGATTGAGATAACGGCGCTCATCTTTTTTTATCTCCCACCCATCCATTCTTTATCCAGCATTGCGCGCAGACTCATATTGCTCTCAATTTTGTGGGTGATGATGTATTCAATCTTCAATCACTCCAGGCGAGGGCAACCATGAATACATTTCGACGTTTCGTCATCACACTTTTAGTCATCGGCGCAGTAGGCGTCGCCGCCTTTGGCGGCGCGGCCGTGGGTGGCGCCGCCGTGCTGTGGGCAGTGCGGCAAAACGCAACGCCGCCGGCCCAGCCCATCGTCCTGCCGCCTCAAGCCACTACGAATAATGACGCAACCACTTCGGTGAATATCGAAACCGCCATCACCGACGCAGTGGCAAAAGTCGGCCCGGCAGTGGTGACGGTGATCAATCGGCTCGAAGGCGGCGGACGGGCTTCGGGGTCAGGCGTTATCATTTCAAACGACGGCTACATCCTCACCAACAATCACGTCGTTGAGGGGCAAGCCAGTTTATCGGTCATCTTTCAGAATGGAGAGACGGCGGACGCTGAGATGATCGGTCGCGACCCGTTCGCCGATGTCGCCGTCATCAAAGTGGGCAGCCCGGTCCCGGCCTTTGCCGAACTTGGCAACTCCGGCGCCCTCAAACCGGGCGAGACCGTCATCGCCATCGGCTCACCTCTGGGCGATTTCAAGAACACGGTGACGGTTGGCGTGGTGAGCGCCACCGGGCGCACGATTGAAAGCGACGGCGGGTATGAGATGGAAGATTTGATCCAGACCGACGCCGCCATCAATCACGGCAACTCTGGCGGGCCGCTGGTGAACTTGGCCGGGCAAGTGATCGGGTTGAATACGCTGGTGGTGCGGGGCAACGAGTTGGATCAGGCGCAGGGGCTGGGGTTCGCAGTGGCGGCCAACATCGTGAAAGCGGTGAGCGATCAGCTGATCGCCAAAGGTTACGTATCGCGCCCTTATCTCGGCGTGCAGTGGCAACCGATCACGCCTGGCATCGCGCAACAATACGGACTTAGTTCACAATGGGGAATTTTTGTGACCGATCTCCCCGGCGATGGCCCGGCGGGCAGGGCTGGACTTAAATCCGGCGACATCATTACCGCCATTGGCGGAGTGGCGCTCGACGAGTCGCATTCATTCGTCAACACCCTATTGCAACATCAGCCGGGGCAGGAAGTGCCGCTGACGGTGGTGCGGGACGGGCAGACGCTGACCCTCAACGTCACGCTGGGCGAACGACCCAGGGCTGGATAGCAGATGGCAAAACTAATCCGCCGACTGCCTGCTGATGCGACAAAGGCCGAACACACAATCGCCTGGCCCCGCCTCATCTACGCCGGGCGACATGCACGATACCCAGACGTCGTCGCTGGACGGGTACATTCAAGTTATTGGCCGCTCTTCGACTACGCGGCGGGACATTCTGAGCCGAGTGTAATGTAGTCGAAGAACGCCCGCCGCTCCGCTCAGAGCGCCAAATTGGTCACTATCAATAAATGCACACGCTGGACTGGCAGTGACGGCGTCTCTTTTTATTTGTGCTATAGTCCCGCGTTCATGCGCCGATTACTTTTTGCGTTGCTGTTGCTCCTGGCCGTCAATCTCATCTTTTCGCAATTCGGAAATTTCGAGCAGTTCGCCAATGTGATCGGCAACGGCCAGCCAGTTTGGATCGGGATGGCATTTGTGGTGCAAATCGGCTGGCTGATCAATCAAACCGCCGAATATCGCGCTCTGTATCGAGTCGTCGGGTTGAAAGAGGGGCTGCAAAATCTGTTGCCACTGGTACTGGCCAGCAACACCGCCAACATTGCCGCGCCCACCGGCGGCGCCAGCGGCATCGCCGTGCTGGTGGATAACGCCAGAGGGCGCGGCTTGTCCACCGCGCGAGTGACGCTGGCTGGAGTGCTGTACATCGTCTTCGACTACATCACCTTTTGTTTCGTCCTCGTATTGGGGCTGATTGTGTTGTCACGGCGAGACGAGCTGGATACCGCCGAGGCCATTGCCTCGGTCATCATGTTCGGGGCCGCCATCGGCCTGGGCGCAGTGTTTCTGCTGGGCCTGCGCTCGGCGGCGGCGCTGGAGCGGGCGCTGGTGATGACGGCCAGAGCGGTCAATTCGGTCATCCGCCCCATCCTGCGGCGGAATTATCTTTCCGAAGAAACCGCGCATCTCTTTGCCACTGAAGCCGCCGAGGGCTTGCTCACTTTGAGGGAACAACCGGGCGGCCGGCGATTATTGCCCATTGCCCTCTCGCTTAACAACCACGCTTATCAAATCACCATTCTGTTTTTGGTTTTTCTAGCCTTCAACCAGCCCTTCTCACCCGGAACCATCATCGCTGTTTTCAGCATGGCCTACCTCTTCACCATCGTCTCACCCACGCCGATGGGCATTGGCGTGGTGGAGGGGCTAATGACGTTGACTCTCAGATCGGTGGGGGTGCCATTAGAGGCCGCCACGGTGATCACCCTCGCCTTTCGCGGGTTCGTGTTGTGGCTGCCGGTACTATACGGCTTTTTGGCCTTGCAGATTAAGGGACTCAGCCGAAGGTGAAGAATTTATAAAAGGTGGGGGGACGCTTTTCGATAGCGCGATTCAGGATTTATTGACTTCCCCTAAGAATGGGTTTATTATCATCGCCGCTGAGTGCGCCCGCCAACAGAAAGAATGTCGTTGTCCATTCTGAGGCGGGCGTTACACTGCGCCGCGACGCTCGCTGCCACTCCTTTAGCGCATTATTGCGCCCGCAATTTTTGCGCCGCAATCTTTGCGCCGACAGCCCCCGCCCGACGCTAACAAAAAGATTCTCGATAGCCGTCACTTTCAAACAAAGTCGGTTTCAGCACGTTACAGCTTGCATATTGGCGCAAAGGATCACTCTATGGCAACCTCCACTCGCCAACCCACTCTGGCCGGTCTCAAACGATTGCTGATCGGCCCGCGCCTGCTCACCGCCGACGCCGCACATCAAACGATCAGCAAAAAAGTCGGGCTGGCTGTCTTTGCCTCCGACGCCCTCTCCTCCACCGCCTACGCCACCGACGAAATTTTGTTTGTGCTGATTCTGGCCGGGACGGCGGCCTTTGCGTTTTCATTACCGATTGCGATTACGATTGCGATCCTGCTCGCCATCGTCACCATCTCCTATGAGCAAACCATCCATGCTTACCCTAACGGCGGCGGGGCCTACATCGTCTCGCGCGACAATCTCGGCGAGGTCCCGGCGCAAATTGCCGGGGCGGCCCTGCTCACCGACTACATCCTCACCGTTGCCGTCTCCATTTCCTCCGGCGTCGCCCAGATCACGTCGGCCTTTCCGGCCCTGTATGAGTGGCGGGCGTGGATCGCTGTGGCCATGGTCGGGATCATGACCTTGATCAACTTGCGCGGGGTCAAAGAGTCCGGCGCAGCTTTCGCCATCCCCACCTATTTCTTTTTGACAGTGACGACCTTCACCATTGGCTATGGTTTTTTCAAATACTTCACTGGCGACTTGGGCATTGTAGCGCACGAAGAAATCGCGCCTCACGGGGTGGCCGAAAGCGTGACGCTGTTTTTGATTTTGCGCGCCTTCTCCAGTGGTTGCACCGCCCTCACCGGCGTCGAAGCCATCAGCAACGGCATCCCCGCTTTCTCGCCGCCGAAGAGCCGCAATGCCGGCCTCACCCTGATCTGGATGAGTTCAATTTTGTCCTTCATGTTTCTGAGCATCACCTTTCTGGCCCGGCAGGTGGATGCGGTGCCGCTACACACCGAGACGATCTTTTCGCAGATCGGGCGCGTGATTTATGGCGTGGGCAGTCCGCTGTATCTGGCGTTACTGGGTGGAACCATGCTGATTTTGATCATGGCGGCCAATACCTCGTTTGCCGACTTTCCGCGTTTGAGCGCCCTGCAAGCCGCTGATGGATTCCTGCCCAAACAACTGACCTACCGGGGAAGCCGCCTTGTGTTTACTTATGGCATCCTGGTGCTGGCCGCCTTTGCCTCACTCCTCATCGTCCTCTTTCGCGCCGAAACCTCCGCCCTCATCCCGCTGTATGCCATTGGCGTTTTCCTTTCCTTCACCCTCTCACAAAGCGGTATGGCGGTGCGCTGGTGGCGAAGCCGCCACCTCAAGCCCGGCGAAGAAAAACAAGGGATCGCCTCGACTCTGCACCATGACTCGAAGTGGCAGATCAAAATGATCATCAATGGTTTTGGGGCGACCTGCACCTTCATCGTCATGATCGTCTTTGCCGTGACCAAGTTCGCGTCGGGCGCATGGGTGGTGATCATTATCATCCCCCTGCTAGTCACGGCCTTCTTGAATATCCATCACCACTACAAACAACTCGCCGTTGAATTGTCTCTCGACTCATTCGGCGTACCGCCGCGCTTTAAGCGCCACCGGGTCATTGTCCCCATTGGCGGAGTCCATCAGGGAACCTTGCGCGCTTTGCAATATGCCCGCGCTGTGTCCGACGATGTGACCGCCGTCTACGTGGCGCTAGACCCGGTCGAAGAAGAAAAACTGCGCCAGAGATGGGAACGCTGGGGAGACGGGGTGCGTCTGCACATCATTCAATCGGAAAATCGTCTTCTCATTGAGCCGTTGTTGGGTTACATCGAAGACATCGCCGGCCAGCGGCAACCCAACGAGATGATCACCGTCGTCGTGCCAGAATTTGTGCCAACTCGCTGGTGGCACAACCTCCTGCACATGCAAACCGCGCTCATTTTGCAACTCGGCCTGCTGGAATTTCGCGACATCACTATTACCGAAGTGCCGTACCATATGCGCACGAATTAGATCGCGAGTTAGAGAAAACGCTTATGACTACGACGACCCGCCAACCGGCGTTTGCCGCGCTCAAGAAGTTCCTCATCGGGCCGCGCCTGCTCACCGCTGACGCCCCGCACCAGACCCTCAGCAAGAAAGTGGGGCTGGCCGTCTTTGCCTCGGACGCACTCTCGTCCACAGCGTACGCCACTGACGAGATTCTATTTGTGCTGGTTCTGGCCGGGACAGGCTACCTTCATCTATCGCTCCCAATTGCTCTCACCATCGCCATTCTGCTCGCTATCGTCACCCTCTCCTATCGGCAGACCATCCACGCTTATCCCAATGGCGGCGGAGCCTACATCGTCTCACGAGAGAATCTGGGAGAAAGCGCCGCACAAATTGCGGGCGCGGCTTTGCTCACCGATTACATCCTCACAGTGGCTGTCTCCATTTCTTCCGGCGTCGCCCAAATCACCTCAGCTTTCCCGGCGCTGTACGACTGGCGAATTGTGATCGCCCTAAGTATGATCGCCATTATGACGCTGATCAACCTGCGCGGCGTCAAAGAGTCCGGGCTGGCTTTTGCCATTCCCACTTACTTCTTTTTGGCGATGACGTTTTTCACCATCGGTTACGGTTTCTATCGCTACTTCACCGGCGCACTCGGCACCGTAGCTGGCGTCGAATTCACCGAAGTCGTTGCCGAGGACCTCACGCTATTTTTGATTCTGCGAGCCTTCTCCAGTGGTTGCGCCGCTCTGACCGGAATTGAGGCTATCAGCGACGGCATCCCTGCCTTCTCCGAGCCGCGGAGCCGCAATGCCGCCACTACCCTCGTCTGGATGAGCGCCATTTTGTCCGCCATGTTCCTGTCTATTACTTTTCTGGCCCGACAAATCCAGGCCCTGCCCTCGCATACCGAGACTATTTTCTCGCAGATTGGCGGCCTGATTTATGGCGATGGCAGTTTGTTGTATCTAGCTCTGCTGGGCGGCACCACGCTCATCCTCATCATGGCCGCCAACACCTCCTTTGCCGATTTTCCCCGCCTCAGCTTTTTTATGGCGCGAGATGGCTTTTTGCCCAAGCAATTAACCTACCAGGGCAGCCGCCTTGTTTACACTTACGGCATTATATTACTGGCCTGTTTCGCCTCCCTGCTCATCGTTATCTTCGATGCGCGGACGAACGCTCTCATTCCGCTGTATGCCATCGGCGTGTTCCTCTCCTTCACCCTATCGCAGAGCGGCATGGCCGTGCGCTGGCGGCGCACGGGCCGCCTCCAACTGGGCGAGGAAGTTCAGCAGAATTATTCCGTGCTTCGCTACGACCCCCGCTGGCGGCTGAAGATGCTCGTCAACGGCTTTGGTGCAGTGTGCACGTTCGTGGTAATGATCATCTTTGCCGTCACCAAATTTGCTTCTGGCGCCTGGGTGGTGATCGCCATCATTCCACTATTAGTCCTTGCCTTCTCCAACATTCACCGCCATTATGACCGGGTCGCCAAAGCATTGGCGCTCAACGCACTGGGAAATTTGCGGCGCTTCAAACGTCATCGTGTCATCGTCCCCATCGGCGGCGTCCATCAGGGGGCGTTGCTGGCGCTGAACTACGCCCGTTCGGTTTCCGACGATGTCACTGCTGTCTACGTGGCGGTTGACGCGGCGGAAGAAGAAAAACTGCGCCAGAAATGGGAGCACTGGGGGGATGGCGTGCGGTTACACGTCATCCAGTCCGAGTACCGCTTGTTGATCGAGCCACTGCTCGACTACGTTGAAAGCATCGCTCAACAGCGCCAACCCAACGAGATCATCACCGTGGTGGTGCCGGAGTTCGTCCCGGCGCACTGGTGGCACAATCTGTTGCACATGCAAACTTCATTCTTTTTGCAACTCGGGTTGCTGGGGCTAAAAAACATTGTCATCACCGAAGTGCCCTATCACGTGGGAGATGAATAGGCCCTTGAAAATTATGGACACAACACAAGAAAAACATTCACCTTCAGAAGACATCATCATTGTTGGCTGTGGGCGGGTGGGCGTCGAACTGGCGCTCTCCATTTCGCGGCAAAACTTCCGCGTGGCAGTGGTGGACGTCAGCCCGCGCGCCTTTGACCGGCTGGGGCCGGACTTTCGCGGGCGGACGGTGCAGGGCGAGGGGATCGATCAGGAAGTGCTCAAACGGGCGGGCATCGAGTCCGCTCACGGCTTCGCGGCGGTGACCACCTCCGACAGCGTCAACATCGTCGCCGCCCGGGTCGCACGCGACATCTATAAAATTGAGCACGTCGTCGCCCGCGTCTACAACCCGCGCCGGGCCAACATTTACGAGAAGCTCGGTCTGCAAACCATCGCCTCGTCCTCGTGGGGGGCGCAACGCATCGAGCAGTTGTTGCTTCACTCCGGGTTGAAGAGCGTTCACTCGGCGGGTAATGGCGAGGTACAGTTATACGAAGTCGTCATCACCGATCAATGGGCGGGGCGGCCCCTATCGGCGCTGACGGCCAACACCGGCGCTCTGCCGGTGTCGTTGACCCGGGGAGGCCGAGCCTCAATCCCCACGTCCGATGCGGCGCTTCAAGTTCAAGATATTTTGCACATTAGCGCCACTGCCGAGGGCGCGGCGTCGCTTGAGAATCGCCTGAACGGAAAGGGATAACTGTTATGTTTGTCATTATCGCCGGAGGTGGCCGCACCGGGTCACATCTTGCCTCATTGTTGCTGGCTCAGGAGCACAAAGTACGTTTGATCGAGCCCCGTCCGGAGACGCTTGCCAACTTGCATCGTGAGCTTCCGACGGAGGTGATCTTCGAGGGCGATTACGCGGATCCGCAAGTACTGGAAGCCGCCGGGATCCGAGAGGCGCAGGTGCTGGCCGCGGTCAGCGCCAACGACGCCGATAACATCGTCGTCTGCTCGCTGGCCCGCGAAGTGTACGGCGTGCGGCGCATCATTGGCCGGGTCAACGACCCCAAGAATGCCTGGCTGTTCACGCCGAGCATGGGGGTAGATGTGGCCCACAACCAGGCCGACTTGATGGCGAAACTGATCGAAGAGGAGATGTCGCTGGGCGATATGATGATCCTCTCCAAACTGCGCCGGGGCAACTATTCGGTGGTGGAAGAAAAAATTTCTCCCGGCGCGAAGGCCGTCGGCAAAACCATCCGTGAACTGAACCTGCCGGAACACTGCTACATCTCCGGAATTCTGCGGGGCAACGAACTGCTCCTTCCGCACGGTGATACCCAACTGAAAATCGGTGACGAAGTGGTAGCCCTCACCGACTCTGACGCCGCCGAAGTGTTGGCAGGGATGTTGGGCCGACCGACGGAGTTCAAGTAAGCAGAAGGCAATGGGCAGTCAGTAGTCTCACTGACTTCTGCCTACCGCCCACTGAGGTATATGAGTATCGATCCTGACTCACATAAACCGTTGAAGTTTTCCCGCTCTGTCTGCTGACCCCGCCCTCCACCCCGGCCTTCGGCTGGGGTAAAGGAGGCTTGTTCTGTGCAAGGCGTTCCGGCAGACCGTCCGGGGCGTGATCTTTTTACGGAAGGAGATTTTGCACATGGAACAAGCGTTGATCGATCAAACCCTCGAACGTATCCGGGCCGCACTCGAAACCGGGCAGGTGGACGAAGCCATTACCGCCCTCACCAGCCTCCACCCTGCCGACCAAGCTGAAGCCTACACTGAACTTGAACCAAAAGATCAGGCCGAAGTTCTGCCGCGCCTCGACGCCGAAGAGGCCGCCGAACTTCTCGAACAACTCCCTGACGAAGAAGCCGCCGAAGCCGCGACGATCCTCGCACCCGACCGCCTGGCCGACGTGCTGGGCGAGATGGACCCCGATGACGCCGCCGACGTGCTGGGCGACCTCTCTCCCGAACAGGCCGCCAACGTCATCGCCCAAATGGACGAGGCGCAAAAAGAAGACGTGGTCCCCTTGCTGGCCTATGAGGATGACACCGCGGGCGGCTTGATGACGCCCGACTTTCCGCACCTCCGCCGCCAATGGACGTGCCAGCAGGCCATTGATTATTTGCGCCAACTGCACCCCGACACCGAAAGCCCTTACTATCTTTACGTGATTGATCGAAATGGCAAACTGATCGGCGTGGTCGGCCTGCGTGATCTCATCATCGCCGATCCCAATACCTTCGTCGAACAAATCATGCGGCAAGACGTGATGAGCGTGCGGGTCGGCACGGATCAGGAAGAAGTCGCCCGCCAATTCTCCAAGTATAGTCTACTCGCCATGCCAGTGGTGGATGTCGAGGGCCGCCTCGTCGGCGTCATCCATAACGACGACATCGTCGAGGTCATCGAAGAAGAAGCGGCCGAAGACCTCTATCGCCTATCCAACGTCTCCTCCGACGGCGACCTGCAAGTTTTCAGCCCGGTGAAGATGGCGGTGCAAAAGCGTTTGCCGTGGTTGTTGATCAACCTCGGTACGGCCTTCCTCGCCGCCTCAGTCATCAGCTTTTTTGAACCCACGATTGCCGCCGCCACCGTACTGGCCGCGTTCCCATCCATCGTTGCCGGCCAGGGCGGCAATGCCGGGACCCAAACGCTGGCGATGATGGTGCGCGGGCTGGCTGTTGGCGAGATCGAATTCATGGACGCCTGGCGGGCGATGCTTCGTGAGGCCGGAATCGGAATCCTGCATGGGCTGATTGTCGGCGTCTGTGTCGCCGTCGGCGCTTACCTATGGAAGGGTATCCCGGTGCTTGGCCTGGTCATCGGCCTGGCCATGATCGGCAACATGATCGCCGCCGGAGTCGCCGGGACTCTGGTGCCGCTCACGCTCAAATCCCTCAAACTCGACCCCGCTCTGGCCTCCGCCGTCATGGTCACCACCGTCACTGACTGTGTAGGCTTTGGCCTGTTTCTCGGGTTGGCGACTCTCTTCCTGCCATATTTGAAGTGAAAGGACTCAAGGAAAAGAGGGAAACGAAGGAAAACGTTTCCCTCTTTTCCTTCGTTTCCCATGATCACCCCCGTTATTCTGAAAACCTGGATCGAGCCTGTACCGCCGATTGATCTCTTGGCCCGCCTCCCGCCCGACTCTGGCCGCTTTCTGCTGGAGAGTCAGGGCGGCCCCCAGGACATCACGCGCTATTCTTTCCTCGGCCACCGGCCCTTCATGTGTTTGCACAGTCGCGGACGTTCGGTAACGGTGTGGGGAGAGGGCGCCGTTCGACAGTGGACGGCTGACCCCTTCGAGGTCATGGAGTCATTGTTGGCTCGTTATTCAGCGGCGGTTACCCCGGCGTTGCCGCCCTTCACTGGCGGCGCTGTCGGTTACTTCAGCTACGACCTCGGACGACAAATCGAACGCTTGCCCGTGACCGCGCGCGACGATCTTCACCTGCCCGAACTGTGGCTGGCCTTCTACGATCATCTCATCGCCATTGATCATCAGGCCCGTCGCGGCTGGGTCATCGCCCTGCCCCTGCCGGGACGAGAGCGACTCGCGATTGAGGCCGGAGAGGAGTTGGCCCAACTCGTTGATAGGGAGAAGACGGCCACCCCCCGCGTGGAAGCCCCCACCCCGACGGGCGACCTGCGATCAAACTTCACCCGCGCCGCCTATTGCCAGGCTGTCGAGCGCGCCCTCGACCATATCGCCGCCGGGCACATCTATCAAGTCAATCTGTCACAACGATTCAGCGCGCCGTTGAGCGGCGCCGCCGAGTCGCTCTACCAAAGACTGCGCGCCAGCAACCCCGCCCCATTCGCCGCCTTCATTGATACTCAAGATTTTCAAATCGTCAGCGCCTCGCCCGAACGTTTTTTGCATTACGATCCGCTGACGCGGCGCATTGAGACCCGGCCCATCAAAGGCACGCGCCCGCGCGGAGGAACGCCCGCAGACGATGCCCGGCTCAAAGCCGAATTGCTGGCCAGCGAAAAGGACGCCGCCGAACTGGTGATGATCGTGGATTTGGAGCGCAACGATCTGGGGCGGGTGAGCGAGTATGGCTCGGTGTGTGTGCCGGACTTACGCCGCATCGAAGCCTACCCCACTGTGTGGCACACCGTCGCCACCATCGAGGGCCGCCTGCGCCCCAACCTGACCCGCGCCGATCTTCTGCGCGCGACCTTCCCCGGCGGCTCGATCACCGGCGCGCCCAAGATTCGGGCCATGCAAATTATCGAAGACCTCGAGGGCTTGCGCCGTCACATCTACTGCGGCGCAATTGGCTATCTCGGCTTCGATGGCCGGATGGATTTGAACATCGCCATCCGCACCCTAACGGTGAAAGACAGCGTCGCCTACTTTCACGCCGGAGGCGGCATCGTGGCCGACTCTCAACCGGAGGCCGAATACGACGAGACATTGCACAAGGCGCGGGCGCTGGCGGGGGCGTTGGGCTACGATCTGGCAAACTTTTACCGAGCATAGTGGGGAGAGAGGTTCGGAGTAAAATAGCGGGAATTATGTGGACAGGGGGTCGGGATATTGAGTGGTTGGGCCACCTCCATAACCATCACTGTACATCAGGTGTGACTTATGAAATTTGAATGGTCAAAGATTCTGTTCTGGATCATTACTATTGCAATTGGAATCTTCCTGCTCGCTGTTATAAGCTTGTACATCTATCTTTTCCTTATGCAACCTAATATTGTGCCGCAGAGCGAAACATTCGCTTCATTCTGGCTCAAAAATTTTTCACTTATTATCGCAGCCCTCGCATTTTCCGCCTCCGCTTTGGCAGCCGCCTACAACTCGCTTGAGCAGCGCCACCTGCGATATATGGAAAACTACCCCTACTTAGCTTGACAATGTTAGATTAGACAGGTGTTCTACCGCGGATAAAATCGGCCATCGGCGGCTATCATAGGCGAATGACTCCGTTACCTTCGATGATCGCGATCTGTTCAACCCGGATCGCTGGGAGTTGCCGGCGCAAGCCGTGCGCCGCCTGGGCGATGACTTGTGGGCGTTTTGGGAGCGTTTTCGGGCGTGCTTCCGAATGCGGACGCGCGATACGAGTGAGCAGGCCTATTGGTATTGGCGCGGCCAATTGACGATGGAAGACGCGCGCAACTTTGCCAACATCGAACGGCGCTTGCATGGCGGTGGGGTAAGGCGCTTGCAAGCGGGCAAAGCAGGCGGTCAACACCCGCGCCGGTTGACGATAGAGATGGGCGCGAGCGAAGCGGGTGAAAGTCTCAAGGGTCAGAGTGGCCGCCGCCTGCGGGCTGGGAAACGCCTGCAGAAAATGCAGGGCAATGGCTGCCGTCGGTTCATGAAAGACTTGGAGCGCGGCGGGGTAATAACGAGCCAACACTGCCCCCAACCGATTGTCCAGGCGGCGGATGTCCTGGGTCAGAAATTGCAACAAGCTGACTTTGGCTCGCAATTGGCGCACGATGAGACCATCCGGTCGCCAGGGCTGAAGTGTCTTGGGGTCGGTGCGGACCACATCGGCGATGACGCGTTGCTTTGCAACGACAGCGTCCGTTTGGTCCGTATGAGCATTGGACTGGCGATAGCGGCGGCGCGCGCCTTTGATCGCGCCAGGCGGGATGACGAACACCTGAACATAGCCGCGTTCCCAAAGAAAATCGATGAGCAGGGTATGGGCGGTTTCTAAGCCGATCCAACACTCGTCGCGCCTGACCCCTAACTTCTCGCGCGCCGTATCCAGTTGGGCCAGGCCTTCGGCCGAGTGGGGGACGGTCAGACGGCTGAGCACCAGTCCCCCTTCATTGAGAAAGCACGCGTCGTGGTGAGTGTGACTCCAATCGATGCCGAGATAGATACGCATAGCGCCTCCGATGGTGACTGAGCATGAGGACGAGGCGCTGTTGAGGGACGCGGGTGACAGTGTTCCTATTCGGGCCCTCGAAGGGCAGACCGCTTTGGACGATGACACCGGCGAGACCTGGGGGGACGGTCCGACGTGGGCGCTCTGAGCGCGGCTGCAAGCAGGTCCTCACTCCCCAGGCGGGAAGACCCACAGCGCCAAGTCAATCAGACGATGGGCTCGTTGCTCTTGACCTGATTCTGCCGCCTTCCATCCAAAGTGTACAGTAATAGGTGCATGCAGTGTTGGGCCGATATTTCCCGCTTACTTGACGAGAGAGGCGCTGCCCCTGGCACCGCGCCTCTCTCGGATCATCTTCGGTATGGCTGAATGCCACTCCACCACTATCTGCCTTCACCGGACTATTCAGCTGGGTGGCTTAGCGTAAACGGCGGCGCCTCCGAAATCGAGCATGACGCATGGCACATCGCCAACTATCCAAGCGTCGTGTCCAGGAGGAATAACGCCCACATCGCCTGGGCCTAACTCGGCGGTGGAGCCGTCGTCCATCCGAACGACCATTCGTCCTGAAATGACATAGCCGATGTGATGAACTTGGCAGCTATCGGTTTTCACTATCGGTTTGACGGATTCCGACCAGCGCCAGCCAGGCTCAAAGGTCGTGCGCATTACTTGGACTTCCTCCAATTTTACGACCTCGACCTTACCTTTGGCAATGGGCCGCGTTTCATCCGGAGCATCAAAACGTTTCTTAACCAACTTGGTCATTGGGTACCTCCAATATGGTCGAAAATGAAGCTGATATGTCATCACTCTGGCGCTTACCACAGTGAGCCTTCAATGGCTGCAATCCAATGGCGCTGCTTTCGATAAGTATCACCTCCTCTCCTTACTTTACTTTATGCGATCTGCCTGTATCCGACAAAGGTGAAATTGTAGAAATGTAACTAGCATAACGACAAATTCACTAAATTACCAGTTGGCGAGGAACGGCCCAACGGGGCGGCGGATAAGCCGACTGCCGCAGCGAAGCGCAGGCAGTTCGGCTTCATCCGCATGATGGGCGGACGCGAGCGGGTAGCGAGCGGTAGCCCAGCGTGCGCATCCGCCGCCCCGATGAGCGGCGCGAGCGAAGTGAAACGCAGCGAAGCGTCCGCTCATCGGCCTGAGTTAAGCCGCGCGCGCCAACTCCCATTCACTCCGCTACTCCGAATGCTCGAGTCGCCTCGCCCGCCATCATCGTCCTCGGCGTCGGCTTCAACGAGTGTTATCCGGCTGGTCGCTGGCGCTG
>Ga0247727_10009683_pt1 | contig 17317 bp, 10 predicted proteins | sample WisWelCaveWW1625_FD_202498 | JGI IMG/M metagenome (GOLD analysis project Ga0247727, IMG submission 202498) | Biofilm microbial communities from Wishing Well Cave, Virginia, United States - WW16-25 | ecosystem: Environmental > Aquatic > Deep subsurface > Groundwater > Cave microbial mat | place...
GGAGCGTAGCCGAGCAGTTGTTCAATTTGCGGGCTGACATATGACCAGACGCCGTTTGTGCCTAATTCCGAAGTGTAGACTACTTGAGATAAACGCTCCACCAAGTTGCGATATTTGTTTTCCGCCGCTCGTGATGTCTCTTCCGCCTGCTTGCGCGCGGTGATGTCCATCAACACCCCCTGGACGATGGGCGCGCCGCCATTATGCGGCGGCAAAATCTGTGCCGAGTCGCGGACCCAGATTTCGCGGCCAGCGCGGGTGAAAATCCGATATTCGGACTCAAACGGCTCGCTCTGCGCGTAGGCCTGCTCTTCCAGCGCTTCCTGCCGGTCGCGGTCGTCGGGGTGAACCTGCCGATACCAGAGTCCGGGATCGGCCCTCCACTCCTCCGGCGTGAAGCCCAGCAACGGCTCAATCTGCGGGCTGACGTAAGGCCAGACGCCCTGCGCGCCCAATTCTGAGGTGTAAACCACCAGCGGCAAAAGTTCCACCAGACTGCGGTATTTGATTTCCGCCGCTCGCAACGCCTCTTCGGCCCGTTTGCGCTCGGTGATGTCGCGCGTCACGCCAAGCAGGGCGGCGATGTGATCCTGCTTATCGCGGAAGGGCACGGCGTGCGTCTCAAGCCAGCGGCGCGTCCCCCGCAGACCGATGATTTCGAATTCAAGCAGGCCGGATTCACCGCGCATCACCTGTTTATGCAAGTTGCCGAAAGCGGCCCGGTATTCCGGCGCGACGATTTCAACAATAGGTTTATCTTGGACCTGCGCCAGCGAATCCGCTTCAATCATGTCCAGGCCGGCCCAGTTCATCTCGATCAAATCGCCGTTTGAGGCGACCAGTTTCACACATTCCGGCTCAGTTTCCACAATCAGCCGCCGGAAGTTTTCACTCGCGTGCAGGGCCGCCTCCGCCCGCTGGCGCTCGGTGATGTCCTCGCCGAGGCTGGCCGTGCCGATGATCTGCCCTTCGGCGTCGCGCAACAGAGTGTTGTTCCAGAGGATCACCCGTTGTTCGCCGCTCCGAGTGACGATGGGGTTCTCGTAGTGCGCCGGCAGGTGGCCGGTCGGCTGGGCCGCCAGGAACATCTGTTGGACATCACTGCGCTCCTCCGGCACAAACATGGCAAACCAGTCCCGGCCCAGCACTTCGTCACGCCGCCAGCCGGTCAGCGTCAGCAGGTAATCGTTGCAAAACGTGACCACGCCGTGGGTGTCCAGCATCACCGAGACGAGTTGCACGTTGGCCAGCAGGTCCTGGAAGCGCCGCTCGCTTTCACGGAGCGCGGCTTCGGCCTGCTTGCGGTTGGTGATGTCCTGGATGATGAGCACCAGATGATCCACGCTCCGGTCGGGGCGGCGGATGGCGCGGGCGGAGATGCTGGCATAGATCGCGCTCCCATCCTGCCGGATGAAGCGCTTGTCCATCGAGTAGCCCTCGGTCTCGCCCCGCACGGTTTCGTCCAGGAGGCGCACGTTCTCAGCCACGTCGTCCGGGTGTGTCACGCTCACCCACGTCTGCCCCACAAGCTCATCCGCCGGATAGCCGAGCATGTCGCACAGTTTGTCGTTCACTTCCAAAAAACGCCGGTCGGGCGAGGTGATCGCCATGCCCACCAGGGGAAGATCGTAAAAGCGGCGCAGGCGCTCCTCGGCCTGCTTGCGCTCGGCGATCTCCTGCTGGGCTGTTGCGTAGAGCCGTGCGTTTTCAAACGCCAAGGCCATCGCGCCGGCCAGCGACTCGGCCAGCGATATATCCTCGGGGCTAAAAGCGTTGAGCGCCTCGCTCTCCAGATTGAGCACGCCCAGGACTTGCTCGCCGTGCTTGAGGGGCATGGCCAGTTCGCTGCGGATGGGGACGGGCTGATCGTTCCCGGCGAAATAATCGGGGTCGGCGCTCACGTCCGGCGCGAGCTGCATCTGGCCCGTGCGATAGGCCCGGCCGATGACACCCTGGTTCATCGAGCGAGGCTGGCCAAACCGGCCGACCAACGGGCCCGTACCCGCGCGGGTGGTCCACGTCTGCCCGTCGGGGTTGGCCAGGGAGATGGCCACGCTCGCCCAGTTGCCCAGTCGGCCAATGACTTCCACGGCTGCGCTGGCCGCCGCGTCCGGGTCGAGGTGCGCGCCGACGGCGTGCAGGGTTTCGTAGAGCATCGCCCGGCGCTCCTCGGCCTGCTGGCGTTCGGTCGTTTCGCGGCGGACCTGTTTGAAAGCGGCGTTGATATTGCGAGCGGCCAGCCAGAGCAACACTGCCGCCAACAGGAAAAGAATGGACTGCTGAACCCACACTGTCAACATGGTCTGAGCGAGCGCAGTCCGGGGGGAGTTGAGTTCAGCATAAGTCATTACCCCGCCGCTTAGGATGCTCACCCCGGCGACCAGCAGGCCGGCTCGCCCACCCAACAGCAAGCCCGCGATGATGATAATGGCAATATACGTGTCGAACGCGGGGGAGTAGAGCCCATCGGCGAGGCTGGCCGCAATGGTCAAATTTATCCACAACGCCGCCGCCAGCAAACCACTGGCGAGTTCGACATGACCGCGCCGCATTAATAGGTAAAGCCCCAACATGATCGGGAGCGGGATGATGACAAACTGCACGTCTCGGGCCAGATCGGGAACGAGGGTCACCATGATCACCACGTACAGCGCGATCCCGGCCAGAATCGTCAGCAGAATGGCGTGGAGCAAACTGGCGGTGCGGGTCTTGTCCTCATCGGCGAAAACCGGCGGGGCCAGAAACTTGCGGAGGGCGAGGGCAGTCATAGCCTCATCTCCTGAACAGGTCGTCTCTTCCGTGGAGGAGCAACGCAAACAGAGGTCAATCGGGGTGGTGTGTTGGCGGGGTGATACCCGACCAGGCGATTACAATCTCCAACCGCTAACCACTATAGCACAGCTAGCAGTTTGTCGGAGAGACCGAAGTCTCTGCGAGTTGAAACGGTGATAGACTGGACCCATGACCCGCAAATTCAAAACATTTCTGTTGGGCCTGGGCATCTATCGCCTGCCGATTCACAAGCCGGTGATGAGTGGAGCGCCGGCAGTGGCTCCACGAACGGCCGAGCCGTAAACAACAGCGAAGGGAGCCGGCATGACAATTCAAGGCCTGCATCACATCACTCTGGTAACCGCAGACGCCCAACGCAACGTGGACTTTTACACGGGTGTGCTCGGCCTGCGGTTGGTGAAGAAAACGGTCAACTTCGACGACCCGGCCAGCTATCATCTGTATTACGGCGATGATCTGGGGCGGCCCGGCTCGGCGGTGACGTTCTTCGAGTGGCCGGGCGCGCCGCGCGGGCATTGGGGCATCGGCGGCACGCACCACTTTGCGCTGACGGTCAACGATTACGACGGCCTGCTCAAATGGAAGCGCCGCCTGACCGGCCTCGGCCTGGAGGTGGAAGGCCCGCTCGACCGCCGCTACTTCAAGTCCATCTACTTCCGCGACCCGGATGGCACGATCCTCGAGATGGCCACGCTCGGCCCCGGCTGGACGATTGACGAAGCGCCGGACAAGCTGGGCCTGGAGTTCCACGCGCCGCCGGAGCAGATGGTGATCCACAACCGCGACGAAGTGCGCATCAAAGCCGAGACCTGGCCGGAGCCGATCCCCGACATCACACCCGATATGGCGCTCAAGCAGGGCATGCACCACATCACCGCCATCAGTTCGGACATCCAGCGCACCGAGGCGTTTTTCAGCGGCTTGCTGGGAATGCGTAAAGTCAAGATGACCAGCAACTTCGACGATCCGAAGTCTGCGCACTGGTATTGGGGCGTGGGTGACGGGCAGCCCGGCACGCTGATCACGTACTTCGAGCGGACGCCGGGCCGGGACCGCCGCGCGCAGATGGGCGCCGGGCAGACCCATCACTTTGCGCTGGCCGTGCCGGATGAACCCGCGCAACTCGAATGGCGCGAGAAGATCATGCGCGCGATGGTGCGCGTCTCGCCGGTGATGGATCGCGTCTACTTCAAAAGCATTTACACCAGCGACCCGGACGGCCACATCGTGGAACTGGCTACCGCCGGGCCGGGCTTCGCCGCCGATGAAGACCCCGCGCACCTGGGCCGCGCGCTGAAACTGCCGCCCTGGCTGGAGCCGAACCGGTCTGACATTGAGCGTGTCTTGAAGCCCATTACGAGGAAAAACACCCAACCTTATTAGAAATAGGACGCAGATGAACGCAGACGCTTCGCGCGCAGATCGCAGAACAATCAGCCTTCGTGGTTGAAATCTCTATATGCCCAACCAAAACCCCCATCAAGACCAACCCCTCCTCACTGCCGGTGAGCCGCTGGCAAAAGCGAAAGCGGCGATGGTCATGATCCACGGGCGCGGGGCGGATGCGCACAGCATCCTGGAACTGACCCGCGAGTTCGATCAGCCAGGCTTTGCCTATCTCGCGCCGCAAGCCGCCGACGGTACCTGGTATCCCAACCGCTTCCTCGCGCCCCTCGCCAGTAACGAGCCGTGGTTGTCCTCTGCGCTGGCGGCGGTGGCGAACACGCTGGCGCAGGTGAAGCAAACGGGCCTTCCGCCCAACCGAACCATCCTGCTGGGATTCTCGCAAGGCGCGTGTCTGGCGCTGGAGTTCGCCGCCCGCCATGCGCAACGCTACGGCGGCGTGGTCGGCTTGAGCGGTGGATTAATCGGCCCGGATGGAACACCACGCAACTACTCCGGTTCGCTGGCGGGCACGCCGGTCTTCCTCGGGTGCAGTGACGTGGATTTCCACATCCCCAAAGAGCGCGTGGAGGCAAGCGCCGAAGTGCTGAAGAAACTCGGCGGCGAAGTGACCGTGCGGCTGTATCCAGGCATGGGGCATACGGTCAATCAGGATGAGGCTGAGTTTGTGAGTCAGTTGATGAAAAGCGCCACGCACGGCGCGTAGTCCGTAACTCGAGCGCGGCCGGCCACCGGCCGGCGCTGGCCGCCAGCGCCGCTCTTTTACTCCGCCACGGAAGTGAGATCATCGCGCTATGACATCCGCACGTTTCCAATTTCCAGACAACTTTATCTGGGGGTCGGCCACCTCGGCCTATCAGGTGGAAGGCGCCACGAACGAGGACGGGCGCGGCGAGTCGATCTGGGATCGCTTCAGCCACGCGCCCGGCAAAATTGAAGATGCCAGCAACGGGGACGCCGCCTGCGATCACTATCATCGCTGGCGCGGCGACATCGCCCTGATGAAACAGCTCAACTTGCAGGCCTATCGGTTCTCCATCGCCTGGCCGCGCATCCTGCCGGAGGGCCGGGGCCGCGTGAATCAGGCCGGCGTGGATTTCTACCGCCGCCTGGTGGATGGCCTGCTGGAAGTGAACATCACCCCCTTTGCCACGCTGTACCACTGGGATTTGCCGCAAGCCCTGCAAGACCGGGGCGGCTGGCCGGCCCGCGCCACCGCCGAAGCGTTCGTGGAATACACGGACGTGATCAGCCGCGCCCTCGGCGACCGCGTCAAGCATTGGATGACGATCAACGAGCCGTGGTGCGTCAGCTTCCTCAGCCACCAAAAGGGTGAACACGCGCCCGGCTGGAGAGATTGGGCCGCCGCCATCCGCGCCGCCCATCATACTCTGCTGGCGCACGGCTGGGCCGTGCCCGTCCTTCGTCAGAACAGCCCCGGCGCGGAAGTGGGCATTGTGCTGAACCAGGAGCCGGTGATCCCCGCCTCCCCCAGCGCCGCCGACTATCAGGCCGCGCGCGAACACGATGGCTACTTCAACCGTTGGTTCCTCGATCCGATCTATGGGCGCGGTTATCCCGCCGATAAAGTGGCGGAGTATCTTCACCTGGGCTATTTGCCCAACGGCCTTGACTTTATTCAGCCGGGCGACCTGGACGTCATCGCCGCCCACACCGATTTCCTGGCGCTGAACTACTACACGCGCAAGATCGCGCGAAGCGCTGTTCTTCCCGAAAGTGAAAACCTGCCCGCCACGGTCCAGCGCCAGGGCGAGCCAACCGAGATGGATTGGGAAGTGGCCCCGGATAGCCTCCGTCACTTGCTCAACCGCATTTACTTTGACTATCAGCCGCGCAAGCTGTACATCACGGAGAACGGCGCCAGCTATTCGGATGGGCCGAACCGCCAGGGCGAAGTCCACGATGTCCGGCGGCTAAACTACGTCCGCGATCACTTGATCGCCTGTCACCGCGCCATTCAGAACGGCGTGCCGCTGGCGGGTTATTTCGTCTGGTCATTCATGGATAACTTTGAGTGGGCCAAAGGCTACACCCAGCGCTTTGGCATCATCTGGGTGGACTACGAGACTCAGCGGCGCATCCCCAAACAAAGCGCCCTATGGTTCCGCGACGCGATCGCCGCCAACGCGGTCACGCTGGACGGGGATCGTTAGGAGCGGGGTTGGCTTTTGATCGGGAAAGAAAAAAACCGGCGCTCTGGATAGAGGGCCGGTTTGATTCATGCGCCTGGTGATCAAGGCGTGGGTGATGGGGTAGGCGTGTCGGGCACAATAATCGGCGTGTTGGTCGGCGGAATAAACGTCTCCGTCGGGGTTGGCCCAGTCGGCGTCTCCGTCGGCGTCGGTGTATCCGTCGGCGTGTCCGTTGGCGTCGGCGTGTGCGTCGCCGTCGGCGGAACTGGGGTTAACGTCGGCGTGTGCGTCGGCGTCGGCGGCACAGGCGTGAACGTGGGCGTGTTCGTCGGCGGCACGGGCGTAGGTGTGTCCGTCGGTGGAACCGGTGTGAGCGTCCAGGTAGGTGACGGCGGAATAGGCGTGAACGTCCGCGTCGGCGTCGGTATAGGCGTGAATGTCCGCGTCGGCGTCGGTGGAACCGGCGTGTCCGTCGGAGGCACGATCGGGCTGGGCGTGATCGTTGGGAAGGGCGTTAATGTTGGCGTGGGAGTGCGTGTGGGCGCCCACACACTTGTGCGTGAGGGCGTCAGGGAAGCTGTGGGCGAAGGCCCGACGATGGCGGGCGTAGGCGAGGCTTCCATTGCCAACGGGGTCGGCGTGGCGCTGGCCGTTGGCGAGGAGGTGGGCAGGCCTGTTACCGTCGGCCCCCAGAGCGAGATAGGAACGGCCGAAGGCGATGGCACAATGTCAGGAGGGTCTTGCGGCGGCCGATCCTTGAGGATTTCCTTGATAATGTCGGGGTTCATGGCCGGGATAATGGTGTACGGCCAGGGACGATAGTCGGCCTGCAGTTGAGACCGGGTATCCACCAGCCGAGGAAGAGCAATGCTATTCAGCGCCAACTGACCGACCGCCACCAGGCCAGCCAAGATCAGCGCGGTCAGGATCAGGGCTACGATGACGACAATCAGAAACACCATTGCCGACTCGACCGTCTTCCGGGGTTGCGCTGGAAAATATACCTTTACTGCCATCAATTACGACGATACGCTTTCCCGACCATTTGTTCAATAGTACGAGCGTTAGGAAGGCGTAAATTAAGACGCCGCAGCCGTCGGCAAACAGACCGTAATCGTACTGCCCACCGGGCCCTGGCTTCCCACCCACACTTGTCCACCCAGCCGCTCAATGATCGCCTTGACCAGCGCCAACTCCAAACCTGTGCCATCGTGGCTGGAGCCCGTGTCCACGAACGTCTTCTCAAAGATATGCGGCAAGTCCGCCTCAGCCACCGCCGGCCCCTGGTCGCTGACATCGATCCAAACCTGGTGATCGTGACCGTGTACATTCATCTGGATGGCGCCGCCCGGCTGACTGCGCGACGCGGCCCGGATGACCAAACCATTCAATAATTGCCGCAGGAGGTCGGGATCGGCTCGCACCATCGGAATGTCCGGCAAGGCTTTGATCTCAAGTTTCAAGCCCTTATCATGCACCGGGCCAGTCGCCAGACCTTTGCCAGTTTCATCCAGCAACACGGCCAAATCCACCTCGGTCAGGCGGACGTTGCCCCCGGCTTCGATCTGCACTAGCGCGAGCAGGCCCTCCATCCATTGCCAGATGCGATCCCACAACCGCACCAGTTTCTGGATCAGGTCGCCCGTGCGGCCGACCTTGGCTTCGGGCACATCATTCAACTCCGCCAGGGCGATGATGGCCTGGGCCAGCGGAAAACGAATTTTGCCCGCCGCTTCCGTGAGCAGGTGCATCCGCAGGCTATCTAACCGCTTCAAGTGGGTGACATCCCGCAAGACCATCACCCAGCCATCCTCGCCGCCCGATTGGCCGATGGTGGTCAGGCTGACCATTTGGACGGAGCTATCGCTCCAGGGCACTTCAATGGTCGTGGGCCGCTTGCTCCCCACCGTCTGCCAGTTGAGCAACAACGTCGCCAGATAAGGCGGCAGGACTTCGCTGGCCTTGTGCCCCACCAGAGCGTTCGGCTCGCGCTCCAGCAGGCGCGCCGCGGCGGGGTTGACGACCGACAGGCTCTCTTTCGCGTCCGCCGCCAGAATGGCGTCGCCGGTGTGCGCCAGCAGGGTTTGCAAGCGGATCGCTTCATTGGCCAGCTTGTTTTGCAATTCCTCGCGCTCCAGCTTCAAGCGCCGGTGCGCGGCGGCGCGCTCCACCGCCACCGACAGTTCGCCGATCACTTCCAGCGGCTTGAGCAGGTAGTCATACGCGCCTTCGGCGCGCATGGCGGAGATGGCGGTTTCGAGCGTCGCGGCGGCGGTGATGACCACGACCTGGACATGCTCATCCAGCTTGCGCACCTCGCGGATCAACTCCAACCCGCTCATGTTGGGCATCATTAAGTCGGTGACCATGACGGCAAAGGGCTCCTGGGCAGTTCGCACGATTTGCAGGGCATCTAAACCGTCACGAGCCGTTTCCAGGGTATAACTGCGCCGTTGCAGATGCGTCGCCATCAGGCTTCGGAACGCATCATTGTCATCCACGACCAGAACTCGCTCACCCGGCATAAGTCTCTCCTGCTCCGTTGCTCTCCGGTTGGGTCACCGGCAACTTAATAATAAAAGTGGTCCCCTGCCCCATTACGCTCTCGGCCATAATTTCACCCCGATGGCGCGTGATAATGCCATAGCTCACCGAAAGGCCCAGGCCGGTGCCTTCCCCTTCCGGCTTCGTCGTGAAGAAGGGGTCAAAGATGCGATTCAGGTTGTCCGGCGAGATGCCCGTTCCCGTGTCCTGCACCTTGATAATCGCCTGGCCGTTTACGGAGGCCAGCTGAATGTTCAACGTGCCCCCGCCCGGCATCGCCTGCACCGCGTTTTGGATCAAGTTGATGAGCACCTGCTCGATTTGTTGCGCGTCGTAGGTCACGTCGAGCGGCTCGTCCGGCAGGTCCATCGTGGGCGTGACCTTATTCTTGCGGGCCAGGTATTCGGTGAGCCGCACCGAGGCCTGCACCGTCTCCCGCAGATCACGGGTCATCATCTCCGGCGTTGATTGCCGCGCAAACTTGAGCAGATCGCTGACAATGGTGTTCGCCCGCGAGGCGTTATCCCGGATCAGCGTCAACTGCTCCTGCGCGAAGGCATCGGCCGCTTCTTCTTGCAAGATTTCGGCCAGGCCCTTGATCACGGCCAGCGGATTCTTTACATCATGGACAATGCCGGCCGTGAGCTGGCCCACCGCCGCCAGCTTTTCAGACTGGATCAATTGTTGTTGAGCAGTCTGCAGGCGGTGATTGGTTTCCTTTAATTCCAGGTTGCGCTGAACGGTCTCGTCGTACAGGCGCCGGGCCTCCATCGTGCGCGCCTTCAGGCGATCGGTCATCGAATCAAACGCGCTCGCCAGTTCGCCAATCTCATCCGTCCGCTTGACCTCCGTGCGCTGTTCCAGGTCGCCGCCCGCCACCGCTTGCGAGACCTGCCGCAGGCGCAGGATGGGCCGGGCGATGTTTTGGTAAATCAGATACCCGATAATGATCACACAAGCGGTGCCTAATGTAAAGATGAGGGCAAACTGATTGCGGCTGTCGATCTCCGTAAAGAAAATATCACCATACGGCAAGATCACGCCCAACACAAGCAGTGGTTGTTGCCGCACGACGAGGGGGGCATACAAAACCTTATAAGGCCGGCCATCCAGGGTGACATCCTTGCCAAGCGTCACTTCCTCATTCGAGGCGGCTTGGGGGAGGCGGTTTATCAAATCCTGGGCCTCACCAGGCGATATTTCCAGGACACTGACACCTTCATTCGGCTCGACCCGCGTCATGTCCACTTTCTTGCCGTCCGTGTCCAGAATGATGATTTCGGCAGTGACCGACTGCTCTTCTTTTAGTTGATCAAGCACCGTCTCCAACCGGGAGCCCATGATCACCACCCCCGCAATTTGCTCGGTCTCATCTTGAATCGGCGCGCTGGTGAACAGGTAAACGTCATCCAGTACCGCGTCCAGTTTGGCGTATTTGTCGCCCAGTTCATCAGTCTGGCCGCTCAATACTTTCGCCACCAGTTCATTTTCAGACAGGTCTGCGCCGCCCGGAAGCGCGGTGTAGGAAACCTGATCCGGGTTGAGGAGAAAGGTCATGATCTCGATCCCTTTGCGATCGGTGATCGTGACCAAATCCATGCGGTTGTTCAAGACGAGCGGGCCGAGGAGCGCCTCCACCGCCGCCTGATCATTCGTCTGAACTGCGGGCACGATGCCCTGCGCGAACGCCATCAAACGCAAGCTTTCCAGATGCTCGCTTTCGCGCCGGACGATACCATCTCCGGCCACCCGGCTGGCTTCAACGAGTTGTGTCTGGAAGCGCTCACGGGCGGAGCTGGCCACGAGGCGCATGACCACAAAAATGCCTATGGCCGCAGTCAGCAATGTTAGGACTGCGTAGGGCAATATCAACTTGCCCCGTAATCCGGTGAGCTTAAGCCACGCCAGCCAGGCCGGTGAGGGGGAACGCAAAAGCGCGGCCGCCGGTTCAGGGATAGACTCAGTCCCCGGCAGGTTCCCATCAGTGGGGTGTACTTTCCCCTGGTCCGCAGTCAAGGGTTGCTCTGGCAAGGGAGTTACCGACACGGCCCACCCGTCTCTCAACTATTCCTCTCACAATTTTATAGCGTTCAAAGTATTCTACACCAACCCAGTTGTGTCCGTGTTTGAAATCCGATAATATAGGTAAAAAGTACGGGGGGCGGGTAGTTTTTCTAACCCCCTCCGCGGTCGCGCAATTGAGGATTTATAGTCAATTCATCAGGGCAGATTTGGATTGCCGAGGTTCAGCAAGATCGCAACACCGGCGATGAAGATCAGCGAGCCTGAAATGCGATTCGCCCACAGCAGGGTCGCTTCAGTGAAACGGTTGCGAAAAAGGCCGACGAACGTCGTCAGTGAGAGCCACCACAGCCCAGAACCCACAAAGATACCCAGGGCCAGAGCCATATCGGCCCCAAGCCCATTGACCTCAGCCGCTACGCCGACTACAGCAAAGACACCCGTAAAGAGCAGGATGTTCAACGGATTCGCCAGGGTCAACAGCAACGTGGAGAGAAAGGACCCGACCAGGCCAATGAAGCGCACCGGGATGGCTTCCATACGCGGCTGTTGGCGGAATGTCATCACACCGTACAGGCAAAGAAACAGCCCGCCAATCAATCCCAACCACAGACGCTGGGAAAAGAAAAAATTGGAGATCAGGGTCAGCCCGAGGCCGGCGACAAAGCCGTAGATTCCATCCGCCGAGGCCGCGCCCAGGCCGGCGGCGTAGCCAGAAGTCCGGCCCTCGCTCAGGGCGCGCTGAATACACAGCAAACCGATCGGGCCGACGGGGATCGCCACGGCAAACCCCAGGCCCACCCCGTAGAGAAAAAGTTGGAGCGACATCGAGTTTACGCCCACCTCTCTGCGAGGCCAAGTTGATCGGGTAACTGCACCAGAAGGGCGGGCGGCCCGTGCGCGAACATAGGCCGCGCCTCAGCCGTGCGTTTGCCAGGTCGTCTATACATTGGAATCGTAACTGTCCTTTGCAACGTGTTGAGTTTCCCCCTGCTCGGCCTCCAGCGCCAAATTCAGCCGAGCATTCTGAGCCTCATCCGACGGCGTGCTGCACCCGCTCCAGCGCCGCGATTAACTCTTTGACGTTGACGGGCTTGCTCACGTAATCGTCCATCCCGGCGGCCAAACACGCCTCCCGGTCGCCCTGCATGGCGTTCGCCGTCATGGCGATGATGCGCGGCTGGTATTCCGGCGGGAACTGCTGGCGGATGCGGCGCGTCGCCTCCAGGCCGTCCAGCTCCGGCATCTGCATATCCATCAGCACCACATCGTAGGCTTGCCGCTCGAGCGCCTGCAAAGCCTCCAGACCATTCGCGGCCAAATCGGGGCGATAGCCCATGCGATCCAGCAAACGCACCGCCAGCCTTTGATTGACGAGGTTATCCTCCGCCAGCAAGACGCGCAGGGGCAGGCGCTCCGCCATGCTCCGGTCAAATGGCGACTGACCGGAGGGGCGCAGAGCCGCCGCGGCCGCGCCCTGATCAAATATCTGCGTCAGCACCGCCCGCAACTGCGCCGACTTGACCGGCTTGACCAAATACGCGGCGAAGGGTTCGCGTGACACCTCCGCCTGGCCGAGGGAGGTGAGCATGACGAGGGGCAGGCTCTGCGCGCGCGCGCCGAGCAGTTCACGGATGGCGCCCGCCAACATGACCCCATCCATCTCCGGCATCTGCATATCCAGAATGGCAACATCGAACGCCTCACCGCGCTGGATCAGTTCCAATGCTTCGCGCGGCGTCGCCACGGCCATCGGCTTCATGTCCCAGGCCTGGGTTTGGCGCACGACGATGAGGCGGTTGGTCGCATTATCATCCACCACCAGCAGGCGTTTGCCCGCCAACACCCGGTCGGACTCCGCGCTCGTCACCAGTCCGGGCACGGCCCGCGTTCGGATGGTGAAGTAGAACGTCGCTCCCTGGCCGGGGAGGCCGGCGCTCTCCACCCACATCGTGCCACCCATCAACTCGCTCAATCGCTTGCTGATCGCCAGGCCCAGCCCGGTGCCGCCGTATCGGCGCGTGGTGGAGGCATCCACCTGGCTGAACGATTTGAACAACCGATCCATCCGGTCTGGCGGAATGCCGAGGCCGGTGTCGCGCACGGCAAACTCCAGTTCGTAGGGATCATCCGGCGTGGAGAAATCGAGCTCGGCTTGCGACACCTCGCGCCCGGACACGCTCACGGTGACTTCGCCGCTCTCGGTGAACTTGATCGCGTTGTTGATCAGGTTGAGCAGGATTTGCCGCAGACGGCCGGCATCCCCCAGAAACAGATTGGGCACGGACGGTTCCACTAGGCCATTGAGTTCCAGGCCCTTCTGCGACGCGGGCGAGGCAATCAAGTCGAGCACGCCCTCCACGCACTCGCGCAGGTTGAACGAGAGCTTCTCCAGGTCCATGCGCCCGGCTTCAATCTTGGAGAAGTCCAGGATGTCGTTGATGAGCGCCAGCAGGGTTTCGCCGCTGTGGCGGATGGTCTCGGCATAGTCGCGCTGTTCGGGGTTAAGCGGCGTATCGAGGATCAAGCCGGTCATGCCGATCACGGCGTTCATCGGCGTGCGGATTTCGTGGCTCATGTTGGCCAGGAATTCCGTCTTGGCGCGCGAGGCGGTCTCGGCGGCGTCCTTGGCGGCGTGCAAGGCGGCCTCCGCTTGTTTGCGCAGAGTCACATCCCGCCCAAAGACGGCCACGCCGGTGATCAACTTGCCGCCATCGGTCAGAATGGGATTGAAGGAGAACTCCAGGTCGATGGGATTCGGGCCGGGGCCGAGCCGCAGTTCCTCCCGGAAGCGCTCGCCCTCCAGGGCGCGTTGGTATAGCCTATGCCACGTGGGCCGCACCTCTTCGGGGAACTGCTCCAGGATGCTGAGGCCGGGCTTCAGCGCCTTGCCATAGACTTCCGCAAAGGCCTGCGCAAAGTGGGCATTGAACTTGACCAGGCGATACGCCTCATCCACCGACCACACGTAATCTTCCGTGTTTTCAATCAGCGCGGTCAGGCGGGCTTCGCTCTCCTGCACGTTGGCGGCCAACTCCGTCAGCAGGCTGTTCACCGTTTCGGCGTCGTCCTTGGCGCTCTGCAGGGCCGTCTGGGCCTGCTTGATCTCGGTGATGTCACGGAGCACCACCAGCCGTCCGTTCATCCGCCCGCGCCGGTCATGGATCGGGGAAATGCGCAGATCAAAACGACGATCCTGACCGCCCCGGCCCAACACGATCTCAGCGCGGGCCTCCAGCGTGTTGCGGTAGGTCTCCACCAGATCGGGGCGGTCAACGAGATAGTCTTCAATCGAGCGGCCAATCGCGTCCGAGCCGATCAAATCCTGCGCCGCCGGGTTCGCATCCACGATGCGGTTATGCTGATCCAGGACCAGCACTGCATCACGCATGCCCGCAAAGACGGCGTCGTGCGCCGCCGGGACCAGGTCCAGCATCCGGTAGCGGAACAAGGCCCAGCCCGCGGCGCCGCCGGTCACGCTGAACGCCAGGGGCGTGAAGTCAATGTCCGCCGAGACGTTGAGCACGTACGCAATACTGGCGATCCATGGCGCGGCAATCCCCAGCATCACCGCGGCCGCCTGGCGCCGATACAACGTCGCCGTCGCCCCTGGCAGGACGGCCCGCACCATCAGGACGGAGCTGGCCAGGATGAGCGGATAAGCATAGAGCACCGTGACCCACCACCAGGGCCCGCGATCCAGGATCAACAACGTCAGCGGGCCGCGGGTGATCCACTGCCGGGCTGACCACATCCAGCCATGCCAGTCATTCGTCCACACCAGGAGGAGGGTGATGACGGGGATGATGGACAGCAGGATCACATTCCGGCGCGTGAGCCACTCATCCCGGCGGGCGTACTGCGCCACAAAGATAAAGAAGGCCAACGGCACGCCCATGATGCCAAAATACTGAAGTTGCACCCACCGGTAGGCCAGGCTCGGCTCCCGGGTGATCAGTTGCAAGGCGTTGCCGAAGGCCCAGATCGAGGTGCAAATCATCATCCCCACTAAGGCCCAGGCCCCGCGCGCGTTACGGCGGCGCCAACTCAGCCCGGCCACCACCAAGCCGATCACGGCGGCGAGGAATTCGACGATTGCGTAGGGGGTGAACTGCCACATGGGCCGCGCCAACCTTAGCCTGCGTTTCGGTTGATCTCAGTCTCTAACGCCTGGAGGGCGCGTTGATACTCAAGTTCCACTTGCGCCGCCAGCGGCGCCGCCCCCTCCAGCGCGCCATTCCGGCCCATCTTCTCCAACTCCGCGCACAGGTCGGCCAACCGGACCGCGCCCAGGTTGCCACTGCCGCCCTTCAGGCTGTGCGCGGACTGGCGCAGCTTGTGCGCATCGTTGGTCTGCGCCGCCGTGCGGATGCCCTCCACCAGCCCGGGGGCCTCTTCCTTGAACGCTTTCAATAACTCGGCCAGGAAGCTAGGCTCCCCCTCCACGTCCATCTGCCGCCACTCCGCCAGTTTGGCGAGGTCGAGCGGGGGCGGGGTGGAGGGTGTGGAGCTTGCGCCTGCGTTTGTCATAGAGAGCCTGTTGATCACGCTGAGTATATCCAGATCGGACGGATTTCCAACCACCGGTCAGGGTTGGGCCGCCAGCGCGGCTTGCTTTCGGCCCTGCAGTAAGTAGGTGACCATCTCGCCTTTGCCTTTGACGTTGACCTTGCCGCGCGGCTCGAACACATATTTGTCACAGAGCACCTGATACGTCGCCTCGCTCACCTGGATACCGTCCGCGGCGCCGAGCGACTCCATGCGGCTGGCGATGTTGACGGTGTCGCCCCACAAATCGTAGATGAATCTCTTGGTGCCGATCACGCCGGCGATCACCGGGCCGGTATGGATGCCGACGCGAATGCTCAGCAAGCCGCCCGTCTGGCGGGTGTGCCCGAACAGCACGGTGCGCATGTCCAGCGCCATCTCCGCCACCGCCTCGGCATGATCAGGCCGGGGCGTGGGCAGGCCGCCGACCAGCATGTAGGCATCGCCGATGGTCTTGATCTTCTCCAGGCCGTGTTTCTCCGCTAACCGATCAAAACGCGAGAAGATGTCGTTCAACAATGCGACGATCTCGCCGGCCGGGGCGTGCGCGGCCAGGCGGGTGAAATCCACGATGTCGGCGAACAGGACGGTGGCGCTGGGGAAACTATCGGCGATGACGCTCTGCCCCTGCTTGAGCCGATCGGCGATGGGTTTGGGCAGGACGTTGAGCAGGAGGCGCTCCGATTTTTCCTGCTCGGCCTGAAGCAGGCGGTGCTTCTCATCCAGCGACCGGAGCGTTTCTTCAAGCCGCTGGTTCACCTCCACCAGTTCCGCCTCGCGGGCTTTGCGGCGATCCATCTCTTGCTTGAGCCGTAGGCTCGACCGCACGCGGGCCAGCAATTCCACGCGCTTGAGGGGCTTGGTAATGTAATCAATGGCGCCCGCGTCGAAGGCCAACTGCAAATCATCGGGCGCGGTGCTGGCGGTGACCATGATGACGGGGATGTCTTTGAGCCGCTCCGAGGCCTTGAGGCGGCGACAGGCTTCGATGCCGTCCATATCCGGCATGCTGATGTCCATGAGGATCAGGTTGACGCTTGGGAGCGCGCCATTCGGCGGCCCGCTCAGCGGCCCGGTCAAGCTCAGCTTTTGAAAGGCGCTGGCCGCGGTCTCCGCTGTCGCCAGATCGGTATAACCAGCGGACTTCAGAATCGACACCAACAGCAATCGTTGGCTGAGCGAGTCATCGACGATCAAAATAGTCATGCCGAGCGTGATTCCGACTCTCAGTCAACCTGATCGGAAATAGGACGCCGATGAATGCAGACGCTTCGCGCGCCGATCACAGAAAAATCAGCGTGCCTCCGCGTTTACACCTGCCCTTGCGGACGGTGCAAGGGTCTGCGTCCCAAAGTTTGTTTCCGACAACGTCTAGTGTACCATCTGGCCCCAGGTTGTGCAGTTGCGTCGCTCGGGGCCGCTCTCACTTACATTGTACTCCTCAGCATAACACGCCCAGCCGATTCATACGTCAATCCGGGCCAACATTTTACTAGATTCTCACCACCTGGTGAGGGAGCCAGCGCACGAGGTGTGTGCGCAAAAGATGTCAGACGAATTGGCCTCACCCCCATCCCCTCTCCTGACGACTAAAAGCAAAGGCGTCGTCAGGACGCGAAGCGGGCGGGGGGGTGAGGTCTGCTCGGAAAGTGAGTTTTGCGCGACGGCGAGCTTACACGGCGGACTGCGGCTCATTGACCGAACGGTTCGTTTCAGCCGGCGCGGCCTCGCGCACGCGCAGGGCGGCAACCAGGGCGAGGCCATACGCAAGCGCCGTCAGCGCCACCAAGACCGGCAAGCCGAAGGTCGCCACCACCACCCCGCTGACGCTCGTCGAGAGCAGGATGATGCCG
>Ga0247727_10009684_pt1 | contig 17314 bp, 11 predicted proteins | sample WisWelCaveWW1625_FD_202498 | JGI IMG/M metagenome (GOLD analysis project Ga0247727, IMG submission 202498) | Biofilm microbial communities from Wishing Well Cave, Virginia, United States - WW16-25 | ecosystem: Environmental > Aquatic > Deep subsurface > Groundwater > Cave microbial mat | place...
ATAAAATTGCTTCCGCAAAAGCCTGATGCCATTTTATTGGCCGCTGTTTTTGAGCACATTGCCCGTTTGGGCATGATTCATCCTGTCTTTGGCCCTTCTCCTGGTTCATAATTGGCGAAGGTATTGAATGATATAGGCGTTGTATTCGTTGGGAACTCTACTAAAGTTAGCGATTGGGTTTATGATGGACTAGCAAAAGCTGGATGGACTAAGGGGAATAACGTTTTTAGGATGACAGAGAAACTGTATGATACGGGGTATAAGCCATGGTATCAAGATGGTGATGATCAGGCACATCACTTCTGGTTTTATGTTCAAATTGGTGCTTTACATGGCGGCAAGCCGCTAGCGTGGACAATTAATATTGCTCATGAAACAGTGATTTATAGTAGTGACGATCCAAATAACCAACTTATTCCCGGTTTACCTGTTGGCAAACCATGGGATTTTACAGGGGCAGAAGTTACGCTCGCTCCACCTTTTATTAGTCTTGGACATGGAAGATCTGCAACTGATATCTTGCTTGGTTGGAAGGGGGCAAGATTGGGCAAGGAGTTTCGTGAAGGGGTAGTCGTTTATAGTGAGACTGGTGATTGGATACGAAACCATTTAGGTTCTGGGGATCCGTCTCTTCGGCTTCATCTGAGCGATCTCGGCGTTTCCACCACCCAGATTCAAGAAATATCATGCGAAGAAAAGTAGAAGTGTAAGATGAGAACTAAGATGACAGCGGTAGCATTTTTGTTGCTAGTCTGTGTAGCATTGCCGACAATGTGCTGTATGGCAATTGTTTTTGATTCGGCAAGGATTGAGTTGCACCGTAAATTTGTGATTGAGCCAGTCTACAGACAAAAATTAGGGATCGGTGCTACTGACAAAGAAGTAGTCGCTTTTTTAAAAAAAGAGCTTCAGGGACTTAGCCATAAGGATGCGGTTGCAAAACTGGAAAATTGGGGTGATGTACAGATAGAGTATTGTTCAAGTGAGGCACCTGATGATGGAATGTGTGTGTTAACAATTTCTAATTTCTTGGAAACGGGTACCAACTATAGATTTTCGGTCTTTTACGAAAACTCAGTAGTAGATGATATTGCTATTGATTACTCTTAAACGGCGATCAACTCAGCGCGCGGGCCAAAGCAACGGTAGCTACATCGGCTTGTGGTTCCTCAATGCTGGCAATGCCTTGGCCGACGACTTCGGCGGCGGCACAGTTGTGGCCGGCTTCGGCGGCGGGGGCAGCATCCTGGCCGCCCCGGCCCCAAATGTGCTTGAAGGGAGCGGGCCGCCGATCACCCTTGCCAGGTTCGTTCAGCCCGAAGACTCGCGCATTGTGGCCGACTCTACCCTGCCCCAGGCTCCTGTAGCAGGCGGAGCGGCCAAAGGCTTCGCCTCGCCGCTCATGCCGGCGCAGAACGGCGAACTGACCACGACGACGATCACCTATACTTATGATGGACTCTATCGCGTCAAGGAGGCGGTCTACTCGACCGGTGAAGAGTTCCGCTACGATTATGACGCGGTGGGCAACGTTTTGAAGCACACCCATATTATCGGCGATCAAACCTTCGTCACTCACTACGATTACAATGATGCCAACCAACTGCTGACTGCGCGTGAGGAGCAAAATGACATCCAGCTTAAAACCTGGTACTACCTCTACGACAACAACGGCAGTCTCACTGATGTGATCCCCGACGGCACCACGCCAGTAACAGATGCGCGACATTATACTTATAACGCCGCAGGCTTCCTCACCCGCGCCGAAACCCACGACGGCACAAGCTACCAACCGCAAGCCGAGATGCAGTACAACGGCCCTTCGGCAGGCTCAGAGCCTGCCCTGAGCTTGTCGAAGGGGCAAGCTCTAGGTGAACGCGTCTCAATGACCGGCTGGCAAGGCGAAATCAGTCTGACCACAACTTACACGCTTGACCTGACCCGGCGCAACGCAGTGCTAACCGCCGATGCCAGCAGCAACTTGACGTTCTACCTCTATGGCAACAATGGGCCGCTGGCAGAACTGACGACAAGTTGGGCCTACTACCTAGCCGATGGCACGAACACGCCGCGCCAGATGACGGATGCAACCGGAGAAGTGACGCTGGCCCGCAGTTACACCCCGTGGGGCGAAGTGCGCCAGCAGGTTGGCACAGGGAGCTTCACCTGGGGCTACTTTGGCGGGCTGATGGATGCCGCGACCGGGCTGGTTTACGTGGGCGGCGGACAGTATTATGATCCGGCCACCGGGCGGTTACTAGAATTCATGCACAAAAGAATCAACGCCTGGAGCAAATTGGCAATTTGCTCTACAAACCTTATAACCCCGAAAGGAGAGCATCGAAATGGAACTCACCACTGTCAAGATCGAAAAGCCGGAAGCGATCAACTTTATTCTCGGCCAGACTCATTTCATCAAGAGCGTCGAGGATATTCACGAAGCGTTGGTCACGGCAGTGCCGGGAATCAAATTCGGCCTGGCGTTCTGCGAAGCCTCTGGCAAGTGTTTGGTTCGCTGGGCCGGCACCGACCCGGCGATGATTGAGCTGGCCCGCCGGAACGCGCAGGCCGTCGGCGCCGGGCACAGCTTCGTCGTCTTTCTCGGCGAAGGCTTCTATCCGATCAACGTGTTGAACACGATCAAAGCCGTGCCCGAAGTGTGCCGGATATTCTGCGCCACCGCCAACCCGACCGAGGTTCTCGTGGCCCAGACAGAACAAGGCCGGGGCATCCTGGGCGTCGTGGATGGCTTCGCGCCCAAAGGCGTGGAAGGCGACGATGACATTGCCTGGCGCAAAGGCTTCCTGCGGCAGATTGGCTACAAACTCTGAAACGAAATTCATTACGAATATCACCGATTTGTGTTGACGAATGGCACGAAGGGAAAAACAAAATTTGTGGGATTTGTATCTACATACTCATAAATCAAAGGAGATGTTGATATGAATTCAACGGCAGATGTCGTCGTCATCGGCGGCGGGATCATGGGCGCAAGCGCCGCGTTTCGACTGGCCGGGCGCGGGTTGAAGGTGACGCTGGTGGAGAAGAGTTTTCTGGCGGGCGGCTCCACCGGCAAATCGTCGGCGATTATTCGCCAGCACTACTCGAACGAAATCACGGCGCGCATGGCGTTGTATTCACTGCGCGTCTTCCAGAATTTCTCCGAGAGCGTCGGCGATGAGTGCGGCTACGCGCCGGTCGGCTTTGTGGTGCTGGCCTCGGCCAGAGACCGTGAAGGACTGGCGGCCAACGTGGCGCTTCAACAGAGTATCGGCATCAACACCCGGTTGCTCTCGCCGGAAGAACTGCGCGAGGTCGCGCCGGGGATGGCCGACGCCGAGGCGGTGGCGGCGGCCTACGAGCCGGAGGGCGGTTATGCCGATCCGGCCCTGACGGTGAGCGCCTTCGGCGCGGCGGCCAAACGGCACGGCGCGACGATCTTGCAAGAGACGGAAGTGATCGGCCTCAAGATGGAAGGCGATCGGGTGAAAGGCGCCGTCACCAACCGGGGCGAGATTGCCGCCGGGGCGGTGGTGAATACGGCCGGGCCGTGGGGCGCGCGAGTCGCCCACATGGCCGGCATCGAACTGCCCATTCAGCCATGCCGGGTACAAATCTCACTCTTTGCGCCTCCGCCCGACGAGCGCCCTGCGCCGCACGTCTTTGCCGACTTTCCGAACACCACTTACTTCCGGCCTGAAACGGGCGGCATGACCCTCATCGGTTCGGTAGATCCCAGTGAAGCGAACGATCATGCCGATCCCGATCGCTACAACGAGCGGGTTGACTTTGAGTTCGTCGCCGACATGGGCGCAAAGATGGCGCTTCGCTTCCCGTGCATGGAACGGGCCGAGAGCCGGAACGGTTACGCCGCCATCTACGACGTGACGCCCGACTGGCACCCGGTGATTGACGAAGCGCCGCCGGGCAGTGGGTTCTTCATCGCCGCCGGGCACAGCGGGCACGGCTTCAAGCTGGGGCCAGCCGTCGGGGTGATGGTGGCCGATCTGGTCACCGGCCACAAGACAGAGGGACTCGATCCGGCGCTCTTCCGCTTCTCTCGCTACGCAGAGGGCCAGCCGGTGCGTGGGCGGTACGAATACAGCATCGCAGGCTGACAACCTGCTGGTCAGCCCATCTGCTATGAGCCTGAGTATGATCGAATGGTGGGTGAAGTGGATCGGCGCGGCGGCGGCGATTGTGTTCCTGAGCGCCGCGTTGTGGGGAATATGGCGCGGCCTGCGCCGCCCACCGGGACGAACGACCGGCCGGGCGCGCAAAGTGTTGCGCATACCATTCTACTTGTTGGTCGGGGTCGTATACTTTGGCCTGTGCTTCATTTTGTGGCGGCCACTCCCGTTGACGCTCTCGGCAACGGCCCGGAGTGTAATGCTGGCTCTGGGCGCGCTCCTCTACTTCCCTGGCCTGGCTTTGTGGTTGTGGGGATGGCGGACTCTGGGGGATATGTTCAACGTGTCCAGCGGCTTCGGCGTGCAGTTGTATGCCGACCAGCGGCTGATCAGGCATGGCCCATTTGCCATGGTGCGCCACCCGATGTACCTCGGCGTGCTGATCGCCGCCCTCGGCGCAATCCTGATCTACCGAACATGGACGCCCGTGTTTGTGGCATTGAATTTTTGGGGACTGATCTATCGCGCCCGGCGCGAGGAGCAAACTCTGGCCGCCGAGTTCGGCGAACAATGGGAGGTCTATTGCCGGAGTGTGCCGGCGTGGATACCGCGCCTCCGCCGAGGGCAAAAGGGAGGAGCCTTATGAACAACGAAAAGGCGCATTCAGTGAAGCCAGCCAGCCCGCAATAGGCCGCTCGCGTCTACTGCGAGTTGGCGACTACTTAGCCGGTGACAAGCGAGGAGTACGACAATGCCTGATAAAACGATCGATTGGCTGTTAGAGAAAGATAATCCCTCAGCGCGCTATTTTGCGTTGAGGGATTTGCTGGATCGGCCCGACGACGATCCCGAAGTGCAGACCGCGCGGCGAGCGATTATGAAGAGCGAGCCGGCGCAAAAAATTCTAGCCGCGCAAAACCCTGAAGGGTTTTGGGTGAAACCTGGGTCGGGATATACGCCCAAATATCAATCCACCGTCTGGCAGATTCTGTTTCTGGCCGAGTTGGGCGCGGACGGGCGCAACCGGCAGGTGCGGCGCGGATGTGAATACCTGCTCGATCACGCCCAGGCGGTTCACGGCGGGCTGTCGGCGCTGGCGAACGCCGCGCCGAGCGGCGCAATCCACTGCCTCGACGGGAACCTGATTTGGGCGCTTGTGGCATTGGGCTATGGCGATGACGACCGGGTTGGCCGCGCGGTCGAATGGCTGGCGGGTGCGATAACGGGCGAAGACTTCGATTGGTTTTACCGCTCCGGCACATCGGGGCCGGGATTCCGGTGCGCGGCAAACGGCGGCCTGCCGTGCGCCTGGGGCGCGGTGAAAGCCCTGCGCGCGCTGGCAAACCTGCCCCCGTCGCTGAAGTCAGAGAAGGTAAAGAAAGCCACTGCTATAGCCGTCGAGTTCCTGCTCAGCCACGATCTGGCAAAAGCCGAATACCCCTACACGGAGCGCGTCAGCGGCGAATGGTTCAAGTTCGGCTTCCCGCTTTCGTACACGTCTGACGTGCTTGAGGCCTCGCTCGCCTTGGCCGAAGCGGGCTGTGGGCGTGACCCACGCCTCAAAAGCGTGATTGAGTTGGTGCTCTCGAAACGCGACGCCGACGGGCGCTGGCCGCTGAAACACAGCCTGAACGGCAAAATGTGGGCCGACATTGAGGCGAAGGGGAAGCCCAGCAAATGGGTGACGTTGAGGGCGTTGAGAATGCTGAAAGCAGTCGAGGGCGGGTAAATGCCTGACGAGCACATTATCCAAGCAACCGGCATCTGCAAAACCTATCACCCGGGCACAGTCGCCATGCCTGCATTGCGCGGCGTTTGTTGAAGGCCACGACCGAGGACAGAATCCGTTGCCCTTCGCCGGTGGCGATCACGATTGGGTCGCCGCCTTCCATCACGGGCACGACCGAGTTACGGATTTTCAGAATATACGGATTCCGATCCGCAAATTCCGCAAATCCGTGCTATGAAGAGAAACTGCCAAACTGGCTTCCCGTTAAAGTCGGGAGCGCCGTTTTTGTACTGTATGCCTTCATGACAATGTACTGAATCAAAAGTACCTGAAAATGCTTGCCACCTGGCCCTAATCTGTGCTAAGAATATGCGTAGCATATCGGAGAAACATAAGCGGAAAATCAGAGGAATATAAGCACAAATGGCACTTCGAGCCTTTAGCTCCCCGTGATTAAATGCTTCTATCTCACTCTCCGGAGCCAAGCCATATCCAACTTTGTTGATAGATTTATCCGCTTTTCCATCGTTGCCAGCCTGCTGGCCGGACTGTTTGTCGTTGCGCCTGCGCCGCGTGCGCTGGCGGCGACGATTACGGTGACCACCACCAATGATGAGCTAAACAGCGATGGTGATTGCTCGTTGCGCGAAGCTATTCAGGCAGCGAATACGGATAGCGTGGCGGATGCATGCCCGGCTGGTAGTGTGAGCCAGGCAGACACGATCATCATGCCGAGCGGTACCTACACCTTGGCTATCGCTGGACAAAACGAAGATGGTAGCGCTACTGGCGATTTAGATATAACTGGTGATTTGACTATCAACGGCGCAGGAGCAAACATCACTGTTGTTGACGGCAACAATATTGACCGTGTGGTCCACGTCCTTCCTGGTGCAACGGTTATCATTAGTGGTGTAACATTAACAGGGGGAAAGACACCAGATGGTGCTTTTGGAGGCGGAGTTTACAATCTTGGCGCATTGACGTTGAGCAACAGCGCCGTCAAGAGCAGCACCGCCTACGCCTCAAGTTGTATCAATTCTCAGGGTGGCGGTGTTTACAATGCCGGCTCGTTAACAGTGTCTAATAGCAGTGTGGTCAGCAATACCGCTACGTTGGGTGGAGGCATTCTCAATTCAGGTGCACTGACAATCACGGGTTCTACAATCAACGGGAATAATAGCAGTAACGGTGGTGGAGTTCGCAACAGTGGTACTTTGACAGTTACATCCAGTGTTATCAATGGAAATCAGGCTTCGGTTTTTTGTCAAATTAGTCTTGGCGTCCAAGTGGGGAATTTGGGTGGCGGTGTTTTCAACCTTGCATCGTTAACGCTCACTGACAGCAGTATCGGAAATAATGTTGACAATGGCGGTAGTATATACAACTATCCGGCTAGCGCCCAAACAATCATTGTTAGAAGCACTGTTAACTGGAATAGTCATGTTGGTGTCATCAATCAAAGCGGTGTCGTGGAGCTGAGCAACTCGACGATTAGTGGCAATGGACGTGAGGGGATCAAAAACATTACTTCCGGCGGGCAAGTAACCCTTGTGAACAGCACCGCCACTGCTAATGCAGGCAATAACGGTGGGCTTGTTAATGCATCTAGCGCCACTTTTGTCGTTAGAAATAGCATTGTGGCAGGAAACTTGGGCACAGCCACACCAGACATCAGTGGCTCGTTCACATCTGATGGCTACAACCTAATTGGCAAGAGTGACGGCGGCATAGGATTTACCAACGACGTTAATGGGGACCAAGTAGGCACTTCTGCTATGCCAATAAACCCCCAAATTGGTCCTCTTCAGAACAATGGTGGCCCTACTCAAACTCATGCCCTATTACCCGGCAGTCCGGCGATTGACGCAGGCAATCCGGCAACTCCTGGCAGTGGTGGCAGCGCTTGCCTCACCACCGATCAGCGTGGCAACGCCCGGCCTCAAGGCGTGTCTTGTGATATTGGCGCATATGAATTAGTAGTGCCCACTCTGAATTTTCCAAGTAACAGCGACGCCCCGCCCACCACCCGCCCGCTGTTTGATTGGGCTAACATAGCCTCAGCCACCTCTTACACCCTCCAAATCTCCACCAACCAGAACTTTAGCTCGTTCGTCCTGAACACCAACCTCACGCCATCAGCTTACGTGCCGACGACCGGCCTGCCGCGCAACACTTTGCTATTCTGGCGAGTGCGAGCCAACGGGCCGGGCGGCCCCAGCGCCTGGTCGCGGGTGCGGCACTTCTTCAGCGCCAATCCGTCGGGCGTGCCAAGCCTGCTTGCGCCAGCCAACGGGGCGACGGTGGCGAGCAATCAGCCCATGCTGGACTGGAGAGACTCGACTCCGGCGGCGAGTTACTACGAAGTGCAGATTTCAACCGACGCGAACTTCGCCGCGATACTTGGGAGAGGACAGGGTGGGCGGGTCAACCTGTCGGCCTACACGCCGGAAGTGGCATTGGGTTCGGGGCCGTTCTTCTGGCGGGTGCGGGCGGTGAGCGGTGGCGCGTCTTCGGGCGGGGCGATGCAGTTCAGCCAGTGGTCGGCGGTACGGAGTTTTCAGACGCCGCCGTAACCTCAAACTTACTTGTAACACTCATCAGAGCGCCGAAACCAAACCTCGGCGCTCTTTTGATTCACTGTGTGCACGCAAAACATGATGTTGTTGGCGAAATCGGCAACGGACGGGGTAACGGATGTAGCGGATGGGCGCTCTATCCGTTACATCCGCTACATAATCCGTTGCCAATAAAAGCGGCAGACAATTCGCCAACAGCATCAACCTTTGCGTGCACACGATTCACTTGATAAACCCGACCGTTATGATAGAATTTCATCACGCAACTACTTGACTATCCGACTATTTGACCACTCGACTACCATGACTCTTCTCGATACCCTCAACCGCCCCCTGCGCGACCTCCGCATCTCCGTCACCGACCGGTGCAACTTCCGTTGCGTCTACTGCATGCCGAAAGAAATCTTCGGTCCGGACTACAAGTACCTCGAACGCAGTCAAGTCTTGACGTTTGAAGAGATGGCGCGCCTTGCTCGACTCTTCGTCGGGCACGGCGTGCACAAAATCCGCCTCACCGGCGGCGAGCCGCTGGTGCGCCGTGACCTGCACAAGCTCGTCGCCATGCTGGCCGCAATTCCCGGCCTCGACCTCACTCTGACCACCAACGGCGCTCTGCTGGCCAAACAAGCGCAAGCCTTGAAAGACGCCGGGCTTCAACGGGTCACGGTCAGCCTGGACTCGCTGGACGACGACGTGTTCAAAGCCATGAACGACGCAGACTTTCCGGTAGAAGCGGTGCTGGAAGGCATGGATGCCGCCGCCGTCGTCGGCCTGTTGCCCGTCAAAGTCAACATGGTCGTCAAGCGCGGCCTCAACGAAGCCAGCATCCTGCCCATGGCCCGCTTCTTCAAGCACAAGGGCTACATCCTGCGCTTCATCGAGTATATGGACGTAGGAAGCACCAACGGCTGGCGGATGGATGACGTCGTCCCGGCGGCAGAGATTATCAAGATGATTGACGCCGAGATGCCGCTGGAGCCGGTCGATCCCAATTACGTTGGGGAAGTGGCCGAACGTTGGCGCTACAAAGACGGGAGCGGAGAGGTCGGCCTGGTCGCCTCGGTGACCCAGGCCTTTTGCCGCGATTGCAATCGCGCCCGCCTCTCTGCCGAAGGCAAGCTGTACACCTGCCTCTTCGCCGCCAACGGCTTCGACTTCCGCCAAATGATCAGAGGCGGCGCAACCGACGAAGACCTCTCCCAGGCCATCGCCAAAGTCTGGCGAGTCCGAGATGATCGCTACTCGGAACTTCGATCAGAGGCCATCATCCCACTGCCAAAGGTGGAGATGAGCCACATTGGTGGTTAACCCCTATCCAAATTCTGCTAATTCCTGGGCAATTCTTTGGCGCGCTTATTTGATTTCTATCTGGCCGCCGACAATGAACTCGCCAGCTGTTCCGTCGCTGGCGGTGGTTAGGAGACGGGATTGCGAAACCAGGTCGTACATTCCTATCCGTAGCTGATACGTTTGTGGCGGCGCATCCTGGGGCAGGCGGATAGCAAATTGATCGTCAATTGTCTCGTCGGGCCGCCAGGTATTGGTGGGGCGCAATTCGCCGACTGGCTGGCTGTCGTGCTGGGCAACAATAGTATCTCCTACGAATAGATGAGTGAAGACTTTGAAGGCTGAACCCGTCGGCGACAGGGAGCGCCACTTTAGGCGGATACGGACGATCCCACCTGGAGACGAAGTTTGATCCAGAATATCTATCGCTTCGAGCAGGATATTATCGCCAAACTTGGCTTGGATCGGAATCGTTTGTGCTGCTGTTCCCTGGCCGGCAAAGCTCACGACTCTAATCGGCCCGAACCAACGCTCGTCAATACGGTAGAGATGAGTATTGAGCCAGGTTTCAATCTGGCGCTGTGGGTCGGCCCCGGTCTCTTCGAGAAAAGCCACCTGCACAATCCGGTGATTGGCAACCACAGCGCTTAGTTCGTTCCCGATCGCCGTAATATTGAGCGGCCATGCGTCACCCACCGGCGCTATAGCGAGGTTGAGAGCATTGGCGGTAACCAAGGGGGTAAGGGTTCGCGCTTGAGTCGGCGGATAGACGATGAGCAGGTCGGGCGGGGAGTTGGCTAAGGCGGCCAGCAGTGTCTGATAATCGCTCATGATCTGATCCGGGTTGAGAGTCTCCGCGTCGAAAATCCTGTGACGTAAATCCTGGCCTATATCGGCGACTCTTGATAGGCGGGCGAATTGTTGGCCGTCCGGCCTCCCAAAACGTTTGAGTTCTTCGACCCATAATCCTTGGTATTCGCCCTGGAAGACGGGCGCGCTTCTTGCCACTTGATCGATCACGAAGATTGCCTGTCCGGCCGAGAGCCATTGCCCAATCTGATGAGGCGTCACTTCATTATCTGGCACAAGGTCAATTTGTGTGCGATCCAAGTGGGCCCGGACGAAGTGGTTGTATTGTGCTTGGGCAATGATCGCCGGAGACGGGTTGCATTCGGGCACGCAGGCTGTGGCCGCCAGTGCGGCTTCCCGGAACCCGGCTCCGTCACTGTTTTCCGTAAAATATTGTCGAATGTCGGCGGGGGGATAACTTGCCCGCCAGGGGTCACTGCCGAGGATAAACGTGTTGACTAAGGGGAGACCGATTGTGAGGGCAATTGCTGACCCGGCGGCAACCTGCCATAGAGCAAGCTTTGGGCCATTGGCTCCACGTTGCAGCCGCCAGAGCGCCGTCAGGCCCGAAGCAGCCAGGATGGCGAATGGGACAGCCAGGGGCAGCAGGTAACGAGGGGGAAGAAATACTTCGCCGCGAGCAATGCCGCCGGTGGAGAATAAATAAAAGATCAGGATAGCTATAAGGCCAGAACCTATGATCGCCTTGCCTCTTAAATTCGGTTTACCCCAGCTTATAAGACCAATGGCGGCCAAACCGGCCACTGGCCAACTCAAGTAAGGAGGGAGTAGTTCCAGGAAAAGTGACCATGCCACCTGGATGATGGCGAATTGTTTGGCAAGGTCGCCTTGACACAAAATCGGCGGGCAAGTCACAAACCCCAGGTGGCCGGAGCCCAGATCGTTCGCAGCCCGTTCGCCAGGTTGACCAGCGAACAAAAGAAGCACCCCGGCAATTAAAAAAACTGCAATCAGGCCAGCGCCGAGAAAGTGCCACGCCAGCCGACCGCGCTGGCGTTGAGCGGGATTGCATACCATCGCGAAAAAAGAGAAGGCGAGATACTCAAACCCGAAGAAGAACTTGATCAGGAAGGCAACAGCCAGGGCTATGCCCAGGAAAAGCGCCATCTTTCGGCGCGGCAAGTATACGAGTTGCAAAGATAAAAATATGCTGAGCGAGCCGGCAGCCGTCATCAACGAATCGGCCAAAAGCTGACGTTCGTGGAATACAGCAAAGGGCAGGACTGCATACAGTAAACCGGCCAGGGCGCCCGTCGCAAAAGAATCGATGCGCCGGCCAATGCCGATGCAGGCGGCGCAACTGACCAGGGCCGAAATGCCGACGACGGCGCGAGCAACCCACAGTGGCGATGCGTAGGGCTGAAGCCAGCTAACCACCACGGCCATGAGAAGCTTACCGTCCATAAAGACAGGATAGTCGACGATGCCGCGCCCAAACCATTGCGCCCAGAGCAGGTGAATGGCCTCATCGACGAATGCGGGCAAGGCATAAAGATTCCGCAAGCGAACCCAGAAAGCAAGGCAAAGAATTGCAATGCCGACCAGCCAGAAACCGACGGGTGGGGCTGGAACAACATCACGATGACTTGAGGAAGATTCGTCATTTTGGATAGCTCCATGTCGGACAATAGCGATTTTCATAGAGGGCCAATTCTAACCCACCCCTCCCTGCCTGAGTCAAGTTACAATTGACCCCATGAAAAACGGAAACTTACTGCACGCTATCCTCTTCGATCTCGACGGCACGCTTCGTCACAACCAGCCTACCGGCTTCGACACCTTCGTCGGCTACCTGGCCGAATTGAGCCACCCTCTCAGCCAAAGCCAACAGCGTCGTGGCGAACGTTGGACGCACTATTACTGGGCCGAGTCGCCGGAGCAGACCGCCGACCGCAAAGAGTTTGGCGGCGAGAACGGCGGCTTTTGGATTCGATACACGACCCGGATCCTGCAGGCCTTTGAGATTGACGGCGACTTGCCAGCGCTCGCCCAGCAGATCAGCAAGCGATTTGACGAAGACTACCAGCCGGTCAATCATATTCCTGACGATGTGATCCCGACTCTGACTCACCTGCGCGCCGCCGGTTACATCCTCGGCCTGGTCTCCAACCGCGCCGAATCGCTCGACGGGGTAGCCGCCGATTTGGGACTCAACGGCCTCCTCCACTTCACCCTCTCCGCCGGGCAAGCGCAAAGCTGGAAGCCCGACGCCGGAATCTTTTTGCAGGCCGCCTCGCTGGCCGCCTGCGCCCCCGAACATGCCGCTTACGTCGGCGACAACTACTACGCCGACATCGTCGGCGCGCGCACGGCAGGCCTGACGCCCGTGCTTATTGACCCCAAAGGCCTCTTCCCTGATGCAGGTTGCCGGGTAATCAAGGAAATTGGGGAACTCAAACAGTTTGAATGATGTTTACCACCCAGACTCAAAGACCCGAAGGAATACAAAGAAGACTATGACGCTCGAAACTCCTCCTGCCGAAAAAATTGAATTTCGCGCCGAAGTGCGCCAACTGCTCGACATCCTCGCCCACTCGCTTTACACCGACCGCGAAATCTTCCTCCGCGAACTCATCTCCAACGCCTCCGACGCCCTCAACCGTTTGCAATTCGAGACTCTCACCAACCGTGACGTGCTCGACCCCGATGCTGAACTGAAGATCACGGTGGCAGGGTCAGAAGACGGCAAGACCCTCACTGTCTCCGACACCGGCATCGGCATGAATCACGACGAGTTGATCGCCAACCTGGGAACCATCGCCCATTCCGGCGCGGCGGCCTTCCTCGAGTCGCTCAAAGGGGGCGCCAAAGCCGGCGACATCATTGGCCGCTTCGGCGTGGGCTTCTACTCGGCCCTGATGGTGGCCGACGAGATCACCGTCACTTCGCGCTCGTATCGGCCAAATGACGCGGCCTGGGCGTGGACGACGCAAGGCGGCGACACCTACACCATCACTCCGGCTGATAAAACCGACCGGGGCACGACTGTCACTCTCAAACTCAAAGATGACGCCGGCGACTTCGCCAAAGACTGGCGGCTGGAGCAGGTCATTCACAAGCACTCCGACTTTGTCGCGTTTCCCATCTATCTAAAAGACAAAACGGTCAACCGGCAGGCGGCGATCTGGCGGCAGACTGCCGCCTCGGTGACGGACGAACAGGCAAACGATTTTTACCGCCAGTTGACTCTGGAATTTGAGCCGCCACTGCTCCGGGCGCATTTGAACACCGACGCCCCGGTGCAGATTTACGCCATGCTCTTCATCCCGGCCAAAGCCGAACGCGGGACGCTTCGCGTCGCGGCGCGGAAAGAAGACGGGCTGAAGCTGTACTCGCGCAAAGTGTTGATTCAGGATTACTGCAAAGACCTGCTCCCTAATCACTTCCGTTTTGTGCAGGGCGTGGCGGACTCGGAAGACCTGCCGCTCAACGTCTCGCGCGAAACCGTGCAATCGAACAAGGTGATGGAGCGCATCAAGACCGCGCTGACACACAAGCTGATTGACGAACTGAAGAAGCTGGCCGCCGACGACAAAGAGAAGTACGCCAAATTCTGGAACGAGTTCGGCGTTTATATCAAAGAAGGCATGGCAATGGATGCCGCCGGGCGCGAGAAGCTACTACCGCTCTTGCGCTTCCACGCCTCCAGGACAGAGAACGAGTTGGTTTCACTTTCAGATTACGTGGGCCGCGTCCAGCCGGCGCAAAAAGCCATCTACTACTTGCTGGCCGACAGCGCCGGGTCAGCCGCCATCAGCCCCCACCTCGATTACTTCCGCCGCCAGAATATCGAAGTGCTGTACTTCACCGACCCGATTGACCACTTTATGCTGGCCGGCCTGCGTGAGTACGAAAGCTTCCAAATCCAAAGCGTGGACGACCCGACGCTCGACTTGCCCAGGGACGAGCCGAAGGCTGAAGAGGCCGAGACCCCGGCGGGCGAGTTTGAAGGGCTGGTTGCCAAATTCAAGGCGCGGCTGGGCGACAAAGTTGTGGACGTGCGCGCCTCGGAGCGGCTGGTAGACAGCCCGGCTCGCCTGGTTGCGCCCGATGCGCAAGCGGCGCAGGAGATGGTGCGCATCAAGCGTTTGCTCAACCAGGATTTTGAAATGCCAAAACGGGTGTTGGAGATCAACCGCCGCCACGGCCTCATCCGCCGCCTGGCCGAGTTGGCGGCCCAATCGGAGTCCGAGTCGTTGTTGGAGGCATGCATTGATCAGTTGTACGAAGGTTCCTTGCTCATCGAGGGCCTGCATCCCAACCCGGCAGAGATGTTACCGCGCATTCAGCAGTTGATGGAAGCCGCCGTTGGCGGAACTCCCAAATCCCAATAACCAAAATCCCAAAGCGAAAAGCAAAGAGCCTCGCGACGCGAAGCGGTCGGAGGCTCTTTTGTTTTTTGAAGTTTGGAGTTTGAAGTTTGGAATTTACGCTTTCTCCAGTTCGTCAATCATCCGGCTGATCACGTCGAAGCCGCCTTGCCAAAATTTGGCCGAGGTGATGTTGATGCCGGCTTCTTTGAGAATCTTGGCCGGAGACTCCGAGCCGCCGTAGGACAGAATCTTGAGATACTTGGGCTTGAAGGACTCGCCTTCGCGCTTGTACATCTCGTAGAGCGCCAGCACCAGCAGTTGGCCGAAGGAATAAGCGTAGACGTAGAATGGCGTGGAGTAGAAATGAGGAATGGAAACCCACTCCCACTTGAATTCTTCGCTGATGTCCACCGCGTTGCCAAACTGCTCGTTGAGCGTTTCAAGATAGCGGGCGGCCATCTCGTCGGCAGTCTTGCCCTCTTTTACCATCTCGTGCGCTTCTTTCTCCCAAAGGGCAAAGAAGCCCTGCCGCCCGACGGTGGCATAAGCGTCGTCAATAGACTTCGCCAGCAGGTCGCGCTTCACAGCCGGGTCGGTCTCCTGCGCCAGCAATTTTTCGGTGAGGAGAATTTCGGAGAACACCGAGGCCGTCTCGGCCATTGGCAGGGCAGAGTGGAAGGTGAGAATGGAGTGGTCGGCGGCCAGCAGGGCATGAATGGCGTGGCCCATTTCGTGGGCCGTGGTTGCCACGTCCTGGGCCTTGCCGTTGTAGTTGAGCAGAACCCAGGGTGAAACGCCGGGCAGCGCGCTCGAACAGAACGCGCCGCCGCGCTTACCTTGCCGCACTTCCGAGTCGACGTGGCCGTCGTCGAATACCTGCTTCGCCAGTTGGCCCACACGCGGCGAGAATTCGCCGAACGTGTCCAGCACCATTTGCACGCCCAGATCGTAAGAATACTCTTTCTCAGACTTGGTCAGCGGGGCGTAGATGTCGTAGCGGCGCAGTCGCTCCAGGCCGATCCACTTGGCCTTGAGTTTGAAGTAGCGCTGGAAGACTCCGGCGTTGCCCTTGATAACCTTCAACAGTGTTTCGACGACACTGTCGGGCAAATCGTTGACCAGGTTGCGGACGGCCATCGGGCTTTTGAATTTGCGCAGGGTGACGTTTTCACTGCGCCAGTCACGCATCAGGCCGGCGTAAATTTGAGCCAACAGCGGGCCGTGCTCGCCATAAACCCGGTACAATTCTTTGTAAGCTGCCTCGCGCAGGCCGGCGTCTGCGCCCCGGGCGTACACCATCAGCGAGTCGCGGGTCAGCGTCTTCTTCTCGCCGTTCACTTCGATGTCGAAGGTGAACTTGTTGGTGATCATTTCGTACAACGTCTGGATGGCGTTCGGGCCGTTGACGTTCTTGATGTTGATCACTTTCTCTTCCGGCTCGGAGAGGGTGTGCGGCTTAAAGTGTCGCATGTCCTCCAGCCAGTAGCGCACGTCGCCAGAGGCTTTCATCAACCGGGCCGCGTTTTTATCGTCCAGCGCTTTCCACCATAGCGAAAAGAACAAGATCCGGTTCTGCGACTCGGCGAACAGCTGATCAACCTGCCCCAGGAGGGCCAGCGCGGTCTGGCTCTGGGTGTCGGCTGAGAACAGCAAATTGGTAAACGCATACAGCCGCATTCCCGCCTCCTGCATTGCCTGGTAGTCTTTCAGCAGGGCTAAAAAGTCCTTGACCGGCACTGAGGCCTTGAGCTTTTTGCGCCAGCCTTCAACCTTCTTCACTCTTTTGTCAAATGTCTTGACGGCCTTGTCAATTTCCGGCCCATCTGCTGAAGACGGAATAAGGGCGTCGAGTTTCCAACGGGAGAGGGTGTAGGCCATAAGGAATGTCCTTTCAGGGGTAGTGGACAGTGGACAGTGATCAGTGATCACTGTCCACTGTTCACTGATTACTGATTACTTCTTCGCTGGCGGGCTAAACCGGATATTCAAAATATCGCCGTCCTTGACGACGTGCTCTTTGCCTTCGAGCCGGAACTTGCCTCTGGCCTTCACTTCGGCCACGCTTCCGGCGCTCATCAAGTCGTCGTAGCTGAACACCTCGGCACGGATAAAACCCTCGCGTAGGTCGGTGTGAATCTCGCCCGCCGCTTCGGGGGCCGTCGCTCCGCGCTTCACCGTCCACGCCCGCACCTCGTCCTCGCCGACGGTGAAGAACGATTGCCGGCCAAGCAGATCATACGACAACCGGATCATTCTGCGAAGGCTTGGCTCGGCGATGCTGTACTCGGCCAGAAACGCCGCCGCGTCTTCGGCGGATAGTTGGGCGATTTCCATCTCCAGCCGTCCACGTAGAGCGAGTTGCCCGCTTCGCGTCGCTCTACTGAAATCCGGCTCTTGGTCGTCGTC
>Ga0247727_10009685_pt1 | contig 17313 bp, 17 predicted proteins | sample WisWelCaveWW1625_FD_202498 | JGI IMG/M metagenome (GOLD analysis project Ga0247727, IMG submission 202498) | Biofilm microbial communities from Wishing Well Cave, Virginia, United States - WW16-25 | ecosystem: Environmental > Aquatic > Deep subsurface > Groundwater > Cave microbial mat | place...
GACGCATGCGTGACTGGCTTGACAACGGTGGCCTTCTCATGGAAGGACCAGCGGATGGGAGTTCCGACCAGTAGTCGTCGGTTCGACATGGCAGCTACCCGAGCTCCGCCTCGAACCGCACCTTCCCGTCCCCGTCGAGCAGCTCGATCCGCCCGAAGCCCTCGAGCGGCTGTCCCTCGGCGACGCGCCGTGCGATGGCCTGCGCCGCCCGCATCGTCACGAGGCGTCCGTAGGCTTCGACGTCGGCTTCTGGCTCGTCGGTGAATGGCGTCGGATGCGGTGCGCGATCCTCAGACGGTGCGCTTGCGGACGTGGCTCGGCCGCATCGCGGGGGCCGCCTGTATCGCGCGCGACTTGAATGCTCTGCGGTTTATCGCGGCGTCGCCCCGCTGCTTCGAATGTTCTGCTTCGTCGGCGTCGAGCGTGTCGACGAGCGCCGCCTGCTCGGCCGCGAGCTGCTCGGTACGCGCCGTCTGATCCTTCGCCTCGCAGCACTTCTTGTACTTCTGCCCCGAGCCGCAGCGGCACGAGTCGTTGCGACCGATTTTCATGGCATCACCCTGCGTGGCCGCGGCCCGTGCGGCGAAGTGTGGCAGGCCGAGAATCCTATCGTCGCGACCACGGCGGGCCGACGCCAATCGTCGCCGCGAGCCGCGCGGAATCAACGTCCGAGTTGAACGCTTTCGTGGCAGGGTCAGAACACTTGCGACGCGCAGGTCACTCCGGAGGCAGCTCGTAGATTCCGCTGCGGCTACCCTTGAGGCGGCCCCGCTTCACGAGCTCGTCGCACACTTCGCGTGGAAAGGAGTTTGGCGGCGTGATCCCGACGACGCTCGACCGCTTTCCGGTGCTCATGCCGCGGCCGCCGAGCACCGACTCCTCGTCGAGACGCGTCACCTTGAGGCTCTTGCGGAAGGCCTTGAGCGCACGTTCAAGGAGATGGCGGTGCACCTCCGGCAGGATTGCTTCACCCGCGGCCCAACTGGCGATGAACACACGCAGCGCATCGAGTTCCTTGGCGTCCACGATCCGCGCGCGCTCGGGTTCGGAGGAACGCGACGGCACGAGTGCCTCGTAGAGTGCCAACGTCCAACCGTCGCTGAAACGGCACTTTCGTGGCGGATCTCGTGGCTGAATCTGTGAATCGGGGATCGAGATCACGGCCGCGACCGTGCGAAACGAGCGCGCAGGGATGGGTGGGACGGAGTTCGAGCCGGGTTTCGCATGTGATTCGGAATTCGTCGAGTCGACCGACGACTCGTTTTCGACCTCGCGCCGCGCGTCGAGCGTAGAAGCTCAGGAGCCCACCGAGTCGATCCGTTCGTCGGACCGGGACGTCACACGAGTGAATCATCGGCCTCGGCTTGATCAATCGATCGCCGAGCCCTTGATGATTGCGCTCGGTGTTGAAGTGAGCCGCATACTCAGTGAGCGCATGCCGGAGCGAGCCAGAGCCGACGACGATCATCCGGTCCAGGCACTCGGACCTGCTCGACCGCACGAATCCCTCGGCGTAGGAGTTGCAGTTCGGCGCATGCCGCGGGCAGAGGAGCACGTTCACGCAAGCGCCAGCAAGGATGTCACGGAACGCCTCGCTGAACCTCTCGTCGCGATCGAGGATCGACAACCGCTTCTTCGCAAGGAACCCGTCGACGCAGTCGGTCAGGTTGCGCGCGACCTGCATCACGAACTTCTCGCCTGGGTGCGGCGTGCTCCCGATGTTTTCGACGGCTCGTGTCGCGAGATCGATCGCGAAGATCGTGTCGCCCCAGGTCGGGTTCTGGCGCGCCATGTGTACGGCGAGCTTGGCGATCGCACACATGACCTCGCGGTGGCTTCGCCGGCGACTCGGGAAGGTCCACTTCTGCGCGACGAGCCGCCGGTGCCATCGCAAGATCGTCTCGGGCGTGACGATCGAGGCGAACTCGTCGAGGGGTTTTCTGCCGAGAGCGATGCCTCACACCGCGAGCCGCACGCGGTCGTCGTCGGTCAGTCGGAGCTTCCGGCGGCCAAGCTGCGCCCTGAGGATGCGGTTCTCCTCGTGGAAGTAGTTGAGCACCCGTTGCTGGTGGCGGTTCAACCAACCGGCAAGGACGACGGCGAGGGCGTGAAGGATCGGGGGCATGGGGCGGGGGAGCGCAGCGGGCTGGCACGGCCACCGGACGAGCGTCGGGGGCCCTTCGGCTCAGCGCCTCCACGCGATCCTCGAGGCGGATGAAGCGGTTGGCGACCGATGGGTTGATCCCGCCATGAAAGCGGCCACGACGCGGCGATCCGAGAGCGGGCGTCCGTTCGCACCCAATACGGCCCGCATGCCGTCATCGACAGGGCCGCCGCCGACGCCGGAGTAGACTTCCAGCGATGCGTCCCACGCTGCGCCGACTCCTCGCCGTCCTCCTCGCTGCGCTGCCAGGCGCCCGCGAGTTCCCGCAGGAGGCCGCGCCGTTCCCCGCGGGCGAGTCCACGCAGAAGCTCGAGGGACTCAAGTGCACCGTCGAGATGCCGAGGGGCTTCGACATAGCGAAGGAGCACTCGCTCGTCGTCATCCTCCACGGCAACGGCGGGACCGATGACGGCATGGCGAGGGCGCTGATGCACATCTGCAAGGACGACTTCGTCGTGGTCGCGCCGAAGTCCACCGGCTTGGGTTGGAGTGCGCCGGACATCGAGGCCGTGCGCCGTATCACGGCACACTTGAAGGCGCGCCTCCACGTCGGCGAGCGCCGGCTCCACGGGATCGGGTTCTCGAACGGCGGCTGGAACCTCGCGCCCGTCGTATTCGACGAGGCGCTGCGTTTCCAGAGCGCGTGCTGGGTCGCCGCGGGCTGCCAGGGCGGAAGCCTGCCGAAGCACGCGAAGAAGGAGATGGGCGTCCTCGCACTCGTCGGGGGCGACGACCCGAACCGCGACGCCGCCGAAAAGACGGTCACGCTGCTCGACGACAAGGTGCGCACGGTCGAGTGCCGCATCCAGCCCGGGCTCGGGCATGCCTGGCCCGACAAGCTCGTCCCGTATCTCTCATGGTGGCTGATGGTGCAGGACGGTCGCTTCACGCCGGGCGTCTGCGCGGCGTTCGAGTGGAAGGACTCGCCGCAGGCTGCGCTTGAATCCGCCGCGTCCGCTCCGACGAAGTGCGGCTCCTTCGTCTGGTGGTACGCCACAGCTGCCGACCGGTCGAACGAGAAGGCGAAGGCGTTCCAGAACGACACGACGCGCGTCCGGCTCGTCCAGCGATTCGGCCAGCAGCTCGCCGCCGCGAAGGCCGACCGCGACGCCGACGCAGACGGTTTCGCGAAGGCGGGTCTCAAGACGACGCCCGCGGTCGTCGTCTACGACGCCGCGGGGAAGGTGAAGGCCGTCTTCCAGGACAAGATCGACCCGAGGGCTCTCGGCGCCGCCCTGCGTTCGGTCGCTCCGGACAAGTCGCTACCGAAGGACTGACGTCTGCGACGTGAGGCGGCGCTGTCACGCCGCATCGACGCTCGCCGCGATCTCGCGCATCGTGATCGTCCGCCCGTCGGGCTCGCGCCGCATCGCCGCCTACTCGTCGACGTCCACTTCTGCGCGACGAGCTTTCGATGCGAGCGCGGGATCGTCTCAGGTGTGACGATGCTGGCGAACTGGTCGAGGAGGCGCGGCCAAGCGCCATTGCACGCACCGCGAGCCGACGCCGACCGTCGGTGCTCAATCGGAGCCGAGAACGCACTGCTGGTGGCGGTTGAGCCAGCCGGCAAGGACGTGAAGCATGGGAGACATGGGGCGGCGGAGCGTAGCGGGATGGTGCAGGCAGGAGACGAGCGTCGGAGGGCCTTGCGCTCAGCGCCTCGGGGTCATCCGCGTAGCGGCTGAATCGGCCTGCGACCGTTCGATTGATTCTGCCCTGAAATCGGACACGACGCGACGAATCGTGCGCGGCCGAACGGTTGCACGCTACGGGGCCTCGATCGCTTCGATCGCTTCGATCGCTTCGATCGTGTCGGCGGATGGCGACCAAATGGACTCGCGAGGCGACCGATGCTCGTTCACTCCGACCGCCCAACGCACCGCGTGGGCCTACGCGACTACTTCATCGCGTAGACGCCCCGCCCCGCCTTCTTCACGTCCCTCATCTCGGCGAGCCGGTTGCCGATGATCACGTTGAAGTCGCCGCTCTTCGTCTTGTAGCCCGACTTGCGCACGTTCGCGGCGACGTCGGCGAGCTTCATCGGCTCGCTCGATCCGTTGAGGGCGGAGCGAATGGCGTTGTGCAGCGTGCTCTGGCCCTTCGGGCCGGCCTTGCGCCCGCGGCGTTGGCCCTTGGCGCGACGCGCCTTCTTCGCCGTGGCGACGCGCCCGCGTCGACGACCCGCCTTGCGCGGACGCCCCGGACCGCGCTTGCCGGGCTTGCGGCTACGCTTCTTGCCGCCGCCGGCGCCGGCGAGCTCGGCCTCGACGTCGGCGAGCTCATCAGCGAGTACCGCGCGCCGTGCATTCAGCCCGGTGACCTCCGACTCCTTCGCCTCGATGATTTGCTGGAGGTCGCCGAGGGAGAGACGGGACGCGACGTTCCAACCGCGCTTGCTACGAGCCAATGCGCACCTCCTGATGAGATACCCCGGAAACCTCGGCAGCTCTGAGCGACGAACGGAAGACACAAGAACTCGGACGCGGGATGGTCCGCGCTCGGGTGGAGTATATCGACAACACGATTCGAAACTTCTCGTAGGCGATGAACTCTGCTCGCGTGTCATACTGGATCGGCTGCTCCAGCGCGGCGCGGATGCGGTCGACGTTGGTGGCAGACTGGCAGGCCGCGAGAGTGCGGTCCTCGTGCGGTTCCCATTGCTCCTGATCGAGGAGGGCTGCGATGGCGTCGTACTTCGTGCCGTACCTCGGCCCGTCGATCTACATGAACGCGGCCACCGAGTCGTGGGCCGAGCGCATCGGCAAACGGATCGAGCGCAAGGAATTCAGCGACTTTGCGGCGGCGAAGAGGTTCGCCGACAACATCCACTCACGCGTCGAGGATGAGAAAGGGAACCCGTGTGAGGCGCCGCGACCCGAGAAGTGATCCTCGACGCCCGGACCACAGCGAAGCCGATCGCCTGGATTGCCGCAGTTCCGGGCGCCGCCTGCCCCTTGAGTCCGAGATCCGTCGACGCTCTCCTCGTACCGCGCACGAGAATGCCACGCGCCGCAGGAGAACGCATGGCCAGTCCGCGGCACTCCCTCGCCTTCCTCTCCGTTGCGCCGCGTGGCCGCGACCACCTCGGCGTGCGGCTGCGGGCCGCGCCGGGATTCACTTTCGTCGCCGGTCAGTGGGGCAACCTGTTCCTGCCGACGGCGGGCGGTGGAGAGCAACGGCGCGCGCTGTCGTTCGCGAGCGCGCCGCAGGAGTTGCCCGGGCTCGAGCTGTGCGTGCGCCGCAGCGAAGGCTCGACCGTGGTCGCGGCGTTCGAGCGTGCGGAGGCGCCGGCGGACTTCGAGATCGAAGGGCCGTTCGGCGCGTTCACATGGGACGGCGTGCACGACGGGCCGCTGCTGTTCGTCGCGACGAGCGCCGGCATCGCGCCGATCCGGTCGATCGTGCGTGCGGCGACGGCGAAGGGCCCGTGGCGCCACGGCGCGGCGCTCTTGCACGCTGTCGCGCGCGACCACGACCCGCCCTACGCCGATGAGGCGCAGGATTGGCGCCGACGGCTGCCGCAGCTCGACCTGCAACGCTTCGACGCAGGCCTCGACCGCGACGAACAGGATCCCGCCACGTGGGCGCCGGCCGCGGCGGCCGCGCTCTCGTCCGCCCGCGCGCTCACGGCCGGCGGCTTGCCGCTGCGCGCATGGCTCGCCGGGCACGGCGCCCTCGTTCGCCCTCTGCGCGAGGCGCTCAAGCGCGAGCTCGGCCTCGAACGCAAGCAGATCCGCGTCGAGATCTTCTGGCCGTGATCAGTCGGCGTTACTAGAGGCAGTCGTCACCTAGGTTTCGCGCGGCGCGGCACGGATCTCGAGGCGCGATTGCGCCTCTCTTGAGACCAGGAATTCGAAGCGGCCGGCGTCATCGCACCGAGCCTCGTCGCATCGCGTAGAACGGTCGAGAGGTCGTCGCGGCCGCCCGTGAACCCATCGACGGTCGCAGTCAAGAAACCGATCTGCCCCGCCGTATCGTGTGCGATCATGACCACGTTCCCGGAGGATTCGGCCGATCGCGTGCTCGCCTACCACGAGCGCACGAAGCACCAACCTCAGCGCTACGCTGCGGCGCTCGGCTATCTCGATTGGGCGACGCAGCCCGATCCGTTTCGGACGTACGAGGGCGCACCGCGAGTGGAGCTACCGCTCGCCGCCGACGGGCTCACGACGCGGTACGCGGAGCTTTTCCAGCGCGGGACGGTGTCTCCGGTTGCGCTCTCGACCGCCTCGCTCGGAGTCTTCTTCGAGCTTGCACTCGGCGTCACGGCCTGGAAGCGGTACCAGTCCGCGCACTGGTCGCTGAGGGCGAACCCATCGAGCGGGAACCTCCATCCGACGGAGGGCTGGGTGCTCCTGCCGGAGGTCACCGGCCTCCCGTCAGGTGTCTACCATTACCTGTCGCGCGACCACCTTCTCGAACGGCGCTGCACGTTCTCTCCTACCGACGCCGCGTCGGTGGCAAGCCGCCTCGGCGATCGCGGTTTTTTGGCCCTCCTCACTTCGATTCACTGGCGTGAGGCGTGGAAGTACGGCGAGCGAGCCTTCCGCTACTGCCAGCACGACCTTGGTCATGCGCTCGGGTCGCTTGGTTTGGCCGCCGCGGCGCTCGGTTGGTCGACCGCGCTCATCGACGGGCTCGGAGACGACCGTCTCGCGGAGTTGCTCGGGCTCGATCGGGAAGAGGACTTTCGGCATCTCATGCGCCTGGATCGGGAGCAACCGGAGACGGCGCTCTGGATCGCGCCGACCGCGACGGCTGCGGGGGCGGCTGCGATCGAGGCGGGGGCCGACGAGCTTTCGAACTGCGCGCGGCGCGGTACGTGGGCGGGGCGTGCGAATTCCCTGAGCCCGGATCACGTGGAGTGGGGCGTGATCGACGTCGTCGCCGCCGCGACGCGGCGGCCGGCGGGGCCGTCGTCGGCCGCGGGCGCGCCGGCGCGATCCGTTCCACTGCCCCCGCTGAACTCGACATGCACCGAGCCCGCCGCGGTCCTCATCCGCCGGCGGAGAAGCGCCGTGGCCCTCGACCGGACGACCTCGATCGCGCGGGACTCCTTCTTCGCGATGCTCGACGCAGTGGTGCCGCGGCAGGATACGCCGCCGTGGGACGGGTTCCCGTTTCCACCGCGCATTCACCTCGGGATATTCGTGCACCGCGTGCGTGGCCTCGCGGCCGGCCTGTACCTGTTGGAGCGCGACGTGACCGCGCACGACGAACTCCGGGCCGAGATCCGCGCGGACGCGCACTGGTCGAGAGTTCCGGGATCCCCTGAGCACTTGCGGCTCTTCCTCCTGTTCGCCGAGGACCTGCGCGACACGTCGCGCGTCGTGAGCTGCGCGCAGGACGTCGCCGCCGACGGCGCCTTCAGCCTCGGCATGCTCGCGTCGTTCGAGCCGGTGGTGCGCTCAGCCCCTCACGACTATCGGCGCCTCTACTGGGAGGCGGGGGTATTGGGGCAGGTCCTCTACCTCGAGGCCGAGGCTGCGGGAGTGCGGGCCACGGGCATCGGTTGTTATTTCGACGACCTCTTTCATGAGCTGTTGGGCCTGCGCGGTGCCCGGTTCCAGAGCATGTATCACTTCACGGTCGGCGGGCCGGTGGAGGATTCGCGGCTGCAGACCGAACCGGCGTACGGCCACCTCCAGAGCCGGCGTCCCACCGGCTGAGATCCCGCATCACGAAGAAGGGCGAGCCCTGCATCGCGGGAACGTGCTCGGGAGCGGCCTCGAGTGCCGCGTCGTAGGCCGCGGATCACCAGATCGTGGCGGAGATCATGCAGCTCGTCGCGACCACACACGAGTCAGAGAGAGACGCCCGGCGGCAGGGGTGCCCGGCGCGCGCGCACCTCGGCGAGGATCTGCACCTGCTCTGCGGGCGCCAGAAGAGTCCGCAGGAACGGGAAGACACGCTGTTCCTCACTCGCGAGGTGCTGCTCGAAGGCGCTACCGAGGGCCTCGGCCGCCGCCGCCACGGTGCTCGCGAGGCGAGTGTGCGCGGCCGGCGCAGCCACGAGCTCGTCCATCAGGGCGAGCAGCCGGGCGAGCGGCGCTTCGTGCTCCCGGTGCTCCTGCTCCATCGTGGCCAGCGCCGCGTCGAGCTCGCGCGAGCGCCCGCGCAGACGGGGGACGAGCGACTTCTCCTCGTCCTCCACGTGGTGCGGCAACCCGTGCCGGAAGTAGCGCTGCACGTCTGCTGCCGCCGAAGCGATCTCCGGCGGCGGGACGTTTCGGGCCGCTCCGATCCTTCTCGCCACGTCGACGAAGTTGCGGATGCGGGCGTGGCACTCGAGCACCGTGTCGACCAGGTCGAGCGGACTCTTGCGGACGTGCAGTGGGATCGGCATCGGTCTCTCCAAGGCCGTGGATGGAGAAGGGCGCAGGTTCCCGTCGAAGCCCTGCGGCAGGCGGGCCAGGACCGGAAGTGTTCCTTCGTCTTCCCGTCTCCGCTGGAATCGAGAATGGTGCGCTCGACGGCAATTCTGAAGGAGAAAGCACTCTCGCGCTCATTGCGAGCAGTCGGCACCTGGGGCCACTCGGCGGGCGAGTCCCTTTCGGAAGCTGGTCGCCGAGCGGATGGTGGATGAAGTTCTACTACCGTCGCGCAACCTGCCGCCGCGCCCACCGCCGCCACGCCTCGTCCTCCCCACGCAGGGCGATCACCATGATCATCGCGGCGATTCTCTCGCACGATGTCCTTGCCGCACTGCGAACCGCGCTTGCGCCTGCATGGTCGGCATGCGTTTCGGCGCGGCCCTGAGCGAGGAGTCGAAGGCGGCGAACGCCTCGGCGACAAGACCGGCGGTGAGGCTCGTGAGCTGGACGCTCTGGTAGAACGCCGCAACCCGGCGGGGAAACGGAGGATGGGATGCCTGCGTTTGTGCTGCTGATACTCACGCTTCTGTGCCGCGGCCGAGATGCGGTACCGACGGCACCCGCCGAAACCACCGCCTTCGTCGGCGGTACGGTCGTCGACGGCACCGGCGCGGCGCCGATCGCCGATGCCGTGGTGGTCGTGGAGGAGGGGAGGATCGCGGCCATCGGTGCGCGCGCGCTGGTGGCGGTACCGCCTGCCGCGACCGTGGTCGACGTCGCCGGCAAGTGGATCGTCCCCGGGCTCATCGACGCCCACGTCCACTTCTTCCAGTCCGGCGGCCTCTACACGCGGCCCGACGCGATCGATCTGCGCGACCGGCGGCCCTATGCCGACGAGATCGCCTTCATCAAGAAGAGCCTCCCCTCGACCTTCGCCCGCTACCTCGCCTGCGGCGTGACCTCGGTCGTCGACGTGGGCGGCCCGATGTGGAACTTCGAAGTGCGTGAGCTCGCCGGAAGGACGGCGCACGCGCCGCGGGTCGCGGTCGCCGGTCCGCTCGTCTCAACCTGGCAGCCACCGCAGCTGAAGGTCGACGACCCGCCGATCATCGACGTGCACAGCCCGGACGAGGCTCGGTCCCTCGTGAAGCGGCTGCTCGAACAGGAGCCGGACTTGGTGAAGATCTGGTTCATCTACCGTCGTGGCGACGACCTCGCGAAGCTAGGCGAGCTGGTGCGTGCGGCGATCGAGGAAAGCCACGCGGCGGCAGTGCGCGTTGCCGTGCACGCCACCCAGCTTGAAGTCGCGCGAACCGCGGTCGAAGCGGGTGCGGATGTCCTGGTTCACAGCGTCGACGACAAGCCGGTCGACGACGAGTTCATCCAGATTCTGCGCGAGCACGACATCGTTTACACCACGACGCTCGTCGTAAACGAGGGCTATCAGGAGGTGCTTGGCCAGAACGTCGACCTGAACGACGTCGAGCAGCAGTGGGGAGACCCGGAGGTCATCGCAACCTTCGCAGATCTCGCAAAGCTGCCTCCGGGTCGTGCGCCGTCGAAGGGAAATCGCCCGCCGACGAACCCCGTGATGCTCGCAAACCTGAAGCGCCTGCAACAGGCCGGCGTCTGCATCGCGGCGGGGACCGACGCCGGCAACATCGGGACGCTCCACGGCCCGTCGATTCACCGGGAGTTCGAGCTGATGCGCGACGCCGGGCTAACGCCGATGGAGATCCTGCGCGCCGCGACCTGTGGCGGTGCGCGGGTCATGGGCCGGGAGTCCGACCTCGGCACTCTCGCGCAGGGCAAGCTCGCCGACCTGCTGGTGCTCGATGCCGATCCGTTGGTCGACGTCGTCAATCTGCGGAGAATCCACCGGGTGGTGAAGGGAGGCGTCGTGCTCGATCCGGCCGTGCTCCTCGCCGAAGCGAATGGAGCCGCCGCGGCGCACTGAGGGCGGGTCCACCCCGGTGGCATCTCTTGCGTGCCCGCCGCCAGCGACTCTGTTCCTGCGGTCCCTTCGTCCCGCCGCCCCCCTGCGCCGCGAGCCGCGCGGTTGCCTACGTCGCCGGGACGTGCTCCGGCGCGAATTCGAGCACGGCCTCGTAGGGGGTGAACGCCTCGACGACGTGGCCGGCGCGGGCCGAAGCGACGAGGCGACGACGCGCTGGGCGGCCTGGGCTGCCGATCATCGATGCGTTGTTTTCGCCAAGAAATCGGCCACGATGCGTCGATTCGGCTGCGGTCGAGTGATTGCGGACTACGGGAAGACATGCCATGGCCATCAATGAAGCCAAACTGAACGAATTCATGGGCAAGTTCGTCGGCGATCTTGGCGCGACGTTGAACGCGGCGCTGGTCGTGATCGGCGACAAGCTCGGGCTGTACAAGGCGATGGCGGGCGCCGGTCCGTTGAGTTCCGCGGAACTCGCCCGCAAGACGGAAACCAACGAGCGCTACGTGCGCGAATGGCTCAGCGCGCAGGCTGCCGGCGGTTACGTGACTTACGATGCGCAGACAGGGAGGTACACGCTGCCCGAGGAGCAGGCGCTCGCACTTGCGGTCGAGGACAGCCCCGCGTTCATCCCCGGCGCGTTCGAGCTCGCGCTCGCGGCACTGCACGACGAACCGAAGATCAGCGAGGTGTTCCGCACCGGCAAGGGCGTCGGCTGGCACGAGCATCATCCGGATCTGTTCCGCGGCACCGAGCGCTTCTTCCGCCCGGGCTACGTCGCAAACCTGACGACGAGCTGGATCCCGGCGCTCGACGGCGTGGAAGCGAAGTTGAAAGCCGGCGCGCGTGTCGCCGACGTCGGCTGCGGCCACGGCGCATCGACGATCCTGATGGCGAAGACCTATCCACAATCGACCTTCGTCGGCTTCGATTACCACGAGTCGTCGGTCAAGTGGGCGCGCAACGCCGCGAAGGACGCGGGCGTCGACAAGCGCGCGACCTTCGAAGTCGCGAGCGCGAAGAACTATCCGGGCAGGGACTACGACTTCGCGTGCTTCTTTGATTGCCTGCACGACATGGGCGATCCTGTCGGCGCGTCGAAGCACGTGCTGCAATCCCTGAAGAAGGACGGGACGTGGATGATCGTCGAGCCGTATGCGAACGACCGCGTCGAGGACAACCTCAATCCGGTCGGCCGCGTGTTCTACGGCGCGTCGACCTTGGTCTGCACGCCCGCGTCGCTGTCTCAGGAAGTTGGCCTGGGCCTCGGAGCGCAAGCCGGTGAAGCGAAACTGCGCGAGGTCGTGACCTCCGGCGGCTTCAAACGCTTCCGCCGCGCGACGGAGACGCCCTTCAACCTGGTTCTCGAAGCGCGGCCGTGATGCGGGCTCCTGAGACACGAATCAGCGGTTCCGACGCGTCGTCCGTCAGCCAGAGCCGTCGACCGCGGAGCTGCTCCTCGAGGACGCGATTCTCCTCGCGGGTGTATTCGAGGACCCGCTGCTGGTACCGCTTGAGCCAGCTGGCGAGCACGACGGCGAGGACGTGCAGGGGGCGAGCATGCGGCGGGGAGCGTGGGACGTGCCGTTCCCGTTCGCGGGCGGGTCGTTGGCCTGGGGGACCGCTCCTTCGCGCCCCGGGCGAAGCCCGCGGTATCCGAGGCGGCATGCGACCTACCGGTGGATTCAGCCAAGAAGTCGGTCACGATCCGGAGAGTCGCGGACGGCCGTACGATTGCACGCTACGTGGTCGCGATGATCGCGGCGGTGCTGCGGTCCCGGCCGACGCGGCTGATCCTCGCAGCGGAGAGGCGCGCGAAGTGGGTTGCCGCGGGAAGGCTCGCGACCGTCGGACGCTAGATTGGCGCCGATCTGCAGGTGATGCGCGGGACGTTGAGCCGCAGGAGTGCGAAGTCGCATCGGAGATGGAAATGACAGTAGAAGTAGTTTCATAAGGTGCTGACGTCACAAACTTCCGCCGATCAGAGGGATATGGAGGAAACGTTCCATGTCCCGACGGCCTCGCGAGCCGCTGTTGACCGACGACAAGTGGTCGAAGATCGAGCCGTTGCTACCCAAGCTCTCGAGCCGCGGCCGCCCGTGGCGGGACAATCGTGCGGTGTTGGAAGGGATTCTCTGGGTGCTCAAGACCGGCGCGCGGTGGCGCGATCTGCCAGAGGATCTGCCCAGTCCCGCGACATGCTGGCGTCGATTGCGACGGTGGGAAGACGACGGGACCTGGGAGAGGGTCTGGCGCGCGTTCCTCCGAGAGCTGGACGCCAAGGGCTGGCTCGACTGGGAGGAGACCTTCGCCGACGCGAGCTTCATGCCCGCGAAAAAGGGGGCGACTGCATCGGCCTCACGAAACGAGGCAAGGGCACGAAGTGCATGGTTCTGGTCGACGGCTCGGGTGTTCCTATCGGAGCAACCGTACACGCCGCCTCGCAGGCAGAGGTGAAGATCATCTACGAGACGCTGGCCACCGTCAGTGTCCCACGGGCAGGACCCGGACACCCGCGTACCAAGCCGCGTCGGATCATTGCCGACAAGGCGTACGACTGCGACTCGTTCCGCCTCGCGATGTTCGTGCGCGGGATCGAGGTCATCGCGCCGCACCGCAGAAACCGTACGCGCCGCCAGCTCCAAGACGGGCGTCCACCGCGCCGCTACCGACATCGCTGGAAAGTCGAGCGGACCTTCGCCTGGCTGCAGAACTACCGGCGACTCGTAGTCCGATGGGACCGCACCGCGAAGATGTTCCAGGCCTTCCTTCACGTCGCGTGCCTCATGATCACACTGCGGTGCTTATGAAACTGCTTCTACGAACTTGCGAAGGGGATGCCCGCGGTTCATCGAGGCGTGGAGATGTCCGACAGGTTTGGACGGCTCTGTTGGGATTGGTCGCGTTCTTGCCGTCGTGCGCGACGGTGTCCAAGGCGGGCGGCCCCGAGGTGACGGCGCATCTGCCGCGACTCACTTCCGACCTTTCGCAGTTGAAGAGTTGGTTTGCGCGGAACGAAAGGCGGCCGCGGGCGCTGGCGTTGCTGTCGCCTACATGAAGCGCTTGCCTCTCCGGCGCGGTCGCGCTGGAACAGGGCTTGTTGCGGGACGCCGGCGAAGATGTGGCCTTGGCCGTGATCTGGATCGACATGCTGTCGTCGGACTGCGAAGCCGCAGCCCAGCGCGCGCGCGTGCTGCTCGACGATCCGCGCGTGACCCAGTTTCACGACGCTGAGCGGCGCGCGGGTCTGGCCTGGGCAGCGGTGCTGGGTACTCGGGGTGTGGCCTGGGATATCTACATGCTGTTCGGTAGCGGCGCCCCGTGGGATAGCCCGGCCCCAATGCCTCACGAGTGGTTTCACCAGCTTGGCGGCGACCAAGCGGACCCCGAGCGCCTGCGAACGGCGGCCGCGCTGGCGCAGGCGCTCCACGAAGCGGGGCGGGCGGTCGCATGGCCGGTGGCGCCGAAGGCTCCCGACCCCGCCGAATGGAGTCTCGCTCGGGACGCGGCCATGGCTCGTCTCGCTGCGACCGACCCAGATGTGGACGAACGCTGCGCGGACTGCCGCGCCGCGCGCCGGTTGAGCTCGTGCTCGCTGGGCGGTTGGCGTCGGCTGCTGTTGCGCCTGGAGGGCAGCGGCCGGTTCATCGCCTCGCCCGTAGAGCGAGCCAGCGACCCTGATGGCCGTCGCGAGGTGTGTCTTGCCGTGACCGGGATGAAGTGTTCGGAGTGCATGTTGCGCGCCGGCGCCAGTGCACTGTCCGTGAAGGGCGTGGAGGAAGTCGAGGTGAGAATGGACGACGGCGAGATGCGCGCGCTCATCGCTTCGTGGGCAACCGCCAGTGATGACGACGTCGCGGCCGCCGTGCGGGAGCAGGGTTTTGAGGCGAGGGTGATCGCAAAGTGCGTTGAATCGGAGCAACCGGCCCAACAAACCGGTTGCAACGGACGGCGCTGCGCGCTGCCGCTGATGCTGGGCGTTCGGCTGGAGCGCGCGGCGCGTGATGGCATGTCGTGGACTCTCCGGCCGGGGTTCGACATCTCGTTCGGTTCGATCGTCGTGGACTTGGTGGGGGAGCCGGTCGGCGACGACGAAGACTGATCGCGGGCGCGATCAAGCGCTGCGGGAGCACCCGTACCGATGAGGGGTTCTGCGGCCTCCTCGCGCATGCCGAGGAGAATGAACGCCGCCCCGCCTCCCTGGTCTGCCCGGCCTGATTCGAAGGGGTTGTTCGAGGTCCGACGAAGGGGAGAGGAAGGCAAGGGAGGGCAGAGCCCGAGCCAACCGTATCCCGGAGACGGTGGGTTCTGGCCCTCTGCTTCTGGGGGCAGGTCAGTGCGCGCCCCCTCACCGAGGCGACTCGCCTCGGGGTCACGCCGCTGATACTCCCGATCAGCCACTGAAACCGATCCAGTTCGCGTTGATCCGCCGCGTGTCGCAGCCGCACTGCTGATCGCGGCGGGGGAAAAAAACCGTCCGCGAGGGGACGACGGAGCGCCTTTGCCGAGCTAGGCTGCGCCCGCTCGGGAGAAGGGCGGCACGGGCCGGGAGTGAGGCGATGTTCCGTTGGTCGTTGCGAGGCCGAGAGGTGATCCTCGGCTTCGGGGTGCTCGCGACCGCTGCCGCGGGCGGGTGTCGTGACGTGCAGAACGGCCGGTTGGACGACTTGAGCGTCGGGCGACGGCCGGCGCAGACGCGCGCCGCGGCCTCCGATTCATCGACGATGATCCCGCGCGCCGCGACGGCGCGCAGCATCTTCCTCATCACGATCGACACGCTGCAGGCCGACCACCTCGGCTGCTACGGCTACCCGCGCGACACGTCGCCCGCGATCGACACGATCGCCCGCACCGGGATCCGTTTCGAGCAGGCGATGGCTCAGTGGCCGAAGACGACGCCGAGCTTCGCCTCGATGTTCACCGGCCTCTATCCCCACTCGACCGGCGTCGAGCGCGCCTGCGGGCTCGTCATCGACGACCGCTTCACGATGCTCGCCGAGAGGCTGCGCGACGCGGGCTACCGCACGATCGGCGTCACCTGGAATCCGAATCTCGGCCGCGAGTTCGGGTTTGGGCAGGGCTTCGACGTCTACCTGGAAATGGACCGTGATCCGCCGAGGCCTGCCGGACTCGAGCGCGTTTCCGGGCCGAAGTGGCTCCATGGCCTGAATGACTTCGCGCTCTGGGAACTCTCGAAGACTCCCGCCGAGCAGCCGGTTTTCCTCTGGGTCCACTACATCAATCCCCACGCGCCCTACCTTCCGCACAACAGGTTCAAGGACAAGTTCGTCGACGACCCGTTGTTCGACGGCTCGCACACGGCTCGTTTCCTGTCGCGGGAGGAAGACGTCGAATTCGGAAACATCGGTGGCATCAACTCGCACGTGCGACTCGGCAACGAGACGCGCGTGGCCTACTACGTCTCGCAGTACGATGCGGCCATTCGGACCGCAGACCTGGCGATCGGCAGGCTGCTCGGTCGGATCGGCGCCACCGGCCGCCTCGAGGACTCGCTGGTCATCATCACCGCGGACCACGGCGAGGGACTCGGCAAGCACGACCTCTACTTTGACCACGGGCCCCTCCCCTACGACGACTGCTTGCACGTACCGCTGATCCTCAAGGTGCCGGGGATCGCGGGAGGGCGGACCGTGCCCGAGCCGGTCGCACTGATTGACCTCGCGCCGACGATCCTCGACTGGGCAGGCCTGGTGTCCGATTCTTCGCTGGAGGGGCAGAGCCTCTTGGCGCGGATCGCCTCCGACGAGCCGGTCGACACACTGGTCTTCTCCGGCGCGGGCTACGCTGGCGACTACCAGCGCATCGTCCGGTACGGGCGCTGGAAGCTGATCTTCGTGCCCTCCCCCTCCGACCGCGAGCTGATGACTGGCGCCGAGTTCGAGCTCTACGATCTCGAAGCGGATCCGCACGAGAACGAGAACCTCGCCGAACGGCGTCCCGACCTGGTGGACGCACTGAAGCGGCCGCTCATGGCGTGGATCGAAGCGGGCCGAGCGCGCGCCGCCGAACCCGCGCGAGCTCCGGGCGAGCTCGAACCCGAGACGGAGCAGCAGCTCCGCGAGCTCGGGTACATCCGCAGCAGTCGCTAATGAGAAGCGGCAGTCAGTGAGCCGCGGCGAGCCTCACCGACCAGCTCCCCGACCGCCTCGACGTCGGCCGCCACGAGCTCCCGCTCCCGGGTCGGGAAGTCGTCGCCGGCGTCCCGCCACGGGCCGTCCGGTCGTCCGGCTTCGGCGATGGCGTTGATTGTCGCGCCCGGCGAGCCGACGAGGATTCCGGTGGGGATCCTCGGAGCGAGGCAGGGGATCCGGCCGACTCGCCGACCTCTGTGAACTTGCTCACTTCGTCACGTCGTGGCCCCCGACGCGGTTGATCACTCGGTTGTGGTTGTTCCCTGGCTCTTCGAGATGGATGGCCGCGGTCAGCCGTAGTGCGTCCTTGGGCCCCGACCAGCCCACGACGACGCTCTCGAGCCCTCGTGAGTCGCCCTGTCGCTTGGGCTGCAGACCCGGGAAGTGAATTGGGTCCACCGGCAGCTCGAGGCTTCCCAGGGGCGGGATTCCGACGCCGTTCAATCCGGTGTGGACCGCGAGCACCTCGCCGAGTCCGTCCGGCCCCAACGCGGACAGGTCTCCGAGGTAGAGGGTCCTCGACAGGCTCGTGTTGACGATGGAGCAGGTCGTCTTCGTCTCGTCGCGGTTTCCGTCCAGATCGATGTACTCGGCACGGACCTGCGCAAAGTGCTGCGACGGATCTCCGGCGGGAGCGAGTGGGCTCGTCCCCGCGGGCCGGATCGATCCCCTCGTGTGGCTCGTCAGGACCGAGGATCCGAGGATGAGCACAAGTGTCACCACGAC
>Ga0247727_10009686_pt1 | contig 17312 bp, 19 predicted proteins | sample WisWelCaveWW1625_FD_202498 | JGI IMG/M metagenome (GOLD analysis project Ga0247727, IMG submission 202498) | Biofilm microbial communities from Wishing Well Cave, Virginia, United States - WW16-25 | ecosystem: Environmental > Aquatic > Deep subsurface > Groundwater > Cave microbial mat | place...
CTACCCGCAGTAGCCATGCTCCACCCGGTACCCCACGGCTACGCCCCCGAGCGCCCGATCGTCGAGCTGGACGGGGTCACCTGCGGCTACCGCAACGAGGTCGTCCTGGAGGACGTGACGCTGCGCGTGGCGCGGGGCGATTTCGTCGGCCTGCTCGGCCCCAGCGGCTCCGGCAAGACCACACTGCTCCGCACGCTCCTCGGTGCGACGCGGGTGCATCGCGGGTCGGTGCGCGTCGATGGCCAGCCCGTCGCCGGCCGCAGGCCGCGCGTCGGCTACGTGCCCCAGCTCGAGACGGTCGACTGGAACTTCCCCGTCACCGTTCAGGAGGCCGTGCTGATGGGCTGCGCCATGTCGAGCGGGCCGTTCCCCTGGGCGCGACGCCAGGACCAGGAGCTGGCGCGCGACATGATGGAGCGTCTCGGCATCGGCGAGCTGGCCCGCCGCCACATCCGCGAGCTCTCCGGCGGCCAGCAGCAGCGCGTCTTCCTGGCGCGAGCCCTGGTCAGCAACCCGCGCCTCCTCCTCCTCGATGAGCCGACGAGCGGCGTCGACATCAAGACGCGCGACGACGTCCTCCACTTGCTCGACGAGCTGAACCACCAGGGGGTCACCGTGCTGATGACTACCCACGAGTTGAACGCCGTCGCCGCCCACCTGCCCTGGGTGGTCTGCATCAACCGGCGCGTCATCGCGGAGGGGCCGCCGTCCGATGTGTTCACGCCGCAGATCCTGGGCGAGACCTATGGCGCCGAGATGCCGGTCGTGCGCTACCGGGGCCTCACCCTGGTCGCCGAGACGCCCCACCTGATCGGGCGCGGCCACCGCAGCGCCAGCGATGTGTTGGAGGAGGTGGCGGGAGAGGAGCAGGGCCGCGGTGCTGGAACCACTGCAGTATGAGTTCTTCGTCCGCGGCCTGATCGCCGCGACGCTCGTTGGCGGCCTCTGCGGCCTGATCGGCGTCTACATCGTCCTGCGCCGGATGAGCTACATCGGCCACGGCCTCTCGCACGCCGTCTTCGGCGGGGCGGTGGTCAGCTACGTCCTGTCGTTCAGCTTCTATCTGGGCGCCAGCATCTGGGGCTTCCTCTCGGCGCTGCTGATCAACGCCACCGTCCGTCGCCGGCCCACCATCGGCGCCGACGCGGCGATCGGCATCATCACCACGGCCAGCTTCGCGCTGGGGATCGCGCTGATCAGCCGCTACAAGACCTTCACCCGCAGCTTCGACGCCGCTCTCTTCGGCAACATCCTGGGCGTCACCGACCGCGATCTCGTCGCCATCGCCGCCGTCACCGCGGCGACGGCGGTCCTGGTGTTCCTGGCCTACAAGCCGCTCCTGTTCACGACCTTCGATGCCGAAGTCGCGCGCTTCTACGGCGTCCCGACCGAGTGGATCGACGCGCTCTTCTCGCTCGTCCTCGCGGCCGTCATCGTCGTCTCGATGCAGGTCATGGGAGTGACGTTGATCGCGGCCGCCATCGTCATCCCGCCCATTGTCGGCCGGCTGCTCACGAACAGCTTCCACCGCATGGTGCTCATCTCCGTAGCCGTGGGGGCGCTCTGCGGGCTGGGCGGCATCTATCTGAGCTACTACGTCGACATCTCGTCGGGCGCGACGATCGTCCTGCTCTCCGCCGCCGTTTTCGTCGCCGCGCTCGTCTACAGTGGCGCCCGCGACAGCCTGGCGGGCGCTCGGCCGCCGCGCGACCGGACGCCGGCGCCGTCCGACGGCGGCCTCTTCGAGTAGCCTGCGTTAGCCGTAGATCCCGCGCTCGCTGCCGGGGATGACCAAGGCGCCGCAGGTCTTCTCGTAGAACGGCTGCGCCTCAACCACGCCGCCGAGGTTGACACCACCACCCGATAGGCGTATCACTGACCTGACGGAACGCTGAGGCGAAACGGCAGAAGGGAGGCCGCTGTGATCGATCAGGACGTTGGCAAGGACTCCAGAGATAGCATACACGGGTACATATCGCGATGGCTGCTAGGCGGTGGAGCGCTCGCCGCCGCCATACTGCTCGCCGGCCTGGGGATCAGTGCGAGCACCGTGCAGGCGCAGGTGGGCCGGATCCACTTCGGCAGTATTGACGTCGTAGACGAGAACTGCGGCGGAGGAACGATAGACGTTAGCCAGAGTGCAGACGGGATGTCCATCGTGCTAGTGGCGGTCGACCAAACCAAGGCCGATGGTAGCCCCATCAGTGGTACCGGCGTCTTTGACCCAGGCGCCGTTCCCATCGGCGCCGACAGCTCGTTCTCGACGACATTCGATGCGTCCGACGTCCCCACGCCGGACGGCGTCAGCCCACCAAATGGGGTCGCAGGTCACACGATTACCGTCACCGGCACCTTCACCGGCGACACAGTGACCGGAACGGTGAACGTGTCACCGTCCAACTGTGGCAACGTGCCCTTCAGCGCGCAGACGCCTCCAACCGAGGCTCCGCCTCCCCCAGCCGGGGCGCTGATATTCGAGGGCCAGTTCGAGCCGATCTTCGATTTCCTGCCGCAACCGGATGGCGATGGCGTACCCGACTGCGGTGGTGGCGATATCATCATCACCGTAACGCCGGACCGTAAGGTAATCTTCTCGCTCGAGCTGATCGGGAACACTATCGGGGGCGTTCCTGTTACTACTGGCGTTACATTTCAGCCGGGCGAATCCTCCGTCGATCAGAACGGCAATTTCTCGACCGTAACGTTAACACCGGGCTTCTCTACCACGAACCAGGGGAAGTTTGACTTTGACGCAGCCCCGCAGACAGTGAGCGGCACCGTGACGACATTCCCGACCGCTGACCCCAGCTTCATTGTCTGTGAGCAGGACTACACCGCGACGCACCAGGTGGAGGCCGTCGCCCTGCCGCCCACTGGCTTCGGCGGCCCGACCGCCGGGAACAGCATGACGCCCTGGCTCGCACTCGTCGCGGCGCTGGGCGCGCTCACCGTAGCAGCGGGCCTCGCGCTGCGGCGCCGCGCGTAGCGTAGCGCGTCGTACTCGGCCGTCAGCGTCAGGTGCAGGCCGAAGTCGGCCTCGGGGTGGGCGCGGGCGTAGGCCGCCGCCTCGTGGAACCAGGGCGCGGGCACCAGGATCGACGCCGAGGTCAAGCTCCCCGCGGCGAGGCATTCGAAAATCGCCGCGTTCGCCGCGTGGGTGCTCGCGGCGTCGTCCGCGTGCAGGATGAGGACGCGGTCGCCGGCGGCGAAGCCCAGACGTTCGGCCAGGCTCATCATCGAAGGTGAGGATAGCGCAGGGCCTCGAACGAGGCCATGCGCGGGCCATCGGAACCACCACCCCAGCCTGAAGGCTGGGGCATGAAGCACAGACTAGATGCAGCTTTCAGGCTGGGGTCGGAAACCCCACGAAGAATGGGCCATGCGCGGCTATCCCTAACCTTGACGCGAAGGGAAGGGCGCCTCTATACTACCCTCGCAAGCGAACGAGGCTCCGGCGCGCCCCGCTGCACCCGGCGGGCGCGAGAAAGGACCTGGTGAGATGTCGAAGCTAACCGACCACATCCGCGAGCTGCCCTCCCGCCGCGACCCGCCCTACCGCCCTCTGGCCACGATCGACGACGCGGAGCGCGCCGAGATCACCAGCAAGCTGGGCAGCACAGAGAACTACTTCGACCTGCTCCAACTCCGCGAGCTGATCAAGGAAGACCCCGACAACATCGAGTTCCGCCGGGCGATGGTGAGCAGCATCGCCAGCGCCGAGTACGCCGGCGTCGACGCCTTCAGCCGCAAGGTCTGCGAGTGGCAGGACTGGGACGTCCCCTGGAGCCTGATCATCGCGATGGCGCGCCAGACCTGGGACGAAGTGCGCCACTCCCAGCTCGCCACCGGCGTCCTGGAGTCCTACGGCGGCAAGATCGGCGACTACCCGGACACCCTCGCCGGCGGCGGTCCGCCCCCGGTTATGCAATCGGCCGCCGGCGGCGCTTACGCCGCGGCCGCCGAGAGCCTCTTCCGCGACCCCGTCGCCAGCCTCTCGATGGTCAACGTCTCGCTCGAGGGCGGAGCGCTCACCGCCTTCCAGGAGACCTCCAAGCTGGGCGAGCGCATCGGCGACGAGCTGCTCGCCCACTGCTACGACTACAACTGGGCCGACGAAGTCACCCACACCGCCATCGGCGACTACTTCGTCAAGGCGCTCTGCCAGGACGACCCGGAGCAGGAGCGCAAGGCCCTGCGCGCCCACGCCTTCTTCGAGATGTCGCGCGGGCCGCGCTTGAACGACGAGCAGTCGCAGGAGTTGAAGGAGTTCTTCGCCGAGGAGATCCAGCGGGCGCACGCGGTGCTGGGCGGCTCGCACTGACGGCGATGACCACCGTCGTCCGGATCGACCTCGGCCCCTGCATCAACTGCAGCCTCTGCCGCCGCGCCTGCCCCACCGAGACGATCCACTACTATTCGACGGGCCACCGCACGCACGTCGTCGACCCGGCGGGCTGCATCGGCTGCGACCTCTGTGTCCAGGTCTGCCCCATGGAATGTATCTACCCCGACCCCGGCTACGTGGTCGACGCTGGCCAGCTCGAGGTCGCGAAGGGGAAGGCGCGCGATTTCGCCCGCCGCCAGCATGCCGCCAAGCTAGAACGAAAGCAGCGCGCGCGCCGGGCCGTCGAGCTCGTCGCCGCGAGGTAGCGATGCCCGAGCTGGCGATCGACACGCGCCAGGTGGGCGGCGCCTTCTCCGTCGACGAGAACGCGCGCCGCATCATCCACTACCGCTTCGCCGAGAACGTCTGCATGACCAGCGAAGGCGCCTGGGCCTCCACCTGCCCGACGATCAAGGTCAAGTTCATGCTCGGTGAGCACTGCTACCAGGACGCCATCCACTCGTTCTGGCTGGGGCAGCGCCTGCCGGAGCTTCGCGTGATCGAAGGCGCCGACCTCGACGCGCCGCCGGCGCTGCGCTCGTCGACGAAGGCGGAGCCCCCGAACGAGACGTTCCTCAAGTTCTGCGAGGAGTTGCAGCTCCAGGACGACGAGCTGCTGCGTCTGGTGGGCCTCTATCGCGTGCTCAAGACGCACCTGGCCGTCTACTATCGACACCACCTCCTGGTCACCGACCAGGTCTGCGACGCGCCGACGGTGCGTCTGCTCCGCCACATCCTCCTCGAAGAAGAGGAGCACCTGAAGTGGGGCCAGGCGATCTACGAAGAGCTGGCCGCCTCGCCGGAGCGCCGTCGCGAGGCGCTCGGGTGGCAGCTCCACCTCGAAGAGCTGCTCGCGCAGTCCGGCGGCGTCACCGGCGGACGGTAACGCTGGCATACGATCGTTTATCCAGCGAGAGGTATGAATGGAGAGAGAAGCATTCCCGGCGGGCGTCGCAGAGCGGCTTGGTTGGTACGTCTACCGGCTGATTGATCCTCGAAACGGTGAGACCTTCTACGTTGGGAAAGGTCGCGGTAACCGCATATTTCACCACGTGAAGAGTGCACTGTCAACCATTGATGACGAAGATGCAACTGACCTGAAATTGCAACGCATCAAGGACATCTCGTCAGCGGGACTGGCCGTCGGTCACGTCATCCACAAGCACAACATCGAAAGCGAAGATGTAGCGTTTCAAATCGAAGCCGCTCTGATTGAGGCTTATCCCGGCGTAACCAACAAGGTCGGCGGGCATGACACCGGGGATTACGGATGCAGACACGTCGAGGAAATAGTCTCCGAATATGCTTCTCAGGCCTTTGAAGCGGCAGAGCCCCTAATACTAATCTCCATCGCAAAGAGCTACGAAGACGAAAGGCTCGACATTTACGACGCCGTGCGCGGAGTCTGGCGGATTGACGTGGACAAAGCCAAGAACTTCAAACTAGTCTTAGCGCAGCGCCGTGGGCTCGTGCTCGGCGCGTTTCGACCAACGGAGTGGATTCCCGCCACGAAGGCAAACTTCCCTTTGATGTTGGGCAATGACGTCCCCGGTCGCCACGGCTTTGTGGGGACGGCTGCGGAGCAGCCTGTCGCAAGCCTCTACGTCGGAAGACGAGTTCCCGAAGCTTACCGCGTAAAGGGGGCCGCCAACCCTATCCGATTTATCTGGCCCCAGAGTACTGTCCCGGCCACTGGAGACCTGTTCGCCGTGGCGGAGGGGCCAGGGCTGAGGGAGGACTAATGCCAACGAACCCGGTCCTCATCAAGCTGATGTCAGACGTGCACAAGTTCTGGTACCAGGTCACCGGCGGCATCATCGGTGGGAACGTGATGGGCAGGCCGATCCTCATGCTCACCACCACCGGACGCAAGAGCGGCGAGCCGCGCACCGCCCCGCTGCTCTTCCTGCGCGACGACGGCCGCTACGTCGTCATCGCTTCGTTCGGCGGCAACGACCAGCACCCGGCCTGGTGGCTCAACCTCAAGCGCCACCCCGAGGCCGAGGTGCGCGTCGGCCGCGAGCGCCACCGCGTCCTCGCCGAAGCCGCGACTGGCGACGAGCGCGAGCGCCTCTGGTCGGCCGTGGTCGAGATGTACCCGAACTACGCGGAGTACCAGGAGAACACCAGCCGGCAGATCCCCGTCGTCGTGCTCCGGCCCCAGGAGGGCGCGCCATGAAATTCGGTCTTTTCTACGAGCACCAGCTCCCCAGGCCGTACGACCAGGACCAGTGGGACGAAGACGCCGAGCACCGGCTCTTCAAGAACGCCCTGGAGCAGATCGAGCTGGCCGACCAGCTCGGCTTCGACTACGTCTTCGAGGTGGAGCACCACTTCCTGGAGGAGTACGCTCACTCCACCGCGCCGGAGGTGTTCCTCGCCGCCGCCAGCCAGCGCACGAAACGCATGCGCCTGGGCCACGGCATCACCCTCATGCCGCCGCGCTACAACCACCCGGCCCGCGTCGCCGAGCGCATCGCCACGCTCGACCTCGTCTCCGACGGCCGGGTCGAGTTCGGCACCGGCGAGTCGGCGTCGGAGATGGAGATGGGCGGCTTCGGCGTCGCGCGCGAAGAGAAGAAGCTGATGTGGGAGGAAGCCACCCGCCAGTGCGTCCGCATGATGACCGAGACGCCCTACGGCGGCTACGAGGGCGCCTACTTCGGAATGCCGGAGCGCAACGTCATCCCCAAGCCGCTGCAGAAGCCCCACCCGCCGCTCTGGGTCGCCTCGTCCCGGCGCGAGACGACGATGGTCGCCGCCCGCCTCGGCATGGGCTCCCTCGGCTTCGCCTTCGAGACGCCGGAGGAGGCGCAGGAGCGCGTCGAGCAGTACTTCCAGCTCGTGCGCGAGGAGTGCACGCCCATCGGCGCGGCGATCAACCCGGCGCTCGCCGTCCTCTCGTCGCTCATGTGCTGCCCGACCGATGAAGAGGCGCTGGCGAAGGGCGTCGAGGGCACGGAGTTCTTCAGTTACTCGCTCGCCTACTACTACGCGCCGATCACCGGCGCTGCCCACCAGCCCGGACGCACCAACATCTACCGTCGCTTCAAGGACACGCCCGACGACGAACGCATGGCCATGTTCGGCCTGCGGCGGCGGCTCGGCGGCTTTGGCGCTGGCGGCGGCGACTCGGAGGAGGAGCCGGAGGACGAGGTGCAGCGCGCGCTCTGGCGCGCCGCCAAGCGCGGCGGCTGCATCGGCACGCCCGAGTTCGTCCGCGACACGCTCCGCAAGTATGAGGCCGCCCACCTGGACACGATGATCTTCGTCGCCCAGTCCGGCGCTCGAAAGCACGAGGACGTGATGGACTCGCTCTACCGGTTCGGGAAGGAGGTGCTGCCGGAGTTCGCGGACCGCCACGAACAGCACCAGAAATGGCGCGACCAGCAGCTCGCGGGCGTCGAGTACCCGGTCAACTCGTCGATCTAGCGCGATGGACGCTGACGCCGTGCGCGAGATGCTCGACGAAGACCGTCAGGAGTGGCAGGCGCTCTGCGCCGCGCTCGATGCGCATCCCGACGGGCCGCTCCATGATCCCGAGTCACCGGAGTGGACGAGCCGTGACGTGTACGCTCACCTCGCGCGTTGGATGGAACACTCGACGGCGGCGTTTCAGAGTTGGCTGGCCAATCGCACCATCCCGAAGGGGCCTGAAGGCGACGACGACGAGATCAACGCCCGCTGGCAGGCCGAGGACAGCGGCCTCACCCTCGACGAGGCTCGCGCTCGCGCCCAGCGCGCCTTCGGGACCCGCATCGCCGCTATCGAGGCCGCCCCACCCGACCGCTGGGACGAGGTTCTCGAAGCCACCGCCCGCGCTGACGCCGCCGGACACTACCGAGACCACCGGAGCTACATCGCTACCCTGGCCTAGCTGGCTTGTTCCGATGTTCCGATGTTTGTTCTGAGGCTCTGAGGTTCAGAGGAATGCCGACCACCCGCATCGACCGCATCCAGGACCCCCAGCTCCGCGAGTCGCTCGCCGCCGCGCACGCGTCGCTCAAGTCGGGCGACTTTCCGGACGTCGTCCGCCGCGCCGCCGCCGCCTACGTGGAGCTGCTCCGTCGCAAGCCGGAGCTGCTGGAGGGGCTGATCGGCCGCTTCCGGGTGATGATGTTCCCCCGCCTAGGCGCGCGCATGGAGCCGGGCGACGACGGCGGCCAGCCGGCGTTGGTCTGGGACCGCGAGACGTTCGGTTTCTCCGAGGCCGTCACCTACTTCGAGTTCGCCGTCGACCAGCTCGTCCGCGAGGGGCTGTAGGCCTGACTTGGCCACAGATGCACACAAATGAGCACGGGTGAGAGCCTGTTCGATATGTCCATCTGTGGCTAGAATGTCACGCTAGCTGGAGGCGCTTGCATGTCCCACGCCGACCAGGTCCGTAAGCTTCGCGCCCGCCTCGACCACCCCGTGGTCGACGGCGACGGCCACATCGTCGAGTCGCTGCCGCTCTTCTTTCGCTATCTGGCGAAGGTGGGCGGCGACGGCGCGGCCGAGCGCTACGTTGACGAGATGCGCCGGCGGCCCATCGCTTCCTCCGGCGACCGCGAGCGCGGCGACCCGCGCCGAGCCTGGTGGGCCACCCCCACGGACGCCCGCGACCTAGCCACCGTCATGCTCCCCCGCCTCCTCCACGAGCGCCTCGACGAGCTGGGGCTCGACTTCGTCATCCTCTACCCCAGCCTCGGCCTCGTCCTCCCGACGGTTCAGGACGAGCGCGTCCGCCGCGAGTCGCTGCGCGCCCTCAACACCATGAACGCCGAGCTGACCGCCCCTTTCGCCGACCGCATGACCGCCGTCGCGATGATCCCGATGCACACGCCGGAGGAGGCCATCGAGGAGATCGAGTACGTTACGGAGAAGCTGGGGACCAAGGTCGCCGTCATCCCGGCCGGCGTCGGGAGGCCCATCCCGGCGCTGCCGGAGGCCTACCCCTACGCCAACACCTTCGACTGCTACGGCTTCGACAGCGCGTACGACTACTCGCCGGTGTGGGAGGCGTTCCAGGCGCGTGGTCTCGCTGTCACGGCGCATGGCGCCCCCGCGGTGCGCTACATGCCCAGTTCGCGCCGGTCGCCCCAAAGCTACGTCTACAACCACATCATGGGTCACGCCTACCAGCAGACCGAGCTCTGCCTCTCGCTCGTCATGGGCGGCGTCCCGAAGCGCTTCCCGGACCTGAGCTTCGCCTTCCTCGAAGGCGGCGCCGGCTGGGCCTGCGACCTCCTCCACTCGCTCGAGGAGCACTACGAAAAGCGCGGTGGCGAGAGCATCCAGACGTACGACCCCTCGCGCCTCGACCGCGCGCTGCTCACGAAGCTCTGCGAGCAGTACGGCGAGTACGGCTCGGATCGGGTCGCGCCCAACCCCGACCGCGACGTGGGCTGGGGCAGCGACGGCCACGCGCTCGACGAATTCGCATCAAGCCTGCTCGAAGACGAGCGCGACCTCGAGCCGATCTTCGGCCGGCGCTTCTACTTCGGCTGCGAGGCGGACGACTCGAGTGTCTACCGGGCGTTCGATGGCAAAGGCAACGCCTTCGGCCTGCGGCTGAGCCCGTTCTTTAGCTCCGACATCGGCCACTGGGACGTGCCGGACATCTCGGAGGTGCTCATCGAGAGCCACCAGCTCGTCGACCAGGGCCTCCTCACCGAGGCCGACTACCGCGACTTCGTCTTCAGCAACCCGGCGCGCCTTCACCTGGACATGAACCCGCGCTTCTTTGAAGGCACCCCGGTGGAGGCCGCCGCGAAGGCGCTGGTGAAGGCGATGGAGGCTTAGCCACAGATGCCCACAGATACTGCCAGCCGCGACTCACTAAGCACCACCGTGTCCATCTGTCCCTATTTGTGGCTAGAAGCTATTTCGAAGTTGCCAGGGCTGCTGTTTGAGTGTAGCTGCAGGGCTTCAGCCCTGCTCTCCAGGGCAGACCTAAAGGTCTGCAGCTCCGAGGTTCGTCCCTCACAGCATGTTTGCAATAACTTCTAAATCAACGGAGGTAACCGCATGGACATTCAGGGTAAGGTCGCGCTCATTACCGGCGGCGGCTCCGGCATCGGCCGGGCGACGGCGCTGCGCCTGGCGAGCGAGGGCGCCGCGGTCGTCGTCGCCGACGTCGACGAGGCCGGCGGCCGCGAGACCGTGAGCCAGATCGAGGCCGCGGGCGGCCGCGCCGCGTTCGTCCGCGCCGACGTGACGCGCGAGGCCGACGCCCGGGCGATGGTCGCCTTCGCCGAGGAGACGTTCGGCGGGCTGGACATCCTCCACAACAACGCCGGCATCACCACCGGCCGCCCGCGCTGGCCCGACGTCGAGCCTGAGCGCTGGGCGCGCGTGCTCGACATCAACCTTCGGGGCGTGATCTTGGGCACCCAGTACGCCATCGCGGCCCTGCGCAAGCGCGGCGGTGGCGCGATCGTCAACACCGCGTCGATGGCCGGCATCGGTTACGGCTTCCCGCCCGACCCGGTGTACGCCGCGACCAAGGGCGGCGTGGTGCTCTTCACCGCCTCCCTTGCGCCGCTCAAGGACGAGGCGAATATCCGCGTCAACTGCGTCTGCCCCGGCATCGTCGACACGCCCATGTTCCGCGGCGGCGCCGCGGAGGCGTCCGAGGAGGAGCGCCGCGCCCGCGAAGAAGCGATGCGCCAGATCGCTATCCTTCAGCCCGAGGAGATCGCCGACGCCGTCGCCGAGCTGATCCGCGACGACACCCTCGCCGGCCGCGCGATGTGGGTGCGCAACGGCGTCCCGCGCGAGGTGGCCCCGCTGAGCGGCTCCCAGCGCGCGCTGCGCGGTTAGGCGGCTGGTGCGCCTGCGGGGTTAGGGGCGCCGGCTGGGCCGCTGCGGCCGGGTCCGGCGTACCGGCGGAGCTTACGCGATGAGCTCCCGGGCTCTTTGAGTAAGCATTGAAGCCCTGGTCTCGGCAAACGCCCCGTATTCCATATCCAAACCGCTTGGGGGAATAACGTTGGACTCGAGGATATCAGATAGCCTATCAATGGGAAGTAGTTCTTTGTACGCGGCTGGTGCTATTGCCTTGATGCGCTGATTGTCCGCACTCGATAGGAAACAAACATTTGCCAGAACATTTTTGTTGCGAGAATCGACACTGAGAGAGTCCAAGTACTTCTTCGGAAAGATGTGATGGAATTCCGTTCTATTGCATAACTTTAGGACTTCACGAAGGTCAACGGGCATGCCCGAGATGAAACTTTGCGGGTTAGACTGAGCCAGTAGTAAAACGAACGTACGACTATTCACCGACGTGAGACTGAAGGTGTTTTCAGTAAAGAACCTATCATCCACTGAGCAAGCGAAGTCACTAATGGTGGCTGATGGCTCCTGGCGAAGCTTTGCCATCGCCGCAATGTCCGTAGCGTGCGCCCTGCCGATTCCGCCGGAATAACGCCTCGAAAAACACGCTCTCCAGAACCAGCGGCGGATCTCTCGCCGTTGTGAGTCCAACGGCGAAACGCCGGCTGCCGTTGTTGTGACAAAGAACTTAGCTAACGGGACAATCATCGCGGGAAAGGGCATCGCGTTCAGAGAGTGAACCTGGAGTTCCTTCCTGAGGAAGTCGATCGCCCCGAGAATCCCCGAACGAACTTCATGGAATCTCTCCCGGACTGTTGGGCCGTGCAGGTTTACTATCGCTCTCGCGCTGGCGTCATTGTCGATGACAGCTGCGCAGCACTTCATCAAGAGATTTGGCTCTCCCTCGATCTTCCCGAAGCCAAAGGGCTCAACTTCGTCGGCCAACTCCTGAAAGGCCTCGGCAAGATCAAATTCCGTGCTCCACGTCCATGCAGACAATAGCTGAAACGCATCCAATGCCACGCCCGCGCGGTTAATGCGCTCGAAGATGATCGCTACTTCATCTCTCTCGGGCGTGTCAATTGTGTTTACGGGGATAAGGGCCTCTTTGAACTTGGCTTGCAAGTCATCGAGACGACGAGTATCTTCCTCCGAGAGGTTTTGGGTGGCCTTTCGGTACTCCACCGAGTTAAATAGGGTATTAAGAGGAAAGTGACGCCCTTCCTCCACTGCCTCTGGCGGGAGCGGGATGAACTGTCCTTCCAGTGCCCCTTCAGTGGCACGAAGGTCGAAGTAGATATCGAACCAGTCGCCCGTAGTCGCTGGCATCAGTTCTGTCTGAAAGACGCCAAAAATGGACGTTAGTCGCTGCTGGCCATCAAGCACGTAATCTATGGGCCAATCCGCCTCTGGGTCCGGTAAGTCGAACGGTCCGAGGCTCTTCTCCTTTGTCAACTGTTCCTTGGTTCGCCACAATAGCAGCGAACCGACAGGGTAACCTCGATAGATACTATCCATTAGGAATGCTACCCCTTCGGGTGTCCAGACGAAACCTCGCTGAAAGGCGGGTACGCGAATCTCACCCGCGAGCGTTCGTTCGATCAATCGGCGGAGCGGGCTGGTCTCTAGGGTCACGGCTATCCTCTCCTAACGCTACGAGGCGCCCTTTGGAGTCGTCTGCCTTGGGATCAACCGCATGATAGACCGTGGCTAGAGATGCGTCCACTAGAAGTGGGACCCGCCCATCGTCGTTTGCTGCGCTCCGGCGTCTGCGCTAGACTCCCAGCGCCTGACTTCGAACCCACGGAGGTGCTCCCATGGCCGATGACGTCCTCTTCGAGAAGCGGCCCGACGGCGTCGCGATCGTCACCCTCAACCGGCCCGGCAGCCTGAACGCCATGGGCGGCGAGCTGATGCCCATGCTGGCCAAGTACCTAAGCCAGTGCGCGCACGACGCCGAGGTGCGCTGCGTTGTCCTCACCGGCGCCGGGCGCGCGTTCTGCGCCGGCGGCGACGTTAAGCAGATGGGCCAGCGTCGCGCTCCCGGCGAAGACGGCGACGGCGGCCCGCCGCACTCGATCATCAGCGAGCTCGACGCCGCGGTGGCCGGCCTCCGCCAGTCGCAGCTCGACACCGCTTTCGCGCTCCACACGATGCCCAAGCCGACGATCGCGATGGTCAACGGCCACGCCGTCGGCGCCGGCCTCAGCCTCGCCCTTGCCGCCGACCTGCGCATCGCCTCCGACCGGGCGAAGCTGGGCACGGCCTTTCGCAACGTCGGACTCAGCGGCGACTACGGGGGCTCGCACTTCCTCACGCGATTGGTCGGCTCGGGCAAGGCGCGCGAGCTCTACTTTATGGCGGAGATCGTCGGGGCCGACGAAGCCCTGCGCATCGGCATGGTGAACCGCGTCGTCCCGCATGAGCGGCTCGCCGAGGAGACGCTCGCGCTCGCCGCCCAGCTCGCCGCCGGCCCGACGATAACCTACGCGCGCATGAAGGAGAACCTGAACCTGGCGGAGCACGCCGACCTGCGGACGCTGATGCACCAGGAAGCGCTGAACATGCGCCTCTCCGCCATGAGCGACGACTCGCGAGAGGCCGTGCGCGCCTTCATCGAGAAGCGCCAGGCGAAGTTCAGCGGCAGCTAGGGGCGCCCGGCGCTCCTTTGAACATGAGCGGCATCCGCGACGACCCTCTCGTCGGCGCGGTCGTTCGCGAGTTAGCCCGCGTCTGGGGCGACCGGCTCGCCGCGGTCGTCGTCTCCGGTTCCTGGGTTGCCGGCGACGCGACGACCCATTCGGACGTTGACCTGGATTGTGTCGTCACCGAAGGCTCGTTTCGAGATCTCGCCTTCGTGGCGAAGGGCCGCGTGATCGACATCTCGGGCGGCAGCGAGGCCGGCTGGGCCCGCGTCGCCACGACGCCGGGCCGCGCCTGGGTGCTCGGTGACTGGTCGACGTGGGGGAACGTCACCCTCTACGGCGACGGCGACGTTGGGGACCGGCTTCGCGCCGCCATCGACGCCGTGCCGCAGTCGCGTTTCGACGATGCGGCGGCCGCGCTCGTTCCCGAGCTGGCCAGCTTCGCCGGCAAGATCGCCTCGGCGCAGGAACGCGATGAGTCTGCCGCCGCGCGCTGGGCCGCGCTGGAGGCCGCGAACACGGCGGCGGCCATCGTGGCACTGGTCAACCGACGCGCCACCGGCAAGAGTTGGGCCCGCCACCTGAACGAGCTATTGCGGGATGCGGATGTGCCTGCCGGTCTCGGCGAGAGCTATCGTATCCTCACGACGGGCCACGGCTCGGAGCTGCTAGACGCGGCGAGGCGTTTGGAGGATGAGATCGTGGCTTGGCTGCCATCGCGTGGCGTGGCCATCCCGGCCTTCGACCGCCTGAACGACGCCGAGCGGCTGATCCGCCGGACGACCGGCTAGGGGGCTCCTACTCCAGCACGATCGCCCCGCTCTTGCCGCCGCGCTTGCGCGCCAGGCGGACGCCCTCGATGCGCATGCCGCGGTCGACTGCCTTGCACATGTCGTACACGGTGAGCGCGGCCACCGAGACCGCCGTCAGCGCCTCCATCTCAACGCCGGTCTTGCTCGTCGTGCGCACCCGCGCTTCGATTTGGAGGGCGCTCTCCGCCTCGTCCGGCCTGATCGAGACGTCGATATCGGTGAGGAGCAACGGGTGGCAGAGAGGGATCAGCTCGTGCGCGCGCTTCGCGGCCATGATGCCGGCGAGGCGGGCGACGGCCAGCACGTCGCCCTTCGCCACGCCGCCCGATTGCACCAGCGCCAGCGTCTCGGCCTTCATGCGCACGGCCCCCCGCGCGATCGCCTCTCGCGCGGTGTCGCGTTTGCGCGAGATGTCGACCATGCGGGCGCGGCCGGACGGGTCGAGGTGGGAGAGGCGCTGCTTCGGCACGACGACATCATACAGCACGCGACGCGTCCTACAGCCGCGCCAGCGCCCCGGCGACGTGCTCCTCCAGCCTCGACCGCAGCCGGGCGACCGTGAGGCCGCGCACGCCGGCGTCGCGCCAGCCGCCGTAGACCCGTGTTTCGTGCGCGAACCCGCTGTCGAGGGCAGCGACGAGGTCCCAGTAGGGCTGCTGTGGCCCGCTCCGGCGGCCCGTGGCCGTTTCGTACGCGGCCAGGAAGCGGCCGGCGGCGGCCACGCCGTGGAGCAGCGCCAGGTTCAGGCGGCAGTGGGCCACGTCGACCTGAGGCGGCCCCGACGAGGCGTCGGTCCAGTCGATCACGCCGCTCAGCCGCCCGCGCGACCAGAGGACGTTGCCCGGATGGTAGTCGCGGTGGATGAAGCAGCGCTTCGTTCGAGGCGCCGGGCCCGACAGCACCTCGACCGCGCGCTGCCACAATCGCGGGTTAGGCGACCAGCGTGGCGGCTGGAACGAGCGCGCGTCGTAGTACGGCCGGTAGGGCTGCACCAGCGCCCTCGCGCGCCGGTCGACCGCGTGGATCGCCGGCAGCGCCTCGGCGAGCTGGCGCAGCCAGGAGTCCATGTCGCGCGGCACGAAGTCGACCCGGCCGGGCAGGCGGGTCATCAGCACCGCCGGCACGTCGCATGTCGAGCCTTCGGCGTCGACCGCGACGAGGCGCGGCGCGGGCACGCCGCTGCCGTCTAGCAGGGCGAGCACGCGGGCCTCGCGTTCGGCCAGGTCGGGCTCGAGCGCCAGCCAGCCGGCGCGAGCGTAGCGGCGCAGCACCAGCCGCTGCGTCCGGCCGCGCGCGTCGACGACATCGACGGCGTGCATCGCCGAGGAGGCGCCGCCGCGCAGCCGGCGCGCGGCAGTGATGCGCGCGCCTCGGCCGACCGCGGCCTCCGCCCAGCGCTGCGCCTCCGGCGGCGGCCGGCGGCGCAGGAACGGCTCGATGGCGGAAGCGCGGGGCAAGGGGGAGGCCGGCGCCCCGCTAGTCCGGCGATGACCGGACGGCCAGCGCGTCGTCGCGACTGGCTGGGCGCACGTCGCCCGCCGATAGCGTCAATACCGCTCGCGTTTCGCCGGATGCTGTGATGAACTCGACCTCCAAGCCGTCAGGCCTTAGGTCTCGACTACGGTACCGAGGTCGCCCGCGCGAAGGCCGTGATCTGGCAGGTCCCGAGTGAGAACGACGCAGTCGAGTATCGCAAACCTCATGCTGTACCTCGCGGATAGTGTAGCCCAACGCAGGGTGCTGAAAAACGATACGTCCTTCTTCCCACCCGCCCGCCCAGAGAAGTTTGTTGAATCTGGGGGACACCCCCAGACCCCCGGCAGATGGGCTGCGCCCCTCTGCACTCCCCCTTTTCATCGCGCAGCGTTTCAGTCGGGACGAATCGCCTCGTCAGCGTTGGGGATTTTCACGCTCTACTCTCAGCTCGTGCTCCAGCACCCCCGCGAGGTCTTCGGTCAGCCGGAACGTCCCGCTGAAGCGGCGCCCGGCCAGCAGGTGGGGCACCCAGATCGGGTCGTCCGGCCACATCCGGTCGTAGGGCAGCGCCTCTTCGGCGAACCACTCGAGCCGCCCCTCGTCGCTAGGGCGCAGTTCGCCCTCGAACCGCTCCGTCGAGAAGACGTGCACCGTGTAGTCCGGCTCGAGCGCGTCGCCGAAGGAGAACGTCAGCGTGCCGTGCTCGCGGAGGTCCCGCACTGCGAGGCCGGTTTCCTCGCGCACCTCGCGCACCGTCGCCTCCTCCGGCGATTCGCCGCCGGTCAGCTTGCCGCCCGGCCCGTTCCAGCGTCCGGCCCCGAAGCGCCCTTCCGCCTTGAGCTGCAGCAGCACACGGCCCTGGTCGCGGAGATAACAGATGATGCCGGTGGTGGCCACGCCGCGGGCAGGGTAGCACCACCGGCCGAACTGCGCCCGTGTTCGGCCGAGAGCGATTCGCGACGCAAGTTATAGCTACCGTAAGAAATATCGAAGGAAGGGGAGCATGTTACATCTAAGTTCGAACTCGCCCAATGTTAAATGGGCGGGGTGTGACTGGCTCAGGGTTGGTGGGTTGGAGGAGATGACGAAGCGCCCCGCTTCTGATATAGTTAAGGTGTTTAGACGAACGATCAGAAGGAGGCGCTATCAGCATGAGATTACGACTCCTCGTCCCCC
>Ga0247727_10009687_pt1 | contig 17311 bp, 13 predicted proteins | sample WisWelCaveWW1625_FD_202498 | JGI IMG/M metagenome (GOLD analysis project Ga0247727, IMG submission 202498) | Biofilm microbial communities from Wishing Well Cave, Virginia, United States - WW16-25 | ecosystem: Environmental > Aquatic > Deep subsurface > Groundwater > Cave microbial mat | place...
CCGGTGACAGCCAGAGCGGCGAACGCCGGACGCGCAAACCTCAATAAGCAACATTGGATCATTGGATTGGTGGAGTTTTGGATTGGTGGATTGATGGTTTCCAGTAATCCACCAATCCAGTAATCCACCAATCCAGTAATCCAACGATCCAGTAATCCAACGATCCAGTAATCCAACGATCCAGCAATTCAAAAATCCACCAATCCTGCGAGACGGGAGCGAGTCGATGCCCAAAAGCCTGAGAATCTTTTTAGGAACTTTGGTTATTTTAATAGTGGTTCTCGGCGCCGTGGCGGTGTTTGGAAGGCGGTTGGTGAAAAAATCGTTGCCGCAAACCGGCGGTAAAAAATCGCTCGCGATGCTCTCGCAACCCGTCACGGTGCAGCGCGATGAATACGGCGTGCCGCACATTTTTGCGCAAAATGAAAATGATCTCTGGCGCGCCGCCGGCTATGTTGCCGCGCAGGATCGGCTGTGGCAAATGGATTTCACCCGTCGCGCCGTGCGCGGCACCCTCTCCGAAATTTTCGGCGCAGCCACGCTGCCGCAGGATAAATTTTTGCGCACCTGGGGCTTTCATCGCCTCGCCAAACGTCTGGCCGAAAATCTCTCCCCCGAATCCCGCCGCATGCTCGAAGCGTATGCCGAAGGCGTCAATGCGTTTATCGATGCAAACAAATCCCGCCTGCCGATTGAATTTAGCATTTTGCAATATAAACCGGAACCCTGGCAAATCGAAGACAGCATCGGTTTCGTTCGCCTGCTGGCGTTCAATTTATGTTACGCCTGGTTTTTCGAGCCGGCGCTCGGCAAAGTCGAGGATAAATACGGCCTGCCGATGGCGATGGAAATATTTCCCGCGGTTTTAGAAAATACGCCAAGCATCGTGCCGGAAGTGCCGCCACGTCTCGGCACGCGTCTCGATAATTTTTTTCAGCTCGCCTTTGACACGCGTACGAAGCTCGGCATGCCGCCTGGCGTGCTCGGCAGCAACAGTTGGGCGGTCAGCGGCAGCCGCACTATCAGCGGCAAACCGTTGCTGGCCAATGATCCTCATCTCGGCCTCGAGTTGCCCGCGATCTGGTATGAGATGCATCTCGTCGCCGGTTCGGAGTTGGATGTTATCGGCGTCACGCTTCCCGGCGTGCCCGGCGTCGTGCTCGGCCACAATCGGAACATCGCGTGGGGCTTCACGCACGGCATGGTCGACGATCTCGATTTCTATCTCGAAAAAATCAATCCGGCGAATGCGAATGAATATTCGCATAATGGGCTCTGGCAAAAAATGGAAATCATCGAAGAATATATTCCGATCAAAGGTCGTCAGCCGGAACGTTTCACCATTCGCGCGACGGCGCACGGGCCGGTGGTGAATGACATTCACGGAGCCGCGCCAAATGATTCGTTCGCCGTGAGTTTTCGCTGGACCGGATTTGAAATGACGGATGAGATGCGCGCCACGTATCTGCTCAATCGCGCGAAATCGTGGGAGGAATTTCTGCAAGCGATGCGGCATTTTAAAGTGCCCAATCAGAATGTGATTTATGCCGACATCGCCGGCAATATCGGTTATTACTCCTGCGGCCTCGTGCCGATTCGCCGCGACGGCAAAGGCTATCTGCCGTATGCCGGTTGGGAAAATGTGGGAGATTGGATCGGCATGATACCGTTCGAGCAGATGCCGCACGTTTACAACCCGCCGCAAAATTTTGTGGCGACGGCGAATAATTTGATCACCGGCAAAAATTTCCCTTATTACCTCTCAAATGCGTGGGAGCCGTCAAGCCGCATCGAGCGTATCACCGAATTGCTGACGCAAAAGGAGCGCATCGATGTCGAGTATTTTCAGCAGATGCAGAATGATGTCGTTTCCGTGCATGCGCGCCGGATGCTGCCGTTGCTGCTCAAATTGCTCGACGCCGCCGTGACACCGGATAGCGCCGCCGGCTCCACGCCGGCGTTAAGCACGGAAGAAAAAGATGCGCGACAATTGTTGAGCACGTGGGATTATAACGAAACCGCTGACAGTGTTCCCGCGGCGTTGTTTCAAGTTTGGTCGCAGGAGTTTCTGCTTGTGACGATTAAAGACGAGATGGGCGATACCTTATTCAATGCATACGCAGCGTGGTCGGCGCTGGCCATTCGCGCGCTGGAATATCTGGCGCAGCATCCGGAGTCGCCGTGGTTCGATAATCGTTCGACGCCCGGGGTTGAAACCGCGCCGCAAATCGCGCTGGCGTCTTACCGCAAAATGCTGCAAGCGCTGCGCGAGCAACAGGGCGACATGATGATCGACTGGCAGTGGGGAAAAATTCATCAACTCACGCTGGCGCACCCGCTGGGAAAACACGAGACCCTCAAGCAAGTTTTTAACGCCGGGCCATTTCCGCTCGGCGGCTCCGCCGATACGATTAACAAAGGCGAATATCGTTTGACCGAGCCGTATGCCGTGATGGCCGGTCCCTCAGTTCGCCGCATCGTCGATCTCGCCAATACCAAGTTGTCATGGTCGGTTATTCCGGGAGGACAATCCGGCCAGATATTCAGCCCGCATCATCACGATCAAGTCAGATTGTGGTTGCAGGGAAAATACCGGCAGGTTTCCATGCGGCGCGAAGCGATGGCGGCGAATGATGAGAACACGCTCGTGCTGCAGCCGAAATGATTTGAGGCAAGAAGCAAACACTATTGGCTAATTCTTCTCCTTCTTATATCATCTGGCTCACTGCCGCTTGCTGTTCAGCGGCCTTCTGATTTGATTTTTTTGCCCTACCATTTTTTGCTTTATCAATGTCAAAATATAATTCATTCTTTTTGTCGCAACAGCCGCATCCCATTCACCGTCACCAGCAGCGACGCGCCGGTGTCGGCGAGGACCGCCATCCACAGTGTCGCGAAGCCGGGCAGCGCCAGAGCTAAAAAGATGCCTTTCAGCACGAGACTGACGGCGATGTTCTGTTTGATCACGCGCATGGCTTTGCGGCTGATCTTGATGGCGAACGGCAGCTTGCTCAAATTGTCCGACATCAGCGCGACGTCCGCGGTTTCCATGGCCTGCGCCGTTCCGGCGCTGCCCATCGCGATGCCGACGTCGGCGCTGGCCAGTGCGGGAGCGTCGTTGATGCCGTCGCCGACCATCGCGACGCGCTTGTATTCATGGCGCAGCGATTTCACCGCTTCCAGTTTTTGCGCGGGCAGCAGTTGCGCGCGCACCTCGTCGATTCCAATGACGCGCGCAATTATCTGCGCCGTGGTTTGATTGTCGCCGGTCAACATCACACTTTTTTCGATGCCCAATTTTTTAAGCTCCGCAATTACGGCGCGGCTCGTATCGCGCGTTTTGTCGGACACGGCGATGTATCCGGCGAGGTGCTCGCCGTCGCTCACCATCATCGTGGTGCAGCCGTTCTTTTCGGCCGCATCTACCGTGCGGCAAATTTTTTCGTCGTGCGGATGCTCGGCGTCAAACAATGCGTGGCTGCCGACGATGATGCTTTTGCCATTCACGGTGCCGCGCACGCCGCGTCCGGTGATGGCCTCGACGTCTTCAGCGACGTAGCCGTTGTGATGCCGGCGCCCGCTGGCGGCATTGACCACGGCTTGCGCCAACGGATGCTCGCTGCGGCGCTCGACTGCCGCGGCGAGCTGCAACACATCATCGCACGACTCACATTCTTTCTCGGCGGTGTGCTGGCAATCGAACGAGCGCAATTCGACGACGATCGGCTGGCCGTAAGTCAACGTGCCGGTTTTGTCGAACGCGAACGCGCGCACTTTGGCGAGCGCTTCAAGGTATGCGCCGCCTTTGATAAGCACACCGTGTTTGGCCGCGGCGCTGATCGCGCTCACCAGCGTCACCGGCGTCGAGATCACCAGCGCGCACGGGCAGGAAATCACCAGCAGAGTGAGGGCGCGATAAAGCCAGCCGTGCGAGCCGTCGGCCAAATTCCAAAACGGCGCGTTGAACAACAGCGGCGGCAAAATGGCCACAAGCAGCGCGGCGGCGACAACCGCCGGCGTATAAATTTTCGCAAAACGATCGATGAAGCGTTGCGAGGGCGCGCGCTGGCTTTGCGCCTCCTCGACGAGATGGATGATGTTGCTCAACGTCGACTCCGACGCCGGACGCAGCATGCGAACTTCCAACGTGCCTTCGCCGTTGACGGTGCCGGCGAAAATTTCATCGCCCGCCGTTTTGGTCACCGGCATGCTTTCGCCGGTAATCGGCGCTTGATTGATCGCCGAGGCGCCGGTGAGCACAACGCCGTCAACCGGAATGCGCTCGCCGGGTTTGATGAGAATGGTTTCGCCGGCCTGCAAGCGCTCAACCGGCACGCGCGTTTCATGGGCGCCGCAAAATGGACACGGCCCGCCGGTGTAACCGTCGCGACCGAGATGCTCGCGGCAATCGTTGCACGGGCGCAGGACCGTCGCTTCTGCCGGCGTGAGCGTCATCAACTGGCGAATCGAATGGCGCGCGCGCTCCATCGTGTAACCTTCCAGCGCCTCGCCGATAGCAAACAGAAAAATCACCGTTGCCGCTTCCGCTTCTTCGCCGATGATCACCGCGCCAATCGCGGCGAGAGCCATGAGCAGATTGATATTGATCTCGCGATTCACCCACAAACGCCGCCAACCCGAGCGCGCAATCGGATAACCTGCCATGACGAGCGCGAGCCAATAAAGGCCCTGTGTGAAAATATGTGGCGCTTGAAAAAACTCGGCGACCATCCCGAGTCCAACCAACAAACCGCCGATGGCGGCCAACGCGGTGCCAGCACGTTTGAAGAGAAAGGGAAAGAAACCTAAAACACCGCCGCGTTGCGAGGCCACGCGCGCGACTTGGTTTGAAGTTTCCGTGTAAACATCATAACCCAGCGCCTGAATGCGTTCGACGATGGCTGCTTCGTTGGTGTGCGTCGCGTCGTAATCAGCCTTAAGCCGCGCTACGCCAAAATTGACGGCGCAGCTTTGCACGCCGTTCAGCTTGCCCACGCCTTTCTCCAGTGTCGCGGCGCAATCGGCGCAATCCATGCCGGTGATGCGAAGGTGAAGAGTATTCATATTTATAAAATGCAAAATTTTTGCGAAAGTTGCAATAGAGGAATTTTGCTTTGCGAGAGCGTGGCAGAAAATTTTTAGCCGAACAACTCCGCCTGCTCATTCCGGCGAAAATGCTCGGTGGTGAGATGAATCCTTTTTTGATTCAGTCCGAGTTTTTTGCAGGTTACTTCGAACATCTGCGCAATGGCGTCAACGCGCTCGCCTTCGCCGCGAAAGCGCGAGCCGAAATTGGGATCGTTGAGTTTGCCGCCGCGCATCTCTTGAATCGCGTGAATGACTTTGTTGGCGCGATCGGGAAAATTTTGATGGAGCCAATTGCAAAACAATTCTTTCACGGCATACGGCAAACGCACCATGATGTGCCCCGCATTGATCGCGCCACGTTCGGCTGCCGCGGCGAGAATTGCCGGCATTTCATGATCGGTCAATCCGGGAATGATCGGCGCCACGTTGACGCCGGTGGGAATGCCTGCTGCCGCGAGTTTCTCGAGCGCTTCGAGTCGTTTTTCCGGCGCGGAAGTGCGCGGCTCCATCTTGCGGCAAAGCTGATTATCGAGCGTCGTGATCGAGAGGTAAACGCCAACCAGATTATACTCGGCCATTTGCCGCAACAAGTCAATGTCGCGCGTCACCAGCGCGTTCTTCGTGATCATGCCGACCGGATTTCGATATTTCAAAAAAACTTCCAGACAACGCCGCGTGATTTGCAATTTGCGCTCGACGATTTGATAGCAGTCGGTGTTGCCGGAAAGCGAGATGACCTGCGGCTGCCATTTTGAATCACGAAACGTTTCTTCGAGAAGTTTCGGCGCATCTAATTTCACCATAATTTTTGTTTCGAAATCCAAGCCTGCTGACAGGCCGAAATACTCGTGCGTTGGCCGTGCGTAACAATAGATGCAACCATGCTCGCAGCCGCGATACGGATTAAGGCCGTAAGTAAAAGGAATATCGGGACTATCGTTTTTGGAAAGAATCGTGCGCGAGGCGTCGGTAAAATATTGCGTTTTGATCGGCTGCTCTTCGCCATATTCGAGCCATTCGGGGTCAACCACAATGTCAATCGGCTCAAAGCGGTTGACGGGATTAAGCGGCGTGCCACGGCCTTTGATAGGTAAATTGGGATTGACAATGGTGGGCATAAAAACTTCCTTTATAGATAATTTTTATACACCATTAATATACTAAATCTTAAGGCTAAATGCAAGATTTTTGGTGATTATTTTTACACCATTTATTTAGCGGTGTAATATCGGCTTGACTTTTCAAAAAAAGTGCTGTAAGTTTGAGGTATCGTCTTTTTCCATTGATTAAAAACAACGTCCAGAGCACAATTATGATTGAGAAAATCAGCATTAATAACTATAAAAGTATTCAGTCGCTTCACGACTTTGAGTTAAAGCCCGTCAACGTTTTGATTGGAGCGAACAACTCCGGCAAGAGCAATTTTTTGGATGTGTTTGCGTTTTTGCGGGATACGATACAGGATCGCAGTTCGCAAGATAATCATGGAAACAAAACAATCGGCTGGCGCGGCGCTTTGGAAAAAAGGGGCGGGGGCGAAAGCGTTTGTTTCAACAATGAGCAACATTTCCAAATCAATTGCTTCAGCCATCCGTTCCACTATTCTTTGGAAATCGCTTTGGATCAATTTGGCCAATTCTATCAGATTCGAGATGAACAACTGACTGTTGTTGATGCCGAAAAGAAATTTTTTGCCCGACAAAACGGCATGTTGACCATTTATGATGAAAGCGGAAAGAGCTTGGGTGCAAGCGCAAGAGATGAACGGACAAGCTTGGGGGAATTTTTACGATCAAATCGTGGTGATCGGCAGGCGTTGAATTTCGCGATGAAATTGTCTGCAATCAAAATCTACGACCGGATTCACACGGAAATCTGGTCGCCGATTCGGGCGCCCAAAATGTCAACAGGCGAAACAATTTTAGCCGAAGACGGTGAAAACCTGGCCGGTGTCCTGCACCAACTTTCGGAAACTTATCCATCTTTTCGAAAGGAGCTTGATTCGCTATTGAGGATTTTGTTTCGATGTTCACGCCGGAAGAAATCGTGATCTTGCAGCAATATAAAGGCGCAACCGAAATGCGGCGCTTCTCCAGCAAAGGGGCTTTGGAGTTGTGGCTCGAACACTTTACAACACGAAAGCTTTGGCTGATGGGTGAATTGGAGTCGAGATGGTGAAACGAAAAATCGTTATTTGCTCCGAAAGCCTGAGATTGCCTAAAAGGCGCAGTGAGCAAGACGAGAAATATAGCATCGACGGCGAAGCCATTATCGACTTGTTGAAAAACAATCTGGCTACACTGCAATCAGGTCAAGTAGCGATTGAGGCTGTTGGCTTCGGCGGCAAAGATGAATTTATAAAGGTCAAGCACGAAAATGAGCCGGAGAAAATTGACAACCCGAAATTAGTCGTGCAAAATCTTTTCGTGCAATCCGGCCGAAGATATTCGCCACAGCAGTTGCTCGATTTGTTGCCGAAACTTCGCGTTGCGGAATTGCTGCGCTGCAAACATTTCAAAGAGTTTTATGATTGTGTGCAGACGATTGCTGGAACGGCACGATGATCATTTGGGCAAATTTCGATTTTCAAACTTTTCAATCTACAACCACAATCGCAATCCCACTCTCACACCATCCAATGTCGTCCAATCGGAACGAAACATCTGGCCGCCGAGGCGCAGCTCGACGCGGTTGATCATGACGCCGAAAGTGCCGCTTGCAATCGTCAGGGGTTTGCCGTTGAGGCGCGCATACGAGAAACTCGTTTCAATATTGATCGGCTGGCGCGGCAGCATCAGCACTTTGGCGCCGATTTCCGGCCCCCAAAATTCGCGGCCCAAACCGCTGCTGCTCACGTAACTCATGTTGCGCGCGCCGATATAAGGCTGGACGAGCAAATATGGCGTCGCAATGACGTCGTAACCCGCATTCAAACCTAAAAAGGCAAGCGATTCATTGCTGCGTCCAAGATCTTCAACCAGGACCTGCAAGTCGAGACTCGCCGCCAGGCGATGGCCGCGAATATCTCCGGCAAGCTGAAATCCATTCAGGCCGTCGTCGAGATGCATGTAACCAACTTCGGCGGTAACGCTGTAGTCGCGATAGTCGGACGAACGAATCGGCAGGCCGCGATGATCGCGATAGGGAAACGGCGCTGGTTTTGGCGGCGCCGATTCGCGCGGCCCGCGGGCGGCATCGCGATCGTCATCCGGCGAGAAAACGATATTGACGAGCAAATTGAGCCACCCGCCGCCCTCTGAATCATCCGAGCGATTCTCTTCATCATTGTTTTCTTTTTTGTCTTTTTTGCCCTTCTCGTAGTCGTCGACAAACTCGCCGAGTTTGCCTTTCTTCTCTTTTTCTTTTTCCTGCGCTACGGCAAAAGAGGTCGCGCCGAATCCAAGCGCGAATACGAGACAAATTGTACACCATTTCATAACGGCCTCCACCAACTCATTTAATCATTTGAATGCGTCTTTAAGACTTTAGCAAGCAAAATGCCAGCCGGAAATTAAACGATCTTTTAGAGAAGTTGATTTTGAAAATTATGAACATGGACGAGACGGGCTGGCTACCTGCACGACGTCGCCAAAACCGGCTTGTGTATTTTGCTCACACAGTTTGCGCTAAAGTATACAGTTTTACAAGAGTGTGGTTTCAATCTCACGAATAATAAATTCCAAATTGGAGCGCTCAAAATACATTCCCGGCGCGGGAATGCGGTGATGCTTCAGATTGGGAGGAATATGCTTGTGGTGTGGAAATGTGGAAGCGAGCGAGGAATCGGCGGGATGCGGTTGCGGATCGTAGTAGTATAATTTTTCGCCGGCTTGATGAACGGTATATCCGTATTTGAAGAGCTTGTTTGCAACGAAATCAATTTGCTCGATAAAAGTCAGCACGATTTCGTTAGGGAACAATATCGTACCTTCAGAATAACATTCGGTCGCAGAGGATAGATAAGCGTTAAACTCCACGCTTTCAATACTACTAAATCTCTCGAGCAATGTCGAGAGAAATACAATGTACTCGTCATAGCTGTTGAGCATTCCTACCCCCGACGTCGTTGTGAAATTTTGGTGACAAGGGTAAATTTAATTTCTGCCGGATTCTCGCCGCGGGCAACAGCACGTTTTGCGATCTCATAAAATCCCATCCACCGTAACAAATCCAGATCGTCACCAATTTCATCGTGTTCGAGTTTGCGAGAGCACTCTTCCGAGGTCATCCCATATTGGGCTTCATACTCGTCCAAAAAATCCTGCACGGTTTTGTCCGGCGGGATTTCAAGAAGACGCGGCGGATCGATTTCTTTCACGGTGATGTCCGCTTCAACCCGCGATTTGGGCGCGATGCCCAGCGCTTTCAAAGCTTTCGCTGCAATGCGCCCATCACCGTTTTCGTCTATGAGAATCGTGGCTAACATGGTTAATTCTCCATTTAAATTTTTGCTACCGAAGATCTGTTCCAAGCTAAAAAAGTCTGTGCAATAAAGCAAGCGAATTTTGCGAAGAAAAACAAAACGCCACTTGTTTTTGCCTATTAAACAAGTGGCGCCTCGATTTTCAGTAAACGGTTGTCAGTGAAAAGTTTCGGGTGCGACGTGCAAGACTGATCACTGAATACTGATTACTGCACACTGATCACTACTTAATAATCTGCAGCCGTTTCTGGCCGCGGAAGCCGTTGACTTCCAGAATATAAAGGTAAGTTCCGGTCGACAGATTTCTCGCATCGAGAATGGCGGTGTGCGGCCCGGCTTTAAGCTGGCCATTCACCAGCTCGACAACCTGCTGGCCGAGCATGTTGAACAGGCGCAGTTTCACCAAACCATCTTCTTTGAGTGAGAACGCGATGGTCGTGGTCGGGTTGAACGGGTTCGGATAATTCTGCTGCAGCGCATACTCGCGCACAACGGTGGCGAGATCGGCGCGAACGATGTCCGAGAATGTGACCGTGCCGTCGGTGTCGATTTGCTTCAAACGATAATAATACGTTCCGGCGGCCAGATCGCGATCGGCAAATTTATACGAATGTTGCGCCGTGGTCGTGCCGTTGCCGGCGACGAAACCGATGCGCTGGAAATTCTTCTCATCGGCGCCGCGTTGCACTTCGAAGCCGTAGTTGTTGGTCTCGCTGGCGGTGGTCCAGTTCAATTCAACGCCGTTATTAACCACGGAGACGGTGAATGAAGCGAGTTCGACGGGAAGTGCTTTTTGTAAATCAAGTATAACAATAGGCTGAGGAGGATCAGTGGCAGCTTTTTCTCGCGGCGTACCTGTATAAGCGATCTCTAGCTCTGGATCATTGTCAAGATTGGCAATAGCAATTACATCAAATTGCGTGACAATTGCTCCTACTAAACTATCAATTTTTGTTAGGGTATAGCTGTTCGGTTCCGTAATGCTTCCACCTTTATAAGAAAGGCGATGAATAAGTCCTCGAGGAGTTGATTCGCGTGATCCAAAAATGAAATCAATGCGACCATCATTATCAATATCCCCAGATGCGCCTCCATAAATTCGCCCGCTCGCAAGCGGAAGATCCACTATTTGCGTAGCTTTCAAGCCGGTAGCATCACGCTGGAGCAGCCAAACCTGATTAGTTGTAGCGCCAGCAAATGAACCAGCGGCAACGATTTCTTTTACACCATCTCCATTAATATCAACTACAGATGAGGTTTTCCACGACCCGCCGGGAACCACACCGGCTTGCGTCGTGCCTACGACATAAGATCCACCTCCAGCAACAGAACGGGTAACAGGTGTAACGCCACCTGCATCGTTAATGAGATAGATAGTGGAATCCATAATTGCCAAATCGTAATTTGTGCCAGTAGCCCCACTGAACTTAAGAGTCCAAGTTTCCGTGCTATCCCCATTATCAGGAACATTGCTCACCGAATAAATTTGGCAACGTGGAGTACCGGCGCGTAATGAAGCCACAATTTCATCCTTTCCGTCTTTATCAATATCATTAATAAACCAACGGAAAGGCCGAATGTTTTGGTTGGCTTGGTCCGCAATCGTCCATTTGGCATTGGGTTTATAACGCCCGCCGCCAATATCAACTCCCATAATATCGCTGCCATCGCCTTTGGTTTCAAAAACAACAAGACGGGCTGGATTGGGGTTCGTTGTGGCATTGGTATTGTTGACCGGCCCCCAAATAATTTCTTTTTTGCCATCTTTGTCTAAGTCACCCCAAGTAAGGGCTGGCCAGGTATTTTGAAGAGAAAAGTTTAACGCGGTTGACCAAACGCGCTTCCATGTGGTTCCATCCTGCTCGTATTTGTAAATCCGAGGAACCAAGTCTTTTCCCGCAACGTCATGCCAGTCATTGTTGACAGCGTAAATTTCTTTTTTGCCGTCATTGTCAAAATCCACGCCGGCAACAACATTGCCCCAGCCACCAACATCTAAAGAATCCGCAGGAATTTGCGCCGCGCGCACGAAAGTTTGGGTTTGTGCATTCGCTGTCACAACGAAATACGACAAACCTGCCAACAGCAATAGTACACGACCAAATCGCATGACTGACCTCCGAATTGTTGGTTAAGAAAGGATTAGGAATTATCAAACGCCTATAAGATAAACAAATCTTTTTTCGGCGCAAGTGTTTTTTGCGAAAAGTGTGAAAAGCGAAGTCGGACTTGCGCACAACGATTTTTCTAATTTAGCAACATCTCGCAGCGCCAGTCCGACTTCGCTCCGCACTTTTTTGCAGAAATTTCTTGCATTTCATTAACACATCCAATAAATTGGTAAGTTCGAGCGGCAAAGCGCAGAGAGCATGGCGCATAGCGTTGAAACAACAAAACATATAAAAGTAGAGGGCACAGAGCATGTCGACAGTTTATCTTTTGGCGCTATGCGCTCTGCGCCATGCCCTCTGCTAAAGCATTGAGGAGTCTTCGTGTATCTTTCCGATTTAGAAGTTTTCGGCTTCAAATCTTTTGCGAAAAAAACCCAGTTCGTTTTTCATAACGGCATCACCGGCGTCGTCGGGCCGAACGGTTGCGGCAAGAGCAACATCGTCGACGCGATTCGCTGGGCGCTGGGCGAACAGAAAGCCGGCGCGCTGCGCAGCGAGCTGATGGAGAACGTCATTTTTAACGGCTCGAAGGTGCAGAAGCCGCTCGGCATGGCGGAGGTCTCGCTGACCATTCAGAATACCAAAAACGTTTTGCCGATTCAATATTCCGAAGTCGTCATCACGCGCCGGCTGTTCCGCTCCGGCGAGAGCCAGTATCTGCTCAACAACACCGTGTGCCGGTTGAAAGACATTATGGATTTGCTGATGGACACCGGCGTCGGCGCGAATGCGTATTCGGTGATCGAGCTGGCGATGGTCGAGCAGATTCTCAACGGCAAACCCGAAGAGCGGCGACACATTTTTGAGGAGGCCGCCGGCGTCGGTAAATACAAGGCGCGCCGCAAAGCCGCGTTCCGCAAACTCGAAGCCACCGAGCAGGATTTGCTGCGCCTCAACGACATTCTCTCCGAAGTCGAGAAGACCGTCGACTCGTTAAAACGGCAGGTGCAAAAAGCCGAGCGCTATCAGGTTCATGCGAATGAGCTGCGCGAGACGGAAGTGGGATTGTCCGCGTTTCAATTTTTCAAAATTAAAAACGAATTGGAGCCGCTGACGACGAGCGCGAAAGATTCCCGTGATCGCCGCGAGCAAATCTCCGCGCAACTGGCCGCGGAAGAAGCGCAAATCGAAGAGATGCGTTTGACTTTGCTGGAAGTCGAAAAGCAACTCGTGACGCGCCAGCGGGATTTGAACGCCAACACCGACCGCATCAAGAAAAAAGAAGAGCAGATTCTCGTCAATCAGGAACGCATTCGCGCCGTCAAAGAAAATCGCGCGCGTTTTGGGAAAGAGATTGAGGAGCTGAAAACACGCGGCGCCATGATGGAAGAAATGCGCGTGTCGCTCGCCAATAAAATGGAAGAATTCACGTTGACCCTGGATACCGTCGTCGGCGAGTTCAACGGCAAGCAATCGGCGCTCACCGGCATTCAGGAAAATTATCAAACCAAACGGCAGGAAGTGCGCGAGGCTGAAGCGCAACGGCAGGGCGAAGTCGAAACGTTGAGCCAAATGCAAAAAGAAGCCGAGCGTTTGCGCACGCAACTCGAATTTAACGAGAAGCGGCAGACGGCGCTGCGGCAGGAAACCGAGGCGTTGCAACAGCGGCAGGCGGAAATCACGCAGCGGCACGGTGAAACGCAGCGGCAACTGGCGAGTGCGCTGGCGCGGCTCGATCATTTGAATGTCGAGATCGAAACCAATCAACAGATGCTGGCCGAGAAAGAAACGATGATCGGCCGGCTCAAGGAAGAGTTGCTGTCGCTGCAAAGCGCGGTGCAGCGCCACCAGGATCGCGCCGGATTGTTGCGCAAATTTTTAGAGACCTACGAAGATCATCCCGAAGGCGTGAAGCATTTGTTGCTGGAGCGTGGCATGCCGGAAGGCTGTGTTGGCACGTTGGCGGAGCACATTCGCGTGCCGGAAAATTATCGCCGCGCCGTCGAATCGGCATTGGGCGAATCCGTTGCGGCGCTGTTGGTTGATCATCCCGATCGTGCGTTTGAGGGAATGGAACTGTTGCGCCAACGCGAAAAAGGTTTGGTGACGTTCATGCCGCTGCGCGGCGTGCATTCACAGAACGGCAGAAATGGCGCTGCGCATTTAGACGATGCGCGCATTCTGGCGCGGGCAACGGACGTGGTTGAATGTGATGACGCGGTGCGCGTGTTAGTTGGAAATCTTCTTGATGAATGTTATATCGTTTCGTCGCTGGCTGAAGCCCGCCAACTTTTGGAACGCTCCAATTCGCATCGCCAAAGCTTTGTCACGCTGACCGGCGAGATGTTGACCACGTGGGGCCCAATGCGCGGCGGCGATACGAGCCGTTCTTCCGAAAGTGTGATTGATCGCAAAACGCAAATCGAACAACTTGACGCGGAAGTTGAACGCCTGCAGGAAGAAATGGCGGAAAAGTCCGATGCCCGAGCCGACGCGGAAGAAGTTTTGCATCGTTTGCTGGCGCAGAATGAAAATTTGTTGGCGCAGCGCAAAACCGCGGAAAGTGACAAACAAAAATTCGAATTGGAATTTGGGCAGGCGACGTTTGAAAACACGCGCGCCGAACAGGAACGGCAGCAGCGGCATGAGGAGTTGACGAAAATCGACGAAAGCCGGCAGCAACTGCGCGCGCAATTTGCCGAGTTGGAGCCAAAGCTGCAAGAGCTGGAAACGCGCCGGCAAACCGCAGAGACGACGAACACGCAACTTGCCGCCGAGCTCGAGGCGCTGGAGCAACAGTTCCGCAGCGCGCAGGAAGCGGCCAATGCCGCCAACGTCATCGTGGTGGAAAAACGCGCCGAGCTGCGCAATGCGCAATCCGAAATCGAACGTCTCGCCAGCAATCAGCGCGATATTGCCGAAAGCGTCGAGCGCCGCACCGAGCAAATTGCCGAGGCCGAGCAGCAGGAGCAGGAGTTGACGGCGCAGATCGACGGCGCGCGCGAGCAGTTGCACGACGATTTCGCCGAGCGCAAAGAATTGGAAGAAGTCGTCTCCGAAATCGAGCGCGCCTTCCGCGAGCAGAAGCAGGTGGCGGATTCGAAGGAACGCGCGTTGCGCGCCGTGCGCACCGAGCGCGATGAGGTTTTGGAAAAGTTGCATCAGGCCGAGCTGCACATTTCCGAGCTGACGATGCAGCGCGACAATATGATCAAGCACATTCACGAAACGTACGAGCTGGATTTGGCGCAGCAAAAAGCGCCCCGCCCCGAAGATATTGAAGGGCGGGGCGAATTTAACGCGGCGGAGACGGAAGAGCGCGTGAACTGGCTGCGCAATCGGTTGAAGAGCATGGGGCCGGTGAATATGCTGGCGCTCTCGGAGTATGAAAAAGAGAAAGAGCGCTTCGATTTTCTCACCGCGCAAAAAAATGATTTGCTCGCCGCCGAAGCGAATTTGAAAGACACCATCAAAGTTATTAATGACACGGCGTACGAACGCTTCGGCAAAATCTTCTCGCAGATTCGCGAGAATTTCATTCAGGTGTTCAAGGGCTTTTTTGAGAACGGCGAAGCGGATTTGCGGCTGGATGAAGGCGATCCGCTCGAAGCTGACATCGTCATCGAAGCGAATCCCAAAGGCAAGAAGCTCGGCTCGCTCGCCCTGCTCTCGGGCGGCGAGAAAACGCTGACGGCCATTTCGCTGCTCTTTTCGATTTATCTGGTGAAACCGAGCCCGTTCTGCATTCTCGACGAAGTCGACGCGCCGCTGGATGACATGAACATCGGCCGCTTCGTCGGCGCGCTGCGCAAATTTTCCGACAACACGCAGTTCATCGTCGTTACCCACAACAAGCTGACGATGAAAGCCGCGGATTACTTGTACGGCATCACGATGGAAGAGCAGGGCGTGTCAAAAGTGGTCTCGGTGAAATTCGAGGATTTGCACGTGGGGAAAGAGGCGCTGGCGGCGTAAATTAAAACGGCTTGATATTTTTAACGACTTTTTCTAAATTTCTAAAATGCTATTCGTTATCGATACCTCAAGCCTGATCGTTTTGCAAAAACTTCAATGAAACAAACTTTTACCCTTCCCTCTAATTTAGCTGCCGACATTGAGACGTTGAAACACGATTTGGGATTAAAGAATTCGGAAGCGACTATTCGGCATTTGCTCCAAAATGCAATCGCTCGTGAAAAGAAGCACATCGTTGTCCGTTTATACCAAAAGCGCCAAAAAACCATGCGCCAGTGCGCCGAGCTTTTGAACGTCGATCTGGAAGAAATGATAGATATCCTGCGCGACTTCAATGTTTCTTTTAACGACGATTTGTCACAGCAGTTGGAAACGGTCAATAGGCTTACCCGAGAGATGCGGGCTAACTCGGCCTCGCCAGCGCGCCGAAAAAAGTTTCCGTCAAAACGAAGCTTGTCGCCGGCACTTACAACAAGCTGACGATGAAAGCCGCAGATTATCTCTACGGCATCACGATGAAAGAGCAGGGCGTGTCGAAAGTGGTCTCGGTGAAATTCGAGGATTTGCACGTAGGCCAAGAGGCGCTGGCGGCGTAGTTAAAACCTCTTGAGATTTTTGACTGATTTTCTTAAATTTTTAAGATGCTATTCGTTATTGATACCTCAAGCCTGATCGTCTTGTCTTGAAAACGCTTGGTTGGTTGAATTTATGCCGAAGCGGTGAAAACGAATTCATCGAATATTGCCATGAACCACACCTTTATCCTTTCGAAAGATTTAATCAACGCGGTCGATAGCTTGCGCCGTGATCTTGGGTTTGAGGATGTCGATTCCACGATCCAATACTTGTTGCACAATGCCATCGATCGAGAACGAAAGCTTATCGTAACGCGATTGTATCAAAACGATCAAAAAACAATGCGGCAATGCGCCGAGCTTCTGGGCGTCGATTTGGAAGAGATGATGAATATTTTGCGCGAGTTCCATGTTTCGTTTAATGACGATCTGGCGGAACAATTGGAGGCGGTCAACAAACTTACGAAGGGAATGCAGCCGGCTTAACACCGTGACCATGGAAGCGAGCAGGGATGAAACACGACAATCCGTGGAAAGAATTGGTGGAAAAGTTATTTGCCACCCATCACGCCATCGCCGCGATTATTGACCTCAAATTTGGCAAGCCTGGCCGGCGCTTAAGCACGCGCGCTTATCAGATCGACAATCCGAAAACGCTGCAAAAACTGACGACAAAATTGAAGCGGGCGCAAAACCTCACGGAGGCGGAAATGATCTTTGCTCAGATTGAGAAAGGCAATGGCAAGCAAGCGCATTAAGCTTGAGCCGGATAAGAAATATAGACCGCGACTTCGGTAAAATCCGGGGAATCCATGTTGTCAAACCGAAGACTTGCTCACTATTATTAAAAAAAGAATGTAGAAACTGTTCTTGCATTTTAAGCGATTTTTGCACTATATAAATCCAGCTTGCTCGCGGAGCGAATGGCTAAATTTACCAAGGAAGCATTTGATTGGATTTGACTGTGAGGGCGAAATCAATGAAATGCAAGGCGCTTCTTCTTTTTCTAATTCAGCTCACTTTTTCTCAAGCTTTTTCCCAACCTGCCACTGAATCAAAAACGCCAACCATTGCCGAAAAGATGGCCGGTAGCGAAAAGTATTCCGGCTATTTTATTTTTTACTGGGACGCCAAACGCG
>Ga0247727_10009688_pt1 | contig 17311 bp, 19 predicted proteins | sample WisWelCaveWW1625_FD_202498 | JGI IMG/M metagenome (GOLD analysis project Ga0247727, IMG submission 202498) | Biofilm microbial communities from Wishing Well Cave, Virginia, United States - WW16-25 | ecosystem: Environmental > Aquatic > Deep subsurface > Groundwater > Cave microbial mat | place...
AATTACTTGTCCGCGCGAACATTCCGCTTGACTCGTCGATTGATTTCAAGATTTTTTCTTTCACGAATGTCATGAATACGGGAACCGCGTTTGGCCTGCTGAGAAATGCATCATGGTTCTTCGTTATATTCGCTGCCGCAGTCAGTGTTTTTCTCATTTTGAAATACAAAACATTTGAAGACAAGCTGCAGCCGATTCTCGGACTTATCCTCGGTGGCGCAGTCGGCAATCTGGTGGACCGATTATTGTATGGCGCGGTTGTTGACTTCATCGACTTCCATTTCTGGCCAGCTTTCAATGTCGCTGACAGTGCTATATCTATAGCTGTTGTACTGCTGCTTTTAAGAGAATACTTGCCACGAAAACGCAAAGTTTAAATATATCCAGTATACATAATCCTATATTAGTGTAAAAGACGGTGAAACATCATATATTACGGTACTAGAGGTGAACTGAATGGCTGATGAACACAAAGGAATTGCGTTGGTGATTCTTGGCATTGTTGCGGTTATCGCAATTGTTGGTCTTGTCCTTATGTTTGTAGGCGGCAAGTCAGCAACCGGAGAAGGAATTTACGGCGGTGCAATCAAGCAGGTACAATATCCAAACTGGATTGCAAGAGGAGTTCCAAGAAACATGCCAGGCTACATTCCTGGAGAGGGCTGGAGTCCTGGAGCGACAAGCTCAGATGACTTGCACACGAGCTGGAATTATTACGGTTCGCCAAAGAGAGATCCAAAGAGTGACGTGCCGAGTGCGTTGACAAGCTGCGGCGTTGAGGGCATGTTGATTCCGTACAGTGACAATATGCCATCATACTACAGGCAGCGCGGCTACACAGTAGTGGAAACAGGCGGACAACAAGCTGGTCTCTGTGTATATCCAAACACAGAAATGGTCGGCGGAATTGCTCGATAAATTTGTTTTTTGTTATTGAGCGTCAGAACGATTGTACGTTCTGACAAAACGAAAAGTATATAAATCAGTGTGTGTATAGCACACACAAACGATTAAGTACAACTAAACGAGGTGATCAGTTGTGGCAGAAGAAAGTGGAAAAGGAATCGCATTAGTAATTCTCGGCATTGTTGCGATTATAGCCATTGTTGGTTTGGTGCTCCTGTTTACAGGTGCGCGCAAGGCAGCAGTAGGTGAGTTCGCAGTGCCAGGCGTCAAGGAATATGGTGGCGCAATCAGAGGAGTTTCAGACCCATACTCCAGAGCATTCTCAGGAAGAGCTCGTGAATACCCATCGGGAAACGTAGAAACATTCTCCGCTCAATGGCCAGGTAGTGCTGGTGTCATGGTAGGCGGCGAATCATACGGCGGAACAGCCGACCCGCGTGGTCAACAATACCAATACCGTGCTTCGTACAACAGACAGCGCGAAGAGATTCCATCAATGCGCGCATGTGAATGGTTGTCACAGCTGACCTTTGGCAGCAATGTCTTTGGAACTGCTGTTGAAGCAAGCGACGAGTACGATGGAATGCTGAGCCAGGGCAGAAAGTGCATGGTCTTATCAGAACTGCGAGCAGCAGACTGGGAAGTCCTTGCAAACGAATACGGCCTTGACCGCGACAGTGTTGTTTCACTGCAGAACATGGCAGGCCAGGCAATAGCAGACGGCGCATACGCTTGCTGCGAGAACCCAGGCTTGTTAGGAACTGTTTAAGTTCCTTATTTTTTTTCTCTTTTATTTTAATCTTTTACCATGGAAGCGCTTGAACTATATTCTATCTATGTCGTGATTACGGTTGTAATCGGCATTTCTGTGCTTATCATGATGTTTCATATCTGAATCTTCTACTCGCAAGTAGTGTGAAACCTTTTTTAAGCGGCACCACTGCAGGATAGCTATGGATGCCAAGGCAGAGCTGTGTTTTGAGGTTTCTTGGGAAGTTTGTAACAAGGTAGGAGGCATTTTTACTGTTGTCCAGAGCAAGATTCTGCCTATGAAGGAGCACTATGGAGATAATTACTTTCTTGTGGGTCCATATTTTCCAAAGAAGGCGTACGGAATTTTTGAAGAACATGTGGCGCCTGAGCATTGCAAGCCAGCTTTTGATACGTTAAAAAAAGAAGGCATAGAAGTGCATTGTGGCACCTGGATTACGAAGGGCAACCCGAACACCTTGCTGGTTGATTTTACGAACTTCTCAGCCCAGAAAAACGATATTAAGCGCAAGCTGTGGGATTGGTACCAGATTGACAGCCTGAATACGGAGTGGTTTGATTTTGACGAGCCAGCAGTCTGGGCGTATGCTGTTGGCAGGCTGCTTGAAGAGCTTTCCAAGGTCTTTTCGGGCAAGAAGATTGTCGCACAGTTTCATGAATGGCTTGCTGGGGCTGGCTTGTTGTATTTGCGCCATGAGAATGCAAAAATCGGCACGGTGTTTACCACCCATGCGACAACGTTAGGCCGTTCTTTGGCAATGCAGGAGCGGGACATTTACGAGCAATTGGAAAAGATTGATTCTGATGCTGAAGCCAAGGCCCTTGGTCCGTCTGTCTGGGCGAAACATCTGATGGAAAAGCAGAGCGCGAAGAACGCTCATGTGTTCACTACCGTCAGCGAGATTACTGGCGTTGAGGCAGAGCATTTCCTGGGCAGGAAGCCGGGCGTGCTTCTCTTTAATGGGCTTGACTTGTCCAAATTTCCCTCATTTGAAGAGGCTTCGTTGAAGCATAAATTCTTCAAGAACAGGATGAAGCAGTTTTTGATGTATTATTTTTTTCCCTATTATACCTTTGATATTGAGAACACGCTTATTTATTTTCTGGCAGGCAGGTATGAGTTCCATGACAAGGGTGTTGATGTGTTTATCAAGGCGCTTGGAAAGCTGAATGGTCAGCTGAAGGCGGAAAAGTGTGAAAAAACCATTGTGGCATTTTTCTGGATTCCAGGCAATGTAAAAGGCATACGGCCTGAGCTTCTGGAGAGCAGGACGTTTTTCAATGATATCAGGAAAAGTATTGAGGAAGTTCATGAGGACGTGCAGAACAGGCTGTTGGAATTACTGATAATTGGGAAGCCTATAGCCAACGAGTCCCTGCTTGGAGAGAATTTCCTTCAGGATGTAAAGCCGAAATTGAAGCGCCTTGCGCTCAAGGGATTGCCTCCGATTAGCACGCATTTCCTGTATGACGAAGATACTGACCTGATTGTGAGTACGCTGCGTGATGTTGGTCTTGATAATTCTCCTGACGATGTGGTGAAAGTCGTGTTCTATCCGATTTATCTCTCAGGCGCCGATGGTTTGCTGGACACGAGTTATTATGAAAGCATGCAGGGCTCGCATCTGGGCGTGTTTCCGAGCTATTATGAGCCATGGGGATACACTCCTCTGGAAGCGGCTGCATTAGGAGTGAGCAGTCTTACCACTGACTTGTCCGGCTTTGGCCAGTATATTTGCAAGGAATGTGCACCTGCAAAGTACCCGGGCATTTTCGTGCTTCCCCGTTTCAAGAAGTCAACAGAAGAAATTGTCAACGCCTTGACGGACATGATGTCCCGGTTTGCTCATTTCAGCACAAAGGAGCGCATAGAGAACAAGATTATGGCGCAAAAGATTGCGGCAACTGCTGACTGGAAGCTGTTTATCGAAAATTATATAGAGGCGCATAACCTGGCTGTTGCAAGATGAAGCGTCATATTTTTCTCTTTAGGCATGGCCAAACTCATTTTAACAAGCGGAAGCGCTTCACAGGGTGGATTGACGCTGATTGGACACGGAAAGGCATGCGTAACGCCAGCGTTACTGCGCGAAAGCTTAAGAGCAAGCGCATTGATGTCGCTTTTTCGACAGGTCTGAAGCGCTCCGTGCGCACTCTGAAAGAGGTGCTCAAATATCATCCTGAATGTTTTCTGAAACTAAAGGATGACAGGATGATTGAACGGTGCTATGGAGTGTTGCAGGGGCAATCACATGCAGCGTTTATTCGTAAGAATAGCCGGGCGCTGTTTGACAAGTATCACCGCGCCTATAATTTCCCGCCTCCAAATGGCGAGAGTGTCAGGATGGTTGAAGGGCGTGTCAAGTCGTTTATCAAGGATTTGCTTGCATTTGTGAGAAAGTACAAGGTCAACGTAGCCATCTCTGCACACGGCAACTCCATGCGTCCTTTCCGTCGATATTTTGAAAAGGCTTCAGTTGGCCAGATGATGAAGTGGGAGATTCCGTATGATGATTATTTTGAGTATGCCGTTGATGTCCCGTCTGGAAAAGCGCCTCAAGTTACACGTAACTCCTGGAAGAGTGTTGCGCTGCCACCACACGTCAAGCAGGCGACTGACAGGCATAATGTTCTTAAGAAATTTTACTCAAAATCTTGAGCAGGTTGTCATGGAGTTTTCCATTGCTGGCGAGCGCGCCGTTTGACTTGAAATTCCATGGCTTGCCTTTCATGTCCGTGATTTTTCCGCCTGCCTCTGTGACAATGATGCTTCCTGCTCCGTAGCCGTAGGGGTCATTGCCGCCAAGCTTGATACGTGCTCCGAATCTGCCGCAGGCAACATACGCAAGCTCTATTCCTGCGCAGCCTAATGATCTGAGAAGCCTTCTGCTGATGGGGAATTGCTGGCTGAAGCTCAAGCCAAAAAAGGACTTCATGATATTTGTTTCATTGTTCACGTGTATTCTTTTGCCGTTGAGATATGTGCCTTTTCCCTTTGAGGCATGAAATACTTCTTTCAATACGGGCGCATAAATAACGCCGAGGCAGGGTTTGCCCCTGTAAAAGAGTCCGATGTTGACTGCCCAGATTGGCAGGTGATGGCTGTAATTGAGCGTGCCTTCTAGAGGGTCGATAATCCATAAATAATCTGATTTTTTGTGGTGGTGTCCGGTTTCTTCTGTGAGAATGTCGTGGTGTGGGTATTTTTTTCGTATTTTTCCCATTATGTATTTCTCTGAAGCATAATCTGCGTCAAGTGCAAAATCTCCACCCTCCTTGTATTTGACGATTTTTGCTTTCTTTTGTGCTTTGATAAGTAGTTTGGCAGCTTCTTTTGCCAATTGCATGGCAAACTCAAGCAAATCTGATTGTTTTTCCTGCATATGGTGCTCCTGTTTCTTCTTCAATGCGCAATAGCTGGTTATATTTTGCTAATCTTTCTCCTCGGCATGGCGCTCCTGCTTTTATCTGGCCGCTGGCAATTCCGACTGCCAAATCTGCGATGAAGCAGTCCTGTGTTTCCCCGCTTCTGTGGGAGACCATTACATTCCAGCCTGCTTTTTTCGCGAGCTGTGCTGACTGCAGAGCTTCAGTGATGGTTCCGATCTGGTTTATCTTCAGCAATAGACAATTGCAGCTCTTTTGCGCGATGGCTTTTTGGACTCTTTTTGGGTTTGTGGCAAGCAAATCATCTCCGACGATTTGTGTGCTTAGCCGTTTCGTCAGCCGCGCGAAGCCGTCAAAATCCTCTTCGTAGAACGGGTCTTCGATGCTTGCTAAGGGGTATGCGTTGACGAGTTCTTCGTATTTGTCTGCCAAAGTATCCGGCCTGTATTCCTGTCCTTCTATGTAATAAACGCCGTCTTTCCAGAAGGTTGTAGCAGCGCAGTCTATTGCGAGCTTTACTTTTTTCCAGTAGCCGAGCTTGTTGATGGCGTCTGTTATGTAGTCGAATGGTTCCTCGATGCAGGTGAGCGGCGGTGCAAACCCTCCTTCATCTCCGACATTGATTGCCGTTTTCCCGAAGTGGTTTTCCAGGTTCTTTTTTAGTACTTGGTAGATTTCGCTGCCTATTTGCAGTGCTTCTGCGAAATTCTTAGCGCCAACCGGCATAATCATGTATTCCTGTATGTCAAGCTTGTTTCCTGCGTGTTTGCCGCCATTTATGATGTTGAATGCCGGTACGGGCAGCATGAACTTTTTTGTTCCTGAGAGGCGACCAAGATATTCATATAAGGGCATGCCTTGTGCTGCCGCTCCTGCGCGGGCTGTTGCCATGCTGACTGCGAGAATGGCGTTTGCTCCCAGTCTGCTCTTGTTCTTCGTGCCATCCAGCTTTATCATCAGATTGTCTATTTCCTCCTGGACCGGCTTTCTTCCCTTAAGCTTTTTTGCGAGAACGAGATTGATGTTTTTGACTGCGCGCTGCACTCCTTTGCCGAGAAATGCTGTGCCACCATCGCGCAATTCCAGCGCCTCATGGACTCCTGTACTTGCTCCTGATGGCACGCTTGCCCTGAATATGCCGTCTGATGTTTTTAGTTCGCATTCAACAGTTGGATTGCCTCTGCTGTCCAGAATCTGGCGTGCGTGAACTGCAATGATTTTTGACATTGTCCCTCTTTTTTGCTATGAGGTGGAAAATCAGGTTTAAAAGGTTGTTGTTTGGCAAGATTTTAATACTGTGCTCTTATAGATGGCTTATGCAAAAAGAGGTTGTATTGTTGTTATTAGTTCTGCCTATTGTTTCTGCTCAATATTATGATTCAGACATTTACAATCAGGTAGCTTTCTGCGATGAGGGCGCTGCAACTTGTGATGGGAGTGTTTTTTTACAGTGTGTTAATGGCAATTGGCAGCCAGCGCAGAAATGTGAATACGGCTGTGATCCGTATCAGGGATGTACAGGGCCTGCTTATATGGTGCCTCCAATTCAACAAGAAGATCAGCCACCGGCGTACGTACCGCCAAGGCAAGCGTTGGCATGTGTGTATGGGCAGAAGCGTTGCTCTGGTCAGAACTTCCAGATGTGTATTAATGGCGTCTGGCAGACGCAGTTGACATGTGGTAAATCCCAGCAATGCACTGAAAGAGGGTGTGCTTCCGTTACGTGTGAGGATAAGTGTGAGAACGCATATGATGAGTGCGTTAAATATGCCAAAGGCATCGATGCAAAGTTGGGATGTGAGAAGGCTCATGGTTACTGCCTTGAGGCGTGTGGAATAATTCCTCCTGAAGCAATGCCTGTTGTTAAGGCGCCGCCTTCGTACGTTACTGAAGATATTCCTAAAACAAAGTGTTTGGCGTGTCCGAAAATTGAAAGGACAGAGCCCAGGCTTCCACTCGCGCCTTATGATAAACTGAAGGGAGATTGTGCGCTGATAGGCAGGTCTGAAGAAGTTCTTGCTTATGTTAAAGCGCTGGAAGGACTTTCCGCTGAGTGCAATGCTCTCATCCCTGGCCGGTTGAAAACTGCACAAAATATGAAGGATAATATTGATGAGCGGATTGGCATGTTGCCAGTTGGGACTGAGGAAAAGCCCGATTTTACTTGCATGGGCTTCAAGGGGAGTGAATTTGTTCTTGAGCCTGCGTGCACTGCAGAGCCTTCTGAACCAGTAGAACCAGCTGATTTCGCGATGGAAAAAGAAGGTTGGTACTACACTGAATGGCTTAAGCGGATGCAGAAGTCCACGCTGAAATTCTGTAAGATGGTGGACGAAATTGTTAAGCCTGTCATTAAGGGGTGCGAGAGGATTAAGCGTTATTCTGATACGTGCATGGGAGGGCGTCCCAGCACGATAGCCATGTACAAGAAGACGATGGATGCTCAGCTGAAATATGCGCAAGATGTGGAATATTTGGGCTTCTATTACTCAAAGACGTTGAAGGAGTATTCTTTTGATAGTTTCAAGAAATATTTCAAGGAAAGTTTCATTAAATGCTCTTCCATCACCGTTGTTCCGCCGCCAAAAGGCGTGTTGGACAAGATTGTTGGCTTTTTCAAGGGCTTGTTTGTTTCAGCTCCAAAAATGCCGCCGCCTTCGTGTCCTGAGAAATGTGAGAGCCTGCGTGTTAAATGCGTGGCTGGCATCACCAGTAAGTTTCCTTACAACTTATTTGAGGAGGCCGCATGTCTTAAGTCCTATAACGAATGCATTGATGCCTGCGGTCTTCCCATTGAAGCAATGCCTTCTCGTTAGCCAATATAATTGACTTCTTCGCCCGATTTCCTTCTGAGCCGCTTTTGAATTGCTTGTGTGCGCTGGCTGAGTTCCTGCTCGATTTCTGCTATTTCCCGTTCAAGCAATTGTATGTCCACGCTTACTCCAAGTTTTTTCTTGAGAACTTTTAGTATTTCTCTGGCTCCGCTGATTCCGAGGTAGAGCGGGTGTCCGAATGTTTCTGCCAATAAGCTGACAGCATGGATGTTGCGCCGTTTTGCAAGCCCCAAAAGCAGTCCGGAAACGCCGATGATTGGCCCGATCCTGCCGTAGAGCTTGGTGTTCACTCCTGTTCCTTTAGCGTATGCCTGCACGGCATCCTTGTAATTGCCAGTCAGGTATACTTTTGGCTGTTGCGGCTCTTGTTTTAATGCAATCCCGCCGAGCGTGATTATTTCTTCGCAGTTGAACTGTTGTGCAGTATCAAGCACGGCGTCGCAGAACTCGTAGCAGCTTGCCTCGTCGTTTGGCTGGACGTCTCCTGCAAGTAAAAGAAGGTCTTTCTTGCCGTTCTTGAAGCGCTTGTAGTATAATTCTATGGATGGAAGCTCTACAAGGTTGTCTTCATTTATGAAAACGCTGTGTGGCAGGTCGTTTCCGCGGAATTCTGCCAGTTTTTTTGCTTTGAGCTCTTCGATGATGAAGTCAATGGCGACTTTTCCGACATTGCCTATGCCGGGCAGTCCTTCGATAAGAATTGGTTTGTTGAGTTTTGGTTTTTTAGCGGTGTACTTTATGTCCCACTTCATAGGAGCCCTCTTTTGGTGAGATCTTCCTTGCGTGCCTCTCGTCTGTATTTGGCGTATTTGTCTGCCGAGTAGCGTGGCGGCTTGGTCGTGACTGCCTGCATTCCACACTGGCATGTTTCTTTCATTGTGTACGTTCCGCACGCCTGGCATTTGAATATGTGTTTCATGGTTATTAATCTTCCTTGCGCGCCCACTCTGCGACGAGGTCGTGTTTTTTCGCATGGTCGAGCACGTTGTCAAGCGCTCCTTTGAGCGTTTTCTCAGCGTCCTTGTAGTCTTCAGCTATGACCTGCATGTGGTACGTGCCTGCTCCAAGGTAGCGGACCTCAATGCCTGCTTTTGTTGCGAGCGCGAGTGCTTCTTTTATTTCATGCAGTCCGTCTGGTGCGTAGCTGGTGAGCTTTAAGTCTCCGCCAATCTCGACTTGTGGCGGCTTTATTCTGGCTTTGATGGCATCGGTGAGCAGTTTGGCGATTTTCTTGTCAATGACTGTTTCGAGGTTGAGCTGGTCTGTTGCCGCCTGCTCGAATGCCGCAAATATGGTGCCGTATGTCGGCATTATTTTTTCATAAACTTTGTTGTAGAGCGTGAGCGGGCTTTCTCCTGATTGCTTGGCTGCGTATTCGATGATTTTTTCTGCCAATTGTTCCTGCTTTATCTGGTTGAGCTTGTTTGTTTTTTGTGTCTGGTTGACTCTGCGCAGGCTAAGGTCAATGTGCCCTTTTTCCTTGTTGACCTGCAGGACTTTGCAGACAACTTTCTTGCCCTCTTGGACAAATTCCCTGATGTTTCTGATTCTTCCTGGCGCGACTTCAGAAATATGTATCATGCCCGTCCTTCCACCGTACTCGTCCAGCGTGCAGAATACCGAGTGCGGGTTGACGCCTGTTACAGTGCACAGAACCAATTCTTCTGACTGCGGGAATCCGGTCTTCTTTAGGAGCATTATACGACGGGAAGAAGGGGCGTTTAAAAAGATTTGGGTAAAAACCTCCAGGAAGGTTGTGGGTTTTCAGCTGTCAGAGAAGGTAGAGTTTTTCTAAGAAATTTTTGTGTACGCCGAATATTAATTGCCAATGACGATTTGCTTTTCAAGAAAGCTTTCAATACGTGATTCCAAAACTCCAAACTCTGCTTGCACTGCCTTTGGCAGGGAGTTGACTTTCCTTCCATTGTAGTACGGTTGCATGCTCAACTCGTATGCTGGTCTTCCCTGCGCATATCGCACTACATAGCTGACACATACTCTGGCATCTTCAAAATTTTTGACTACGTTCACCGTGAGGACAGAGTCCTTTTTTTTCGTCACATACTTAAAGTCCTTGAATCCTTCCTCAATTAGAATATTCGCGATTCCCATAATGCATTTTGTAGCGTCGTAGAATCCTGGAGAAGGTTCACCGGGATCCATATCCTCCGGTTTTAACTGTTTGAGACTCCTAATCAACTGACGCACTTCGCTGAAGAATTTTCGTTTCTCATCCATGCCAGCCACTCCAGTAATTCTTATATTCTGCAGTATATAAATCTTTGCGCGTTTTGCAACTGGTCAGCAATAACTATAAAAAGCCCAAGAGTTCGCCAGGTTGCATGGGTTTGTATTCAATGCTAAAGGGTTCGGCGCAGTATGTTACGCTGACTGTCGCGCTGATGGCTGGTGCGGGCGCTGCCAGTGTTTCAAAGAAGTATGAAACTATTGATACCAAAATCCAGTTCGTGCGCAAGCCGCGCGAGCCGTGTGTTCTTCCGCCTGAGCACCGGGAAGAAAAGCCAATTCAAATTCCAAAGGCAGCATATGTTGGTCTTGCTGCACTCGCTGTTGCCGCTCTTGCAACTGTAATGCGCAGAAAGCATGACGCGTATTTGGAAAATTTGCAGCCGAGAAGATGGCATGCAGAAAATTTCTTTGGAAATGACGACTTCTCGGAGAGATAAGCTCTGAATTATTCTGGTGGGTCGCACAACGCAAATTTCACTCTAAACGCACTGGGTGGATTTTTCAATTGTCTATATTCTTTTGGAGAAATGACGAGCTTCAGATTGTATTCTGCGTGTTTGCGATACGCGGCATCGGCGCTGGTGTCTTCAAAGCGCCCATACAATTCAGCCAAGTGTATTTTTCCAGCAATAGGAGAAGTCGAATCGTGTCGGGTGACATTTATTTCCTGCAATTCCTTTAATTTCAACCCGCCAGGTAAGTATTTGTCTGTAGGGTGCACCTGATCTACTGGTCTAAGGTTTACCCGCAAAATTTTATTCGGCATTTTGAATACATCCCACAGTAGTTCATTTGCTATCTGCGTGTCGAGTATGATTATTGATTCCATGCTGTCAGGTCCTGCTACGCGTTCGGCCTCACTTAGCGCCCAATTGTCCGGTTCGGCATAAATGCCGACAGATGTGCGCCCCAATGGCGTGATGTTATCATATGTTCTTATGCGGACTTCAGAAATTGAGAGTGCGGCAGAAATGGTGTAGTCCAGATTTTTTGGCTTTGTTAATTCAATTCCTGCATCCCCCATAGGGCTAACGCATCCTATGAAGTATTTAAGAATTTCTGGTTTTCAAAAGTTATGACTCAAGAACTTCCAATACCCGTGCCTTTACTCTTGACTTGCCGCCAGTAGGTTCTGCCAGTTCTTTGCCGCAAACGAGGCAGAGTACTTTTGTGCTTGCCTTGCCGAACATTATCTGCTCGTTTTTGCATTTTGGGCAGCGTATCTTGATGAATTTGCTGTTGGTTTCTTTCATCTTTTGTTTCATTTGAACTCCACCTTTCGCGCTCTGAAGCCGCCTTTTGACATTCCGTGCATTTTCTTGCAAGCACTGCACTCAAAGCGCAGGTCCACTTTTTTGCTGGTTTTTCTGCCCGCCATTCTCCACTTGGTGATTGCTGGCTTTGAATATTTGCCGTGGTTGCCTATGCCCAGGTGACCTCTCATCTTGATTCTTTTCTTGCTTCCAAAGCTGAGCGGATGGGCGCTTCCTCTGGTCTTTTTCCTGCCTTCAATAATCTTGTGCTCTGTATGCTTTTTGCACGTTGGGCAGTATGTCCTTCGTGTTTTAGGAAGCTTCATGTACTCGTGGGTATAGAGGGTGTTTAAAAAGCTTATGGTCAGACAGCAGAATTCTCTATGCCGTCCCAATAGAATTCCCTGCCACCGTTCTTTCTGTACTGTGCCTGCGGGAACTGCTGCGCGATGTGGTCTTTTATCGGATGAGGCAAATCAGGAAGTTTTGAACCTCTCAAAATCGTTACGGCCAGCGTCCCCACATGTTCTCCAGTATGGAATTCAAATCTTCCTTCAAAAAAGTAGTGAGGGAGTGCACTGTATGTGAAACGTACCGCGTTGTGCGTTTCCGGGACATCGATATGACTGTCAAAGTCAATCATGCCAGGAATGTCACGTAGAATGTCAACCAGCTTACGGTGTGATTCGTATTCCTCGTCTGCTACCGCCCCCATCATGCTATGGTGAGATATGCTCGGCTATAAAATTTCTTCGCTTTTTTACAGCGCAACCGCTTTTCCTTGAGAAATAAGCACGTCCGCAAGCTCTTCTGGAATTTCTGCTTCTTCGTTTTCGCCGTACGGTCCATATGTTTCAAGTTCTTTGCCGACAAACTGGTCCACGCCCTCTATGAACCTGATTGTTTTCATGCCATGCGGCAGTGGCGCAACAATTTCTTCCTGTGGCTCTTCAGCCGGCAATGGCAAAACTATTGGCAGCACATCCGGCTCGCGCAGTTCAAGCATTCTGTGCAGGATTCCGGTGCGGTATTGTGAAAGCACTGCTGTCAAACTTTCAAACATTGCCTGTTCCTGTGAAAGCAAGTGCGCAGTATCCACAATACGTGATTTTGTCCTGCTGCTGTTGATTGACATGTTGATGATTTTGCGTTCCCTTATATCGTACAAATCCCGCAGGATTCTTTTGATGTTTGACAGCTGTATGTGTAGCTTGTCCCTTTCGCTCTGTGAGAAGATGTCGTTCTTTACAAGATTGTCATCGTATGCCTGCTGTTTTTCGCGCGCGTAGGTGAGCGTGTCTTTGAAGAAGCGCTCATCCAATTTCTGTAGCTCTTCGCGTGATTTCTCCTTTCTGAGAATCTCGTACAGTGTTTCGTAAGTGAGTACGACCTCTTTTACAGTCTGCTCCATGTCCCCCGTGATGTGTGTGATGTGTATATATTTAAAGATTTAGTAGTTTATACAGCAATAAAGCTTATAATTGGCAGACTTGTTATTTCCAGAACATGACCAAAACACTTGAAGGGGCGCTGGAAATTTCGCCGCATCGTGACAGGCAGCCAGCCATGGTTGGCTTTACGAAATACATCATGATGCAGGTTTTTCCGCGTATGAAGCACTCGCATCCTCCTTTTTTCGAAGTGATTTACGATACCAGCCACAGGACGCTAGCCTATCTTGTCGTGCATGATGGCGCAAGCCCGGACAAGTCGCTTCAGAATTCATTGTTGCTCAGGCTGGTCAATGAGCAGAGACAACGTGATGTCGGCAACGCAATCGAACACTGGGATGTGTTTGAAGCGCAATCGCTCCTCGCATTGACTGACAAGATTCCATTTCCGCATAACAGACTTGCGAGAAAAGATGTGCCTAATCCTTCGAACGATGTAATTGCATTCCTGAAGAGGAATACAAGGGAGGAAAGTGGGGATTTTGTGTACGTGAATCATCTGCAGTTGAAAGAGATTGCCGCTGAGTTGCGAAGCAGTTATGCTCAGCATGCAAATGAGAAAATTTCAGTGGAAGTTGTAATTCCAGAGGGCTTTTCAGCCATAAGGGATATCCGTGTTCAGGCAAGCGTGATTCCGCCGCCAAATGCGCACAGACTGCGAACCTGTTTCGAGGAAATTCTTGTTAAGTATAAGGCGCGCGAGCGTCTTAATGAAGTGGGCGCAGCGTGCATGGGCTTGAGCTTGCCGGGTGACTGGGACTTCAATTGTCCGGCTGCGTACACGGTTCCGACGATGAATGGATATGTGACAGCGAACGTAGGCATTAATGCAGGTCCTCCTGCCCGGGCAGAGAAATTCATTAAAAGCGAGAAGAAGTAAATCAAGAATCGCTGCAATCTCTTTTGAACCCGCAGTTCAAGCAGGTTATCTTGCATTTGTTCGCTACCATCGGCATGCCGCAGATGTTGCATGGGTCGTAGTCTGTGTTCAGAAGTTTTTTTGAGTTTTCTTTGTCAATCATATGAAACTGGCTCATCCTTGCCTTTGTTCTCAAGCCGCGCGTAGATGAATAGCAAATCGCTCAGCCTGTTTAAGTATCGGATGAGTTCTGGATTGATTGGTGTTTGCTGGTGTAATGCCATGACGCGCCGTTCTGCTCTTCTGCAAATGGTTCGCGCCAGATGAAGGTGGGTTGCGCTCTCATTGCCGGCAGGAAGGATGAACGATTTTTGCTGTGGCAGTATTTTTTCCACGCGGTAGACTTCTTTTTCTATTGCGTTCGTATGCGCTGCCGTTATTTTTGGGAATTTGGTGAACTTTGTTCCAACTGATGCGAGCTCTGCTCCTATTCTGAAAAGGTCGTTGAGCACCTGGTGTAGAATTTTTTTCGCATTTTTGTCTTTGGCGTACGTCAGCGCTACTCCAATGCTGGCGTTCAGCTCGTCAACAGAGCCGTACGCTTCTATGCGCGAGTCTGTTTTCGGCACTCGTTGTCCGCCGAGCAAAGAAGTCTGGCCCTTATCTCCTCCTTTTGTTACGATTGACATAATGGTTTGTTAATACTGGTAGGTTTATTATTTTTTCGACGTGTCAAAAGTCTTTGACTTTTGAGCACGTTCGGAAATTTGGAACATCAAGATAATTATGGCAAATTTCCGACGAACTCGCCCGACTGAACGGAGTTCGGAGGGCATTGCATCAGAAACGCGTTGCGTTTCTGAAGTGCTCGGAAAGCTTTGCTTTCCGACATGAGGAGTGTCTATTGGCGGAGCCACTGTATTGATGAAGAAAAAATAAAAAAGAAATTTAGCTGCACTCGGAGTATCCGCACTCGTAGCACGTTGGCCCGCTGCATCCGCTTAGGAACGCGATGTTTGGCGAGTAGCATTTCGGGCAGTGTCCTTTTGTGTCGGGTTGTGGCGGTGGTGCTTTGGCTTCTGGTGTTGCACTGACGTGTGGCGTAAGCAATTGCTGTCCTGGCAGGTTGCCTGTCTGTGCCATGAATTTGCTTAATGCAACAGATACTGCATGCGGAATGCTTTCAATGCGTTTTGGTCCAAAGCCGTATGGCCTGTCGCTCTTGATGCTGTTCAGGTGCTTTTTCAGCGTGTTGATATCTCCGCCAAGCGACAAGTACTTGCTGATGAGTATTCCCATCACTGAAGTCAATCCGGCAATCTCTGTGCCAATCGGTGCAATGTTCGTGAACACTTTCATTATCTGCCCGTTGTGGTGGTCGATGTGCACGTGCACTGGTCCATACCCGGTTTCGAACTGATAATACACCGAGCCAATTCCTTCTGCCGGGTCTACTTTCGGCATTTCTTTGGCTTTTTCCTTTAGGTCTTTCTTGGCAATGTTGAGCACTTGCTGGCTTCGGCATCCATCTCGATAAACCGTAATGCCTTTGCAGCCGAGCTCCCATGCGAGCTGGTAGGTTTTCTTGACCTCGTCTACTGTAGCGCTGTTTGGCATGTTGATGGTCTTGCTCACGCCATTATCAGTGTATTTCTGGAATGCTGCTTGGTGTTTTACGTGGTATTCAACCACAATGTTTTGTGCGCTGCCAAACACTTTTTGTATGTTTTCAGGGATTTCATTGACGCCGCGCACGGAGTTGTAGTTCGCCTCAATCTTCTTCCACAATTCTTCTGGCTTCATGCCAAAGTAATTGTGCGTTTTGGCTACCTGCATGAATATCGGATTTACCTCATGGAAGACATCTCCTTCGTCTGGTGTCTTGCCCTGTTTCAATGCGTCAAGTGCTTTGGCGTTGTATCGCGTGTACGCGATGCCGAAGAAGGGTTCGATGCCGCCTCCTTGCAGGCTTGCGCAGATGGCGATGGTGCCGGTCGGTGCAATAGTGGTGCGCGCGCAGTTTCTAGGTCTTCCTTTTGCCCATTCCTTGTAGTGTGGTCCGCTGGTGTCGAAGATGCTGTCTTTGAAGTTTGAAAACACTCCTCGTTCAATGGCTAATTCTTCGCTTGCTTCCAGCGCTTTGGTGTTTATGACTGACATGACTTCTTCTGCTTTTTGCAGGGCTTCCTCGCTGTCATACGGAATATTCAGCAATGCGAGCATTTCTGCCCAGCCCATCACGCCCAGTCCAATGCGCCTGTTGCCTTTCGCAATCTTCTCGATTTCAGGGATTGGGTAGTTGTTCACATCAATTACATTGTCAAGGAATCTTGTTGCGAGCTTGACCACTTCGCTAAGCCGTGCGTAGTCTATTTTGCCCATGACGACAAATTTGCTCAAATTAATCGAGCCAAGGTTGCAGGGTTCGTACGGCAATAATGGTTGTTCGCCGCATGGGTTCGTGCTTTCGACCTGCCCGAGTTTTGGCGTGGGGTTTGAGCAGCTGTTGTTGATGTTGTCTAGCCATATCATGCCAGGGTCTCCTGTTTTCCAGGCGTACTCGCATATCATGTCAAACATTTCTTTTGCGTTTGTCTTGCCCGCGACTTCTTTTGTGCGTGGGTTGAGCAGTTCGACTTCCTGGTTGTTCTTGGCTGCTTCCATGAACTTTTTGTCTACTGCTACTGATACGTTGAAGTTCTCCAGTTTGCCTTCTTCTGCCTTGTGCTTGATGAATTCAAACACATCTGGGTGCCAGTATGGCAGGATGCCCATGTTTGCTCCTCTTCGGGTGCCGCCTTGTTTGACTTCCTGTGTTGCGTAGTTTATGATGCTCAATGGCGAGAGTGCTCCTGATGCTACTCCTTTGGTGCTTTTGACCCTGTCTCCGCGTGGTCTGACTCTGCAGCCGGAAAAGCCCGTGCCTCCTCCTGATTTGTGGATGAGCATGGTGTATTTGACCAGGTCTCCCCAGCCTTCAATTGAGTCTTCGATGGGCAGCACGTAGCAGGCTGATAATTGTTGTAACTCTCTGCCTGCGTTCATGAGTGTTGGTGAGTTTGGCAGGAAGTCGAAGTTTGCCAGCATGTCGTAGTATTGTGTTGCGACCTTGAGCGCGATTTCCAGCGCGCGTGGGCTGTTTTCGAGCAGCTTGTACAGGTTCTGTATGTAGCGCCGGTGGTTTTGGTCCTGGTCGCTGTAGCTCTTTGAGCCGACGTGAATCAGCAAAAGCTCGCTGGTTTCTCCATTACCGACATCAAGCCATTCCTGGCTGTAGCGTACTCCTGCAAATACCTGGTCTCTTGGTATTTCAGGGTGGTAGAGGAGTTCTGCGAGTGCGATGTTCTTGGCGACGTTCCAGAGCCAGTGCTCGACGCTTGGGTCATCTCTCAGATACTTGTCCTTGATGACTTTGCGCTGGTTTTCTGTCAGGGGGATGTTGCCGAATGGTGGTTTGTCCCATATTTTGAGTTCTTCTGTGGTGTTTTTTATCGGTGTCATGGCTCTGCCTCCAGTAATTTCTCCTGTTTTTTGAGTGTTTTGATAGCGTCAACGAACTGGTTTGCGTCCTTGAATTTCTTGTACACGCTGGCAAAGCGC
>Ga0247727_10009689_pt1 | contig 17310 bp, 9 predicted proteins | sample WisWelCaveWW1625_FD_202498 | JGI IMG/M metagenome (GOLD analysis project Ga0247727, IMG submission 202498) | Biofilm microbial communities from Wishing Well Cave, Virginia, United States - WW16-25 | ecosystem: Environmental > Aquatic > Deep subsurface > Groundwater > Cave microbial mat | place...
CGTTTTACATCCGTTTGGTCAGCCGAGACAATATCGTCTATTTTCTTTACTCCTACGACGGCGCCTGCTGGAAGCAATTTTACAGCGAAGTGTTCGATCTTCCAGGTTACACCTCTTCTTCGAATTTTTATTATGAGATTGCCGCGAACAACACGCCGGCCAACGGCAATTTCGAAGTAGACGATTTTAAAATTGAAAGCTACTCTAGCCCGAGCTTGACGGAAAAATCGGTGTTGAGTGATCCGTTGAACAGCAGCACCTTTAATTCGGCTGCAAACCCTGACGTAAGCAGAAGCTCGGATGGCCCGAATACCAATTTTACTGGGACCGGTTGGAAACCACGCAACTCCAAAGCGAGTCCCGTTGCGGATTTGGTGGTGTATGATTTGGGGAGATACATTGCCCGAGGCTTCCTTGAAATAGATGTCAATAAATTTTTTCCTCAAGATCAAAATAGCGCCGAAGATTATAGGCCTCGACATCACGTCTTGGCCATGTTTCGTCAACCTTGGGGCAGCCACCATGTGGTGGAAAGCACGGATACCTTTTGGGATTTACATACCGGCAAGAATTATAACAACGGCATCAAATTCCTGACAAACACATACAATTCTTCCTGTGATGAAGTCGCCGCAGTCGTGACCGGGGCTGCTATGTCATGGGACAAAAACACGCTCTATCATCTCAAGATCGTGTGGGATGATAACTCCGTGGACTTTTATCGCAACGGCGTATTCGTAGCTTCGAATCTCACTCAAAATCCCATGGGCCTGCGCTATCTCTACGTTGGCCGAGATCGCACCGTGAGCGGAGAGTATGATACGCAATTCCTGCACAACCAATACGTGACCATGAGCGACGTCGATGGGCCGATTTATTCCAATGTTCTGGTCAAAGAGCTCGTGCCTGCGGCGGACGTGACCGCGCCCGTTGTTACGTTGAAAGAGGATTATGAAGAATATGCCAACGGCGTGCGGCTCTTTTGGGATAACGACGAAACGAATGTCGTCAGCTATGTCAAGTATGCCACTACGAGCGGCAATGTGGATCAAAGCACGCTAGGTACACTCGTGCTGGATCCACCTTCCAACTCCACGGGTGAATTCTCAGCGCTGCTCGACAATCTTGCCGCCAATACCAGATATTATTTCAAAGTCTATGCTCGCGATGCAGCCGGGAATACTGCCATTTCCGAGGAAGGCACGTTTACCACGTTGGAGCACGGCACGCGCTACATTTTTACGCCAACGGCAGATGCGTTTGTCGAGAACAACAATACGATCGCTGGATATGCACACTTGTATGCAGAGAAGCGCAGCACCGCCAACATGGGATGGATGAATCTCATGTCGGCCTATGGCCGTAACGCTTACTTGGAATTCAATGTCAGCGGCGTGGTCGGCACCATTATGCGAGCCAATTTGCGGCTATACGGCAGGCAAGGCGGTTCGGGTGGTGGAGAAGTAAAAAAGTTGGCGCTGCAATCGGGCGCGAGCAATTGGGAATCGGAGATCACGTGGAACAACAAGAGCACTTATATCAATTTCAACAACCCCACAGCGCTTGGGTCAATCAACACCGTGACTGCCGGGCAGTGGCATGTGACCACGGCCACTTCGGTCGTGACTCAGAACGGACAATACCTTTTTGCATTAGAAGGTAGATCGACGGATACGGCCGTGCTCGCTTTCGATTCACGCGAATCCACCAACTACAAACCTGAGCTGATTATTCAAACCAAGCCGTTCAGTTCCGTCGCGTTAAACGGCGCGATCAGCGCGGTCAAAAACGGCGCCTCGGCGTGGGGCGATTACGACGCGGACGGCGATTTGGATTTATTGCACACCGGTGAGCTGGCGAACGGCTCGCCATTGACGCAACTCTACAAGCAGAACAACGGCACATTCACTGCCGTTTCGACCTCGCTCACGCCCGTTAAAAACAGCGCGGTGGCGTGGGGCGATTATGACATGGACAATGATTTGGATATTTTGCTCGCGGGCATGAGCGCAACCGGCCGCATCACGAAAATCTACCGCAATGACGGCAACGATACTTTCGTGGATATCGGCGCGCCACTCACGGCCATCGATAATGGCGAAGTGGCTTGGGGAAATTACACGAACGACGGCTATATGGATATTGTTGTGAGCGGCCAGGCGAATGCCGGACCCTTCACTGCGGTGTATCGTGGCAAGCTCGTTGGTGGCCAGCGCACGTGGGAAGTTCCAGGATTCAGTTTGCCGCAAGTAATAAACAGTTCGGTGGCCTGGGGCGACAACAACATGGATGGTTGGTTGGATTTGATGATCGCAGGAACGGATCAAGCAGAGGTCGGCGTAGTCAAAATTTTTAACAACGTCAAACTCGGAAACGGCAGTCGCGGATTCAATGAAGTGAACACACCTAGTTTGACGCCCGCGAAAACCTCGTCGTGCGTCTGGCGAAATTTCAACAAGGACGGAACTTTGGATGTTGGCTATATCGGCGCTTCCACGCCGAATACCAGCGTTTACAAAAAGGCCCCGGGCGGCGCGTACAGCTTGGTTTTTGATAGCGCTTTATTGGACCTGCAAGAGGGCGCGCTTTCTTGGGGCGATTAAGACAACGATGGTGATTTGGATCTTCTGATAACCGGCCAGAATTCCGGCCGTTTCGCCAAACACTATCGCTTCGACTCCTATTCGAACAAATTTGTGTTCATGGAGGACTATACCGGCGTGCGTTACGGTACCGTAGCGTGGGGCGATTATGACAACGATAAAGATTTGGACTTTTTGCTCTTCGGCGAAGGCGCTTCAGGCCTCGTGGTTGAGCTTTATGCCAACAACGCCCAATCATCGAATCAAGCGCCGCCGGCTCCGGTGCAACCCTCCTCCTCGCCTTATTCATTAGAAGACGAAACCGTTACTTTGAATTGGTTGAAACCGCAAGACGTCAAACGCAAAACCCCACAGAGCGCATTGACCTATAACGTCATGGTCGGAACACAGAGCGGAGGATATGATGTAATTTCGCCGCTAGCGACAAGTACAGGAGCACGTTTGCTTCCAGCCACAGGCAACGCCGAAAGGAACAATGAGTATATTGTGAGAACAAATAACCTCGCGGAGGGCACGTATTATTGGCAAGTGCAGGCCATCGACAATTTATTTGCTGCCTCAACATTTGTCGGCGAAACGTTCACAATTGATCGCACGCCTACACCTAAATTTTTGGCGCAAGATGACCGAGCAGAAAAAGCGCCGGCCCTGCCGGAGCGGTTCATGCTTTCCCTCACCTATCCCAACCCCTTCAACCTCGGCACGCGATTGAATCTCGAATTGCCGGAAGACGGGCACGTGCAAGCGATCATCTATGATCTGCAAGGCAAGGAAGTCTTTCGTCTGCGCGAGGAAGAAATGCGCGCGGGTTACAAGATTCTGCACTGGGACGGGCGCAATGTGAGCGGCGAAGTGCTGAGCAGCGCGGCTTATCTCGTCAAAGCCGTGTTCGAAGGCCGCTCCGGAAAACGCGAAGAAGCTGCACGGCGGCTTATGTTAGTCAAATAAAAAAGCTTCTCTTTCTCAAATAAAAAGGCGCGCCGTCAACTCGGCGCGCCTTTTTTTATTTTCAACTCGAACACGGCTTGCCGCCGCAACGAAGTGCGACCGAAGCCGAAAACTACTTGATGAAAGACATTTTCTTGGTGATCACGTAGCCGTTCACGCGCAAGCGATACAAGTACACGCCGCTGGGCACGAGTTGCCGCGCGTCGTTTTTGCCGTCCCACACCACGCGATGTTGCCCCGCGCTCAGATTGCGTGCAACGAGCGCGCGCACTTGCTGGCCTTGCAAATTGTACACGGCCAAATGCACCGCGCCCTGTTCCTTCAAGCTGAAGGTGATTGTGGTCGTGGGATTGAACGGGTTCGGATAGTTCTGTTCCAGCGCATAGCTTGCCGGTTGTCCCGCCTCGGCCTGGCTGGTTGCGCTTTCTTCGTTTTTATTTGCGGGCGCGCTCGATTTCGCCAACGGCAACGTCGAAGCGTGCGAAACGAAGATCACATCTTCTTCCACGCTAATCGACTTCGCCACAACCGAGCCTTTGAACCGGCACTCTTCATCGAAATGAACCTCCGCGCGCGGCGCGATAATCCAGCCGAGAATCAGCGCGCCCTCTTCGATATCGACCTTGTGATATTGCAGCGTCGTGAACGTCACTTGATTGCTCGCAGCTTGTCCGCCCGGCGTAATGATGACTTCGACCTCTTCATCGAATTCCAACTTCTCCACGACATTGATATTCGCCGGCCCGGCGGCAACGTCAATGGAGAGCACGGCTTTCGTGTCGGTGTCGAATCGATCGAAGAAATAATCGCCGCTGCGCAAGAACAACGTGCCGCCATTTTTCACTTCAAGGTCGTCATACGCGCCGGGAGCGAGGTGCAACACGCCGCCTTGAGCAACGGTGACATCCTGCGTGCCTGCGCTGAAAACCGGCGCGGGCAAGACGAAGGAAATGACCGGGGCCTTGCCCGTTGCCGCGCCGCTCACACTCGCATTGCCGCGCAACGAAAGCTTGTCGCCCGCAAATGCGTTGCCGATGATGGCGTTGTTCGCTTCGATCTCAAGATCGTCAAACGCCGTGACGTCGCCGGTGTGCGTGCCGGGTTTGCCTTTTTCAAACTCGATGTCGCCGTTGGAATGTATATCGCCTTCGGAGGTGACGTTGCGGTCGATCTTCACGGACCTGTCCGCGAGAAAGACGAATCCGCGCGCAATCGTCAAGCGCGAGAAATCGCCCACGCCGCCCTTTTCAATCGTTTGCGCCGCGTTATTCACCGTGCCCCCGAGAAATTCCCATGTCGGTGAGGGGTCCGCGGCGATGCTCGTCACGCCTTTGCCCGTCTCCATATTGTTTCCTTGCCCAATGGCGTCGTGCGAAATAAACAGCGCCAAATCGGCCTCGGGCACGCTTTCCAGCTCGGAAGTATCGTAGTGAAACTTCACCGTCGCATTCAAGTCGTTGTCGTTCGTGGGCACAACGTCGAAAAAGCGGCGCCGGCTTTCTTTGGCCGGAGTCAAGGGCTGCGGCACGTTGCCGCGCGCAATCGTGGTTTCGCCCAGTTGCGCCGCGGTGATAATCTCCAATCCCAAGTTGCCGACGTTTTGCCCGGAAGTGAGATCATTCAAAGTTCGTGTGACCGTCACGTTGCCGCCGCCGCCGATGAGGATATTGCCCGGCGTTTCGATGAGCGTGGCATTCGCGCCGAACGTGACCACGAAGCCGTTCAGATTAAAATCGCCGTTGAGCACCGACAGCGTGCCGTTGAGCGTGATGCTCTTGCTCAACGTGACGCCCGCAGGATTGTTGATCGTGAGATGGTGCACCACGTCCGGCAACTCCGGCCCGGTGACGAGGGGCGTGTCGCCTTCATATAAGATGTCGTCCGAGCGGGAGGAGGTGTAGCCATCGCCGCTGCCGCCGGAATATTGCGCATGCGCGTTATGCGCCCACACACAGAACGCGGCGAAGAGTATCATGCAGGAAAATTTAGTTTTCATTCTCTTATTCTCCAAAAATAGCAAGGCCGTTTCGGTTAAAAGAATATATGAGTGTTCGCTCTTTGTGGCTTGCTGCAACCTTCACGGCGCGGCGCGCACGCAGCGAAAGCCGTAATGATTAATGCGTTGCGCATCGGGAGTGGCGGCGCAGGCGCGATCAGCGAGGCGCAGGAGCTTGGCCTCATCTTTCCACGCGCCGCCGCGCAAGCCTGAGCCAATCGTATTCGCGCCCGGCCAGCTCGCGACATTCGCATTGCCTTCCACACCCGAGCTAGTCGAGAGCTCGCCATCGCCATGCGTGCCGATGAAATTTCTCCCGATAGAATTTGCCAGCGTCACCACGCGTTCCCACAAGTTGCCGCTTAATTCCATCACGCCGAAGTATGACGCGCCGCCCTGCGCGCGATTGGCGCTCGCGGGCGCGGCATAAATTCCCGCGCGCACCGGGCCGTTGATGCCGGAATTAAAATTCGCATTAGCGCTCGCGGGCGCGGCGGTTTCCGCGCCGCTGCCGTCAGCACCATTATGCGCCGTCTGGCGTGTGATCGTTGCATTCGCCCAAGCATATTCGCCGGCAACAACTGCTTGATTGCCGCGCGCGGCTTTTTCAAACTCAAGCTCGGTCATGGGGCGCAAGCCCGACCAATCCGCGTACGCTGCGCCATCCAGCCACGAGAGAAAGTTGCACGCACGATCATTTGCGCTCGCTGCAATCAACGGATGCGCGCCGGCAATCGTGCCGCGAAAATTTTGATAAGTCGCGACACTCGCAATGTTGCGCCGGTTCGCCTGCGTGCTCAAGAGCAAATTTAAAAAATCAGCGTACTGCCCTTGCGTGATTTCATATTTCATGATGTAAAAAGCCGCATGGCCTTTGGGAAAAGCCGCTGGCAAACTTTTGCTCACGCTGTCATTGAAATCGTCGAGATGCGCCATGCCTTGCGCATTGTTGTTGCCGAGGCTGGTTGCACCGCCGCCGCCTAAAGTCAGCGCGCCTTCGCTGGTGATTTCAAACGGAGCGCTGGACGTGCCCTTTTCAAATTGGCCATTGATAGGAGAGGGCGATTGATCGCCAACAAAAAAACTGCCTGCGGGAACATACACGACTTCGAGCGTGAGCACGTTGACGATCACGTTCGCGATGCTGCTCAAACCATCGCTGCTGTAATTCCACTTGAGTTGCACCTCGGCCCAGGTGTTGGCGCCGCTGCCGTTTTGCGCGCGGAAAATAAACGCACCTTTGCCGTCCGACACGGCTTGCATAGTCGCGGGCACGCCGTTGTTGTTGCCAACCGCGTGTTCGGCGCTAGTAGCGGAAAGCGTCGCATGCCGCCATGATGCGCCGCCGTCCGTGCTGAATTTGACGAAAAGCCAAGCCGCATCATAATTGAAAGGCGCGGCTTGTCCGGCGCCGGCGAGATCATTGCGCCACGAATTGTCCCAGCTTACATCAAGCCGAACCATGACGTGGCTTCCTGCGACTTCGTTGTGTAAGGCCACGTGTTTGACCGCGAGATTGTTGGCGTGCGCTTGCCACGCAAACACACTCAAAATGAAGGCCGCCAACATGGAGAACGTTTTTCTTTGGTGAGTCATTTGGATTTCTCCCTAACTTGAAGAACTTATTCGAGACCAATTGTTCCAAAGGTGAAATGGCAAGAGCGATTTGTCGAATCGCGCGGCCAAAAGCAATGAGAAATTTTTGAGGATGATGAAGGTGTTTAAAACGCCTAACAGCCTGTTGAGGCGATAGTAGAGTGGGGTGGTGGCGTAGAGCATTTTAGCTTTGTTCCACTGGAGTATACTAGTTCATCTCGCACGCTGTTGCGGAAATTTTTTCATGTCAAGTTTAGGTTAAGCTTTTGCTTTTTGAAGTCCGCGAAGCGCTTTAAGTCAGCTCGCGCGAAGAGACCACCGCGGTAAACAAGCGGAGAAGAACCCACGGTGGGGCAGCGACAGGCAAAAAAAAGCGCAAAGGGAAGTTACTATTCCGAGCACAAAAACGGGTTACACTTCGCATCTCTAACGAGTATGTCTCACTTGCCGAGAAGTATTTCGTGCTTGCGAGGTAGAAAAGTTCGGTTAAATTGTAAGCAAAACGTTAAGGCAGAACAGATCGGTTGCCACAACAGTTGTGCAAAAAAGCTCAGAGGAGGAGCACTCATGTCTATTCCTAAGTCACTCGCCGTTTTTCTGTTTGCGTTTGCGCTCACAGCGTTCGCGCAACCAAACAAACCTGCAACCACGCCCGCAAAAGACGAAGGCCCGCTTTCATCCAAAACTTTTTCCGGACTCAAGCTGCGCGGCCTCGGGCCGGCGTTGACTTCGGGAAGGATTGGAGACATTGCGGTGAATCCGCAAAACCGCAGCCAATACTATCTCGCGGTGGCTTCCGGCGGCGTGTGGAAAACGAATAACTCGGGCACGACGTGGCAGCCGGTGTTCGATGCGCAAGGCTCGTATTCGATTGGCTGTGTGACGCTCGATCCGAACAACCCGCTCGTGGTGTGGGTGGGCACGGGCGAGAACAATAGCCAGCGCAGTGTGGGTTATGGCGACGGCGTTTACAAATCGCTCGACGGCGGCAAAACGTGGAAGAACGTTGGGTTGAAAAATTCCGAGCACATCGGCAAGATCGTGGTCGATCCGCGCAACTCGCACGTCGTTTACGTTGCCGCCCAAGGTCCGCTGTGGAATGACGGCGGCGAGCGCGGGCTTTATAAGACAACAGACGGCGGCCAAACGTGGAAGCGCGTGCTGCATGTCAGTGAGATGACCGGCATCAGCGATCTCGTGTACGATCCGCGCGATCCCGACGTGCTTATCGTTTCCGCGTATCAACGTCGCCGCCACGTGTGGACGTTGATCGACGGCGGCCCGGAATCCGGCATTCACAAATCAACCGACGGCGGCGCAACGTGGCGGCAAATCAAAAGCGGCTTGCCGGGCGAAGATTTGGGCCGCATCGGTCTCGCCCTTTCGCCCGCGAATCCCGACGTGCTCTATGCCATCATCGAAGCCGCAAACGATTCCAGCGGCTTCTTTCGCTCGCAAGATCGCGGCGAGAATTGGGAGAAGCGCAGCAAGTACGTGAGCGGCAGCCCGCAATACTATCAAGAAATCGTGTGCGATCCGAAAGAGGCGAATCGCGTGTATTCGCTCGACACGTGGCTGCAAGTCACCGAAGACGGCGGTAAAACTTTTCGGCAAGTGGGGGAGAGGTATAAGCACGTTGACAATCACGCGCTGTGGATTGATCCGGAGAACACGAACTACTTGCTGGCCGGCTGCGATGGCGGCGTGTATGAGAGCTTTGATCGCGGCGCGACTTGGCATTACAAAGCGAATCTCTCGGTGACGCAATTCTATCGCGTGAGCGTCGATAACGACTTTCCGTTTTATAACGTCTATGGCGGCACGCAGGACAACTTCTCGCTCGGCGGGCCATCGCGCACGACCAATGTTCACGGCATTCGCAATTCCGATTGGATCGTCACCGTGGGCGGCGACGGCTTCGAGACCGCGATCGATCCGAAAGATCCGAATATCGTGTACTCGCAATATCAACACGGCAATCTCTATCGTTTTGATAAGAAGAGCGGCGAGCGGATCTACATTCAACCGCAGCCCGGCAAAGGCGAAGAAGGCCTGCGTTGGAATTGGGATTCGCCGTTGCTGATCAGCCCGCACTTGCACACGAGACTTTACTTTGCCGCAAACAAACTCTTTCGCAGCGATGATCGCGGCAACTCGTGGCGCGCCATCAGTCCCGATCTCACTAGACGTGTTGATCGCAATCAGCTCAAAGTCATGGGCAAAATTCAAAAGGTCGATGCCGTGGCGAAGAATGCTTCGACTTCGTTCTATGGCAACATCGTTGCGCTCAGTGAATCGCCCAAGCAAGAGGGGTTGCTCTATGTCGGCACGGACGACGGGCTCGTGCAAGTGACGAGCGACGGCGGCGCAACCTGGACGAAGTATGAAAAATTTCTCGGCGTGCCGGACATGACGTATGTGAGCTGCCTGCTCGCTTCGCAGCACGAGGCGAATGTCGTGTATGCCGCGTTCGAGAATCACAAAATGGGCGACTACAAACCGTATGTGTTCAAGAGCCGCGACCGCGGCAAAACGTGGGAAGCGATTGCGAGCAACTTGCCGGAGCGAGGTTCGGTGTATACGCTCGCGGAAGACCACGCGAAGCTCGAGTTGTTGTTCGCGGGCACGGAGTTCGGTTTGTTCTTCACGATTGACGCCGGCAAGAAATGGGTGCAGCTTAAAGCAGGCTTGCCCATCATTGCCGTGAAAGATTTGGCGCTTCAAACGCGCGAGAACGATCTCGTGCTCGCCACGTTTGGTCGCGGCTTTTATGTGCTCGATGATTACTCGCCGCTGCGCCAAGTCACGCCGGTTTTGTTGGAAAGTGAAGCGCAGCTTTTTTCAACCAAAAAGACGTGGATGTATATCGAAGACACGCCGCTCGGCGTGCGCGGCAAAGGTTTTCTCGGCGATTCGTATTTTACCGCGCCGAATCCCGCGTTCGGCGCGGTGTTTACTTATTATCTGAAAGAAGAGCTGAAGACGCGCGAGCAGCAGCGGCACGAGGCGGAAAAGAAAGCCGAAGAGCAAGGCGCGACGGTGCCATATCCGAAATGGGAAGAGTTGCGCGCGGAAGAAAAGGAGGAAGCGCCGGCGATTATTCTCACAGTGAAAGATGAAGAAGGCAATGTTGTGCGCCGCTTGAACGGTCCGACTGCTGCGGGCGTGCATCGCGTTGTGTGGGATTTGCGTTATCCTGCCGCAAACCCAACGAGTCTCACGCCGCCTTCGCTTGATAATCCTTTTGCCGATGCGCCGATTGGGCCAATGGTCGTACCCGGCACATACACAGTTGAGTTGGCGAAACGCGTTGAGGGCAAGCTCACGCCACTCAGCACACCGCAAAAAGTTGAAACCATGCCGCTCGGCCTGGCTTCAATGCCCGCGGAAAATCGCAGCGAGCTGCTCGCATTCCAACGCAAGACCGCGCGCTTGCAACGGGCCGTGCTCGGCGCGACGCAAGCGGCGAATGAAGCACAGTCGCGCTTCGATCATATCAAAGCCGCGTTGCGCAATACGCCCGAAGCCGCGCTTGCTCTGATTGATGAAGCGCGTGGATTAGAACTTCGTTTGAAAGACTTGCAAATCAAACTTTCCGGTGATCGCGTGCTGCAACGCCGCAATGAGCCGACGCCGCCCTCGATCACTGATCGTGTCGAGGGCATTGTCGGCGGCCATTGGACTTCGACTTCCGCGGCCACGCAAACGCAGCGCGAGGATTATAACATTGCCGCCGAAGAGTTTGCTATTGTGCTCGAAAGCTTGCGCGCGTTGATCGAAAACGATCTCGCTAAACTCGACGAGAAGTTGGAGCAAGCCGCCGCGCCGTGGACGCCGGGACGAGTGCCGAGGTGGAAGAGGGAGTGAGATTGAAGTCATTGGGTAATAGGCAGAATGATTCTTCGGCAGAATAATTCTGCTTGAAAATTATTCTGCCTGTTTAGTTCCGGTTTGCGCGGCTTGTGGCTAGTGAATTTTAAAGTTGATAATCACGCGCTGACCCGCCAGGCATTCGCAATTCGTTTTCGCAATTAAACGCAAGCCACGGCCAAGCGGTGGCTGAACATTGAACTGTGCCGGCGATTTCGCGATTGACTCACCCGGCAAATCTGTTTATATTCGCCGCGTTTTTGAAAATAGATTGTTGATCACTCAGGAGGTGAAAAAGTTTTATGCGTGTGCTTTGCATTACCGACATTCACGGCTATCGTGAAAAGTTCGAGCAGATTCTCCGGCACGAGCGCGAGCCGGATCTGCTCATCATCGGCGGCGATTTTACCAACTTCGGCCCGATGCCGGAGGCGGAAAGCCTGCTCGATCTCGCGTTGTTATATTGCCCCAAAGTTTTTGCGGTCGCAGGCAACTGTGATAGCGCAGACATCGACGCGATGTTGCGCCGCCGCGGCGTGAGTCTGCACGCGTTCGGACAGCAGTTCAACGAGATCGGTTTCTTCGGCCTCTCTGCCATGCCGCCGTGGCGCGGCGATATGTATGAGTTTTCCGAAACGCAGCTCAACCGCTTTCTCGCACAAGGTTATGAGTACGTGCAAACGAACCAGCGCTTGATCATGGTGACTCATCCGCCGCCGCACGACACACGCGTCGATCACAATAACGGCAACAAACACGTGGGCAGCACTTCCGTGCGCGCGTGGATGGAAAAAACCAAGCCCGCGTTGGTCGTGTGCGGTCACATTCACGAAGCGCGCGGCTTGGATGAATGGCAAAACACGAAGATCGTCAACTGCGGCCCGTCGAAACAAGGCTATTACGCCGTTGCCGAAGTCGGCGAGCACGTGAAAGTAGAACTCAAACAGATGGTCTAATTGGAGTGTTGGATTATTGGAGTTCTGGAACCAAAAGTTCATCAATCCAATAATCCACAAATCCAATACTCCAAAACGCCACCACTCCAATTCCCCATGCTCAAACCCCTCATCGGTATTCAAGCGCAAAAGCTTCCCGACGAATACTTTTATCGTCTCAACGCGAAGTACACGGATGCGATTTTTGCCGGCGGAGGCCTTCCGATCATTCTGCCGCTCATCGCCGCGCCGGAGTATTTGCACGGCGTGTGGCCTTTGTTAGATGGACTCGTGCTCTCGGGTTGTCGCAGCGATCTCGATCCGAGCACATACGGCGAGACGCCGCACCCGAAGCTCGGCCCGTTGAGCGCGCCGCGTGATCAATTTGATTGGCTGTTGCTCGAGCGCGCGCACGATGAGCGCATGCCGATCTTTGGCATTTGCCGCGGCTTTCAATCGCTCAACGTTTTTCGCGGCGGCAAGCTCATTCAAGATTTGAACAGCCAGCAGCCTTCGCACATTGATCACGATCCGGACGAAGATCCGAACAGGCCTTTTGCGCACACGGTTCGTCTCGCGCCGAGCACGCTGCTCAATGGCTTGCAAAAAGAGGCGAGTGCGGAAGTGAATAGCCTGCACCATCAAGCGCTGCGCGAGCCGGGCAAAGGCTTGCGCCCGATTGCGTGGGCGGATGACGGCGTCATCGAAGCCGTGCAGAGCGAAAATCTTTCCGAGCATTACGTGCTCGGCGTGCAATGGCATCCCGAACGCACGCACGAGCTGGATGATTTTTCTTTGGAGTTGTTCAAAAATTTTGTGCAGGCAGTGATCGAGCGCAAGCATCGGAAAGAATGCCTATCGAAGCAAATACGGATTGACGCGCCTCACACACAGAATGTCATTCTGTAAGAACCTTCCCTCGTGCCCGGCACAAAGTTAGTTTTGAGGTTTGTATCCAGCGCTAGGGAAGTTTCTTCCAGAATGACATGAAATGGAATGGGTTTCTCATAAAGATCCTATAGCAAACATCGGAGCCTGCGTGAACGAAGCGCATGAACGAGCACGAGTTTTTCTTTCGCAGCACGAGATCAAGAAAGTTCGACTCGTGTTCGCGGATCAAAACGGCTTGACGCGCGGCAAGAATATTCCGGCGGATTATTTTCTCAAAAGCCTCGAAAAAGGCATCGGCTTCGCGCAATCCATTTATGCGATGGACATCGAAGGCGAGACTGTTCCCGAAACCGGCTTGCTGTGGGAGCACGGCGATCCGGATTATTTAGCCGTGCCGGATTTGAACACGCTCACGCTCGTGCCGTGGAAGGAGCATACCGCGCAAGTCATCGTCGAGGGCTTCTTGCGCGACGGCGCTCCGTTCTTCGCCGATCCGCGCCACATTCTCAAAAAGGTTTTGGCGAAATTATCCGAAGCCGGCTTCACTGCGAAAGTCGCTTCGGAGCTGGAATTTTATTTACTGCTTTCCGACAAAGTCACGCCCACCACGACCGGCACGCAGGCTTACAGCATTCTCGGCCTCGTGGCCGTGGAGAAGGTGATCGAGCGCTTCGAGGAATATGCGGAGATGATGGGCATTCCGGTGGAAGCTACGCTGACGGAATATGCGCCAGGCCAGTTTGAAATCAATCTGCGTTATGAAGAAGCCTTGCTCATGGCCGACCACACTTTTCTCTTTCGCAATATGATCAAAGAAACCGCGGCGCAGCTCGGCTATCACGCGACGTTCATGGCCAAACCGTTTGCCGACTCCGCAGGCTCGAGTTTTCATTTGCACGTCAGTTTGTGGAAAGAAGGCAAGAACGTTTTCGCACGAGCTTCGGAGGAGAAATGTAGCGCAGACATCTTGTCTGCGGGCAAGGATGCCCGCGCTACTTCGCCCGTCATTGACGAATTAGCGAACGAAGAGCAATGGCCGCAAGCTTTGCTGCGGTTCATCGCAGGCTGCCAGCAGTATTTGAATAGTGCAATGGCTTTCTTCGCGCCGCACGTGAACAGCTACAAACGTCTGCGACCGGGCAGCTATGCGCCGATCAATGATTCCTGGGGCGTCAACAATCGCACGGTCTCGCTGCGCGTGCCCGAGGCCGAAGGCAACGCGAGCCGTTTGGAAATTCGCACGCCGGGCGCGGACGGCAATCCGTACTACGTCATCGCCGCCGCGTTGGCGATTGGCTGGCTCGGCGTGGAAGAAAAACTCTCGCCCAAACCGCAGGTCATTGGCAATGCCTATGAGCTGCCGGCGACAGTGCCGCGCGATTTGTTCGCCGCCATTGAAGCCCTGCAAGCGTCACCCAAACTAATGCAACTCTTTGGCGCAGATTTCATTCATGTCTACACCGCCATCAAACGCGCCGAGTGGAAGAAGTTTGTTAGCGTGATTACGGAGTGGGAGAGGGAGAAGTATTTTGAGATGTTGTGAGACAAACAGTTTGATTTCCTCGGGTTGCATCGCGGCAAAGGATTTTTATGGTTTCAATTGTTAATTCAAAAAAACGATATTCCGATATGGCCATAGCCAATTTGCAAGAGTATCTGCGACTCGTTCCCGCCATCATGCAAGCGCCGCAGCGTTTCGTTTGGATGTCGTATGATCAAGAGGCCGACGTTCTGTACATTAACTTCAAGAAGCCGAGTTTTGCGACGGATAGCGAAATTACCGATGATGATATTATCATTCGATATGAGGGCGATGAAACTATCGGCCTCACGGTCTTGCATGCGAGTGCGAGGTAACAGAGCCGATGAATTTCGAACTTTATTCCGAAGTCGTTGTGCGGCGCGATGTACCGGGAGAGGGATTGCTCGCCGGTGACGTCGGTGTCGTGGTAGAACGCCACGATGCCGCCGGGCTCGAGCCTGGCTATAGTGTCGAATTTTTCGATATGCTCGGCAATACCGTTGCAGTTGCTACGTTGCCCGCTAGCATGTTGCGCACGCCTGTACATACAGATCGACCGGCGGTGCGCACGGAATTAGTCGCGGTGTGATCTTTTTTCGTTTTTGGTGCCCCACGCAAGTGGGCGGTCAATAGTTTTCTGCATGCCTGCAAACTCCAGCGAGGGTCCTACTATTTTGAATTGCAATATGGGAGACTTCGAATGTCCACACCCTATCACGCCAAATACTTCGCGCACGAATTGACGAAGAAATGCTCTTCGCGCGAGCTGGCGAAGCTGAATCAATCGATTTTCAACGCCACCGTTGATTTGAATCCGCACCAGATCGATGCCGCCCTCTTTGCTTTCCGCTCACCGCTTTCACGAGGGGCGCTTCTTGCCGACGAGGTGGGACTGGGCAAGACCATCGAAGCGGGTTTAATCATGAGCCAACTCTGGGCGGAAAGAAAACGGCGGATTCTTTGCATTCTGCCGGCGGCATTGCGTCCGCAATGGAGCCAGGAGCTGCTGGAAAAATTTTTCATCGATTCGATGATCATCGAATCGGCAAGCTACAACCAGTTCCTCAAACAGGGCATGAAAAATCCCTTCGAGCAGGAGAGCCGCGTCGTGCTTTGCTCTTATCAATTCGCGCGCAGCAAGGAGCATGACGTTCGATCCGTGCTTTGGGATCTCGTGGTCGTCGACGAGGCCCACCGCTTGCGGAATGTTTACAAAAGGAGCAACAAGATTGCGCGTGCTATTCGCGACGCCATCGGCAACAGGCCGAAAGTTCTGCTGACGGCCACGCCGCTCCAAAACTCTCTGATGGAACTCTATGGGCTGATTAGCTTCATCGATCCGCATCTTTTCGGGAGCGAGGAAACCTTTCGAGAGCAATTTGCGCGCAACGCCAATGAGATGGGCGCGCCGGAGTTCAACGAGCTGCGCGAGCGTATCCGGCCCATCTGCCAGCGCACGCTGCGGCGGCAGGTTTTGGAATACATTCGCTATACGAATCGCGTTTCCATCACGCAGGATTTTACCCCGACGGATGACGAACTGGCGCTGTACGAAGCGGTCTCCGATTATCTGCAGCGTCCGAAATCTTACGCCTTGCCCTCTCGGCAACGTTCTCTCATGACGCTCGTGCTCAGAAAAATTCTCGCTTCGTCGTCCTTCGCGATTGCGGCAACGTTGGGTGCACTTATCACGCGTCTCGAAGAGATGCACCGGGGCCAAGGCGGCGCTACGGAGCAAGCCGGCGTGGAAATGATTGAGCAGGATTTTGAAGCAGTTGTTGAGATGCAGGATGAATGGCGAGCGCGCGACGAAGAGGTTCAAGAATCGCCGGTCAATGGCGAAGGTTCGGTCTCAGAGCAGGAAAAGACTTTGTTGCTCAACGCCATTCGCAAGGAAGCCGACGAGCTCAAAAATTATCGTGAGCTGGCTGAATCCATTTCGCAAAATGCCAAAGGCGAAGCGTTGCTCATCGCGCTCAAGACCGGTTTCAAGAAGGCGGCCGACCTTGGCGCCCCGCGCAAGGCGCTGATCTTTACGGAATCGCGCCGGACGCAGCGTTATCTTTTTGAGCTGCTCGAGGCCAACGGTTACAGCGGCGAGGTGGTCACCTTCAACGGCACGAATAACGAGCCTCAGTGCAAGGAAAGCTACAAGAACTGGCGGCAGCGGCATAAAGAAGACGACACAGTATCAGGCTCGCCCAGCGCGGATATGCGTTCAGCGCTGGTTGAAGAATTTCGCGAGCGCGCCGCGATTATGATTGCCACAGAGTCGGGCGCTGAGGGCGTCAATCTGCAATTTTGCAGTCTCGTGGTGAATTATGATCTGCCGTGGAACCCGCAACGAATCGAGCAACGGATTGGGCGTTGTCATCGCTACGGCCAGCAGCACGATGTCGTGGTCATCAACTTTCTCAATCGTAAAAACGCGGCAGACCAGCGGGTGTTTGAATTGCTCAAGGAGAAGCTGCATTTATTCGACGGTGTTTTCGGCGCTTCGGATGAGGTGCTGGGAGCGCTGGAATCGGGCGTCGATTTCGAAAGACGAGTCAACGATATCTACCAAACCTGCCGGACGCCGGACGAGATCAATACGGCCTTTGATCATCTGCAAACGGAACTCGATGGGCAAATTCGCGCTCGCATGGAGGATACCCGCGCCAAGCTGTTCGAGCACTTTGACCAAGACGTTCACCGGCGCCTGCGGAATAACCGCGACGAAACCGCCCAGCAAATGAACCGTTTCGAGGATTGGCTTTGGCGTTTGACCGAATTTGAATTGAATGACGACGCCACTTTTAGTTCTTCGGATGATTACTTGTTTCATCTGAATCGCCTTCCCGAGGGATTGGACGCTGAGGGCATTCCCATTGGGCCGTATCGTTTGGTGACCAGAAAGAGTGACGCGCTCGTTCATCAATATCGTATCGGCCATCCGCTCGCCGAGCG